>Ga0209382_10000154_pt1 | contig 105342 bp, 89 predicted proteins | sample SoiMetdeltSBSDD5_FD_187599 | JGI IMG/M metagenome (GOLD analysis project Ga0209382, IMG submission 187599) | Bulk soil microbial communities from a Populus tree surrounding site in Tennessee, USA - Soil MetaG P. deltoides SBSDD5 (SPAdes) (version 2) | ecosystem: Environmental > Terrestrial >...
CCCGAGCATCGAGTACCTGCGCCGCCCCAACTATTGCGCGGTGCCGGACATGGCGATCGTGTCGGAAGGGCCGGTCGCGTCGGTGGCGATGTTCACGGCCAAGCCAGTCCAGGACATCCGGACGATTGCGGCCGACACCAGCTCGCGCAGTTCGAACGTCCTGCTGCGAGTCCTCTGCCGCGAGCGGTTCGCGATCGATCCCGAGTTCATCCCGATGGCGCCGAAGCCGATTGACATGCTGCGCCGCTGCGACGCGGCGCTGGTCATCGGCGACGCCGCGCTCTTTTTCGATCACGAACGCATGGGCGTCCAGAAGGTGGATCTCGGCGAGCACTGGACGGCGATGAGCGGGCTCCCGTTCGTCTGGGCGTTCTGGGCGGGGCGGCCGACGGCGCTGACCAGCGAGCACCTGGAACATCTGATCCAGGCACGAGATGCCGGGGTCGCCTCGGCGGATGCGATCGCGTCGGCATATTGCGGACCGGGTCGCGAAGAGATTGGAAGGCGGTATCTAAGGGAGAATATCCGGTACGACTGGGGGCCGCGCGAGCTCGAAGGCCTGCGGGCCTATTACGAGCTGGCGTTTCGAAACGGAATCGTGCAGCGGGCGGGGACGCCGGTGTTCTATCGGCGGGAAGCGTAGATGAACGTCAACACGATCGCGAACAAGGTCGCGGCGGGCGGGCGGATCGATGCCGCTGAAGCGCTCACGCTGTACTCGGGCGCGCCGACGGCGCTCCTCGGCCGGCTTGCCGACGACATCCGCGCCCGCAAGCATCCCGAGCGCGTTGTCACCTACATCATCGACCGTAACGTCAATTACACGAACATCTGTGTGGCGCGCTGCAACTTCTGCGCGTTCTATCGGCCGGTCGGTTCCGGTGAAGGGTACGTGCTCGGGTTCGAGGAGATCTTCCGGAAGATCGACGAGACCATCGCGCTCGGGGGGGGCCAGCTGCTCCTTCAGGGAGGCCATAACCCGGATTTGCCGCTGGAGTGGTACGTCGATCTGTTCCAGGCGGTGAAGTCACGATATCCGGTGTTCCGCCTGCACGCGCTCTCGCCTCCCGAGGTGGTGCACATTTCCCGGCTCTCACGGCTGCCGGTCCCGGCAGTCATCGATCGCCTCATCGGTGCCGGCCTCGACAGCATTCCCGGCGGCGGCGCCGAGATTCTCGTCGATCGGGTGCGGCGTCTCCTCAATTGTTACGGCAAGGCGACCGCCGACGAGTGGCTCGGCGTGATGCGGTATGCCCATCAGGCGGGCCTTCGCACCACGGCGACGATGATGTACGGCACGGTCGAAACGCTGGAAGAGCGGATCGAGCACATGATTCGGCTCCGGGAGCTGCAGGACGAGACCGGCGGATTCACCGCGTTCATCACGTGGAGCTATCAGCCCGAACACACGGAGCTCGGCGGCGGGGAGGCCACCGGCGTCGACTATCTCCGCACCCTCGCGCTCGCGCGTATCGTTCTCGACAACTTCGACAATCTGCAGGCGTCGTGGGTCACCCAGGGAGGGAAAGTCGGTCAGCTGAGCCTGGCCTGCGGCGCCAACGACATGGGCAGCGTGATGATCGAGGAGAACGTCGTGCGCGCCGCCGGGGCGAGCTACTGCATGGACGAGATCGAGATCGTCCGCAATGTCGAGAACGCCGGTTTCACCGCGAAGCGGCGCAACATGCACTACGAGATCCTCGGGGATCCAATCTTCCGCGAGCGCGCCGTTCCCCGGATGCTGCATCTCGCCGTCGCCCGTGCTGACGGCGACACCAGCCGATCACCCGAAGTCGGACGATACGCCGCACGCAGCGCCGCCGAGAAGAAGGCGCGGCTGACCGGTCATTGATCCTGCATCGCGCCGCGTGGGTACTGCCCATCGCGGCTCCTCCGATCCGCGACGGCTGGGTGGCTGTCGAGGCCGGGCGCATCGTCGACTGCGGTGCCAGTCATCCGCCGGCCGGAAGCCGGGTTGCGGCGCCGCCGTTCGGAACGGAGTCCGCGGCCATCATGCCGGCGCTCGTCAACGCCCATACCCATCTCGAGCTGTCCTACATGCGCGGCCTCGTGCCGCCGGCGGCGTCGTTCGATACGTGGGTGCGAGCGATGCTTTCGCTGCGCCGAAAGCATCCGGATCCTTTTGCTGCGGACATCATTCACGCGGCTGGTGCGGCGATCGTCGAAGCGCGCAACGCGGGAACCGGCGTCATCGGTGACATCAGCAACACGCTGGTGAGCGCGCGTCTCCTGTCGGATGCCGGGATGCCCGGGCATGTGTTCCACGAGATCCTGGGCTTCAACGCGGAGGATCCGCGTGGGCTCGTCGATGCGGCTCGCGCCCGCGTGGAGGCTCTCGATCTGACCGACGCCGTGGTTCGGGTCACGGTGACCCCGCACGCACCGTATTCAGTGTCGCCGGCGTTGTTCATGGCGGTCGCGGAGCACGCGGCGGGTGCGCTGACGAGCATTCATCTTGGAGAGTCCCAGGAGGAAGTTCATTTCCTGAGCCACGGCGGCGGACCGATCCAGGCTGCGCTCGAGGCGCTGGGGGCGTGGAACCCGAAGTGGACTCCGCCGCGTTGCGGGCCGGTCGAGTACCTCGAGAAATTCGGACTCCTGTCAGATCGTCTCCTGGCCGTGCACGGGGTGCAGCTGTCCTATCGCGAGCTGGCGCAGCTGACGGCGGCCGGCGCCACGCTAGTGACCTGTCCTCGGAGCAACCAGTGGGTCGGCGCTGGGAGTCCCCCCGTCGAGCAGTTCTATGCCTCCGGTGTCCGCGTGGCGATAGGCACCGACAGCCTTGCCAGTGTCGAGGACCTCAACCTGTTCGCGGAGATGGCGGCCATCCGCGGGTTGTCGTCCCGTGTGCCGGCGCGCGCCATCCTGGAGAGTGCCACGCGCATTGGCGCCGACGCGCTCGGATTTGGCGGCGAATTCGGCACGATCGAGCCCGGGAAGCAGGCGGGGCTGCTGGCGGTCCGACTGCCGGACGCTGTCGGGGATGTGGAAGAATACCTGGTCGGTGGAATCACACCAGGGCAGCTGACCTGGCTCGATCCGGCGAACCCCGGACCTGAACCCTGAACCGAACCTGGAACCCTGAACCGCACCTGGAACCCGGCACCTTGAACCTGGAACCGATACGGACTTACGCCTCCTTCGTCCGCTTCAGCCACTCGGTCTTCGCGCTCCCATTCGCGTTGACCGGTGCGCTGCTGGCGTTTCACGCGCGCGCAGGCACCGGCCCGCTCTTGGAGGCTTCCGTCGGCCGGCGAATCTTCTGGATCGTCGTTGCGATGGTCGCGGCACGCAGCGCGGCGATGGGCTTCAACCGTCTGGTCGATGCCCGGCACGACGCGCTCAATCCGCGCACGTCGATGCGCGAGCTGCCGCGCGGCGCCATGACCGTCCGTGAAGCGACAATCTTTGTCGCTATCTCGAGCATCGTTTTCGTGTACGCCGCGTTTCAACTCGGCCCCCTGTGCTTCGCGCTGTCGCCCGTCGCCCTTGCGATCGTGTTCTGGTACTCGCTCGCCAAGCGCTACACGTCGTATACGCAGCTCTTTCTGGGACTCGCGATGGCCGTCGCACCGGTGGGCGGCTGGCTGGCTGCGGGAGGCGGCAGCAGTTGGGAGCCCTGGCTGCTCGGCCTCGCGATCGGCACCTGGGTTGGCGGATTCGATGTGCTGTACGCGTGCCAGGATCTCGCGTTCGATCGCGCCCACGGGCTGTGGTCGATCCCGGTCCGCTTCGGCGTTGCCCGATCGCTCCTGATCTCGCGTGGCATGCACGTCGTCACGATTGTCTGCCTCGCGGTTCTTGGCCCGATTGCCAATCTTGGCTGGATTTACGACGCTGGTGTGGCCGGCGTCGCGCTGCTCCTGGTCTACGAGCAGTCGCTGGTCAGGGAACACGATCTGTCGCAGGTCAAGCGCGCCTTCGATCTGAACGGGTACGTCGGCATCCTCTACCTCGTCTCGACGGCGGTCGCGATCTATGCCGGCTGAGTCGCCCCGTGATTCGATCGCCGTAGCGATCACCGGCGCCAGTGGTGCGCTGTACGCGACGCGTACGCTCGCGGCGCTGCTGGAGCGCGGCTGTCACGTCGAGCTGATCGTCACTGAGTACGGGCGGCGCCTGCTTCGTGACGAACTCGGCGAGTCGGCTGCAGTCGATAGGCTTGGGGATTACCTCACCGGCCGCTACGGCGACGGGGTTCGGCTCGGGACGTTCACGCTCTACAGCAACCGGGATCTCGGCGCCAGGATCGCCAGCGGCAGCCAGGACTGCCGGGCGATGGTCGTCGTCCCCTGCTCGATGAAGACGCTGGCCGGTATTGCGCACGGGCTCTCACGGACGCTGACGGAGCGGGCCGCTGACGTGATGTTGAAGGAACGGCGCACCCTGGTCATCGTCCCGCGCGAAACGCCGATGAGCGTGCCTCAGCTCCGGAACATGGTGCTGTGCGCCAAGGCTGGCGCGCTGGTCATGCCGGCGATGCCGGCCTTTTATCAGATGCCGAAGACGCTCGACGATCTCGCTGACTTCATGACCGGCAAGATTCTCAGTGCCCTTGGCTTCTCACACGATCTGTATCCACGATGGGGGAGTTGAAGGACAGCCTGCTGCGCACGGAACGGGCGGCGGGGACTCCGGCGGGGATCGACAAGACCCCGGCGCGGATCGCGGGGATGTTCGACGCCATTGCGCCGCGCTACGACCTCCTCAATCACGTCCTCAGTGCCGGACTCGACACTCGCTGGCGTACGCGGGCCATCAACGAACTGCGGCTCGAGCGGGGAGCGCGCATCATCGATCTCTGTACTGGTACGGCCGACCTCGCGGTGGCGGCGCTGCGCGCGCAACCGTCAGCCTCGGTCGTCGGCGTGGACTTCGCCGCCGAGATGCTGCGGCTGGCCTCACACAAAGTGAGGTCCCTGGGATTGTCGTCTGTCCGGCTGGTCAGGGGCGATGCCACCAGGATTCCGCTGGCGGACGCGACTTGCGATGCCGCGACGATCGGGTTCGGGATCCGCAACGTGGTGGACCCGACGGCCGCGCTGGCGGAGCTGGCGCGCGTGCTCCGGCCGGGTGGCCGGCTGGCGATCCTCGAGTTCGGCCAGCCCCGCGTGCCCGGGATCCGGACCATGTATGCCTGGTACTTCCGCTACCTGCTCCCGCTCGTGGGAAAGATGGTGTCGAAACACCAGAGCGCCTATTCGTACCTTCCCGCCTCGGTCGGTACCTTTCCGTCCCCGCCTGAGTTCGCAGCGACGATCGCGGCCACAGGATTTTCACAGGTCCGTGCCGTCCCTCTTACCTTCGGTATCGTCTACCTTTACATTGCTGAGCGCACCTGATCCGCGGTCCGCAGCCCGCGATCCGCGGCCCGAAAATCCTGATGGGCCCAGCTGGGCGATTCGGAAGAGTTCTGGCGACCGTGGCGGGCCTTTTTTCCCGGACCGCGGACCGCGGATCGCGGACCACGGCCCGGCGCGTTATAATCGTGTAACCCACTGATGTACTTCGACTTCGAGGACAATCGGCCAGACACGCCGCACATTCCGCGGCCGATGTCATCACGCGAGGTCGTCCTCATCACGGTCAACCTCCATCTCCTGTTTCTGGTTGCGATCCTGCTCGGCCCGAAGATTCCGTTCGTTCAGAAGATCATCGAAGCGCGGCAGGCCGAACAGGAACAGCAGCGCCTGCAGGAGCTCGAGCGACAGCGGCAGCAGCAGGAGGCGCCGCGGTTCGTCTTCATGCAGCCGCGGATCGAGCGGCCCGTTCCGCCGCCCAAGAGGGCGGAGCTGTCGGACATCGACCGGCGGGCGCGCTCGGTTGAGCGCGCGCCCGACCCACGGAATCCATTGCCATTCTCACGCGGCAACACCACTGAGCGCGTCGACTCGGCACCAGAGCCAAAGACTGCGCCGCCGGCGGCTGGCGAGCCCGCGGCGCCGTCACAACCGGCCGCTCCGCCGATGCCAGTACCTGAATCGGAGAATGGCTATCAGCGATCGCCGGAACCGCAGCCGCAGCAGCGCAACGGATCGAGCGGAGTTCTCGCCGACGCGATCCGGAACGTCCAGAAATACGCGAAAAACGAAGGCTTCGTGAACCTGCAGGGGAAGACCGAGGATTTCGGTCCCGCGATCAGTTTCGATTCCAAGGGCGTCGAGTTCGGCCCGTGGATCGCGAGGTTCGTGGCCCAGGTGCGGCGCAACTGGTTCATCCCGATGGCCGCGATGACGATGCGCGGGCACGTGGTGGTGACGTTCTTCGTGCACAAGGACGGCCGGATCACCGATGTCACCGTGGCCAAGCCGTCCCCGATCGATGCATTCACGCTCTCCGCGCGGAACGCCATCCTGGCGTCGAATCCCACGGTCCCGCTGCCCCCAGAGTACCCGGACGAGAAGGCATTCTTCACCGTCACGTTCTTCTTCAACGAAAACCCCGGCGCCCCATGACCATGCCGTCACGGGTGCAGCTGTTGGGGATGTTGATCATCCTCGCCGCCCTGGTTGCACTCGCGCTGGCTCGCGCCTGCACGAGCGCCCCGCTCTGACGTGCCCCGGCTGGTCGCGATCCTCGGCCCGACCGCCACGGGCAAGAGCGCGCTCGGCATCGCTCTCGCCGAACGCTTCAACGGAGAGATCGTCAGCTGCGACTCCACCGCCGTCTACCGCGGGTTCGATATCGGCACCGACAAGGTCCCCCTCAGCGAGCAGCACGGCATCCCGCATCACATGGTCGACGTCGCCGATCCGCTCGAGGAGTATTCGGCGGCCCGTTACGCGCGTGAAGCCGCTGCGACGATCCGCGACATCACGGCACGTGGGCGATTGCCGATTCTCGTCGGTGGGACGGGCTTCTATTATCGGGCGCTGACCCGCGGTCTCTTTCCAGGACCGGGCCGCAACCCGGAGCTGCGGGCCAGGCTGGAGGCGATTGCCGCCAGGCGCGGCGTCGAGCAGCTGCACCGCTGGCTCGGCCGCGTGGATCCAGGGTCCGCGACACGGGTGCAGGTGCGCGATCTGAAGCGTATCGTTCGCGCGCTCGAAGTCTATCTGTTGACCGGCCGTGCGCTGAGCGACCACTTCGCCGCAACCACGCCGGCGCTTCCCGAGTATGAAGTGATTGCGTACGCGCTCGCCATACCGGCGCACGAGACCGCCACTCGCGTCGCGCAACGGGTCGATGCACAGTTCGAGCGGGGGCTTCTGGATGAGATTCGGGGCCTGCTGGTGTCCGGAATTCCCGAGACCGCACACCCGTTCACCGGGCTGGTCTACAGGCAGGCGCTCGAACACCTGCACGGCGTGCGTGGCGAGGGCGACACGCGTGAACTAATCGTCCGCGAGAACCGTCGTTACTCGAGGCGCCAGTTGATCTGGTTCAGGAAAGAGCCTAATCTACGATGGATTCACGCCGCAGGCCAACGCGAGGAGACCGTCGAGGAGGTCGCTCGTGCCCTCGCGGCCATGGAGAGCAGTCCCAATGGCCCAGCAGATCCGTGAGTCGCGTCCCGCGCCGCCGCAGCCCAACATCCAGGACGTCTTCCTGAACTACGCGCGTCGTGAAAAGCTGCCCGTGCACATCCGACTGATGGACGGGACCGACTTCGAGGGCCGCGTCAAGAACTTCGATCGCTTCGCTGTCATCGTCGAACACAACGGCGCCGATCACATGGTCTTCAAGCATGCGATCGCGACGATTCGTTCTCCCCGCACGATGGGGAATTACTATTCGACGCACGAAGGCTGATGAGCGTCGAATGCATCACCGTCACCAGCGAGTGAGCGGAGCAAGCGAGCCACGCGAGCGGCCCGCCTTCGCGCCGAAGGGCGCTACGGCGAGGTCTCGCCGGAGCTTCAGCGTAGGCGGAAGCGGGGCATGGGGCCCCCGCCCCTCGACTTCCGCTCGGGGCGCCCTGAGCCAGGTCGAAGGGCGCGAGCGCCCGCCTTCGCGCGAAGCGCTCCGGCGAGGTCTCGCCGCAGCTTTAGCGGAGGCGGAAGCGTGTAAGATTGTCCGGGGGACGCAGTCCCCCGGTGAGAGCTGAGCCGCCTGTCTTCATCCCACCCACCCCGCAGGGTCATCCTCATCGTCCTCGACAGCGTCGGTATCGGCGAACTGCCGGACGCTGAGCGATACGGCGATCGCGGCAGCAACACGCTCGGTAACATCGCGCGGGCGGTGCCATTGGCTGTGCCCACGCTGCGTTCCCTGGGTCTGGGCCGGGTGGTCGAGATCGGGATCGGAGACGGTGGCGACCCGCCGCCACGCGGCGCATACGGCCGGATGGCGGAAGCCTCTCCGGGGAAGGACTCGGTCACCGGACACTGGGAGTTGATGGGGCTCGTGCTCGATCGGGCGTTTCCCGTGTTCCCGCGCGGCTTTTCCGCCGAGTTGATCGCCGACTTCGAAGAGCGGATCGATCGGAAGGTCCTTGGCAACAAGGTCGCCTCGGGCACCGCCATCATCGACGAGCTCGGGCCGGAACACATGGAAACCGGCCGGCCAATCGTTTACACGTCGGCCGACAGCGTCTTTCAAATCGCTGCACACGAGGACGTAATCCCGGTCCCGGAGCTGTATCGGATCTGCCGCGTCGCATACGAACTCGTGGCGCTCGGGCAGGGCGTCGGCCGCGTGATCGCGCGCCCGTTCATCGGCGCGCCCGGCGCGTTCAAGCGCACCGCAAACCGGCGCGACTTCTCGCTCACGCCATTCGCGCCGACCCTGCTCGATCGGTTGAAAGAGGCAGGCCTTCCGGTGGTGGCGGTCGGGAAGATCGAGGATCTGTTCGCCGGGCGTGGCATGACGTCCGCGGTTCACACGACGAGTGATGATCACGGGATGGATGAAATCGAGGCGGCGATGGCCGCGACCACCCACGGCCTCATCTTCGCCAACCTTGTGGATTTCGATACCGTCTACGGCCATCGCAACGAGGTGCGAGGGTACGCAGAGAATCTCGAGCGGTTCGACGCCCGGCTGGCGCGGCTGCTGCCGCGGCTGCGGTCCGACGACGTCCTCGTCGTGACCGCCGATCACGGCAACGATCCCACCACGCCGAGCACGGATCACTCGCGCGAGCACGTGCCGGTGTTCGTCTGCGGCGCGCCGGTTCGGCCTGGAGTGAACGTGGGCGATCGGAGCACTTTCGCGGATCTCGGCCAGACGCTGGCGGAGTTGTTCGGGGTGGGACCGCTCGAGCACGGAACGAGTTTCCTCGCCGAGATCTCAACCGGGTCCGAACGATGACGATACGAGAACAGCTGGAACAGCGTGAGCGCGAGATCCTCGCGCCCCAGGCCGCCAAGAGCGGCGACTCGAAGGGCCGGCTGCGGCCCGAGATGGAGGATCCGATTCGTCCGGCATTTCAGCGCGATCGCGACCGGGTGATTCACTGCAAGGCCTTCCGCCGCCTGAAGCACAAGACACAGGTCTTTTTCGCGCCTACCGGCGATCACTACCGGACGCGGCTCACGCACACGCTCGAGGTGTCGCAGATAGCGCGCAGCATCGCGAAAGTGTTGCGGCTGAACGAGGAACTGACCGAGGCCATCGCGCTCGGCCACGATCTCGGACACACGCCGTTCGGGCACGCCGGAGAGCGCGTCATCAACGATCTGATCCCCGGCGGCTTCAACCACTACGAGCAGAGCCTGCGGATCGTCGACGTGCTCGAGCACGAGGGGCAGGGCCTCAACCTGTCGTGGGAGGTGCGCGACGGGATCGCCCGTCATTCCAAGGGCAAGAGCGGGATGCCGGTTGGCGCGGACCCCGAGCATCGCGCCAGCACGATCGAAGGCCAGATCGCGCGCGTCGCCGACATCATTGCCTACGTGAACCACGACATCGACGACGCCGTGCGGGCCGGTCTGCTGGACGAGGACGATCTGCCCCGCTCACGCGTCGAAGTGCTCGGTAAATCGTCGTCCGAGCGAATTGGCCGGATGGTGACGGACGTGGTCCTGAAGACGATCGAGGGGGGGATGACGGAGATCCGCATGAGCGATGCGATTCTCGACGCGACCGTCGGGCTGCGCAGTTTTCTCTTCGAAGCGGTGTACGAAAACGAGATCGCGACGGCCGAGTTCACCAAGGCAGCGGGAATCCTGGGTGGGTTGTGGAACAAGGTCCGCGAGGAGCCGGCGAAGTATCTCGACGGGACCACGATCCACAACGACGGACTGGACGTGGCCGCAAAGGATTTCCTGGCGGGGATGACGGACCGGTACGCCGTTTCCCTCTACGAGCAGCTGTTCATCCCGAAACCGTGGGTGTCGATCCGGCCAGGGTCGGACCTGCCGGCCTGACCCGCGGTCCGTTGTCCCAGCCCGCGGCCCGTGCCGAGGCCCGAACCTCCCGGACAGCGGACCGCGGAATTCAAGGTATAATGACGGGTTCCCGCCGGGCTGGCGGGCGGCACTTAGAGAGATGCTTCTCGACCTGAACAAGCTGCACGGGCAGCGTGCGCACTTCGAGCGGACGTTCCCGCCGTCGGCCTTCGATCCGCAGGACAGCGACTATCGGGTGGCGGCGCCGGTGGAGCTCGTGCTCGACGTGACGCGGCTCGGCGACGATGCGTTCGGCCTGTCCGGACGAGCCCGGACGCAGCTCCAGGTGGACTGCGGCCGCTGTCTCGACCCCTTTGAGGTGCCCGTCGAGGCAGCCATCGATCTCCGCTATGTGCCCCAGTCCGAGAATGCCGGCGACGGGGAAATGGAGGTCGGGGAAGACGACCTCGCCACCGCCTTCTATCGCGAAGGCGTGGTGGATTTGATCGAGTTGTTGCGCGAGCAGTTCGTGCTGGCGCTGCCGATGAAGCCGCTCTGCGACGAGGCTTGCAAAGGCCTCTGCACCGAGTGCGGCAGCAATCTGAACAAGACGCAGTGCGACTGCGCGCCAAAGTGGGAAGACCCGCGTCTCACGTCGCTGAAGTCGCTGCTCTCGAAAAACAAGGAGAACTGAGCAGATGCCCAATCCAAAACGGCGGCATTCGAAGACGCGTACGTCGAAGCGCCGCACCCATGACACGCTCGCGCCGGTCCCGACCGGCACCTGCCCGCAGTGCCAGGAGGCCAAGGCGCCCCACCAGGTGTGTCCCCACTGCGGCTATTACAAGGGCCGTCCGGTCAGAGAAGTGAAGGAAGCGTAATCCGGAGCTCGGTCGCCACTGAAGCTGGCCACTGGAATCTGGAAACTGGAAACTGCTAACTTTCATTCACATTGCGCATCGCCATCGACGCGATGGGGGGTGATGAGGCCCCCGCGAGCATCATCGACGGAGCGCTCGTCGCCGCGCGTCACCTGCAGGTCGGTCTGCTGCTGGTCGGCCGCCGCGACTTGATCGAGCGGCAGTTGTCCAGGCACCCCCGCGTCTCCTGGCTCGACATCGATATCCAGGACGCCTCCGAACGCATCGAGATGGAGGAACCGGCGGCAGCCGCGCTGCGGCGCAAGCCGCGCGCGTCGATTCGTGTTGCGGCCGACGCCGTGGCGCAAGGCCGCGCACAGGCGCTCTTCAGCGCCGGCCACACGGGTGCCTCGGTGATCGCGGCGCACTCGGCGTTTGGCCGGCTGCCGGGCGTCGATCGGCCGGCTCTCGCGACCATCATTCCGACCCGTACCCACCCGGCGGTCCTGCTGGACTCCGGGGCGACCGTGGAATGCCGGCCGCACCATCTCGTGCAGTTCGCGATCATGGGCGTGGCGTACGCACGCGTGGCGCTGGGCTGCGCGACACCGCGTGTCGGCCTGCTGTCGGTCGGCGCCGAAGAGAGCAAAGGCAACGATCTGACCCGTGAGGCGCATCGTCTTCTCAAGATCGCGCCCGTGAACTTCGTCGGCAATGTCGAGGGGCCGGACGTCTTCGCCGGTCATGCGGATGTCATCGTGTGCGACGGCTTCACCGGGAACATCACACTGAAGGTGAGCGAGGGGCTGGTCGAGACGGTCGAGTCGCTGCTCCACGACGAGCTGTCATCCACGTTCGGGACTCGCGTCGGCTACCTGCTCTCGCGGCAGGCGTATCGACGCTTTCGCAAGCGTCTCGACTATTCCGAGTACGGGGGCGCCCCGCTGGTCGGTGTCAACGGGCTGTGTATCGTGGGACACGGACGATCGACCGCGAAGGCCGTCCGCAATGCCGTCGCGATGGCGGCTCGCGCCGTATCCGATGGGTTCTTGGAGAATCTCGCCAGGGAAGTGGCGGCCTACCCTCATGCATAAGGTCACGGATAGATTAGGCGCGCCACGGGCGCGCCTCACTGGAGCGGAGTGGGGCTTTGGGATCCCCGCGAGCGACGGTGCAGCGGAGCCCGAGGGGCGAAGCCCCTCGGATCTAGTTCGATGATTGCCTGTGTTTTTCCCGGTCAGGGCGCCCAGCAGGTCGGGATGGGGAAGGAGCTCGCGGAGGCCTTTCCGGTGTGCCGCGAGACGTTCGCCGAGGCCGACGAGGCTCTCGGCGAGTCGCTGAGCCGCCTGTGCTTCGAGGGACCGGAAGAACGGTTGCTCCTCACCGAAAACACTCAGCCCGCCATCCTCGCGGCGAGCATCGCGGTTGATCGCCTGGCGCGCGAACACGGCATTGCACCGGCGTTTGCCGCGGGTCACAGCCTTGGCGAGTACTCGGCGCATGTCGCCGCCGGTACGCTATCCTTCGCGGATGCCCTCCGCGTGGTACGCCGCAGAGGGCTGTATATGCAGGAGGCTGTGCCTGTGGGTCACGGCGCGATGTCCGCGATCCTCGGTCTCGAGGCCGGCGCAGTCGCCGAAGCATGCGAGGCGGCGAGCAGCGAAGCAGGCGGCGTGGTGACGCCCGCGAACCTCAATGCGCCGGGGCAAGTGGTGATCGCGGGGCAGGCGGCGGCGGTCGGCCGTGCGGGTGAAATCGCGAAAGCACGCGGTGCGAAGCGAGTGATTGCGCTGGCCGTCAGCGCACCGTTCCATTGCGCGCTGATGGCTCCAGCGCAGGTGCGTCTGGAGCCGGAACTGCGGGCGCTGGCCGCCAGCGATCCGTCGATTCCGGTCGTGGCCAACGTCGACGCCCTGCCGAAGACCACTGCCGCGAGCGCCATCGATGCGCTGATCCGGCAGGTTTCGTCGCCGGTGCGCTGGGAAGAGGTCGTCCGCCGCCTGATCGCCGATGGCGCGCGGACGTTCGTGGAGCTGGGCCCGGGGACCGTGTTGTCGGGTTTGATCAGGAAGATCGATCCGGCGGTGACCGCGATCAGCGTGGGGAACGTCCAGGGGCTGGAGAAGGCGCTGCTCGCGCTTCGAGCCGCCGGCTGATGAACGCGAGTTGCATATGATGGATCTGTCCGATCGCGTGGCGCTGGTCACCGGCGCCTCGCGAGGCATCGGGCGCGGAATCGCCCTGATGCTCGCCAGGCAGGGCGCGACGGTGGTCGCCGCCGCCCGCGGCGGGAATGCGAAGGCGGTGAGCGAGGAAATCGTGGGCGGCGGCGGCAAGGCGGAGTCCCTGCCGCTCGACGTCACCTCGCCGGCGGCGATAGATGAGTCGGTGGCGGGCACGCTCGCGCGCCACGGCCGCATCGACATCCTGGTCAACAATGCCGGGATCGCGAAAGATCACTTGATGCTGCGCATGAAGCGCGAGGACTGGGACGCCGTGATCGCGACCAATCTGACGGCGGCGTTCGCGCTGACCCAGGCCGTGCTCAAGCCGATGATCAAGCAGCGCAGCGGCCGCATCATCAGCATCAGCTCAGTAGTCGGACAAGGCGGCAATGCCGGGCAGGCGAACTACGCGGCCTCGAAGGCCGGGCTGATCGGCTTCTCGAAGGCGGTGGCGCTCGAGGTGGCGTCCCGCGGGATCACCGTCAACGTGGTGGCGCCCGGTCTCATCGCCACCGACATGACACAGGCCATCACCGAAGGTGCGCGACAGGAGTGGGAATCGCGCATCCCTCTCAAGCGGCTCGGTACGCCGGAAGACATCGCGGCGGCCGTATGCTTTCTTGCCTCGAACGAGGCAGCGTATATTACGGGTCAGGTTGTCGCCGTGAACGGCGGAATGTACATGTAGCGCGCGGGAGTCGCGCGGGTAACGAACGCCCGTGCGCCGAAGCGCATTCGGTAGAACGGCTCTCGCGAGCCGTCTTGGAGGGCTGAATGGCCGTCGCTGACAAAGTGAAGAGCATTATCGTGGAACAGCTGGGAGTGGATGAAGAGGAAGTGACCCCGGATGCGTCGTTCGTCGACGACCTTGGAGCCGATTCGCTCGATACCGTGGAGCTGGTCATGGCGTTCGAAGAGGAGTTCGGGATCGAGATCCCCGACGAGGACGCCGAGAAGATCACCCGTGTCCGCGAAGCGGTCGAATACATCGAGTCCCATTCCAAGAAGAAGTAAATCGGAGGTCGTTTGAGCAGGCGAGTCGTCGTGACCGGCGTCGGCCTGGTGTCGCCGCTCGGCATCGGCACGCAGGCGAACTGGGAGGCGCTCTGCGCCGGGCGAAGCGGGATCGGTCCCATCACCAGGTTCGATGCGTCGCAGTTCTCCGCGCGCATCGCAGGCGAGGTGAAGCAGTTCGACCCGCTGCACTTCGTCGAAAAGAAAGACGTCAAGAAGATGGACGTCTTCATCCAACTCGCCATCGCCGCCGCGCAGTTCGCCGTTGACGATGCCGGGCTGGCGGTGACGCCGGAGATCGCGACCCGGGTGGGCGTGTTCATCGCGTCGGGCATCGGCGGGTTCAGTACCATCGAGCGCGAGCACAAAGCGCTGCTCGAAGGGGGGCCGCGCCGCATTTCTCCTTTCTTCATTCCGGCGGCGATCATCAATCTCGCGGCGGGGCAGGTCTCCATCCGGTTTGGCGCGAAGGGACCCAACTCGGCGACCTGCACGGCCTGCTCGGCGTCCGCGCACGCCATCGGCGATGCGCTCGAAATCATCCGGCGGGGCCGCGCCGACGTGATGATTGCCGGCGGCTCCGAAGCGGCGATCACCCCGATGGGGGTCGGCGGGTTTGCCGCGATGCGCGCCCTGTCGACCCGCAACGACGACCCTGCCACGGCCAGCCGGCCGTTCGACCTGAATCGCGACGGCTTCATCATGGGCGAGGGCGCCGGGGTGGTGATCCTCGAAGAGCTCGGTTTCGCCCAGCGCCGCGGTGCGCCCATTTATGCGGAGCTGGTGGGGTACGGGATGTCGGCCGACGCCTTCCACATCACCGCGCCGTCAGAAGACGGCGACGGCGGCATGCGGGTCATGATTTCGGCACTCGACGATGCCGGGGTCCCGCCGTCAGCGATTGACTACATCAACGCGCACGGCACCTCGACGCCCTACAACGACAAGCTGGAGACGCTGGCGATCAAGCGGCTGTTCGGCGAGCACGCGCGGAAGGTGGCGATCTCATCGACCAAGTCGATGACCGGTCACCTGCTCGGCGCGGCTGGCGGGCTCGAGGCCGGAATCACGGCTTTGGCGATCAAGCACCAGATCGCGCCCCCCACCATCAATTACCAGACGCCGGATCCCGAATGCGATCTCGACTACGTCCCGAACGCGGCCAGGCGGATGAGCATCCGCTACGCGCTCTCGAATTCGTTCGGTTTCGGCGGAACGAACGGGGCGTTACTGTTCAAGAAGTTCGATGGCTGATTAATTTCAGTTGCCAGTTTCCAGTCGCCAGGTTCCAGTAGTCGATAAGAGCAGCCTCTTCACTGGCAACTGAACTGACGACTGGCAACTGGGAACTGGCAACTGGCAACTGAGACCATGAAGATCGCCGTCTGTATAAAGCAAGTCGTCACTCGCGAGTGGCAGGTGCGGGTCAACGATCAGAAGACGTGGATCCGGGATGCCGACGCCAGCTTCGAGCTGAACGAGCCGGACGCCTACGCGCTGGAGGAAGCGCTGCGCCTCAAGGAGAAGCAGGGAGGCGAAGTCGTCGTCTGCTGTGCGGGTCCGGCGCGCGCGGCACAGGTGATTCGTGAGGCGCTGGCGCGCGGCGCCGATCGGGCGATTCACGTCGAGGGTGATGCGCTCGCCGCCGCGGACGCGGCGACCGTCGCAGAGGCGCTGGCCGCGGCCGTCAAGGACGAGCAGTTCGACCTCGTCCTCACCGGCCTCCAATCGGACGACCAGGGGTTCGGCCAGGTCGGCGTCGTGCTCGCAGAGAAGCTGGGCATGCCGCATGCGACCATCATCATGGACGTGCAGGTGCAGGACGGCGGTCTCCGCGTGAAGCGCGAGCTCGAAGGCGGCTGGTTCCAGTGGGTCGCGCTGCCGATGCCGGCGCTGCTCACCATCCAGAGCGGCATCAATCAACTTCGCTATGCCACGCTGAAGGGCATCATGGCCGCCAAAAAGAAGGACATCCGCAAGGCTGCGGTCCCGGCGGCAGTGGAGCCGCTGCAGCAGATCCTCTCGCTCTACGTTCCAGAAAAGGCCAAGCAGACGCAGCTCCTCACCGGGAGTGCCGCTGACGCCGCCAAGCAGCTGGTCGCGAAGCTTCGCGACGAAGCCAGGGTGTTGCAATGAGCGTGCTGGTGATTGCCGAACAGCGCGGCGGCACGCTGAATCGCGCGACGTGGGAAACGATCGCCGCCGCACAACAGGTGGGCGGGCCCCTTCAGGTTGTCGTGGCCGGCGATGCCCTGGATGCCGTGGCCGGCGAGCTCGCAGCCGCCGACTGCGAGCGGGTGATTACCGTTGAACACCAGGCGCTTCGTGACTACACGGCCGACGGATCCGTGCTGGCGTTGTCGGCGGTGATCGAGCAGGAACAGCCGGCGCTCGTGTTCCTGCCGCACACGTATCAGACGCGCGACTTCGCCCCCGCGCTGGCCGCTCGTCTCGGCCGGGCACTCATCACCGACGTGACCGGCCTGAAAAAAGAGGGCGACCGCATCGTCTACGTGCGCCCGATGTTCCAGGGCAAGTTGAGCGCCGATGTGGCCGCGGCTGGACCGCCGCCACATCTGGTGACCTGCCAGATCGGGGCGTTCCGGGCCGACCACGCGGCGCGCGGGGCGGCCGCGGCGTCGGTGGTCAAGGCGGCGATCGACATCGACGCGACACGGATCCGGCAGAAACCGGAAGCGCCCTTCAAGGAAGCGAAGCAGGCCGTCGATCTCTCGCAGGCGGCCCGGATTGTCGCCGTCGGCCGGGGCATCAAGGGGCAGGAGAACCTGAAGATCGCCGAACAGCTCGCCCAGGCCCTCGGCGCCGAGGTCGCAGCCTCGCGCCCGATCTGCGACGCCGGCTGGTTGCCGATGGATCGCCAGATTGGCAGCTCCGGTCAGACGGTCGCGCCCAAGCTTTACGTGGCCCTGGGCATCTCGGGTGCGATCCAGCACCTCGTCGGCATGAAGGGGTCGCGCACGATCGTCGCCATCAACAAGGACGCCGACGCGCCGATCTTCGAGGTCGCGGACTACGGCATCGTCGGCGACCTGTTCGAGGTCGCGCCGGCGATCGTCGCCGAATTGAACAAAGGCTAGCATCCATCACGATGCCACAGCAGGTGGAGCGTGAAACCCTCGACGTCGACGTGGTGATCGTCGGGGGCGGCCCGGCGGGCATGTCGGCGGCGCTGCGCCTGGCGCAACTCCAGAAGGAGCAAGGGGGCGAGCCGCTCGCGATCGCGGTGCTGGAGAAGGCCCGCGAAGTCGGCGCCCACATGCTGTCGGGCGCGGTCCTGGACCCCCGCGCCCTCCGCGATCTCGTCCCCGACTTCCATCAGCACGGCGCACCGCTCGGCGCCGCCGTGGATCACGACCACGTCTACTTCCTGACCCGCGCGAGCAAGTTCGAATTCCCGATCACGCCGCCGCCGCTGCGCAACCACGGCAACTTCATCATCTCGCTGAATCGTTTCGTGAAGTGGCTGGGTGGCCTGGTCGAAGCCGAAGGCATCGACATCTTCACGGGATTCGCGGCGGCCGAAGTCCTGTACGACGGCAATCGCGTCGCGGGAGTGCGCACCGGTGACCGCGGCATTGGCCGGCATGGCGAAACGAAGTCGACCTTCGAGCCTGGTGTCGATATCCGCGCGAAGGTCACGATTCTGACCGATGGCGTCAGGGGCAACCTCACGAAGGCTGTGGTCCGGCGGCTCGGATTGGACGAGGGGCGTGCCGCGCAGGTGTACGCACTCGGGATCAAAGAGCTCTGGGAACTGCCGAAGGATCGCGTCCCCGCCGGTACGGTGACCCACACGATGGGATACCCCCTCCGGATGGAAGAGTTCGGCGGCGGGTTCATCTACGGGTTGCCCGACGGGCTCGTGTCGGTGGGTTTCGTGAGCGGGCTCGATTACCGGGATCCGATGTTCGATCCGCACGTGACGTTCCAGCACTTCAAACGTCATCCGCTCGTTGCCTCGCTGCTGCGCGATGGCCAGATGGTGCGCTACGGTGCCAAGGCGCTGCCCGAGGGCGGCTGGCATACCGTGCCGCGGGTCTTTGCCGACGGCCTGCTGATCGCCGGCGACGCCGGCGGCTTCGTGAACTCGATGCGTCTCAAGGGCATTCACCTGGCGATGCGCACGGGGATGCTCGCGGCGGAATCCGCGTTCGACGCGATACGAGCCGGTGACCTCTCGGCCGGGTCGCTTCAGTCGTACGAGCGCCGCATCGCGGCGAGCGACGTGAAGACGGAACTGTTCCCGGTCCGGAACGTCCATCAGAGCTTCAACCACGGGCTGCTCGCCGGGGTGGCGTACTCGGGATTTGCGCTGGTCTCAAGAGGCTGGTGGATCCGTGACCCGATGCCGTCGCATGCCGGCTTCGAACGGATCCAGAAGATCGCCGATTACTATCGAGACGGGCACCCCGATCCCGATGCGACCGTCAATCCCGCGAAGATCGATCGCCAGCTGACGTTCGACCGCCTGACCAACGTCCACTACTCGGGCACGCGCCATCCCGAGGATCAGCCGTCGCACCTGATCGTCCACGACACCGACATCTGCCGGACGCGCTGCCGGGAGGAATACGGCAATCCCTGCACACGCTTCTGCCCGGCCAATGTCTACGAGATGGTGGATGCCGGCGACGGCACCCGGAAGCTCCAGATCAACGCGTCGAACTGCGTCCACTGCAAGACGTGCGACATCATGGATCCCTACCAGATCATCGACTGGGTGCCTCCGGAGGGTGGAGGGGGACCGCATTACGAGGGGATGTAGGCATTGCCAAGATTGCCAAAATTGCCAAGATTGCCAAAATTGGCAATCCGGGCAAGTTCAGGGACTCTGCTGAAATTTGACTCGCTGCCTGGCCGCCGTGAGCAGCTACGGCATTTGAATTTTGGCAATTTTGGCAATCTTGGCACTTTTGGCAATTTGAAGTGCCCCTGACCCGTCTGCAGCGAGCGAAGGCCGCCAGCATTGCGACCGTTGCGCACCCGGTGGTCGGCACGCTGGGCGCGACGTGGACGTGGAGGGTCGATGGCGAGGAGTACTACGACTCCTTGATGAAGGAGCGTCGGCCGCCGATTCTGGCGCTGTGGCACGGCCGCATTCTTCCGGCGACGCTCTACTGGCGCGAGCGGGGAATCGTCGCGATGACCAGCCAGAATTTCGACGGCGAGTGGATCGCGCGGCTGATGGCGGGGTTTGGATTCAGGGCCGCGCGCGGATCGACGTCACGCGGCGCCAGCCGTGCGCTGGTCCAGTTGCGGCGGGAACTGCGGGCGGGTCACGCCACCGCCTTCACGGTCGACGGGCCGCGCGGCCCGGCCCGGATCGCCCAGCCCGGCGCGGTGTGGCTCGCGGGCGCGACGGGGCATCCGGTCCTGCCGTTTCATATCGAGGCCAGCCGCTACTGGTCTGCGGGAAGCTGGGATCGAGGGATGATTCCGAAACCGTTCGCAAACGTGGCGATCGCGATTGGTGAGCCGTTTCAGGTGTCGGACGTCGATGCAGAGACCGTGGAGCGGAGTCGGATGGATCTGATGGAGCGGCTGGCCGCACTGCAGCGAACCTGCGAGAGCCTGCTGGCCTCGTGAATCCCTGACAGCCTGTCCGCGAACATGCGCCTGATTGCCTCCGAACGTTTTGAAGAGCATGTGACGCCGCCGGGTCATCCCGAGCGGATGGAGCGTGCGAGGATCTTCACGGCCGTCGCCGACCGATGGTCAAAGGCCGGTGCCGCCAGCGTCGAGCCGCGGCCGGCACGACGCGAGGAGCTGGCCCGCGTCCACGACGCGTCGTACCTCGATGAAATCGCTGCAACCGCCGGCCGGGCCGTCAGGCTCGACGCGGATACTTATACGTCACCCGAGTCGGTGGAGATCGCGGCGCTCGCCGCCGGCGCGGCGGTTCAGGCGGCCGAGCATGCGTTGGCGCACGGTGAGGCGGCGTGTGCGCTGGTGCGGCCGCCAGGGCATCATGCCGAGCGTGATCGGGCGATGGGGTTCTGTCTCTACAACAACATCGCGGTCGCCGCGGCCGCCGCACGGGCCAGAGGCACTGATCGAGTCGCCATCGTCGACATCGACGTGCACCACGGCAACGGATCGCAGTGGATGTTCTACGACGATCCAGCTGTGCTCTACGTGTCGAGCCATCAGTATCCCTTCTATCCAGGCACCGGGGCTGCACATGAAACGGGCACCGGGGCCGGGAAGGGCTACACGGTCAACGTTCCGCTCGAAGCCGGCGCCACCGACGCCGACTATCTGCTGGCGTACACGGCGATCGTCCTGCCGGTGCTCGAGCAGTTCCAGCCGGCCCTGACTCTCATCTCAGCCGGCTTCGACGCCCACGAGCGCGATCCACTCGCCTCGATGCGGATGTCGACGGAGGGATTCGGTGCGATCGTGGGCGGCCTGGCCAGCGTCGCCAGGCGCCACGGCTCGCTGGCGCTGGTCACCGAGGGCGGCTACGACCTGACCGCGCTCGAAGAGAGCCTCGATGCGTCGCTCCGCGCCGCTGAAGCGCCTGCGCCCCCACCGGCCCATGGTCCGGCGCCACGTGGTGAACGCGCGGTGGCCGCCGTCCGCGCGGCGCAGCACGGATTCTGGAGGCTCTAGGGCCGGATCAACTCCCAACGATCCAACGGTCCAACGATCCAAGGAAAGTGGTTCGAGCGAGCTGGACGGAAGCCGAAGCAACCAGCTGGTTGGTACGTCTTCCACCCTGCTCGCTCGAACGGCTTCCCTTGGATCGTTGGATCGTTGGGAGTTGACGCCCCCTTATAATCAAAAGATCGTGCCCGACTACAAACCCCAGGCGATCGAGAAGAAATGGCAGGAGCGCTGGCACACCACGCGCGCCTTCGAGGTTTCCGAGGATCCGGAAAAGCCGAAGTACTACTGCCTGGAGATGTTCGCCTACCCCTCGGGGCATGCGCATGTCGGCCACGTCCGCAACTACATGATCGGGGACGTGGTCGCGCGCATGAAGCGCATGCGCGGCTTCAACGTGCTTCACCCGTTCGGGTGGGACGCGTTCGGGCTGCCGGCCGAGAACGCCGCCATCAAGAACGGCACCCACCCGGAGACCTGGACGCTCGAGAACATCGCCCACATGAAAGGGCAGCTGCAGCGGATCGGGATCAGCTACGCCTGGGAGCGTGAGATCGCCACCTGCCTGCCGAACTACTACCACTGGAACCAGTGGCTGTTCCTCAAGATGCTGGAGCGCGATCTCGCCTACAAGCGGCGCTCGAGCGTCAACTGGTGCCCGAGCTGCAACACCGTCCTCGCCAACGAGCAGGTCGTGAACGGTGGATGCTGGCGCTGCGGGACGCCGGTGACGGTGCGCGAACTCGAGCAGTGGTTCTTCCGGATTACGCGGTATGCCGACGAGCTGCTGGACGCAACCGGGCGCCTGGCCGGGTGGCCCGAGAAGGTCCTCACCATGCAGCGCAACTGGATCGGCAAGTCGGTCGGTGCGCGGGTGAACTTCGGTTTGGCCGAGAGCGGGGCGGCGCCAGTCGGGATCGAGGTGTTCACGACCAGGATCGACACGATCTACGGTGCGACCTTCCTCCTGCTGGCGCCCGAACACCCGCTCGTGCTGCAGTGGAGCGGCGAGCACGGCGGCGAGAAGTTCGCCGAATCGCTGGCCCGGTTCCAGTCGCAGGATCGCAGCGCGCGGATGACCGGCGAGATCGAGAAGGAAGGCTTCGACACCGGCCGGCGCGCCATCAATCCGTTTACGGGCGAGCCGGTGCCGATCTGGGTCGCCAATTTCGTGCTGGTCGAATACGGCACGGGCGCCGTGATGGCGGTCCCGGCGCACGACGAGCGTGACTACGAGTTTGCCAAGAAGTATCAGCTGCCGATCAGGGTCGTCGTGCGTCCGGCCGACGGCGCGGCGGCAGCGCCCGACACGATGACCGAGGCCGTGTCCAACGATGGCGTGCTCGTGCAGTCGGGCGTCTATGACGGGATGTCATCCGATGCCGCTCGCGCAGCGATGACCGCGGAAGCAGAGAAGCGCGGGATCGGCGAAGGCACGGTGCAATACCGTCTCAAGGACTGGGGCATCTCGCGGCAACGGTATTGGGGAACGCCGATCCCGGTGCTCTACTGCGAGACGTGCGGGATGGTGCCGGTCCCGTACGACAGCCTCCCGGTCGAGCTGCCGAAGATCGCCGAGTTCTCCGGCCGCGGCGATTCGCCGCTGGCGCAGGTGCCCGAGTTCGTGAACGTCTCGTGCCCGGAATGCGGCGGGCCGGCCCGCCGCGAGACCGACACCATGGACACGTTCGTGGATTCGTCCTGGTACTTCTTCCGGTTCTGCGATCCTCAGAATCGCGAGCTGCCGTTCGACCCGGAGAAGGTCGGCTACTGGGGGCCCGTCGACTTCTACAGCGGCGGCGTCGAGCACGCGATCCTGCACCTGATCTACTCGCGCTTCTTCTGCCGGGTTTTCCGCGACGTCGGCCTGACCCATCTCGATGAGCCGTTTACCCGGCTGCTGACACAAGGCATGGTCCTCAAGCAGGGCCAGGTGATGTCGAAGTCGAAGGGCAATGTCGTCGATCCGGACGACATGATTCAGAAGTACGGTGCCGACGCTCTCCGACTCTACGTGATGTTCGTGGCTCCACCGGAGAAGGAGATCGAGTGGACCGATGCCGGACTCGAGGGGAGCTTCCGGTTCCTCGCCCGCGTCTGGCGGCTCGTCGATCAGGTTGCCGAGACGGTTGGCGGCGATGGCATTCCATCGCCCGGCGAGCTTCAACTCGATCAGGCCGAGAAGGCGCTCCGGCGGAAGACGCACGAGACGATTCGACGGGTGACGCAGGACCTCGATCCGCGGGTGCACCTCAACACCGCGGTGTCGGGCCTGATGGAGCTCGTCAACGAGCTCTATGTCTTCTGCGGCCGCCCCGGATGTTCGCTGATCGGACGGGAGGTCGACAGTCCGGAAGCGGTTGGAACCATGGTTCGTTCCGAAACCATTGCCGTCGTGAAGGAGTCGGTGGAAGCGCTGATCCTCATGCTCTCACCGTTCACGCCGCACATGGCAGAGGAGCTCTGGGAGCGCCTGGGCCACGCTGACGGTGTGGTTGCGGCGGGCTGGCCGGCGTACGACGAGGCCGTCGCGCGCGCCGAAGAGATAGTGGTGCCCGTGCAGGTGAACGGCAAGGTGAGGGGACGACTCACCGTGGCGGCGGGGACTCCGGATGCGGAGCTTCAGCGGCTGGCGCTGGCCGATCCACAGGTGAACAAATACTTCGAAGGGAAGACCATCAAGAAAGTGGTCGTGGTCAACGGCAAGCTCGTCAGCATTGTGACGGACTGATGCGGTACTTGAACCATCTCCTCGTCGTCGCGTCGCTCGTGGTTGCCCCGTTGGTGTCGGGATGCGGGTATTCGCTGGCGGGCCGCGGCTCGTTCCTGCCGGAATACATCAAGAACATCGGCGTGCCGCCGTTCACCAACGGCACGCCGGTGTTCGACATCGATCGCCGCGTGACCGACCATGTTCGCTCCGAGCTCAGCGGGCGGGGCAAGTACAAAGTATTCCCGGTCGAGGCCGGCAACGATGCGGTTCTCACCGGCGAGATCACGTCGATCACCGTCGTGCCGGTGACGTTCAACCAGCAGAGCCAGGCGTCGCGCTACGCGTTCATCATGAGCGCCCGTGTCGAGTTCAAGGATCTCAAGAGCGGGAAGGTCCTGTGGTCGAACCCCTCGGTGCAGTTCCGCGAAGAGTACGAGCCGGCCACCGCCGGCGCGGTCGCGGACGTGACCGCCTTCTTCGGCCAGGATGTGAACGCCTACGACCGCATCGCGACGGAGTTCGCCCGTTCGGTCGTGAGCGCCTTGCTCGAAGCCTTCTGATTGGGCGATGCCGGTCGTTCCTGCCTCCACGGTCCGCCAGCAGCTCGCACAGCGCAAAGCCGATCCGGTCTACCTGATCGTCGGCGACGACGAAGCCGAGATGTCGCGGCTGTCGGCCGGGATCAGCGACCTGGTCGAGGACGAGTTGCGCGCGTTCAACTCGGAACGCTTCTACGCCGGCGAACGCGGCGTCACGCCCGCAGCCATCGTGGAGGCCGCACGGACGCTGCCCATGATGTCCGATCGACGCGTCGTGACGGTCCTGCGGGCAGAGAAGATGCTCAAGCCGAAACGCCGCGGGAAGGCGGTAATGGAGGAAGCATCCGACGCCCCGGACGCCGAGGTGCCGACCGAGCTCGATGTGCTGGAGGCCTATATCCGCGACCCTTCGCCGCAGACGACCCTGGTGCTTTTGGCGAGCGACGTCGATCGCACGAGGAAGGTGTACAAGACGCTCCAGAAGCAGAGCACCATCGTCGAGTGCTGGGGGCTTCGGGTCGCGAGGGATGGACGAATCGATCTGCGGGAGGTGGCGCGTACGGCCGAGCAGATGGTCAAGCAGGCGGTCGGCGACGGAGGGCAGCAGATCGAGCCTGCGGCGGCGCGGCTGGTGGCGGAGCGGGCCGGAACCGACATCGCCCGGCTTCGCGGCGACGTCGAGCGGCTCCTGCTCTACACGGCGGGCAGCGCGAAGATTACGCTGGACGACGCGCGGCAGATCGTCAGCGCCGAGACGGCGCAGGACGATTGGGCCGTGACCAACGCCATCCAGCGGCGCGACGCCCGCGAAGCACTGCGGCAGCTGGCGCTCGCGCTCGACGCGGGCGGCGTCTCGTATCAGATTCTGGGTCAGCTCGCGTGGTTCGTGCGGGAAAAGCTGGTGGCCACCGACCCGCGCCGGGTTCCGGCAGCCATCGAGGCGCTGTTTCGGACGGATCTGGAGCTGAAGAGCTCGGGAGACGCCCGGGTGCTGCTCGAGCGTCTCGTCGTGCAGCTATGCCGCGGCTGATTTCTTGCTGAGGCGGGTCGCGAGGCGCGACTTGTAGCGGCCGGCGGTGTTGCGGTGGATGAGGCCCTTGCCCGCCATCTTGTCTACCAGTGAAATCGTCGTGCGCAGCGCGTCCTTCACACTCGCCGCATCGCCGGTGTCGATGGCGGCGCGGATGTCGCGCAGCGCGCGGCGCAGCCGGGTGCGCATCTGCCGATTGCGCTCGCGGCGTTCGAGGTTCTGACGATGAGCCTTCAGCGCGGAGTCGTGACTAGCCACTTAATCCTGGTCCTCTCTGAGAGTGTCCTGCCCGGTAGCACCGTGGCACCTCTTGTAAACCCCCGATTATAGCATGGAGACTCTTCGCCTCGACGTCTGGCTCGATGTCGCCTGCCTCTTCCGGACTCGCTCCGAGGCCCAGAAAGCCTGCAAAATCGGCCGTGTTGACGTGAACGGCCAGACCGCCAAGCCCCACCGGGAAGTCCGGCCCGGAGATGAAATCGTGATCAGCCGGCCGCTGGGCCGGAAACAGACGGTGGTCGTGCGCGGGCTCGCCGATCGGCATATTGCCAAGGCCGAAGCGCGCGAGCTCTACGAGGATCGAACCCCGAAGCCGACCGAGGATGAGATCCAGATGCGGCGCCTCACTCGACTGGCCCGGGCGTTCGCACCCCCTCCGGTCAGGCCGGACAAGCGTGAGCGGCGGCGGCTGCGCAGGCTGAAAGAAGGGGACGAGGAGGACGATCTTTAACGGCGCTCGGAGGATTCGAGCCGCTCCGAGCCGGCGAGCGGCTTCCCCGAGTAGCGGACCACTTCCCGGCCGTCGACGATCTCGACGGTGCGGTAGACGCGTGTGGGGGGCGCAACACTGGTGCCGGTTCCGGTGTTCTGGATTCGCGCGACGTAGTTCTGGGTCTCTCGATAAGGAGGTACTTTGCCGCCGTACTTCTTCACTGCGCCCGGCCCGGCATTGTAGGCCGCCAGCGCGAGCTCGACCCGTCCCTCATAGCTGTCGAGCAGGTGCTTCAGGTATCTGACCCCCGCGCGGATGTTCTCCGCGGGATTGAAGGGATCGAGAACGCCGTGCTCGGCGGCGGTTGCCGGCATCAACTGCATCAGGCCCATCGCGCCCTTCGGCGACACCGCCCGGGGATTGAATGCCGACTCCGCCTGGATCACCGCGCGGACCAGGTCGGCGCTGACGACGTTCCGTGTCGCGTGCTCCTCGATCAGATCGTTGTAAAGCGTCGCGCGCGTGCTGAGCGGACGGGTCGTGCGGAACGCCACCGCAGGCGCCGCCGAGACCGCGTAGCTCCGGGCCGCCGGGTCCTTGGCTTGGTCGGACAACACGAGATGCCCGGACGCATCGCGCCAGGCATAGATCTGGGCGCTGGCGCTCGTCGGGCAGAGCAGCAGCGCCGCGGCGGCCAGCCAGTGGATCTTCCGCCTGAAGGCGGAAGCCACACCCACACCCATACGAGGCTGGTGGCTTCCGGCTTTAGCCGGAAGGCTGCGTTCGGCCTTGATTGAGATCGAGAGCACCAGAACCCTGCGTTACCGCAAAGCTGATGCCCCCGTGGAATCAACGACTTAGCGTTGAAAACGGCCGAAGGTGTGCCGAAAATGCACTGGCCGGTTTCAATTCTGTATTTGAGATTTGAGTACGTCGGGCGCCTTCTTCAAAAGCGCGTCGATGCCGGCCGGATCCTTTCCGCCGGCCTCGGCGAAGTCGGGCCGGCCGCCGCCGCCACCGCCGACCAGCGGCGCCAGTTCCTTCACCAGCTTGCCCGCCTGCACCTTCGCAGTGAGATCCTTGGTCACCGAGACCACCAACGCGACCTTGCCGTCGTTCTCCGAGGCCAGGACGACGACGCCCGTGCCGAGTCGATCGCGCAGCGAGTCCGAGAGCCCGCGGAGGGCGCCCTTCTCGAGTCCTGCGACGCGCCTCGCGATGAGCTTCAGGCCCTGGACATCCTGCACGTCGTCGGCACCTGCGCCGGCGCTGCTCCCCGAGCCGCCGCCCAGCGCCAGCTTCATCTTGAGCTGCTCGGTCTCGCGCGCCGCCCGCTTGAGATCGGCCTGCAGCCGCTGCACCGCGTCTGCGGCCTGCTCCACGGGAACGTTGAGCAGCGACAGTACTGATTCGATCGCGGCACGCTGCCGCTGAGCGTCGTCCACCGCACCGGCACCGGTCAGCGCCTCGATGCGCCGCACGCCTGCGGCGACGCCGCCTTCACTGGTGATCGCGAAATAGCCGATGTCGCCCGTGGCCTTGACGTGTGTTCCGCCGCACAGCTCGAGGCTGAAGCCAGGCACCGACACCACACGGACGCGATCGCCGTACTTCTCGCCGAAGAGCGCCATGGCCCCGGCCGATATCGCTTCCTCGGTCGAGCGCACCTCGGTCTGCACCGGAACGTTGCGCCGGATCTGCTCGTTGACGATGCGCTCGATCTCGAGCAGCTGCGGCTGAGTGATTGGCGCGAAGTGTGCGAAGTCGAAGCGCAGCCGGTCGGGCGCCACCAGCGAGCCCGCCTGCTTGACATGGCTGCCGAGCACCTGCCGCAGCGCCGCGTGCAGGAGATGCGTGGCAGTGTGATTTCGCCTGGTCGAATCGCGGACGTCGTCCTGGACTTCCGCGGTGACGATCTGCTCCGGCCGGAACGACCCGCGCGTGACCATGACCTGGTGCAGGCGAGGCTTGCCGACCGCGTATCGAGTCATCCGCTGGACGACCGCTTCTGATCCGTCCGCGCCATAGATGCGCCCATGATCGGAAACCTGGCCGCCTGCCTCGAGATAGAACGGCGTCCGGGGAAGCGCGATGTATCCTTCTCGGCCCTCGCGAAGCTCGGCCACCCAAGTACCGGTCTCGTCGAAGGTCCCAAGGACCGGAACACCCTGCAGCCTGGTGCTTTCGTACCCGGTGAACTCGTCGGCCGCAGCGACGAACCCCGGCTCGACCTCCGCGGGCACGGTGACCGTAAAGCCCTTCTCGCCACCTTTGAAGCTGCTGGCGGCGCGCGCGCGCTCGCGCTGCCCCTGCATTGCGCGCTCGAATCCCTCACGATCGATCGCCAGATTGCGCTGACCCGCGACGTCCTCCATGAAATCGAGCGGCACGCCCAGCGAATCGTAGAGGCGGAACGCTTCATCGCCGGACATCACCCGTGACCCCGCCTCCGCGCGATCGAGCGCATCCTCGAGCCGCGGCAGCCCGGCAGTCAGCACCGCGTCGAAACGCTCTTCCTCACTTCGCACCATGCGGACGATGTTGTCCTGATCGGACACGAGCTGCGGATAGGCCTCCCCCATCTCGCGGACGAGCACCTGGACGAGGGTGTGGAGCACAGGCTCTGTGTATCCCAGCTTCTTGCCGTGCCGCATCGCCCGCCGCATGATTTTCCGCAGCACGTACCCACGCCACTCGTTCGACGGCATCACGCCGTCGCTGATGAGGAACGTCATCGCGCGGAGGTGATCGGCGACGACGCGCATCGAGATGTCGGACGGGTCGTCGAGGGAAGCGCGATACGGCCGTCCGGCGCGCTCTCCGATGGCGTCCAGGAGCGGGGTGAAAAGATCGGTGTCGTAGTTGGAGATCTTGCCCTGGATCACCGCCGTGATCCGTTCGAGACCCATGCCGGTGTCGATCGACGGGGCTGGCAGCGGATTGAGAGTGCCGTCGGCCTGGCGGTCGAATTCCATGAACACGTTGTTCCAGATCTCGACGTAGCGATCGCAGCTGCAGTCGATTCCGAGGCAGGGATTGCCGGCGCGCTCCTGCTCGCACGGGACCTCGGGGCCGCGATAGTAGTGGATCTCGGAGCAACGGCCGCAGGGCCCCGTTTCTCCCATCTGCCAGAAGTTCTCGGCCAGCCCGAGCTCGGTGATCCGGGAGGGCGGTACGAGCTTCGTCCAGATGCCGTGCGCCTCGTCGTCGCGCGGAATCCCGGCGTCGCCCTTGAAGATGGTCGGGAACAGCCGATCCGCCTGGAGGTGCCACTCGTTCGTGAGCATCTGCCAGGCGAAGGGAATGGCCTCGCGCTTGAAGTAGTCGCCGAACGAGAAGTTGCCGAGCATCTCGAAGAACGTGTGGTGGCGCAGCGATGGGCCCACGTTGTCGAGGTCGTTGTGCTTGCCGCTTACCCGCATGCACTTCTGCGAGGTCGTGGCCCGGGTATACGCCCGCTTCTCCCGCCCGAGGAATGCATCCTTGAACTGGTTCATTCCGGCGTTGGTGAACAGCAGCGTCGGGTCGTCTCCCGGCACGAGCGAGGAGCTCGCGACGATGGCGTGCCCCTGGCGCTGGAAGTATTCGAGGAAGCTGCGGCGAATGTCCCTGGAACGCATGTAGCTCTACTCAGTCCTGATCGATCGGTTGTCCGCTCCGGAACCGGCGGAGCGCGGCGGTGACACCGGCGGGGGAGAAGCCCTGCCGCATGAGAAATTGGTAAATCCGTGCGTGTTCCTGCTGATCGTTCAACCGGGTGCGGCCACCGAGCTTCCTGCGCAGCGCGTCGGCGATGAGCGCCCGCTCGTCGAGCTCGCCGTAGACCTCTCCCAGTGCCTCTGACGCGACGCCGCTTTCGATACCCATCTGGAGCAGCTCCCGCATGACCCGGAGCCGGCCGCGATGCTTCACCGTCGCGGCGGTGCGTGCGAACGCGCGCGCGACCCGGCCGTCGTCGAGTGCGCCGCTCTCGATGAGCCGCTCGATGGCGCTGGCGATCTCGTCTGGCGGGTATCCGCGATCGTGCAGGCGGGCGCGCACGCCCTCGACCGACAGTTCGCGACCCGCGAGCATCCTCAGACCCTCGGCGTGGGCTTCGCGCTTATCCACCGAATCTGGTTATTTCCGGGCTGCCGCCACGGCCCACGGCCGGCCGCTGGGCCATCTCGTCGCGCGCCATTTCGGTAGTCGTCGCAATCCCCTGGACCTTCAACTTGAACTCGTCGACGTTGGAAGCCCACCGCAGCGCTTCCTCCAGGGTGACGAAGCCCTGCTGATACAGGCCGAAGATCGACTGATCGAAGGTCTGCATCCCGTATTGCGACGTGCCGGCGGCGATCGCGCCGTGAATCAGCGCAGTCTTGTCCTTGTCGACGATGGCGTCGCGAATGTACGCGGTCGAGAGCATCACTTCGACGGCGGCACAACGCCCGGCGCCGTCGGCGCGCGGCAGCAGGCGCTGCGCGATCGCGGCCTTCAACACCGACGCGAGCTGCAGCCGGACCTGCCGCTGCTGATGCGGCGGGAAGACGGTGATGATCCGGTTGACGGTCTCGCTGGCGTCGAGCGTGTGCAGGGTCGACAAGACGAGGTGCCCGGTTTCAGCCGCGAGCAGCGCCGTTTCGACCGTCTCGAGGTCGCGCATTTCACCGACCAGGATGACGTCGGGATCCTGACGAAGGGCGCCGCGCAGGGCATGCGAGAACGACTTCGTGTCGACCGCAACCTCCCGCTGGTTCACGAGCGAATGGTGATCCCGATGCAGGTATTCGATCGGGTCCTCGATCGTCATGATGTGCGCGGCACGGGTGGCGTTGATGTAGTCGATCAACGCGGCGAGTGTCGTGCTCTTGCCGCTCCCGGTCGTTCCGGTGACCAGGACCAGGCCGCGCTCCTCGGAGGCGATGCGCTTCAGCACCAGCGGGAGCCCGAGCTCCTCGACGGTCTTGATCCGCGTGGGGATGACGCGCAGCGCCAGGCCCACGGTGCCTCGCTGCTGAAAGACGTTGACGCGAAAACGGCCGAGGCCGGGCACGCTGTACGCCAGATCGACTTCCTGCGACTTGCGGAATTTCTCGAGGTGATCCGGCGTGAACACCGTCGTCGCCATCGACTCGGTGTCGGTCCGATCGAGCCGGGCTTCTTCCGAGGCGACGTACAGGCTGCCGTTCACCCGCATCATCGGATAGCTGCCGACCTTCAGGTGCAGGTCGGACGCACCACTGGCGACCGCGACCTTGAGCAGATCGTTTATGTGCATGACCGGATTCCGGCCTCCCCGCGCCGGCGGCTCAGCGCGCGCTCTTCGCGGTGGGGGTGGTGCTGACCGGTTCGAGCGGCTCGCCCGGATAGACGAACGTCAGCCAGTTGTGGCGGTCCGGCACGTCGCCGTTGATCACGTCGAAGAAGGCGCGCCGCAACGCTTCGGTGACGGGCCGTTCGCCGGTGCCGATCGCGATCTTGTCCACGGTGCGGATCGGCGTGATCTCCGCGGCAGTCCCGGTGAAGAACGCCTCGTCTGCGATGTAGAGCAGCTCGCGTGGCAGCACGTCCTCGCGCACCGTGAACCCGAGGTCGCGAGCCAGCGTGATCACCGTGTCGCGGGTGATCCCGGGCAGGATGGCGGCCGCAAACGGAGGCGTGTAGATGACGCCGTCGCGCACCACGAACAGGTTCTGGCCGCTGCCCTCGCTGATGTTCCCCTGGGTGTCGAGCGCGATGCCTTCGCTGTAGCCCTCGGCGATCGCCTCCATTTTGATCAGCTGAGAGTTGGCGTAGTTCGCCGAGCTCTTCGCCAGCGTCGGGAAGGTATTGGGTGCAGCCCGAGCCCAGGAGCTGACCCGCACGTCGGCGCCCCGCTTCACGGCCTCGTCGCCGAGGTAGGCACCCCATTCCCAGGTCAGGATGGCGGTATCGACCGGGCACGGGAACGGGTTGACCCCCAGCTCCTCGTATCCGCGATACACGATCGGGCGAATGTAGCAGGCCTTGTACTCGTTGGCGCGAATCGTCTCGAGCACCGCGTCGGTCAGGGTGTCCTGCGACAGTACCGGCGTCATCCGGTAAATCTTGGCCGAGTCGTACAGCCGGCGCATGTGGGCATCCAGCCTGAAGCAGGCGGAGCCACGCGGCGTGGCATAACACCGCGCGCCCTCGAAGACACCGCTGCCGTAGTGGATCACGTGCGACGCGATGTGAATCTTCGCGTCGGCCCAGTCCACCAATGCGCCATTCATCCAGATTTTTCCGGAGCCCGAAAACGCCATCTGAAACTCCTCGAAGTGGGCGGGCGGACGTGAGGGGAAACGCTTGCCCCGGGGGAGACGGGGAGCGGGGCCAAAAATCCGCCGCATCTAGGATTCTAGCATGCGGCAGGATGGCCAGTTCCCGGTAGCCAGTTCCCAGTTTCCAGTTCTGCGGCGGCTGAAACCGGCTCTGGGAAACTGGTAGCTGGGAACTGGTAACTGGTAACTGGTAACTGGAAACTACCTACTGCGTCTCCCCGCAGAACGGGCAGCGATCGGTTCGGGCGTGGAGCGGCTTGCGGCATTGCCAGCAGAAGCGGCTGGCAGGTGCTTCGCGGGCACGCAGACGCGACTGGATTCCCTGCGCGTCGTCACGTCCGACCCGGATCGGCTCCTTTGGAGGTGAGCCTCGTCTCGCGGCCGTCGGGGTTCGCGCGGCGAGCACGTCATCCAGCAGCTCGGACGCCCGCTGGTAGCGCGCCGTGAGGTCCGGGGACATCGCCCGCATCACGATGTCGCTGATGGCCTTGGGAATCGCGGGGTTCTTGAGCCGCGGCGGCGAGACGAGCTCTCCCGACATCAGGCGATCGAGATCCGCCGGTGCCGGCGGGTCGTACGGCAGGATCCCGGTCAGCATCTGATACATGGTCACGCCGAGCGAGTAGAGGTCCGATGCGAAGACCGCCTTGCCGTGGAACTGTTCGGGTGCCATGTACGGCGGGCTGCCGATCACCGTCGTGCCGTGCGCGGCGATCTCCAGAAACCGCGAGGTGCCGAAGTCGGCGACCTTCAGCATGTCGTTTTCCGTGACCAGCACGTTGGCGGGACGCAGGTCGCGATGAATGACGCCCTGCCGGTGCGCGTGATCGACGGCGTTGCAGATCTGGCAGGTGAAGTCGAGCGAGCGATTGACGTCGAGCGGCCCCTGCGCGGCGATCAGGTTCTCGAGGGTCTCACCCTGCACGTATTCCATGACGATGAAGAACAGGTTGTCCTGTTTCTCCGCCGTCGTGATCGAGACGATGTTGGGATGGCTGACGCTGGCGAGGAGCCGCGGTTCGCGCAGCAGCTCGCCGAAATCGAGCCCCTGCCGATGGGGAACCTTGATCGCGACCTTCTTGTCGATCCAGGTGTCCTGCGCGAGGTAAACGGTGCCGAACCCACCGCTGCCGAGCGGCGCGATGATTTTGTATTTCCCGAGTATTTGACCCCTGAACAGCAATGGTGGGGAGTATAGCTCTTTGTTCGCGGTTTGCGGTTCGCGGGTTCGCGGGCTCGGTAAGCCGGTGATATTCAGGGGCACCTGAACAAGTCCAAGCAGCTCGTTGCCTCTGAATACCACCGCGGTACCGAACCCGCGAACCCGCGAACCGCGAACCGCGAACCCGCGAGAAGAGTCATTGTTCCCAAATCGCAATCAACGCAGCCCCCGCCGCGAGCGCGACGGCGTTGGCTCGCAGGGTCAGGGGGCCGAGCGAGAGCGAGATGGCTCCGGCGCTGATCGCGGCATCGCGCTCGGATTCGGTCCAGCCGCCTTCGGGTCCCACCAGCAGCAGCGCTGACGCAGGTGCGGCGGCCATCGCGAGCTGGTGCACGCTGGTGACGTGGCGATGCGCCGCGCCGGGCTCAATCAGGAGATAGCTGTGCGGTTGCAGGCGAGAGGGCAGCCACTCGTTGAACCCGACCGGCTCGAAGATCTCTGGCAGCCGCGCAGTGCCGCATTGTTTCGCCGACGAGAGCGCGATTCGCCTCCAGCGCTCGTACGCCGGCGCGAGCGCCCTCCTCTTCACGGTCGTGCGGTCGGAGATGACAGGCTGAATGGCCGCGACCCCTATCATCGTGCTGTCGCGGACGACGTCCTCCATCGCCTCTCCCTTGATGATTGCCTGCACGAGGGTGATGGTGACCGCCGGGACCCGCGCGGTGACGGGCTCGAGGAGGGTCAGCGTGGCGGTCTCGCGCGAGGCCCTGGCGACACGGGCGCGCCATTCGATCCCCCGTCCGTCGAAGACCGTGACGATCTCGCCGGCGATCAGCCGGAGTACGCGAGTGAGGTGATGGGCTTCGTCTGGGCCGAGTCGCGCCGATCCGCTCTCGGGGTCGAGGTCCGGAGCGTAGAAGCGCGGAAGCACGCTAGAAGCTATCCTAAAACCAACCGCACCGCGAGCGAGCGCGCGAGCGAGCCACGCGAACGGCCCGCCTTCGCGCCATGGGCGCTTCGGCGAGGTCTCGCCGGAGCTTTTTAGCGTAGGCGGAAGCGCGCCGCCGCCGCGGCGCGCGAGAGAGCGTGTGGGGAGTCCGAGGGGCGAAGCCCCTCGGTAGACTAGTGCCTGGTCAGGACGAATGCCCACCAGCCTTCTTCTTCGGCTGATTCGGTGACCGCGAACGTGCCCTCGAAGGCGTCGAGCACGAGCGGCTTCTCGTCAACCGTGAAGCCCGCGACGATCAGGCTGCCGCCCGGTTTGACCAGTGCGCCGAGCTCCGGGGCATGGCGGGCCAGCAGGGTACCGGTGAGATTGGCGGTGACGAGATCGGCGGCCGGCACACCGGGCTGCGTCAGGTCGCGCACGTGCGCCTCGACGATCGGCGCGACCTTGTTCCGCACGATGTTCTCGCGCGCGTTCTCGATGGCCTCAGGATCGACGTCAATCGCAGACACGAACGGAGCGCCGAGCTTCGCCGCCACGATCGCCAGCACGCCCGATCCGGTGCCGACGTCGAGCACGGAGCGTGACTCGAGGGGACGGTTCTGAAGAAGGACGAGACAAAGGCGGGTCGATTGATGGTGCCCGGTGCCGAAGCCGCGGGAGGGCTCGATCTCGACAACCACGGCATCGCGGGCGGCTTCAGCGTCTGGCCGGTCCCATGGCGGCGCGACGATGATGCGCCCGACGCGGATGGCCGGCAGATCGGCCTGGGTTCGCTTCGCCCAGTCATCGTCTTCGATCTCGGCGAGCTCGAGGCGCAGCGAGTCGCCGTCGGCAATCGCTCCGATGGCCTCCGCCGCCGCGTTGCGCGCCTCGGCGCTGGCGAAATGGGCCGTCCACGTCGGAGGAGAGCCCATGTCGTCCTCCTGGATGGCGACGAGGTCGTAGTCGGCGAGCAGCGCGACCAGCCGATCGCGGTCTGCCGCAGTGGTGCCCGGGGTGAAATGGATAATCAGTGCTGGGGAGCTGGCCGCGCTCACCCGAAGATGTCCTTCACGCGCTCGAAGAATGGCTTCTCGGCCGCCTCGCTGCCGTCGCCGTCGGTTTTCTCGGGCATGGTGCGGGCCAGCTCCTCGAGGATCTGTCGTTGTTCCTTGCTCAGCTTTTTCGGCACTCCCACCTGGGCGATCACGTGCAGATCGCCGTGGCCGCGGCCCGAGACGTTGGGCATGCCCTTGCCGCGCAGCTTGAACCTCGCGCCCGGCTGCGTGCCGCCCGGAACGTTCAGGTCCTCACGCCCGTTCAACGTCGGCACGCGGACCTCGCCGCCAAGCGCCATCGTGTGGAATGGAATCGTGAGCTCGCAGTAGAGATCGTCCCCCTCCCGGTGGAAGAACGGGTGTTCCTGAACGTGGACTACGACGTAGAGATCGCCCGCGGGGCCGCCCTCGCTGCCGTGCTCGCCCTCACCATAGAGGCGGAGCCGCTGCCCGGTCGCGATGCCCGCAGGAATCTTGACCGTCAGCGTGCGCTCGCGGCCGACCCGTCCTGCGCCGCGGCATGTTTGGCAGGGCTTGGAGATGCTCTTTCCCGTGCCCCGGCAGTTCGAACACGGACGCGCGACGGTCAGGAAGCCTTGCTGATAACGGAGCTGGCCGGTGCCCCGGCACTGGGCGCATGTCTCGGGCTTTGTCCCCGCGGCGGCCCCGCTTCCCGAGCAGGTTTCACAGGTCTCCTCGCGCGGGATCTGAATCGTCGTCTCCGAGCCGGTGGCCGACTCTTCGAACGAAATCTCGAGGTCGTACCGCAGGTCGGCGCCGCGCTGGGGGCCGCCGCGGCGGCGCCGCGACCCGAAGATGTCGCCGAAGCCGAAGGCGTCGCCGAGCCCGGCGAAAATGTCGGAAAAGTCCGCGAAGATCGTCGGATCGAACCCGCCCCCCTGGCTCGCACCGCTCACGCCTGCGTGGCCGAAGCGATCGTAGAGGCTGCGCTTCTGCGCATCGGCCAGCACTGAGTACGCTTCCGCCGCTTCCTTGAAGGCTTCCTCCGCCTGACGATCGCCTGGGTTCCGGTCGGGATGGTGCTTCAGCGCAAGCTTGCGATACGCACTCTTGATCTGTTGATCCGTGGCCTGGCGGTCTACCCCCAGCACCTCGTAGTAGTCACGCTTGCTCACGCTGGCCCTCACGCTTCACCTTTCGCCACTTTCACCATCGAAGGCCGGAGGAGCCGATCGCCGAGCAGATAGCCGCGGCCGTACTCCTCGATGATCTCGCCTTCGCGCCTGCCCGACGCCGGCTCGTACGACACCGCCTGGTGGTAGTGCGGGTCGAAGTCGGCGCCCAGCGCCTGGATCGGCGTGACGCCGCGTTTCCGCAGCAATTCCGAGAGCTGACGATGAATGAGCTCGACGCCGCGCCTGTAGGCATCGACGCCTTCGCTGCCGGCTTCGGCCTGGAGCGCCCGCTCGAGATCGTCGACGAGCGGCAGCAGTTCCTTGACCAGGTCGGCAGCGGCTGACTCGGACTGCGCCACGCGCTCACGCTCGGTCCGCTTGCGGAAGTTCTCGAACTCCGCGCTCCGGCGCAGCAGCAGATCCTTGTAGTTGTCGCGCTCACGTTCGAGCTCCGCTTCGCGCGACGACAGTTCTTCACCTGACGTCGCGTAGCCCGCGGTGGTTCCCGCGGTTTCCGAAACGTCGGCCAGGTTGAGATCGGATTCGGTGTGATTGTCTTCCATGGGGTTGTAGTGCTGAAAACGACCGGCGGTTCAGGAACGGGCGTTGACCATTCTGCTGATCGCCTTCGAGAGTCCTTCGACGGCATTGATCGCGCGCGAATATCGCATCCGGGTCGGACCGATCACGCCGACAGCGCCGCTGCCGTGGCCGTCCGAGTAGCGGCAGGCGATCAGGCTGAACCGCTGAAGATCTGGTAAGTGGTGCTCGGATCCAATCACGACGGTGACCCCGTCTCCGCTGATGTAGTCGTCGAGGAGCTGAATCAGCCGCGCCTTCTCCTCGATCATCCGGAGCAGGGTGCGCAGCGTCTCCAGGGTCACGTCAGGGCTCTCCCCGCCGACATCCTCGAGCAGCAGCGAGCGGCCCTGGATGAAGACGGCCGGCTCGGACGTCAGGTCCGCGAATGTCGTGCTCGCCAGCCGCAGAGCCCGCCCCATCAGCTCGTCGTAGAGGCTGCGCTCTTCGCGAAGCCGCTGCAGGACGGCCTGGCGGATCGCGACCAGGGACCGGCCCTTGAACTCACTGTTCAGGTAGTTGGCAGCCTGCTGCAGCTCGCCGTGATCGTGCGACTCGGCCGGCGAGATGACCTTGTGTGCCACGTGTCCGCCGGTCGACACCACGACGACCAGGATCTTGCCGCCGTCAAGCGGCACGAACTCGAGGTGCTCCAGCGTGGAGGTCTCCCCTCCGGATGAGATTGCAAAACTCAGCTGTTGAGAGGCCCGGGCGACTTCCTGTGATGCGTGCGACAAAAGATCGTCGACAGTCCCCGCGCGACGGAGCCTCGCTTCGACCTGCGGCGCGGGACGCGACGAGCGCCGCTCCCCGAGGAGCTGGTCGACGTAGCACCGGTAACCGAGGTCGGTCGGCACCCGGCCGGCTGACGTGTGCGGTTGCCGCACGTACCCCTGTTCTTCGAGCCTGGAGAGGATGTTCCGAAGCGTCGCGGACGAGATGCCGAAGCCGCGATCGGCAAGCCACAGCGACGAAATCGGTTCCCCATCGTCGATGTAGCCCTGCACCAGAACGCCAAGGATGCGTCTATCCCGTTCCGGAAGCTCAGGATGCATCGACATCGTGGTTTAGCACTCGCAACCAGGGACTGCTAAAGCATTATAACCGACGACGTTACAAACCGGCCCTCCTGGCGAGCTCGGCCGCTGCGGACCGGGCGGTCGCAGTGACCGCCGCGGCATCCTGTCGAGTCAGGGCGAAGTCGTGGACGAGCACGTCCCCATCGACGAGAACCGTCCGGACGTCCGTCCCCCGGGCGCTGTACACAATCGCGGACCAGGGATCGACAGAAGGGCACAGGTGCGGGCGGTCGCGATCGAGCAAAACCAGATCCGCCTTCTTGCCGGTCTCGATTGATCCGATTTCCGCATCGAGCCCCAGTGCCCGGGCCCCCTCCCTGGTGGCCATCCACACGACGTCGCGGGCCGGCAGCGCGCCGGGGGCCTTGCGGACCGCCTGGAGCGTGGCGGCAAGCCGCATCTCGTCGAAGATGTCCAGCCGGTTATTGCAGGCCGCGCCATCCGCGCCGAGCGATACCGAGATCCCGCGCGCCCGCATCTCCGCGACGGGAGCGATCCCCGAGCCGAGCTTGAGGTTGGAGCCGGGGCAGTGCATCACCTTCACCTGCCGTTCGGCGAGCAGCTCCTGCTCCGAGTCGGTGACCCAGACGCAATGGGCGGCGCACAGCCGATCGGTCGCCAGCCCGGTATCGGCGAGGTACTCCAGGTTCGAGAAACCGCCGGACAGGCGGCGCACCACTTCCACTTCGTCGCGGTTCTCCGACGCGTGCGTGTGGACGAGCGCGTCTTCGGACGCCGACAGCGAGGCAACCGCTTCGAGCAGGTCGCGCGAGCACGAGACCGCGAACCGTGGCGCGAAGGCCGCCCGGAGCCGGCCGTTCGCCGCGCCGTGCCAGCGCTTCTTGAGCGCGAGACTTTCGTCGATCGAGGCCCGGGTCTGTTCCTGCAGCCGCCGCGGAACCTCGGTGTCGGAGTCCATCATGCACTTGCCGACAGTCGCTCGAAGTCCGAGCTCCGCCAGCGCCTCGAATACGACGTCCGTATCGTGGACCGTCTCCATCGTGAGGACCGACGTCGTCCCGGTTCGCAGGAGCTCCGCCGCGGCGAGCTGGACCGACGCCCGGAGCGTGGAGGCGGAGTGCGCGGCTTCCATCGGCCAGACGCGAAGACGCAGCCACTCGAGGAGAGGCATGTCGTCGGCGAATCCCCTGAAAAGGGTCTGGCACAGGTGAACATGTGTCTGGATGAAACCCGGGAGCAGGTAGCCGCCGCGGGCGTCGATGACGGTGTCGTGCGGCTGGTCGGGAACGTCGCCGACCGCGGCAATCCGGCCATCGCGAACCGAGACGCTGCCGTCGGTGACCGTCAGGCGGTCATCCATCGTGAGGATGGTGGCGTTGCGGAAGAGGACCGATGTCACGACTCAGTGCTGCCTTTCACAAATAGGGTGCGCAGACAGGCCGGCGAGGCGCCCCGCTGCCAAGGCGCGACGAGTGAAAGACAGCACTCAGGAGGAGCCGGCGATCTTCAGGCGCTTCATGGCCATGGCGCCGGTATCGACGCCGCGCCGGATGGCCACGAGCTCCGCCATGATGCTGATGGCGATTTCTGCGGGGGTCACGGCTCCGATGTCGATCCCAATCGGAGCATGGATGTGGCCGAGGCACTCCTGGGGCATCCCTTCTTCCAGGAGCCGGGCAAAGATTCGGCTCACCTTGGCGCGGCTGCCGATCAGGCCAAGGTATTTCAGGTCGCGGGCGGCGAGCGATCGCATCGCATCGAGATCGTGGGTGTGCCCGCGGGTGACCACCACGACGTAGGCCGACGCGGGGATCTCAGTGCGATGGAGCCATTCGGGAATGGGCTCGGCGATCACGGCTTCGGCGCCGGGGAAGCGCTCCGTGCTTGCAAACTTCTCGCGATCGTCGACGACGTGGACACGGAATCCCGCATCGACCGCGAGCCGTCCCAGGTGCCAGCCGACGTGGCCGGCGCCGACGATGAAGAGGCGCGGCGTCGGTTCGAGCGGATCGATGTGAACGTCCATCTGTCCTCCGCACACGAGCCCGTTCTCCTGGGCAAAATCGTCGTTCAGCTCGTAGTGGAGCAGGGCCGAACGGCCCGTGGCCAGCGCCTCCCGCGCTTTCCAGAACGCGTCGTTCTCGTAGCAGCCCCCGCCGATGGTCCCGATCGTCCGTCCATCGGGGAACACCAGCATCTTGGCGCCGGCGCGCTGCGGCGTGGAGCCGTTCGACCGCACCACGGTGACCAGAGCGACAGGGTCGCCGCGCCGGAGCGCGTCCGCGGCCGCCGCCAGGACTTCTTCGCTCAGACGAGTACCTCGATCTTGGCGCGCTTCTTCGCCTCGTCGATGAACGTGTTCGCGCGCTCCTGCTTCTTCTGGTTGGTCAGGAACTCGATGACCCGCGGCTTCACCTGGTCGAGCGGGACAACCGAGGCTTCCTTCCGTTCGGTCAGCTTGATGATGTGGTATCCAAACTCGGTGGTCACCACGTCGCTGATTTCGCCGGGTTTCAGCGCGAAGGCGGCCTGATCGAACGGCGGCACCATCTGTCCCTGGGGGAAGAACCCGAGGTCGCCGCCTTGAGCGGCGCTGCCGTCAGCCGAGTTCTCTTTCGCCAGCGCGGCGAAGTCCTCGCCGGCCTTGGCGCGTTTCAGGACCGCGTCGATCTTGGCGCGCTTCTCTTTCTTCGCGGCCTCGTCGTCTGTTTTCTCGACCTTCACGAGGATGTGGCTGGCGCGCACCGTTTCGCCCTGTTTGAACTTGTCCTGGTTCTTCGCATAGAAGTCCTGGGCGTCCGCATCTGTCGCGGCGGCCGCGGACGCGACCTCGGCTTCCATCATCTTGTTGATGGCCATGTCGGCCTTCGCGTCCGCCTTGAGCTGCTCGACGGTGGTGTTGCGGGCGGCCAGCGCCTTGTGGAACTCGGCCTCGCTCCCGAACTGCTTCTGCATCTGCGCGACCTGCGCATCGACGTCGGTATCCGGCACCGCCAGTTTCCGCGCGGCCGCTTCCTGCTTCAGCACGGTATAGGCGATCAGCTGATCGAGCGCGGCGCGCAGCACCTCGTCCCGCTTGTCGGCCGGGATGGGGCCGCGGCCCGCTTCGACGTTCTTGATGAGCCGATCAAAATCGGCTCTCATGACCGGCTGGCCGTTCACGCGCGCGAGCACGTCCGGGAGCTCGGCCGGCATCGGCTTCGGCGGGACGGGAGCCTCTGCCGGTTGCTGCGCCGGGGCGGCGGCGGGCGTCTGCGCAGACGCCGTCTGTTCCGCGGGATTCTTGCCGCAGGCCAGCAATGCGGCAAGCGCCACGAGAGCAGGAATCAAGGTCTTGCGTGTTTTCAAAGGAATATCCCGATAAATGCCGGATGGTGTCGAGTCAGCCAACAGGAAATTCTACCGCACGGTCGACTCACGACCCTTAACGTTGCGTCAACAGGAGGGCCAGGAGATCAGGAGGGTCTTGGTTTTCGAAAGAAACCTCCTGATCTCCTGGCCCTCCTGTGATTGATCGACGGGCTGAGCCGCGGCAGCTGAAAGCGCTAGAACCCGTGGAGTTGACACACCTCAGTCGGCTCGGTGCCGGCGAGGAAGGCCTCTTTGAACACTCGCGGACACCCTGGAGCCGCCACCTTCCCGGTGTCCCGGTCGATGTCGACGAAGGTGATCCCTTCCGGCGGCTCGAAGGTGAGATTCGCGTGACCGGCGAGCGCGCGAGTCATGAAGGCCGTCCAGATGGGAAGCGCCGCCTGGGTGCCGCTCAGGCCGACCGGCTGATTGTCGTCCATCCCGACCCACACCACCGTCAACAATTCGGGGGTGAAACCGACGAACCAGGCATCGCGCAGCTCATTGGTCGTCCCCGATTTCCCGGCCGCGTCGAGCGCGAAGCCGGCCGCGCGCGCACCGGCGCCGGTGCCTTCGTTGATCACGCTGCGCATCATGTTTGTGACCAGGAAGGTCGTGTCGGGCCGGGCGACCGTCCGTGGCTTCTCGACCTGCAGCGGGAGATCCTTGCCTTTGGCCACCAGCCGCGAGATGGTGGTGAGCGGCCGGATCGTGCCGCCGTTGGGAAACAAGGTGTAGGCCGTGGCGATGTCGAAGGGCGTCGCCTCGAAGACGCCCAGCGCGATCGCGGGATAGGGCCGCGGCGGCGTGCCGGCGCCGACCCTGCGCCAGAGCGCAGCCACTTCCTCGTACCCTGCCGACTCGGCCAGCTTCGCTGCGGCGATGTTTCGCGACAGCGCGAGCGCCCGTCGGAGGGTGATGGGACCATCGTACTGGTCCTCGTAGTTGCGCGGGGTCCAGGTCTGCGCGTTGAACACGAACGACGTCGGCTCGTCGAGCACCACCGTCGCCGGCGTGAGATCGGTGCGGCCTTCGGCCTGCGCGTGCTCGAACGCCGCGAGATACACGAAGGGCTTGAATACCGAGCCTGGCTGCCGTCGCGCCGACACGGCGCGGTTGTACTGCGACTGGTTGTAGGACCGGCCCCCGACGAACGCCAGCACTTCTCCAGTCCGGGGATCGACGGCGATCAGCGCCGCCTGCGGCCGCCGCTTCCGGCGGGCCAGGATCTCGTCGAGCCGCGTGATCCCGTCGCGCAGCGCGTCCTGCGCGACCCGCTGCAGGTGGACGTCGAGCGTCGTGTAGACGTCCACCGTGCCCGCTGAGGGGTACTTCGACTGCAGCTCCTGGCTGATGTAGTCGACGAAGTAGGGCGCTTCCGACTCGAGCGCGCGCTGTGCGATGCCGAGCGGTTCGCGGACGGCTCGCTCGGCCGCGTCCGTCGACAGGAATCCGGCGCCGACCATCGCACGCAGCACGACATTGCGGCGATCCTTCGCACGCTCGGGGTTGTTGAAGGGCGAGAGGCGGGAGGGCGACTGAATCACTCCGGCGATCGTCGCGGCTTCGACCGCGCTGACGTTGGCGATGTCCTTGGCAAAGAACAACCGCGACGCTTCGGCCACGCCATGGATCGCGAAGGAGCCGCGCTGGCCGAGCGAGACGTCGTTGAGATACAGCTGCAGGATCTGGTCCTTGGTGAGCCGGGTCTCCAGCACGACCGACATGAACCATTCGGTCATCTTCCGCTTCGGGGTCTTTTCCGGGGTCAGGAAGGTGTTCTTGACCAGCTGCTGGGTGAGGGTGCTGCCGCTCGCCAGGTAGGCCTTGTTGCCGAAGATGTTTCGGAAAATCGCGCCCGCGATCCCGATCGGGTCGATGCCCGGATGCTCGTAGAAACGGCGGTCCTCGATCGCCAGCACCGCTTCGATCATCGGCCTGGGGATCACCTGGAGGGGCACGTCGCGGCGCTTCTCGCGCGCGTCGGCGACGAGCGCCGTGATCAAGGGCGCGTCGAGCGTGATCCGGTCGGTGCGCTGTTGGGTCGCCGGGAGCTCGATCGTATCGATCCGCGTGGTCTCGGTGCTCTTCGGCGGACGGCCGCCGAACACCAGGCGCACGAGTTGTCCCTGGTGATCGCCGGCACGCGGGATCAAGAGCATGGCGTCGCGCCCGACCGTGAACTCGCCGGGCTGTTCCGTGCGCGGACGATGGGCGTAGCCGAGATCGTTCAATCGATCGATGAGTTGACGCTGGGTGAGTCCCTGACCCTTGTGCAGCTCGAACGGCCGCGCAAAGACGCGCGGGTCGGTGCGCGTCATCTCACCGCTCATGCGCGCATCGATCATCCGGGAGAAGACGACCCAGTAGTACGCCATCATCGCGCTGATCAGGACGAGCGGGATCCCGATGCCGAAGAAGGCGTAGCGCTTCCAGTGCGGCGGCAGGCGTCGCAGCAGGCGGGCCGTTCGTGGCCTGCGTTTCGAGGCGGCGCTTTCAGATTTGGTGGCAGTCACCGAGGATCGAGATCGCGGCGCGCGGCGTCCTTATTCAGACGGACGGCACGGCGCGACGGTTCGTATGCGCATTGTATACTCGCGCCAAGTCGCAGATAACACGAGAGTTGATGCGATTTTGGCGCCCTGCGGGCAGCCGCAGGAGGGCCGTTGTCGGGAAGGCAGGCCACGATGTTCAGGGTTTCGGTCGTTCGGGTTGTGAGCGTTATCTGGGCAATTGCAATGCCGGCACTGGCGTTCGCGCAGGCGCAGGCAGCCAACGGCAACATCGAAGGGACCGTCAAGGATGGCAGCGGCGCGGTACTGCCCGGCGTGACCGTTACGGTGACGAACACCGACACCGGCGCGGGACGTTCCACCATCACGAACGACCAGGGCGCGTACCGCGCGATCCTGCTGCCGCTCGGCCGCTACAGCATCACGGCGGAGCTCCAGGGCTTCCGCAAGTACGAACAGACCGGCCTCACCCTCAGCGCCGGCCAGACGATCGTCGCCAACATCGAGCTCGGCGTCGGGAACCTCAGCGAGACGGTGACGGTCCGTAGCGAGTCACCGGTGGCTCAGCCCGGCCGGATCGACCTGGGACGGACGATCAATGAGGCCGAGATCCACAACCTGCCCCTGGTCTCGCGCAATCCGTACAACTTCGCGTTCCTGCAGGCGAACGTCACCGGCTACGAGAACAACGAGTTCGGCGTGCCTCGCATCAACGCGAACGGCTCGCAGATGCGCACCAATTACCAGCTCGACGGCAACACCAACACCGAGAAGGATCGCGCCGGGCTGCGGTTGCTGCCGGTGTCGGAAGTCCTCGTGCGCGAGGTCAAGGTCATCACCAACGGGTTCGCCCCCGAGTTCGGCCAGACCACGGGGATGGTCTACAACGCCATCACGCCGTCGGGCACCAACGCGGTGCGTGGGACGGCGAGCTACCGCTTTCGCCGCAACGCCATGTCGGAGCGGCCGTTCTTTCTCGCGCCGACGGCACGGAAACCGGATACCGAAGTCAACGACTTCACCGGCACGGTTGGCGGGCCGGTGCTTCGCGACAAAACGCATTTCTTCGGCGCGTACGAGTTCGTCGATCGCAGCCTGATCACCGGAGCGCAGGTCATTACGGTGACGCCCGAGAACGCCTCCCGCCTCGGCATCACGCTGCCGGAGAGCGGTGTCATCCCGGCCAATCAGTCCGTGAACTTCGGATTTGGCAAGGTCGATCACCAGTTCAACCCGAGCCACAGACTGTCGGCCCGCTACTTTCTTTTCAAGAACTTCTCCGAATCCAACATCGGCGGCGGCCTGACCACCACCGATCGGGCCACGGATTTCACCGACCGGATGGACTCGGCCTCGGCACAGCTGGTGTCAACGCTCGGGGCGTCGATCCTGAACGAACTGCGCGTCCAGTATGCGCGCCGGCACCAGTTCCGCACCCCGTCGCCGAGCGCCGTCGACGGCCCGGCCATCACCGTCTCAGGGATCGCCCAGTTCGGCGGTCCGCGGATTGGCGACGGCAACTCGGTCGGCTTCGATTTCGAGCAGGGCATCTGGCAGGTGGTCGACAACGTGACGTGGGTGCGCGGCCGCCACGGGTTCAAGGCTGGATTCGACGCGCAGTTCGTTGGCGACGACCGCGTGCGCGGCGAACGCTTCGAATACACGTTCCCAACGAACGAGTCGTACCTCGCGGCGGTGGCCGGCACGAATCCACTCGGCTACACCACGTTCCGGCAGGACTTCGGCAACCTGACCGCGAGCTACAGCTCCGCGTTCTACGGCCTGTTCGCGCAGGACGACTGGCAGGTCACCGATCGCGTGAAGGTGCTGTACGGCGTTCGCTTCGATCTGTTCGACATTCCCTCGGCGCGTGCCTTCGCTCCGAATTCGTACTCGCAGGACTTCACCATCGACAAGAACAACTGGGGGCCGCGCGCCGGCGTGTCGTGGTCGCTCGACAGCCAGGCGCGAACGGTGCTTCGAGCCTCGACCGGCCTGATGTACGAGCCGCCGCTGCTCGATTTCTACGACAACGCCATCCTGAACAACGGCGATCCCCGGAGCTACACCGTGCAGTTGAACGGCACCAGCTCCGGTGCGCCCGCCTTTCCGGCGTCGCTCGCAAACGCACCGGCCGGCTTCGTGCTGCCTCGTCAGAGCATCACCGCGGTCGACCCGGCGTTCAGGACGCAGTCAGCCTGGCTGACGAACGTGCAGCTCGAGCGTGCCATCGCTACCGAGCTCTCAGTGGCGGTGGGGTACGTCAACTCGATCGGACGGCAGTTGCCGGTGCTGATGGATGTGAACCTGATGCCAACCGGGAGCGTGCTGCCCGATGGGCGTCCGATCTTCTCGACCACGGTGAGCGCCGCGACGCGTCGCGATCCAACGTTCGATCACGTCAATGTCTTCCAGTCGATCGGCGAGGCCAGATACGACGCCTTCACCGCCACGATGACCAAGCGGATGACGCACGGCTTCCAGGCACAGGCGACGTACACGTTCGCCAAGGGTGAAGACGATGCCCCGCTGACCGGCACCTATGTCGTCGGCAGTGGCGACGATCGGGTGTCGGATCCGACCAGCCTCGATCGGGAGAGGGGTGTCACGCCATTCAATCAGGCCCACACGTTCGCGGTATCGGCCGTGATTGCTCCTGAAGTCGCCGGAACCGGCTGGGCCGCGGCGCTCGCGAACAACAACCAGCTGGGGCTGATCCTGCAGGCCAACAGCGGGCTGCCGTTCAACATCCGATCGCGGACCGATCTCAACCAGGACGGCGTGACCAACGATCGGCCGAACGGGATAGAGCGCAACTCGGGCCGCCTGGGACGCGTCGTGTACCTCGACCTGCGCTACTCGCGCTTCATTCCCACCGGCGACACGCGGCGCATCGAGCTCTTCTTCGAGGCCAAGAACCTGTTCAACACAGAGAACGTCTCGACGGTCACGCGCGACGTGACCACGACGGCCAGCGGCGATCTCACCGCGCCGCTGCCCTCACCGTTCCCGCCGCAGAGCGCGTACGATCAGCGTCAGATGCAACTGGGGTTCAAGTTCGCTTTCTGACGCCCATGACAAATCCCAAGCTCCAAGCTCCAAATCCCAACGCAATCCCAAATCCCAACTCCGCAAGTGGGTTGGGATTTGTCTTGGGAGTTGGTTTGGGATTTGGCGCTTGGGGGTGCCTTGGGATTTGGAGCTTGGAGCTTGGGATTTGACATGGTTTCTCCCGTAGACCTCCTCGTCTTCGGCCCCCACCCCGACGACATCGAGATCGGCCTCGGCGGGACTGTCGCGCTCCATACCGCGCGTGGCGATCGCGTGGGGCTCTGCGATCTCACGCGCGGCGAGTTGGGGTCGAACGGGACGCCGGACGAGCGGGAAGCCGAAGCCGAGGCCGCGCGTACCGTGTTGGGCGCGGCGTGGCGGATCAACCTGCGCTGGCCGGATGGCGGGATCACCGGCACCGATGCGCAGATTGCCGAGATCGTCCGGCTGGTGCGGCAGTCCCGGCCGCGGGCGGTAGCCATCCCTTACTGGGACGACCGCCACCCGGATCACCGCGCGGCGAGCGACGTCTTGCGCCGCGCGGTCTTTCGAAGCGCGCTGCGCCGGTTCGAGGTGACCGGCTCCGGGAGCCAGGAGAGCTGGCGGCCCGACTGGGTCTGCTTCTACTTCATCAACGACTCGAGCCCGGTCTCGTTCGCCATCGATGTGTCCGAGCATTACCAGCGCAAGCGTGACGCGCTCGCCTGTCATCGGTCGCAGTTCACGCCGGCCGAATCGTCCCGTGTCGACACGCGCCTGACGTCGCCACGATTCCAGCAGCTGATCGAGAGCCGCGACGCCCATCTCGGGGCCCTGACCGGCGTCGCCTTTGCGGAGGGAATCGTCGTCAAGGAGCCGCTGTTGCGGGATTCGTTGTTCCGGTTGCCCGCAACGACCTCTCCGGAGCCGCGATTGTGAACATCGGCATCGTGTGTTACGCCTCGGTCGGCGGCAGCGGTATCGTGGCCACCGAGCTGGCCAAGAGCCTCGCCGAGCGGGGCCACGAGGTGCACTTGCTCAGTACCGAGCCGCCGTTCCGGTACTCCGAGTATCAACCCGGCTTGTCGTTTCACCGCGTCCACACGCCTGCATACCCGCTGTTCCGCGAGCCGCAGTACGTCCTCTCGCTGACGAGCAGCATCGTGCATGTTGCCAGGGAGTGCGCGCTCGATGTCATCCATGCGCACTACGCGGTGCCGCATGCGACCGCCGCCTATCTTGCACGCCAGATCCTCGCCAGCACGACCGACGGCGTGGTTCCGCGCGTCGTCACGACGCTCCACGGCACGGACATCACGCTGGTCGGGAGCGACCGGTCGTATTCGGAGACCGTCGCCTTCTCGATCGAACAATCGGACGGTGTCACGGCGGTTTCGCAGAGCCTGCGGGCCGATACGTATCGCGCCCTCAAGGTGAAGCGGGACATCCGGGTCATCCCGAACTTCCTGGACTGCCATCGCTATCGCCGCCAACCGTGGCCGGAGGTACGGGCCCGCTATTGCCGCGAGGACGAGAAGGTCGTCGTCCACATGTCGAACTTCCGGCCCGTCAAGCGGGTCGAGGCAGTGGTCGACGTGTTCGCGAGAATCGCGTCACGCGTCAGGGCCAGGCTGCTGCTGGTCGGGGACGGACCCGACCTCGTGAAGGCGCGCGATCGGGCGCGCAGTCTCGAGATCGAGGATCGCGTGGAGGTGCTGGGAGAGCAGGATCAGGTTGTGCCGCTGCTGTCCGTATCCGACCTCTTCCTGTTGCCGTCGATACAGGAGAGCTTTGGCCTGGCGGCGCTCGAGGCGATGGCTTGCGAAGTGCCGGTGGTGGCGTCACGAGTCGGTGGCCTGAGTGAGGTCATCGAGCACGGCCGCACCGGCTTCCTTCACGATCTCGAGGATCTGGACGGGATGGCCGACAGCGGCGTGGCGTTGCTGACGAACCCGGAGCTGCACGCGACGATCGCGGCGCAGGGCCGCCGCCTCGTGGCCGAGAAGTTCTGCGCCGACCTGATCGTCCCGCGCTACGAAACCTTCTACACGGAGCTCGTAGGTGAAGTTCTCGCCTGACTACGTCGCATCGGTCCTGAACGACAACTTCGAGGATGCGAAGGCGCAGTTCCTGTCGCCGCTGATGGCGATTCACTACGCGCATCTCGTGATGTTGACCGAGCAGGGCATCGTGCCAGAGGAGTCCGCCCGCGCCATCCGCGGCGCTCTCGACGCGATCGATCTGGAGGAGGTGCGCCAGGTTCGCTACGACGGCACCTACGAAGATCTCTTCTTCTACGTCGATCGACTGATCGTCCAGGGATGCGGTGACGATGCGGCGGGCCGGCTGCACACCGCACGTTCCCGCAACGACATCGACATGACGATGTATCGGATGCAGCAGCGCGGCCAGTTGCTGGCGGTCCTGGATGGGACGTTGAGACTGCGCGACGTCCTGCTCGGCTTCGCGTCGCGCCACCTGTCGGACGTCTTTCCGGCCCACACGCATACACAGCCCGCGCAGCCGTCGACGATCGCCCACTATCTGCTGGCCGTTGTCGAGCAGCTGGAACGCGACACGACGCGGCTCCGGGCGGCCTATGCCAGCACCAACCTGAGCCCGCTCGGCGCCTGCGCCATCACCGGAACCGGCTTTCCAATCGATCGCGATCGCACAGGTGCCCTGTTGGGCTTCGACGGACCTACGGGCAATACCTACGGCAGTATCGCCACGGTCGACTACCTGCTTGAAAGCGTCTCCGCGACAGCGGTGCTGCTGGTGGGGCTCGGACGAGTGGTCCAGGATCTGCTGCTCTGGTGCACGAGCGAGTTCGGCTACCTGCGGCTGTCCGACGGGTTCGTCCAGTGCAGCAGCATCATGCCGCAGAAGCGAAATCCGGTTGGACTCGAGCACGCGCGCGCCATCGGCAGCAAGGCGGTGGGGCAGGCGGCGGCGATCATGCTCGCGGCGCATAACACACCGTTCGGCGACATCGTAGACACGGAAGACGATCTCCAGCCGCTCGTCTTCACGATGTTCCGTGATGCGGCGCGTGCCGTCCGCCTCGTCGCGGCCGCGATGGCCTGCGCACAATTCGACACGAAACAGATGGCCCGGAGGGCCGCGGAAGGATGGATCACCGTCACCGAGCTCGCAGACACCCTGGCGCGTGATCATGGTGTGCCGTTCAAGGCAGGACATGCCATCGCGTCGCGGCTGATCGCTGCGGCAACGGCCCGGGGGGGTGAGCGGCCGGCGGATCTGTTACGTGAGATTTCGGCCGACGTGCTGGAAAGGTCGATTGAAATCGATGACGCGACGCTGACGACAATCCTGAGCCCGCGTCATTTCATCGAGGTGCGCACCACACCGGGCGGTCCGGCGCCCTCAGAAACGTCGAGAGCGCTCGAGGCATCGAAACGCACGCTCGACGTGGACCGGACTTGGGTTGCGGCGGCCGCGGACAGGCTCACCGCGGCGGAAGAATCGCTGAAGGCGGCGGTGAAGGCGCTTTGAAGGCAACTCCCAACGATCCAACGATCCAAGGGAAGTCCCTCGAACAATGAGGTGCAAGCCCGCCAACCAGCTGGTTGACGGATTTTCACCCCGTTCGTCGCGAGGCTTCCCTTGGATCGTTGGGCCGTTGGATCGTTGGGAGTTGACTCATTCAGATTGACAACACCCAGTGCTGTCCCAGATCTATTGGTAATTCCTCGATCAACCGCTCGACCAACGCCGGTCCATACAGATTCAGGAAATGGACGACCGATAAGGTGCGCTCCTGAGGGTGGCCTTGCGGGAACGTCTGAGCCTGGGCGCGAGTGAATTGACGACGCAGTGTCTCGTCGCGGCGCTTCGCCGCCTGAATCATCTTGCCACGCAGCGCCTTGAGCTCGTGCTCCATTTTTCCCATCGTCGTCCTGGCGGCTCCCGCCAGCGTTGGATCGACTGACGACACGGCGCTGACGGCGCGCTCCATCGACAGGCGGATGGTTTCCTCCGCCTCGTTCAGCGAAGCATCCACCGTCGGGGGAAGCTGCGACTGCAGCAGCCGGTTCAAGGCGCCCTCGTCCTGCGCCTGAAGATCTTCGAAGGGGACGTCGTATTTCTGAAGGAACCTGGCGGTGGCGGAGTCGACCAGGGTCGCGGTCGCGCGAGGATGAATGAGCGGCATGGGAAGGCTGAAGTGCCGGTAGACCTCGCCCAACTGGCCCAGGTAGGCCAGCTCGCTCGGGCCAGCCACGTAACAGATCGTCGGAAACAGCGTGTCCTGCACGAGCGGACGCAGCAGCACATTCGGGCTGAAATGCTGCGGCGCCGACGAAGCCTCCTCGACGAGTGCCGCTCTCGTGAACGACTGATCTCCGGCGACGAAGCCGTCGCCCTGAATGCGGATCGGCTTGCGTGTGCCGTCCAACCTGAAGAGCGACACGCTGTCGGCCTGCGGAACGACTTGCGGAGCATGGCCGCGCGCGGAAAGGGCTTCTCCGGCTTTCGTGGCCAGCGCTGCCGTGTGACCTGGTGTCGCGACCTCGCGATGAAAGAGATCCCGCAAGAGCGGCTTGACGGCTGGATCCGAGGAATCGAACACAACCAGGCCGAGGGGACCGAGCAGCACTTCCAGCCACCGCGCGAAGGCGTCTGCCACGCCAACGCCGGGCCTGTAGGCCGCGCGCAGGCCCGCGAGGACCCATCCCGTAAATTCGGTGGGGGGCAGCGCGCTTTCGAGCTCGGCGAGCGCGGCGTCGACGCTCTCGTCGAGAGTGAGGGCCGCGACCGGCCGTTCACCGGCGCCATCAGGTTTGGGAAGCGTGATGGTGCGAGGCTGGTGCTGCGCGTCGAGGATGGTGCAGCTGGCGATTTCGTCCCAGTCGTGGTCTTCAGCGTCGACCCAGAACACCGGCACGACTGGCGTGCCGAGCTCGCGCCCGCCGCGTCGCGCGAGCTGGATGGACGTAATCGCTTTCAGTATGGTGAAGAGCGGACCGCCAAACACGCCGGCCTGCTGCCCTGTGACGATGGCCGAGGCGTCGGACCTGGCGAGGAGCGCGGCGGCTGCGTGCGACTCGGCCGGGGCACCGCGCCGCGTTTGCTGTGCCGCGAGCGCGGCTGCAATCTCGCCGTGCTGGCGCGCTCGCGCGCGGACACGGGCGGCAGTCTCGAGCCAGGCTTCCGGCGACTGGGGATCGCCCGCATACAGCGGGGCGACGTTCGAGAAATTGAAGGCGTAGTCGCCCGCCAGCGGCCGCATCCAGGAGAACCTGCGTACGTCGACTGCGAGACGGGGCGGCGCGCCTGCTGCAGCCGTTGAAGATGCGTCTGCTGACACCGGGTCGTACTCTCTCAGAGCATTCTGAAGCATGTCAAGGAACCTGGCTTTGTTTGATAACGCCGCGCTGACGCGCGGCTCTGCGCTGAGCGTCCGCGCCTTTCGACGCGCGGTGAGGAGCGAAGGATCCAGGCTCGTGGCGGGAGCGTGTCCGGCGGGCTGGCGGCCTGCTCAGCTGCGGAAGACCGATGGCGGCGGCCGGATGTGATAAATTTTCCCGATCCAATCCGAGGCGCTCCCTGAGCAGAGACGACCCTTCAGCGTTTGCGGCACCCGCACAGTTCGGACCCTTCAGGGTGCTCCACCAGATTGGCGTGGGTGCGCTGGGCCCGGTTTTCCGTACCTACGAGCCCGAGCGCGATCGTCTGGTCGCCGTGAAGGCGTTCCGTCTGGACATCACGCCGGAGCAGGCACAGACGCTCGCGGACGAGTTGTCGCGGTCGGCAGAGGCCGGCCTGTTCCATCCCTCCATCGTCGAGCCGATCGCGGCAGGGGTCGAGGGCACCCTCGCCTACAGTGCGGAGGAATATGTCGCCGCCGAGTCGCTCGACGTGGCGATGCGTCACTACGCTCCGGCGCCGATCACGACGGTCCTGCCCTTCATCACCCAGCTCGCCGGTGCGATCGACTTCGCCCGTGCCGCCGGCGTCGGGCACGGGGCGTTGCATCCGCGCGACATTTTCGTCACCCCCGAAGAAGCCCGGGCGACCGGCTTCGGCGTGGTCGAAGCGCTCGAGCGGGTCGGGATCAGGGCGCCGGTCCGGCGGCCCTACACGTCGCCTGAGCGCATCGCCGGCAGCTCCTGGGCAACTGCCGCAGACGTTTTCTCGCTTGCAGCGATCACCTACGAGCTGTTGACCGCCCGGAGGCCAGCCGGCCTCGGCCGGGAGATCGGAACGCTGACCGCGGGCACCCCCAACGCCTGGATGGACTCGCTCCACTCGGTCCTCGCACGGGCGATGGATCCCGAGCCGTCCGCGCGCTACCCGACGGCGCTCGCGTTTGCCTCGGCCCTCGAAGCTGCCGCGCGCGGGGTCACGGAAGACGCGCCGGTGGTGACTTCCGCACCCTCCCCCATGGCACCGGAAGCGGAGAGCGCGGCGACTGTTCTCAGCGCCCGATCCGCCATCTCCAGTGGCACAAGCAAGAAGAACCGGAAGGACGATGCGAAGAAGGCCGAGGAAGATCTCGGGGCTCGGGAAGAGAAAGACGGCGACCAGGAGGACGTCCTGGCGGAGCGGCTCGATGACGAGGCCGATCATGAGCTGCGGCTGCGCGAGCGCGATGACGAGTTCCGGCGCGATGCCTCGCTACCGCTCGATGACGACATCGCTGCGGAAGCCGAAGCGGATCGGTTCGTCGCCGACGACTTCTTGATTGGTGCGGCAGGCGCGGCCTCGGTTCCTCCGAAACATCCCTACAACGATCCCGTTGCCGATCTGCCGGCGGGCGATGACTCCGCGGACACGCTCGTGGCTGCCCGCACTGCGGAAGCGGGCAACGATCGGCGGACTCGCCGCAGCGAGCTCCCGGACGACGAAACGATCCGTCGCCCTCGACCCGCGGCTGCCGGTGAGTATCGCTCATTTCCCGAAGGGCCAGGCGTCCCGGTGAGCTTCGGCAGCTTCGAGCCGCCAGCGCCGGAACCTCGGTCGTCGACATCGTTCGTGACGGTTGCGATCCTCTTGATCGGAGGCATCGCCGTCGGGCTGCTTGGTGGCTACGCGTTCTGGGGCCGGGAGACGCCGGCTCCCACCAGCACCGCCTCCACCGCTGCGACCAGCGGATCGTCAAAGGCCGCGACCGCGCCCGCATCCGGCCGTGAGTTCAGCGAACAGGCCGTGACGCCACCGGCCCCGCGGGCGACCGACAGCGGCGCACCCGGGCGCGGTGGCAGCAAACCTGAAGCGCCGCGTACCGGCGACGCTCCATCGGAGACGTCGGCGAGCGCACCGCCGACTCCGTCACGGCCGCCGGCGCCATCGACGGGAACGCTGGTGGTGCGGTCGACTCCGAGCGGGGCCGGGGTGACGTTGAACGGACGCTGGCGAGGCAGAACGCCGCTCACGCTCGACGACCTGCCGTTCCGCCGCTACGACGTTCGCGTCGTGCAGCCGGGATTCGCGGCCGGCACGGAGGCGGTCGTCCTGTCGGCGGACACGCCCGCACGATCCATCTCGCTACAGCTGAAGGCGGAGGCGTCGACGCCGGCATCCCGCCAGGCCCCGGCGGCCAGCCCGCGGGCGACTCCGCGTCCGGCCGCCGAGCCCGAGGAGCCGCAGTCATCCACGGTCTACACCGGCTCCATCTACGTGGACTCCCGGCCGAGAGGCGCGCGCGTCACCATTGACGGCAAGGAAGTCGGCGTGACCCCGTTGCGCGTCAGCGACGTGCGAATCGGCACTCACGTCGTCCGGCTCGAGCTTCCCGATCACCGGCTGTGGACCAGCACCACCCGGGTGACGGCGGGCCAGGAACAGCGCGTCACCGGCTCACTCGAACGGATTCAATGAAGGCCATTCTCGCTCTCGAAAACGGTATCTGGTACGAAGGGGAGTCCGCAGGCGCCCTCGGCGAAACCGGCGGAGAGGTCGTGTTCAACACGAGCCTCACCGGCTACCAGGAGATCCTCACCGATCCTTCCTATTCAGGCCAGATCGTCACGATGACGGCGCCGGAGATCGGCAACTATGGCATCGCGCCGGACGACGCCGAGTCGCGGACGCCGCAGGTGGCCGGCTTCATCGTCCGCGACGAGTCGCCGGTGGCGAGCAACTGGCGTGCGAACGGTACGCTGCGCGAGTACCTGGTCCGCCACGACATCGTGGCGATCTCCGACATCGACACCCGGGCGCTCACCCGCGTGCTCCGCTCGACCGGCGTGATGCGTGGGGTCATCGCCACCGGCGATCACGATCCGCGTGAGCTCGTCGAGAAGGCCCGGGCGCTGCCGCTGATGGAAGGCTCGGATCTGGTCAAGGGTGTGACCTGCGACACTCCATTCGACTGGGCTCCTGTGCCGTCGGACGAGTTCGCGCCGCCGCCACAGCGCCGTGCTGGCCGGCCGCTCCAGGTCGCGGCGTACGACTTCGGGATGAAGTGGAACATCCTGCGACGCTTCACGGCGCACGGCTGCAACGTTCGCGTGTTCCCGGCCGGCACGCCGGCATCGGATCTCCTTGCGACCAGCCCCGACGGTGTGTTCCTGAGCAACGGGCCGGGCGATCCGGCCGTGCTCGACTACGCGATCGAGAATGCCCGTGAGCTGATCACATCCGACGTGCCGACGTTCGGCATCTGCCTCGGTCACCAGATCCTGTCGCTCGCGCTCGGTGGACAGACCTACAAGCTCAAGTTCGGGCACCGCGGCGCCAACCATCCGGTCAAGGAACACGAGACGGGCCGCGTCGAGATCACGTCGCAGAACCATGGGTTTGCCGTCGATCCGCAGACGCTGCCGTCCGACGTCAGGGTGACGCACACGAATCTGTACGATGGCACCGTCGAAGGGCTGCGGCACGAAACGAAGCCGGTCTTCTGCGTGCAGTACCACCCGGAAGCGGCGCCGGGTCCGCACGACGCGGATTACCTGTTTCGGCGGTTCCTGGACGAGATGGAGAAGCGAGCCTAGCGGTGCCCAAGCGAACTGATCTCAAGCGAGTTCTCGTGATCGGATCCGGCCCGATCGTGATCGGTCAGGCCTGCGAGTTCGATTACTCCGGCACCCAGGCCTGCAAGGCGCTCCGGTCGGAAGGGCTCGAGGTCGTCCTCGTCAACAGCAATCCCGCGACGATCATGACCGACCCGGAGATCGCGGATCGCACCTACGTGGAACCGCTCACGCCGGAGGTCCTGGCCAAGATCATCGAGAAGGAGCGCCCCGACGCGTTGCTGCCCACCGTCGGCGGGCAGACCGCGCTGAACCTTGCCGTGGCGCTCAGCGAGGACGGCACGCTCGAGAAGTTCGGCGTCGAGCTGATTGGCGCGTCGGTCGAGTCGATCAAGGTGGCCGAGGATCGCCTGCTGTTCAGGAACGCGATGAAGGAGATCGGGGCCGACGTCCCCGAGAGCGTTTACGTGAGGTCGATGGCCGAGGCGATGAACGCCGTCGACGTCCTTGGCTTTCCGATGATCATCCGGCCGTCGTTCACGATGGGCGGGGTTGGCGGCGGCATCGCCTACAACATCGAGGAGTTCAAGGAAATTGCCGGCCGCGGGCTCGATTTCAGCCCGGTACACGAGGTCCTGCTCGAGGAGTCGGTGATCGGCTGGAAAGAGTACGAGCTCGAGGTGATGCGCGACAAGGGTGACAACTTCGTCGTCATCTGCTCGATCGAGAACGTCGATCCGATGGGTGTCCACACCGGCGACAGCATCACCGTGGCGCCGGCGCTGACGCTGACCGATCGCGAGTACCAGCGGATGCGCGATCTGGGCCGGCGCATCATCAGCCGGGTCGGCGTCGAGACCGGCGGCTCGAACATCCAGTTCGCGATCAACCCGGAGAACGGCCGGATCATCGTGATCGAGATGAACCCGCGCGTGTCGCGGTCGTCGGCGCTGGCCTCGAAGGCGACGGGTTTCCCGATCGCGAAGATTGCGGCGAAGCTCGCGCTCGGCTATCACCTCGACGAGATCCCGAACGACATCACCCGCCTCACACCCGCCTCGTTCGAGCCGACCATCGACTACATCGTCGTCAAGGTGCCGCGGTGGGCATTCGAGAAGTTCCCGCGAGCCGACCGGACCCTGACCACGCAGATGAAGTCGGTCGGGGAAGTCATGGCGATCGGGCGGACCTTCAAGGAAGCGTTCATGAAGGCCTTCCGCTCCCTGGAGCTCGGTTCGGGGGGCCTGCTGTTCGTGCAGTCGAAAAAGGCCACCGACGGCCTCACCGAGGAAGAGGAAGAGGGCGCACTGCAGCGTGAGCTCAGCGTGCCGACCGATCGCCGGATGTGGGCGGTGTTTCGCGCGCTCGATCGTGGCTGGACGGTCGACGACCTGCACGAGCTCACGAAGATCGATCCCTGGTTCCTCACGCAGTTCTCCCAGCTGGTCGAGCTCGCGAGGTCGGCGGGGCTGGGCGGCCTGCGCGGGATGTCGGCCGAGATGCTCCGAACGTTGAAGCGCGCCGGCGTTGGCGACCGCGAGCTCGGCGCGATCCTCGGCGTTGGCGAAGACGCGGTGCGGTCGACCCGGCTGGAGCAAGGTTTGAAGCCGGCCTACAAGCGCATCGACACCTGCGCCGCCGAGTTCGAATCGTTCACGCCGTACCTCTATGGCAGTTACGAGCGCGAGTGCGAAGCGGATCCGACGCCGCGCTCCAAGGTGGTGATCCTCGGCAGCGGGCCGAACCGGATCGGTCAGGGCATCGAATTCGACTACTGCTGCTGTCACGCCGCCTTCGCCCTGCGCGAGGAAGGCTACGAGACGGTGATGGTCAACTGCAATCCGGAAACCGTGTCCACCGACTACGACACGGTCGACCGCCTCTATTTCGAGCCGCTGACATTCGAGGACGTGTCGTCGATCATCGCGCGCGAGCAGGAGGCGGGCGGCGACGTGGCGGTGGTCGTGCAGTACGGCGGCCAGACGCCGCTCAAACTGGCGCTGCCGCTCCAGGAAGCCGGGATCAAGATTCTCGGCACCTCGCCGGATTCGATCGACCTCGCCGAGGATCGCGAGCGATTCGCGAAGCTGCTCTGGGATCTCGGCATCCCGCAGGCCCCGAGCGGCATCGCGACGTCCGCCGAGGAAGCCCGCGCCGTTGCCGCGTCGATCGGTTTCCCGCTCGTGGTCCGGCCCTCGTACGTCCTCGGCGGCCGCGCCATGGCGATCGTCTACGACATGGGCGCGCTCGATCGCTACATGACCCACGCGGTGGACGCATCGCCCGATCATCCGGTCCTGATCGACAAGTTCCTGGAAGACGCGGTCGAGCTCGACGTCGATGCCGTGGCCGACGCCACCGGCGCCGTCGTGATTGGCGGCATCATGGAGCATATCGAGGAGGCCGGGATCCACTCCGGCGACAGCTCCTGCGTGATTCCGCCCTACAAGGTCACCGAGAAGCACGTCGCGCTGATTCGCGATTACACGCGGCGCGTGGCCAAGGCGCTGCAGGTCGTCGGCCTGATGAACGCGCAGTTCGCGATCAAGGACGAGACCGTCTACGTGCTCGAAGTGAATCCACGAGCGTCGAGAACCGTGCCGTACCTGTCGAAGGCCACCGGCGTACCGCTCGCGAAGGTGGCGGCGCGATTGATGCTCGGCAAGACCCTCGCCCAGCTCGGGCTGACCGGCGATCTCGACGTCGCCGGCGTCTTCGTGAAGACGCCGGTCTTCCCGTTCGTGCGGTTCCCCGGTGTGGACACCATCCTCGGTCCCGAGATGAAGTCGACCGGCGAAGTGATGGGCGGCGCCGCGACGTTCGGCAGCGCCTTCGCCAAGGCGCAGCTCGCGGCCGGCCAGCGCCTGCCGTCAGGCGGCGCGGCCTTCATCAGCGTCAACAACCACGACAAGCCGGCGGTGGTCCAGATCGCGCGCGACCTCCGCGACATCGGCTTCAAGCTGGTGGCGACCCGCGGGACCGCGAACTATCTCCGGGCTCACGGGATCGAAGCGGAGATCGTGTTCAAGGTCAACGAGGGGCGGCCCCACGTCGGCGACGAGATCCTGAACAACCACATTCACCTCGTCATCAACACGCCGCTCGGCCGCGAGTCGTTCTTCGACGACCGCACGGTCCGCCGGATCGCGATGATGCACGGCGTGCCCTGCATCACCACCCTCACCGGCGCCGCGGCCACCGTCAACGCGATCAAGGCCATTCACACCGAAGGCTTGACGGTGCGCGCGCTGCAGGAATACCACGCAGAAATTGCGACGGGAAAGGCCTGAGGGCGGCGCAGAATCTGCGCGCGCCCGGGGCGACGCCCTGAGCAGCTGAGACGTTTTCCCACGCGAGGCTTCTTGCAGCCGCGCGTGGAATGTACGCCCCCGCGCTGCTGCTGGCGGTTCCGTTCCTCACCGGGGCGGCGGCCGCATTCGTCCTTCCGTCCCCGCAGATTCCAGAGATCCTCCTTGCCGGCGCAACCCTGCTCGGGCTGATGGCCGCGGTCGGCTCGTGCGCGCTCGACAATCGCTCCGACTCGGCGGCGTTAATCGTCGTGACCGCCGCGTTGGCAGGCCTGTCACTCGGCATCAGCGAGGGGCGCCGGGTCTATCGCACGCCGCTGGCGTCCTGGTTCGAGGCGACGCCTTCCGGCACGAGCGTCACGCTGCAGGGCACGCTCGTCGAAGATGCGAGCCCGACCGCGACGGGCGCTTCGTTGCTGCTCGAGGTCGCGGCGATCGAAACGGCAGCGTCCGGTCTGTCCCTGGAGGTCAGTGGCGGGGTCAGGCTGTCGGTCGCAGGGACGCTGCTCGAGCAGAGTCTTGGCGAGTGGAGGGCGGGCCGAAGCGTGCGCGTGCCTACGTTCCTGCGTCAACCGTCGGCCTATCTCAATCCGGGCACCCCTGACGAGCGCCCCGCGCTTGCGCGCAGGGGCATCGTGCTGGTCGGGAGCGTGAAGAGTGCGGCGCTCGTCGAGGTCGTGGCGCGCGGAAGCCCGCTCAGTGAGGCAGCGGCGGCGCTCCGGGCCGCGATTCGCCGGCGTCTCAACGATCGGTTGGGCAGAAGTGATTCCAGGGCCGGCGGCGTGACGACCGCGGTGTTGATTGGGGACCGCAGCGGCCTGACTCCAGACGACGAGCGGCGCCTGCAGGACGCGGGCACCTATCACGTCATCGCGATCTCCGGAGGCAATATCGCGATTCTCGCGGTCCTCTTCACCCTGCTGGCGAGGCTCTTCCTCATCCGGCCGTCTCCGGCCTCCATCGTCACGGCGTTGCTGCTCGTGTTTTATGGGGCTGTCGCCGGCGGGACCGCCTCTGTCGCCAGGGCCGTGACCGTGGCGGTTCTGGTGCTGATGGCGCGGGCCATCGATCATCGGGTGCACGCGATCAATGTGCTGGCGATCGCCGCCCTGCTCGCGGTGGCGGTCGCTCCCGCCGTGGTACTCGATCCTGGTTTTCACCTGTCGTTCGGCGCCACTCTCGGCATCCTCCTGGGCGTCCCGCGGATCACTCGATGGCTGAGATCTGGCCGCCGCCGGCGTTCAGGCTGGCGTCAGATCCCTTTGGCGCTGATCCAGATGCTCGCGGCCACGGTCTGCGCCGAGGTGGCGCTGGCGCCGGTCTCGGCCACCCTGTTCGGCCGCCTGTCCTTCGCCGGGCTGTTCCTCAACTTCGCGGCGATTCCGTTGATGACGATCATCCAGATCGGCGGGTTGATCGTGGCCGGCACGCCGGCGTGGGCGGACCCTGTCTCGCAGAGTGCAGCCAGGGCGGTCCGACTGAGCGCCGGCGCGCTCCTCCACTCTGCGGCGATCGTCGACTCGGCACCATGGCTCGCGCACGATGTGGCGCCACCGGTGTGGTGGCTGACGTGCGCCTACTACGCATCTGCGCTGGCACTGTTGTCGCCGCTCGCGCGCCGCATCGCCATTCCCACCTGCGTTGTGTGCTCCAGCCTTCTGATAGCGGGTCCTCGATTTGTCGCACGCGACGCCGTGCCGGAGCCGTCGACACCGGTACGGGTGGTGGTCCTCGACGTGGGGCAAGGCGATGCGACTCTCGTCTCCCTGCCCGGGGGCCGTGCGTTCCTTGTCGATGCCGGCGGGGTGGCTCCCTTGGCGACGGGCCCGGACGCGTTCGACGCGCCGCCCGGCTTCGATATCGGCGACCGCGTGGTCTCGCGCGCCCTGCGAGCGCTCGGCGTTCGCCGCCTCGACGGTCTCGTCCTCACTCACGGTGATCCCGATCACCTGCTCGGTGCGCGAGGTGTGCTGAGGCACCTCACGGCCCACGCGATCTGGGAGGGCGTCCCTGTTCCGCCGCATCCCGGCCTGCGCGGCTTGATCGAGTTTGCTCGCAGCCAGTCCATTACGTGGCGGACGGTCAGCGCCGGCGACACCGAGCGCGTGGGCGACATCGAAGTGCGTGTGCTCCATCCCCCATCGCCCGATTGGGAGCGTCAGCGGGTCAGGAATGACGACTCGATTGTCCTGGAGATCCGGATAGGCCGGGTATCGATCATTCTGCCCGGCGATATCGGGGCAGAAGGAGAGCGAGCCATTCTGCCGCATCTCGAGCCGGGCAGGCTGGTGGTTCTCAAGGCTCCACACCACGGCAGTGCCACTTCGAGCGGACAGAAGTTGCTCGATCGCCTTCGCCCCAAGGCGGTGATCTTCAGCTGCGGGCGCAACAACAGGTTCGGCCATCCACACCCGGCCGTTGTCGAGCGCTACAGGGCGATGGGGACCGCCATCTTCTCCACAGCCGAGGACGGGGCCGTGTTCGTGGAGACCGATGGGGAGAGGGTCGAGATGAGCGGGTTCACCGGGCGGCTGATCACTATCGAGCGACAGACACCCAGGTGAAAAGCCGCGACCGGGCAGTTACCTGGATGCACGACATCACGGGGACGGCTTCGCCGGGCGTACGACGACACGACGATACGACGACACGACGGCATTTCTATCTGATGGCTCCTTGGGTGGAGGCTGAAATGTTGAGAGTAGTTTCCCCACTGAGCGACCGAGAAGAGCAGGTGTTCTCGCGCGCGATGGACTGCGCCTTTGCAGTCCATCGTGAACTCGGTCCAGGCTATCGCGAGAAGATCTACGACGTTGCGTACTGCCTCGAACTCGACGCGAAGGGAATCACGTTCGAACGGGAAAAGAAGATCGATGTTCGCTACAAGCAGTGGGTCATTCCGGGCCAGCGGATCGACCTCGTTCTAGAAGGTCTCGTGCTCGTCGAAATCAAGGCCGCGTCGAAGCTGCTGAAGCTGCACGAGCGACAGGTGCGTTCGTATCTGAAAACGATGGGGCTGCGAGTCGGCCTGCTGGTGAACTTCAACACGGTCTTGGTGAAGAATGGGATGCGTCGGATCGTCTCGACATAGACCCCCCTTGACGCGATATTTTCGTGTCAACCGGAAGGGCACCGTTCGTCTGTTTGGGCGGGGCGGAGGCTGTTGAACAGGGCAATGGCCTTCACGATGCGGCTGCCGTTCGAACACAAGCCAGGAATGTGAACGTCGTCTCGTCGTATCGTCGTGTCGTCGTGCCAGCCCGAAGGGCAGCCGTGAAGCGGTCAGGGAGAGCGGCGGTCGACGAGGGTGGGCGGCTGCCGTCGAAATATCACTCCCTCTTCACCTGCCCCCACACCTCCTCCATCTGCTCCAGTGTCGCCTCGTGCACAGACCGTCCCTGTTCCTGGAACACCCCCTCGAGCGCCGTAAACCGCTTCGTGAACTTGTCATTCGCCTTCCTGAGCGCCGACTCCGGTTCGATCCCCAGCTTGCGCGCCAGGTTGGCAATCGCAAACAGCAGGTCTCCCATTTCTTCTTCGACACGCTGCATGCCTTCTTCGTGCGCCACCGCCTCGCGCAGTTCGGCGACCTCCTCCTCGATCTTGTCGACGACATCCGTCGTTTTCGCCCAGTCGAAGCCCACCGCCGCGGCGCGGGTGCCGATCTCGTGGGCGCGCAGGAGCGCCGGCATCGACTTCGGGATCCCGCCGAGCAGCGCGCGCGTCTTGCCGGCATCGCTCTGTTCGCGCGCCTTGATCTGTTCCCATTGCTCGACCACCTTGCCTGGCGTGTCGACGCCCTCGGTCCTCTCGAACACGTGCGGGTGGCGGCGGATCAGCTTTTCGCTGATATGGCGGAGCGAGTCGGCCACGGTGAAACGCCCGTCGTCCGACTCGATCTGGGCGAGGAAGACTCCCTCGAAGAGCAGGTCGCCGATCTCTCCGCGCAGCGTGTCGTGGTCGTCCTTGTCGATCGCGTCGAGGACCTCGTAGGTCTCCTCGAGCACGAACCCACGCAACGAATGGATGGTCTGCTCACGGTCCCAGGGGCATCCGCCCGGACCGCGGAGCCGCGCCATGATGTCGACCAGCTGCTGAAACGCGTCACCCGGAGTCGTCATGATCTACCTGCCAGGACCGTGAGGAGAACGCGGTGCCTGCGTTGAGGGTTGAAGTGAGCCGGGGCTCGGCTGGAAACACGCTCGCGGGGCTATGCTAGCATTCACGGGTGACTACCCAGGAGCAGCCCCCCCTCTCGTTTGCGGGCTTCGTCATCTCTCTCGCGGCCAACGCAGCCGTGCATTTCGGGGACATGCGCAACCCCGACACCGGCGAATTTCACGAGGCGGATCTCGTCGCCGCGCATCAGATGATCGAGCTGATCAGCCTCCTGCGGGAAAAGACGAAGGGCAACCTGACGCCCGACGAGGCCAAGCTCGTTGACGACCTCCTCTACGAGCTGCGGATGCGCTACGTCCAGGCCCAGCAGGGCGAGCGTCGGATCATTCAACCCTAGCTTGGAGATCACGTTTCTCGGCACCGGCACCTCGCACGGCGTCCCGATGATTGGCTGCGAGTGCAGCACCTGCCGTTCAGACGATCCGCGAGACAGCCGCCTGCGCCCGTCGGTGTTCGTCCGCGGCGATGCCGGTACGAGCGTGTTGATCGACGCGGGCCCCGACCTCCGCGCGCAGGCCCTGAAGCATCGCATCACCCGCGTCGACGCGATCGTGTTCACTCACGGTCACGCCGATCACATCCTCGGCCTGGACGACGTGAGGCGATTCAATGCGGTCATGGGCCAGCCCATGAAGCTCTATGGGGATGCGGTCACCCTGGACGAGGTCAGGCGCACGTTCGGCTATGTGTTCGACGAGAAGGTGCCCAGAGGAGGCGGGATCCCGCAGCTCGATCTCACCGTGATCGAGGGCCCGTTCGCGATCGGCGAGCTGCCGTTCGTGCCGATCCCGCTGTGGCATGGCAAAAGGCAGATTCTTGGCCTGCGGATCGGCCGGTTCGCGTATCTGACCGACTGCAACGCGATCCCTGACGGGTCCTGGCCGCTCCTCGCAGGTGTGGACGTGCTCGTCCTCGACGCGCTCCGGCATCGTCCGCATCCGACGCATTTCTCGTTGAAGGAGGCCATTGCGGCTGCCGGGCGGATTGCGGCGCGGCAGACCTACTTCACTCACATGTGTCACGACCTGCCGCACGCCGCGACCAGCGCGGACCTGCCCGCGGGAGTCGCACTCGCCTACGACGGCCTCCAGCTGGACGTTCCAGCGACGGCCGGCTGAGCGGCTATGCAGGTCATTCATTTTCCTGACGATCCGGCACCGCGGTGGAACCAGCCCGTGCTGGCGCTGGGGAACTTCGACGGCCTGCATCGCGGGCACATGAAAATCATCGATCGCGTCCGGCGGCGCGCCGGCGAACGTGCCGGAACGCCGGCGGCAATGACCTTTGCTCCGCACCCGCCGCGAGTGGTCAGGCCCGACAAGGCGCCCCCGCTGCTGATGACCGACGAGCAGAAGATCGAAGCGCTCGCGCGATCCGGCATGCAGGGATTGGCAGTGGTCCGGTTCACCACCGACCTCTCGCACTGGGAGCCGGAGGTGTTCGTTCGAACCGTGCTGGTCGAATGGCTGCACGTCGCGGAAGTGTGGGTCGGCGCCAACTTCCTGTTCGGCCACAATCGTGAAGGCAACTTCTCGGTGCTCCGCAGCCTGGGCGCCCGGTACGGATTCCGCGCCGAAAAGATCGATCCGGTCCGCTACAAGGACTTTGTCGTCAGCAGCACCCGCATACGCCGTCTCGTAGCCGAGGGACGTGTGGATGAGGCGGGCGCTCTCCTGGGCCATCACTACTTCATCGACGGCGTTGTCGTGCGTGGCGCCGGCCGGGGACGGGAGTTCGGGTTTCCAACCGCGAACGTGCGGACCGGGAACGAGCTGCCGCCGCCGTCAGGGGTGTACGCCACCACCGTGACGATCAACGACATCGTTCACGCGTCGGTGACCAACATCGGCACGCGTCCCACGTTCGGCGACGTGGACCGGCCGGTGATCGAGGTCCACATCTTCGATTACACGCGTGATCTCTACGATCAGCGGGTCCGGGTCTCATTCCTGCAGCGCCTGCGCGACGAGCGGGCGTTCCCGGATGTGGACGCGCTGCGCGCGCAGATCGAGGCGGACTGCCGCAGCGCGCGGCGGCTGTTCGGCCGCATTTCGCTGTAGAATCGTCCATATGCCCGACCAGACGGGAAACAGCGCGGGGTCCCGCGCGCTCGACCTGCGCCTGTGCGTGCCTGCCGAAGGGGACCTGCGCGGGATCGCCGGAGAGCTGGCCGCGAAGATCGCCGAACAGCTGGGTGCCGGGTCACCCGATGCGCAGCGGCTGGCTGAACAGGTGTCGGGGCTGGCATCGAAGGTCGCCAATGGCGGCGGGCTCAGCGAACAGGAGATTACCTTCGAATTCCGCCAGGTCAAAGGCGAGCTGGTCGTGCAGGCTCGCTGCAACGGCGAGGCCTCGGAAGTCCGCCAGCCGCTTCCGGCCTGAGCTCACCGGCTTCGTATCGCGCTTCGAGTGTCCCCGTCACTGATGCGTCTCTACAACACGCTCACCCGACGTGAAGAGGAGTTCGCGCCGCTGCGCGAGAACACCGTCCGCATGTATACCTGCGGCCTCACGGTCTACGCGCGCGGTCACATCGGCAATTTCCGGACCTTCGTGGTCTGTGACGTGCTGCGCCGGGTCCTCAAGTACGAATCGGGCTTCCAGATGCACCACGTCATGAATTTCACGGACGTGGACGATCGGACCATCGCCGAATCGCACCGGGCCGGCGTGCCGCTGCGCGCGTATACCGAGCGGTACATCGAAGCCTTCCGCGAGGACGCCGCGGCCATCGGCCTGGAACCGCCCGAAGAGATGCCGCGCGCGACCGACGACCACAACATCGCGGCAATGGGGCAGACGATCGCGGCGCTCGAAGCCAACGGCCACACCTACCGCAGCGACGGGTCGATCTACTTCAAGATCTCGACGCTGCCCGACTACGGCAAGCTCGCCAGGCTCGACCACAGCGGCATGCAGTCAGGGGCGCGGGTCGACTCCGACAAGTACGAGAAAGACGACGCCCGCGACTTCGTATTGTGGAAGGCGACGAAACCCGGCGAGCCCAGCTGGGATCCCGGCATCGGACCGGGACGCCCCGGCTGGCACATCGAGTGCTCGGCCATGGCGCTACGGCTCCTGGGAGAGCCCCCGATCGACATTCACGCCGGCGGAGTCGACCTGATCTTTCCGCACCACGAGAACGAGATCGCACAGGCGGAAGGGGCCACCGGCAAACAGTTCTCGCGGTTCTGGCTCCATTCCGAGCACCTGATGATCGAGGATGAAGGCAAGTCGAGCGAGAAGATGTCGAAGTCGCTCGGCAATGTCTACAACCTCGAGGATGTGCGTGCCCGCGGATTCAGGCCGTCGGCGCTGCGCTATCTCTACCTGGGTGTTCACTATCGCAAGCAGCTGAAGTTCTCGTGGGCGGTGCTGGCGCAGGCGGAAGAGGCCCTCAAGCGGCTGACCGACTTTCTCGCCCGCCTCGACCACCTGCCCGAGCGCGACGCCAACCCGGAGGTGAGCGCCCGGCTGGATGCGGCTGGGCGTTCCTTCCACGAGCATGTCACGAACGACGTCAACACCGCGGCGGCGCTCGGCGTCCTGTTCGATCTCGTGCGCGCGTTGAACACGTCGATCGACAACGGCGAGCTGGGCACGGGGGACGCGGCCGCGGTGCGTGCGGCGTTCGAGCGCTTCGACCGTATCCTCGGCGTGTTGTCCTTGCGCCGGCTCGAAGACGAACAGCCTCCCGTTCCGGTGGAGGAGATCCAGCAGCTCATCGAGGCGCGCCGCGCCGCCCGCCGCAGCCGAGACTTCCTCGAGGCCGACCGCATCCGCGCCGATCTCGACGCCCGCGGCATCGTCCTGGAAGATACGGGGGCGACGACGAGGTGGAAGCGGAAGTGAGTTTCAGCTTCCAGCTTCCAGCTTCCAGCTACCAGCTCAGTATTCGCTGGGATCGAATGCTGAAAGCTGGAAGCTGGAAGCTGCAAGCTGGAAGCTCGCAATGAACGCCCCCGACATCAAGACCCCACTGCCCGGCCCGAAGGCCCGGGCCATCATCGAGCGCGACGCGCGTTTCGTGTCTCCCTCGTATACGCGCGACTATCCTTTGGTGATCGCGCGCGGTGAGGGTGCGGTCGTTGAAGACGTGGACGGGAATCGGTTCCTCGACTGCGCTGCAGGAATTGCCGTCAACTCGACCGGTGTCTCGCACCCCGACGTGGTTCGCGCCATCACCGAGCAGGCTCAGAAGTTCATCCACATGTCCGGCACGGACTTCTATTACGAGCCCCAGGTCAGGCTGGCCGAAGAGCTCGCCTCGATCGCGCCGATCGAAAGGCATGCCGGGGACGTCCGGACGTTCTTCGCCAACTCCGGCACCGAGACGACCGAAGCTGCGATCAAGCTCTCACGGTACTTCACCAAGCGGCAGGGGATCATTGCCTTTTTCGGCGCCTTTCACGGCCGATCGCTCGGCGCCTTGTCGCTGACGGCGAGTAAGTCGATCCAGCGGCGAGGTTTCGGCCCGATGATGCCCGGTGTCTACCACGCGCCCTATCCGGATCCGTACAGGTTCAACGGAAGTGCCGATGCGTGCGCTGCCGCCTCGCTCTCGTTCATCAAGGACCAGCTGCTGATTCACCTCGCCGCACCCGACGAGATTGCGGCAATCGTCGTCGAGCCGATCCAGGGTGAAGGCGGCTACGTCGTCCCGCCTGCCGCCTTTCTCCAGGGCCTGCGCGAGCTGGCGACCGAGCACGGCATGCTGCTGGTCGTCGACGAAGTGCAGTCGGGCATGGGCCGCACCGGGAAGATGTTCGCCTGCGAGCACTTCGATCTGAAGGCTGACATCGTCAACATCGCGAAGGGAATCGCGTCCGGGCTGCCGCTGGGTATGACCTGTGCGAGAGCAGACGTCATGACCTGGCCGCCCGGCGCGCATGCGAGCACGTTCGGCGGCAATCCCGTCTCCTGCGCCGCTGCGAACGCGACGATCAAGCTCTTGAAGGACGGGCTGGTGGCGAACGCCGCAACCGTCGGCGCGCACCTGTTCGAGGGCCTCCGCGCGTTGCAGGCGAAGCACCAGGTGATCGGCGACGTCCGCGGGCTCGGGCTGATGATCGGCATCGAGCTCGTGCGCGATCGCGCGACGAAGGAACGCGCGGTCGAAGAGCGCAACGCCGTCGTGCAGGCGATGTTCCGTCGCGGCGTGCTGATTCTCGGTGCCGGCCGGAACGCGTTGCGCTTCGCTCCGCCGCTGATCCTGAGCCGCGATCAAGCCGATCAGGCGCTGCGAGTGTTCGACGAGGCGTTGACCGAGGTCGCCGGCCGTGTCTCCCCTTGACTGCGAACCGGGGTAGGTTGCCCTGAAGTGCTCCTCCTAATCTCCTGGCCCTCCTGTTCAAAGAACTACCGGATGTTGCTCCAAGCAGCCTGGCGCATCTCCGAACCAATGCAGCTATTGGCGCAACGCCACTGATGGATCGACGCGTGCAGCTCTCCGGGCTGGAACGTAATTGGCCAGCGCGGCCGATCCCAGCAACACTCCAACAGCCGACATCCAGGCGATCGGATCGAATGCGCTGACGCCGTACAGCGCGGCCGAGATCGCTCTGGCCGCCGGCCACGACAGGGCGACCCCCGTCAGCACCCCGAACGATGTCACGGTGAGTCCCTGCCGCATGACCATCGCGACAACGCCTCCGGGCGCCGCGCCGAGTGCCATGCGGATGCCGATCTCACGGGTCCGGCGTGCCACCGCGTAGGCGATCACCCCGTAGAGACCAATCGCCGCCAGAATCGTCGCGACGATGCCGACCAGGCTTCCGGTCTGCGCCGCGAGCATCGCTGGAAGCAGTGTCGCATCGACCTGGCCTTCCATCGTCGTCGCCTCGATGAAGACGGCGTTCGGCTCGAGAGTGAGAATCTCGCGCTTCATCGCGGTCACCAGGGCGCCGGCGTCTCCCGCGGTGCGCGCCATCAGGACTTCGCCGGAGAAGGCGCGCTGGCCAATGGGGTAGTGGATGTAGGGCGTCGGTTTCTCACCAACGGTCTCCACCTTGTAGTCGTTGACGACACCGACGACCTCGTACTCGGGCCCATCGATCGTGCGGAGCCGGAACCGGCGTCCGATCGGATCGCGGCCCTCGTTCCAGAAAGTCCTGACGAACGACTCGGTCACAATCGCGACCGGCGGTGAGGTGGGGACATCGGCCGACGTGAAGTTCCGGCCGCGCAGGAGCTGGACCCCCAGCGTTTCGAAGTAGGACGGGTCGACCCACGTGGCCGCCACGGCCGTGGCCGGATCCCCGGCTTGCTGACGATCCGGGAAGAAGACGCTGTTCCGGTTGTAGTTGATCGCGAGCGGCTGGCGTACCGTGCGCGCCGCCATCTGGACACCCGGGATCGCGCGTACCCGCTCGAGTGCCCGCTCGTACAGGAGCTTCGCCTTGTCATCGGAGTAACCAACCAGGCCGAGCTCGCTCGAGACCGCCGCCAGGCCGGCGGGCCTGAAGCCAAGATCGACGCGATGCGCTTCCGCGACGCTCCTCGCGAGAAGGCCGGCGGCGATCAGCAGCACGAGCGTGACTGCGGTCTGCAGCGCGACCAGGCCGTCACGCAGTCCCCAGCGCCGGCGGCCGGCTTTCATCCCGGCGGGGTCGCCTTTCAGATCGGCCACGAGATCGGATCGGGTCGCCCGAAGGGCAGGCGCGAGTCCTGCGACGAGGCCCGCCCCAATCGCGACGAGCGTCGTGAACAGCAACACCCGGGCGTCGATGCGCAGCGACAGCGCGATCGGGATCGGAATCGGCAGCGGCATCACCTCGATGAGCCGCAACAAGCCCGCTGCCAGTGCGATACCGGTGATGGCGCCGACCAGGCCGAGCACGACGCTCTCGGTCAACAGTTGACGAATCAGGCGGCCCCGGCTCGCGCCGATTGCCAGCCTGATCCCGACTTCCCGCTGACGGCCGGACGCGCGTGCCAGCAGCATGTTCGCGACGTTCGCGCACGCGACCAGCAGCACCAGCCCGACACCGAGCATCAGCGCCGCCGCAACCGGACGCAGCGATGCGTCCGCCTGCGGATGAATCCTGACATTCGCCGCGACCTTGATCGGACGCTTCTCGTTGGTCTTCGGGTAGGTTCTCGCGAGCTGCTCCATGATCAGCGCGAGATTCGCCTGGGCGCGCTCGGCGGACTCGGCATCCTTCAGGCGGGCCTTGACGAAGAGCCATCGCTGCCCGCGGCGATCGAGCCGGCTGGTGCCAGTGGGGGAGGGCACGCTGTCCTGGATGCCGGCCGGTTCGACTTCTGCGACCCATGCGAGCGGCATCCACATCTCCGGCTGCAGCATCGGCACCATGCCCGTGAACCTCGGCGGCATGACCCCGACGATCGTGTAGGGCTGGCCGTGAATCAGGAGCGTCTGGCCGAGCGCTGCCGGGTTGCTGCCGAAATCACGAACCCAGATCCGGTTCGACAACACGACCACGCGCGCCGCGCCGGCGCGGTCGTCGTCCGGTGTCAGCGCCCGGCCGAGCGCGGCCTGGACGCCGAGCACCCAGAAATAGTTCCCCGTGACGACCTCGCCGAGCGCCATGCGCGACTGGTCGCGCCCCTTGATCGCCGCGATTGCCGGACTGTAGGCGAGCATGTCGGTGAAGACGGCATTCTGCTGCCGGAAATCGAGGAAATCGGGATAGGAGCTGGTCGCGTACGTATCGCCGTCCCCGCCGCGCGTGTAGACGTCGACGAGTCGATCCGGCTGCTGCACCGGGAGCGGCCGGAGCAATGCCGCATCGATGATCGCGAAGAGTGCCGAATTGAACCCGATCCCGATGGCGAGCGACGCGACCGCCACGATGGTGAAGGCGGGGCTGTGAACGAGCCACCGGAGGGCGTAGCGGACGTCGGCTCGAAGGTCGTTCAGCATGTCAACAGTGACGATACGTCCCGGCGAAGCCAGTAGTTCGCGACCGAGCCCCGGGTCCCGAGCCCCGAAAGAGCGCCCGCTTCTTGCACCGGGCGCCTCCCATGACCTTCGCGCGCCAGAAACTTGGAAAACTGGGCGAGGATCTCGCTGTCTGTGAGCTGGAGCGCCGCGGGTACGCAATAACTGCGCGCCGTTACCGCACGCCGTGTGGCGAAATCGACATCGTGGCGGAATGCGATGGAGTACTGGTGTTCGTCGAGGTGAAAGCCCGGGTCGACGCCGAGTTCGGTACTGCTGCGGAAGCGGTGACGCCCTGGAAGCAGCGCCGCCTGACCCGCATGGCCAGCGATTACCTCACCCGCGAGCGCATCCTCGATCGACCCTGCCGCTTCGACGTCGTCACCGTGATGTTCGACCACGCCGAGCCGGTGATTGAGGTGTACGTCAACGCGTTCGATGCTTCTTAATCCGTTGCCCGCGGTTCGCAGTCCGCGGTCCGAGAAGCGCCTGGGCTTTTCCGGACAGCGGGCTGCGGACCACGGGCCGCGAAGTGCGGAATTGTTGTTTGCGGCCGATTCCGGGCGTGTGGTACCATAAGTCCTTCACAGACAGCGATTGGGCGGTGTCGTAGGGCACGCGCTGCGCTGCCTGGGCGGGAATAACTCAGTGGTAGAGTGCGACCTTGCCAAGGTCGAAGTCGCGGGTTCGAATCCCGTTTCCCGCTCCATTTCTTGATGACGGCGCGCTCGTGGACGCGCCGTTGTCTTTGTACGCGCGTCCCCGAACGCGCCTGGCAGGCTCCGTTACGCGGGGCCCCTACGCCCGCTCCACTCCGCCCGCCTCTGTAGGGATCTCTGTCGTTGCCGCTGGCGGCTCGCGGCCTCCATTCCGTCAGCGCTTCGCCGCTGACTCCATTCCGGCCGCTCGGGTGAGGCGCGTCACGACGACGCGCCTTTCTCATGTACGCGCATCCCGGGTAGAAATGCTTGCCATCCTGAAACGGGATTTCCCCCATATGCAGAACTGACCAGATCACCCTTGACTCTTCGTGGCCTGACCAGTTATCTCTTGTCAGTAACTGATAGGAACGGTAGTCGGCGCGCCTGAGGCGCGCCACGCCGGAGCGGAGCGGGGCATCGGGGCCCCCGCGAGCGACGGCGATGGGGGGTCCGGCGGGGCGAAGCCCCCCGGAAAACAATGAGTAGACCGACTGACTTGGTCCAGGGCACCCTGGGTCTTCTGATTCTTCGGGTCGTCGCCCTCGAGCCGGTGCACGGCTGGGCGATCGCCCAGCGGATCCGGCAGATGTCGAACGAGCAGCTCCGGGTGGGTCAGAGTGCGCTCTATCCGGCGCTTCATAAGCTCGAGCAGCAGGGCTGGATTCAGGCGGAATGGGCGGTGAGCGAGAACAACCGACGCGCGAAGTACTACGAGCTCACTGCCGCAGGGCGACGGGCCCTGAAGGCCGAGACGGCAGAGTGGGAACGTCTCTCCACGGCAATCTCGCTGGTGGTGAAGCCGGCGTAGCGAGCCGCACATGCGCTGGATTAGCAGGCTCCGTCTCCGGTTGCGATCGCTGTTCCAGAGCACGCGCGTGGACCAGGAACTCGATGAGGAGATGCGGTACCACCTCGATCGCCTCGTCGACGACTACGCCGCTGCCGGCATGGCACTGTCCGAAGCGCGTTATCGCGCGCTGCAAGAGATGGGAGCAATCGAATCGCGGAAGGAGGAGTGCCGCGATGCGCGCGGCCTCGCGCTCGTCGACAGCCTTCGCCAGGACGTGATCTACGCCCTGCGCGCCCTCCGCAAGAGTCCGGGTTTCACCGCGGTGGCAATTGTGTCGCTGGCCATCGGCATCGGTGCCAACACGACGATCTTCACGTTCGTCAACGCGGTGCTTCTCCAGCCGCTGCCATTTCCAGGGTCGGATCGGCTCGTCTCTCTCCACGAGCACCAGGTCGATTCAGGCAAGCCCCTGGGGGTGAATCCCGTCATCTTCGTCGCATGGCGGGCGCGGACGCGGTCGTTCGAAGCGCTCGCGCTCACGCAGACTCCGCCGCTGAACGTCATGGGGCCAAACGGCGCAGAGCAGCTGTCCCGGATGATGACGACCGGCGAGCTCTTTCACGTGTTCGGTGCTCGTCCGGCGCTGGGGCGCACCTTCGTGAAAGAGGAATTGGAGCCTCGCGGCAGTCCGGTCGTCATGCTCGGGTATGGCTTCTGGCAGCGCTGGTTCGGTGGTGATCCGACGGTGCTCGGACGGCAACTCACGCTCCCTGACGGGTCGCTCACCATCATCGGCGTTGGTCCCGCGGGATTTCGAATTGGACAGATCGAGCCCGATGTCTTCACGCCTCTGGGAATCGATCCGGCAAACCCGGCCGCGACCGGATCGCGCTCGTTTCAGGCCTATGGCCGTCTGACGGCGAACACGACCCTCGAGGCTGCACAGGCCGAGATGTCTGTGATCGCGGCGGCGCTCCGACAACAGGAGCGCGTGGCTGAAGGGATGGACGTCTTCGTCTTCGGTCTTCGGGATTTTCTCGTGCGTGACGCCCGTCCCAGTCTGCACCTGCTGATGGCAGTGGTGGCGATCGTCCTTCTCATTGGATGTGTGAACCTGGCCGGACTGCTGCTGGCCCGCGGGCTCGCTCGCCGGGGCGAGTTCGCCGTGCGCGCGGCCCTCGGGGCGAGTCGTGGCCGCCTGGTTCGACAGCTGGTCGTCGAGAGCGTCGTGCTCTCCGCGTTTGGCGGCCTTGCGGGTTTCGTCCTCGCTCACTGGGCGATCCAGGCCCTCGTGGCGCTCACCGCCGGTGCGCTGACGGCTGGAATGTCAGGGCCGGTCCGGCTGAATGCGACGTGCCTCTTCTTTACGTTAGTGGCCTCAATCGGCACCGCGGTCGCGTTCGGCCTGGTGCCGGCCCTTCAGGCCAGTCAAGTCAATCCGGAGATGGCGCTGCGCGAGCGCAGCCGTGGCTCGGTCGGAGATCGGCATCATCACCGGATCAGGAAGATCCTGGTGGTGGCCGAAGTCGCGCTGGCGGTCGTGCTCTTGATCGGCGCCGGGCTCTTACTGCGAACGTTCTCGAGTCTGGTCCGCGTCGATCTCGGATTCCGGCCCGAAGGCACAGTCACGATGGGAATGTTTCTCGGGGTGCGGCCGCCCGCCGCGCGCATCGCGGCCCTCGACCGGATTCTCGATCGCGTCGAACAGGTACCGGGAGTGAAGGCCGCCGGGACCATTCAGTTCCTGCCGCTGCGCGGCGCCGCGTGCGGAACTAGCTTCTGGCTCGAGGAACACGCCGCGGCCGGCGATCCTGCGCGAACACAGCCGACCGAATGCAGTCTCGTCAGCCGTGGATATTTCGCCGCGATGGGTATCCCGGTGCGTCAGGGCAGGCCCTTCGATCGACGGGACACGATTGGCTCTCCACGTGTGCTGGTCGTGAACCAGTCGTTCGCCAGGCAGTATTTTCCGGACGGTCGCGTGCTCGGCCGCCGCATTCTGGTGCAATCGTCGAATCAGGCACTCGCGGAAATCGTTGGCGTCGTCGGGGACGTCCACCACAACGGCCTCACTCTCGATCCGGTGCCGACGGTCTTTCTGCTGCACGCGCAGACGCCCGGCTACATCACCAATCTCGTGGTCCGGACGACAGGCGACCCGACGGCGCACGCCGCAGCGATTCGGGGGGCCATCCACGAAGCCGATCCGGCACAGGCCGTATCCGCCGTCGGAACGCTCGACGATGACGTGGCCAAGGCGCTGGCCAGGCCGAGGCTTCAAGCCGCACTCGTCGCCGCGTTCGCAATCATCGCGGTCGTCCTTGCCGTGATCGGTCTCTACGGCCTGATTGCCTTCGTCGTCACGCAGCGGACGCAGGAGATTGGAATAAGGCTGGCGCTTGGCGCCACGACGCGACAAATTTTCAGCGAGCTCTTCGGCGAAGGTGTGCGGCTCGTCATCGGCGGCCTCGCGCTCGGCGTCGGTGCGGCCATGCTCCTTCGCGGGCTCGTCGCGACGCTCGTCTTTGGTGTGACTCCCGGCGATCCGCTGACCTACTCGTTGGCCGCTGTCGCGTTTCTCGGAGTTGCGCTGGTGGGCATCGCCCTCCCCGCGCGCCGCGGCTCCCGAGTGGAACCCGTCAGCGCTCTTCGGTGGGAGTGATTCCGGAGGAAGTAAGCATCAGTTTCCAGTTTCCAGTTGCCAGTTTCCAGAAAAGTCGAGACCCCCTGAAACTGGGAACTGGGAACTGGCAACTGGAAACTGGCGACTAAGCACGCCCTACTGTCGTAGCACCCCAATCGGGTCCGTCCGGCCCGCCCGCCGCGCCGGCAGCCAGCTCGCGAGGAGAGCGGCTCCGGCAAGAATCGTTGCGGTCACGATGAACGTTGCCGGGTCCCGCGGCGTGACCTGGAAGAGGAGCCGCTCGGTCAGCCCGGTCAGCATCCATGCGCCCAGCAGGCCGAGGATGATGCCGAAGGCGGCCAGCAGGCCGGCATCCTTCACGACGAGTCCGACCAGGTCCTTGGGCCGCGCCCCGAGCGCGGCCCGTACGCCAAGCTCACGGGCTCGTTGCGCAACGGCATAGGCCATCACGCCGTAGACGCCGATGATCGCAAGGACGAGCCCGAGGCCGCCGAACGCTCCCAGCAAGTACGCGCGGAAGCGCGAGTCTGCCGACGCTTCTCCCATCAAGCGATCCATCGTCCTCACCCGGGCAATTGGCAGCTCGCGATCGATCGACCACACGGCCTCGTTGAGCGAGCCGGCGAGGCTCGATGGATCGACTGCGGCGCGGACGACAACGTATTGGCTCGACCATGACTCCTGCTGGAACGGCAGATAGAAGGCCGGCTCGACCGGCTCGGCAAGGCCGTTGTACTTGACGTCGCCGACGACCCCGACCACACGCATCCACTGATTGTTGGGACGTTCTGTCCCGCCGATGCGGAAGCGGCGGCCCACGGCGTCGCCGTTCGGATAGTACCTGTCGGCAAGGGTCCGATTGAGGATGACGACCGGCTCTGCGCCTTCGCGATCGCGCGAATCGAAGAGGCGGCCGCGCATCAGCGGAATCCCGAGCGCGCCGAAGTAGGACTCGCTCACGATCATCAGCGTGGCTGGTGGTGAGGACTCACCGACCGCGAAACGCTGACCCTCGGCCGTGAAGTTGTCGGTCACCGTGAGCTGATCGGGCGGGAGGCTGACGGCGGTGGCGGCGCGCTCGACGCCGGGAACCGCCTGGAGTCTCTCGATCAGCCGGTCGTAGAAGATGCGGGCGGCGCTCTCGTCCGCGTAGCGCGCCCGCGGCAGCGAGAGCGAGAACGTCACGACGTTGTGCGAGTCGACCCCGGTCTCGACGTGCTGCAGCCGTGCGAGGCTGCGAATCAACAAGCCGGCACCGATCGACAGCATCAGCGCCAGCGCAATCTCGGCGACGACGAGCGAACGCTGCAACGCGCGCCGGGACCGGCCGGCACCTGCGCGCTGATCGTCGCGCAGTGGCTCGATCAGGTCGGCGCCTGATGCCTGCAGGGCCGGTACGGTTCCGAACAGCAGGCCGGCGATCAGCGAGAGTCCTACCGCAAATACCATTACTTTCGTGTCGACCCGGATTTCGGAGAGCCGGGGAATGATCAGCTCGCCGAGCGGCAGGAGCACCCGCGTGAGCCCGAGACCGAGGAGCGCGCCGAGTGCGCCTCCGGTGACGCTGAGAACGGCGGATTCCGTCAGGAGCTGTCGCGTGATCCTGGCGCGCCCGGCGCCGAGCGCCGCGCGGACCGCGAGCTCACGCTGTCGGGCCGCCGCCCTGGCGAGCAGCAGGTTCGCGACGTTCGCGAGCGCGATGAGCAACAGGATCCCGACCGCGCCGAGCAGCAGGTAGAGCGGCGTCCTCGCGTCGCCGATCAGCGCTTCGGTCAACGGCTGCGATTGAAGAGTCCAGTCGCCCGGTCCGTGCTGCTGTTTCAGCGTCGCGGTCACTGAATCGAGGTTTGCCCTGACCGCCGCGTCTGTCACGCCTGCCTGTCGCCGCGCGAGACCCATCAGGTAGAAGGGACCGCGGCGCGGTGGCGGGCCGACCGTGCGATTGCGCCAGAGTTCGAGCTCACGATGCGGAAACCGGAGGCCCGGCCGTGCGACGCCGACGATCGTGCAGTCGATGCCGTTCAACCGGATGGTTTGCCCGATGGCAGCCGGGTTCGCGCCGAACCTCCGGGTCCAGAACCCGTGCGCCAGCACCACCGTCGGCGGCGCCCCCGGCGCGTCGTCAGCGTTGGCGATGAACCGGCCGAGCTGCGGCTGCACGCCGAGCGTCGAGAAGAATTCGCCGGTCACCCAGGCCGCACGCACCACCTCGGGTGTGCCGGCCCCCGTCAGGTTGAACGTCGTGGGAGCGTACACCGCGACCCGCTCGAACGCCGGATGGCTTTGGCGCAGCGCCAGGAAGTCGGCGTCCGGCAAAGGGAAGAGCAGGCCGTTGACACCGACGATCTGGATGATCGTCAGCGCGCGAGGGTCGTGGAAGGGAAGCGGCTTCAGGAGCACGCCGTTGACCACCGTGAACATGGCGGTCGTGGTCCCGATGCCGAGGGCGAGCGTTGCCAGCGCGACGGCGACGAACCCCGGCTGCCGTCGCAGCGAGCGGACCGCGAAGCGCAGATCCTGAAGCAGCTTGTCCACGTCCCCTCCTCGGTCGGCCTCGGGAGCGAGGCTGAGCCCTTGGACGAAGCGCGGCGGGTAGTGGTTGGCTCGCGGATCTGCAGCGGCGGTACTCGATCCGGACGGGACGCGTGTGGAGCTGATGGAGGCCGGGACCGGCCAGCCGGCCCCGCCCTCGACGCTGCGGCCACCCCGCTGAGCGTGTTAAGATCTCGGTTTGCACCCGGGCCGAAGGCCCTCACCAAGCATCCCGAACGGCGCCGTCGCCAAGTGGTAAGGCAGAGGTCTGCAAAACCTCCATCCCCGGTTCAAATCCGGGCGGCGCCTCCAACAATCATTAGCAATTTGTAACCGGCAGGGTAGCGGGCTGGCCGCGCCAGCCGCGTTTTATAACCGTGCTATAACCGTTAGCCATACGGTGGGGCGAACTTTGGATTCCTCAAGACGATCTCGATGACGTCGGAGAAGAACGACAGCAAGTTGTAGGCGGTGACGGGTGCCTCTCCCGGGTGCGCGCTGTGGTTCCGCAGGTCGAAGCAGCTCAGGAGGCGTGTCTGCTGGTTCGAGTCGATTAGCCCCATGCCTTCGAGGATCCAGAGGAGGTCCCTGTCGAACACCATCTGCAGCTCGCTGGTCGACGACACGTTCTGCGGCTTGTTGAACCGCTTGAACCTGCCCTGCGTCTGGCTGGCCATGCTCGACGACGTCACGTTGAACTTCGCGAAGCCGATCCTCTCCACCGTCTTGTGGATCCTGGCGACTGCCGCGCACCATCCCATGACGGCGGCGGCGCGGATGAAGCCGGCGCGGGCACAGTCCACGGCCTCCTTCAGGTAAGCGTCGTCGATGTCCGCCTCGCCGAGGCCGGCGAACAGCTCGTCGAATACCGACGCCTCGCGCGGCGGGCCGGGCGGCGCGGTCTGGATCGGCAGGAGGATCTCCGCTTTGAACTTCTTCGTGAGCGCGTCGAGCGTGTCGAGGTAGCTGGACTTGAGGTTGTTCGGGCTGCTGATCTTGAGGAGACGCTCGAACCCCTTCCCGTAACGGTCCAGGGTCTCGGCCGGGACCACGCCGCCCTCGATGGCCGGGCGCACCTCGGAGAACCATGAGCCGGCGATGCGCTTGGCCTCCTCTCGTATCGAGTTGCGGCCGATGCTCTTGCCGGTCTCTGCTCTCACGGCGCGAGCGAGCGCCCGCAGGTCGCCCTGTAGCTTGACGAGGGCGTCTGCCGCGCTCACCGCGCGAGTTCCTTGATCAACTCGGCGAGCTCCTTCCTCCCGTCCTCGGACAGGCGCAGTGGCGCCTCCTTCTCGTAAGACTCGAAGCCCTCGAACAGGTTCGCACTGTTCTTGAAGTTCTTCGCGAAGTTCGTTTTGTCGTATGCCTTCCGCTGCTGAACCTCGGACCTGACGGCCTCGCCGTCTGCGGCGAACTCTCCCGTCTTCATCGCCGACAGCAGCGCGAGCAGGAGGGCGGCCCGTATCTGGCTCTCGGCCATGCGCGTGGTCTTCAAATCCTCATAGAGCGGCTTGATCTCGCCGTTCTCCTTGAAAAACAGCTGGTTCAGGTGGTCGAGCGTGATCGAGTGCCGCTCCATGAACTTGCGCACCTTCACGTGGAGATCGCCGGCCTTCAAATCCTGCTGCCCGGTAGCGGTCTCGCCGGTCGGGCGGAACTGGTCGTCGCTGGGGAAGTCGGGCTCCGCGGGTGCCATCGCTTCCCTCGTTGGCGGCGGCGGACCTGGAGGCGCGCTGCGCGCCTGGCGACTGGCGAGGTAGTCCCGCAGCAGCAGCTCGAAGCAGAGCGGCTGCAGGTTGTCGGGACACTCCTTGGCGATCGATACGATCTCGAGGACGCGGTCCTTCAGGTCGTCAGGCATCGTCGCGACATCTCCTTGCAATTCCGTTGGGCTGCGGACTACTTCGCTGGGGTCCATTCGAGATAACCACGCTTTCCCGGATGTGCCGCGCCTGGCTTGTCGCGCCACTCGAACTCCGCACGAATGGTCACACCGAGTCGGCGAGCGAGGTGCAGCGCGTTCCGCCATGCCGAGTCCGCGTCGATTCCTTGAACGGACACGTCGATGTCCGGCAGGTAGTGAAAGCCGGTGTCTGTCTTTTCCCCCTGCACGATGTTCGACTTCGTTTCGGCACGCAGTTCTTCATACGTCGTGAAGCGCTCGGCCGCACTGCGATGTGCTACTGCCACGAGGTCATTCCAATTCGAAGCCGGCGTGCCGTCGAACTCTGCTTCGATCATCTTCGCGTAAGTGAGGTCAGGGGGTTTGTTCGGGTTGAAAGCCTTAACTGACGGCTTCACCGCGGCCGCCGCGGGCTCCTTTCCCCCCGCTGATGAGCGCCGTTGGCGCTCGTAGAAGTCGAGCAGCCTCTCGATGACGCTCACAGGCGTATCCACGAAAGGCTCAGCGTGTTTCTGCAATCGGGCGAAAACGTTTTCGGGGATACGAACAACTGGCATCATCGAAGCCTCCCTGCTGTCGGGGCATCACGACCGACAGGCAGCTCTAGTATACATATCCATATTTAAAGTGTCAAATATGGATATGCATATCGAGGCTTGACGTGACCGCTATGGCTGGTTCGGCAGCCCCGGGATCGACCTGTGTGGTGGGTGCCCGATGGTGAACCGTCCTATGGACGAACCCATCACGATTAAGCGGTCGCCTTCGCTGATTACCTTTGGTCCATATCGTCGGCGTGCCGCGGGTACGGCAGCTCCACCTCAACCTGTCGATCCGGCCCGACCCAGAACACGGCGATCCCCAGCGTCTTTAACGTCATTCCGATCCGGCTGATGAACTCTCTGTGATGGTTCGTAGAGGGAAGGGCGATGCCGACCCGATCGTTCGGTGCCAGGTACGCATCGTTCGTCGCTATCGCGGCATACAGGGCGGCCGCGACGTGGATACGGCTCTGTCCGCGGTTGAATCCCTTTCCGAACCGCCTGCTCCCAGCCCGATTGCTCGTCTCTCCCTTTGCCTCGATGCGAATGGTGACGCCGGACGACGCCTGGGTCGCAATGATGTCTATGCCGTGCTGCGTTGTCCTGCACTGTTGGTCGATGGCGTAGCCCCGACGCGAGAGGTAGTCACAGACCGCAGTGATGACGTCTTCCTCGGTGAGCATCAATACCTTCGCCCCCGCACGGCAGCGAGCCGATTACTGAAATTGCACGGATAACGAAACGAAGGAAAGGAGTCGTGTCCCGTGACCGGAAACCGTAGTACGCCAAACGGCTTCCGGCCTACTGGCTCTGATGTGCTAGGGCTTGCGGTTCCATTCGTTCGCAAACTCCTGGGTTCCGATGTAGCAGATTAAGCCTTGATGATCCCGCTCGACGCGAATGGGCCAATAACTGTGCCCGTACCGTTTCCACAGCATTTTGGAAAAAGCCGCCAACTGGCCTCGAACTGCGTGGAATTTGAGTCCCGTGCGGCTCTTGATCTCGTTCAGCAGCACCTGCTTCCCAGGCCGTTCCGCAGTCAAGTCCAGCATCGCCCGGGCGGCCGAGTTCAGTGGCTCGGCCTTTAGCCGTTGCAGATCACTCGGCGGCCAATTCCCCCCCGAAGCCGTAGCACCCGAAGTACCCGACGACCCCGAACCCGACGGCGGGCCGGGCAGGTTGTTACCCGCCATCAATTGGGCTAGGGCCTGAACCATCGCTTGGTAGTGTTCATCTGGGACAGGAAGCATGATCATTTGTGCCTCATAAGCTTAATTGTTAACGATTGCGGCTTATACGTTAACAATACGTCCACGTACCGCTTATGTCAAGGACAATTGTGAACAGTTGTGAACAAAGCAAGGAGCGGTACCGTCACGTCCTGACCGGGCGGCGGGATCATTTCACTTCCCGGAGTCTCGCCCCAGCGTCGAGGAGGGCAGCCGCATCACGTAGATCCTGCTCATCTACAATCCGATACCGTCGATAGATCGCCTCGGTCTTGTGACCAACCATCCGCATCGCCACGCTGCGGGGCACGCCAGCCCGGTCCAGGTTGCGGACGGCCGTCCGGCGGAAGTCATGCGGGATCCGGCCCGGGCATCCGGCCGCACGGCACGCCGCCTGCCACGCCTTGCTGAACGATGTGATGGGCCGGGGCTGCTTCGGGGCGCGACCGCCGCGTTTACCAACCATGCGGAAGAATACCCACGGCACAATCTGCCCCGTGGCCTTGCGGCGGCGCTCCTGTTCTTCCAGTAGGGTGCGCAGTTCCCGCGTGAGCACGAACGTGCGGCCCTCGCCGTTTTTCGTGGTGCCTGGGTCCAGCGTCACGATGGCACGTGCCATATCCACCCGGCGCCATTCCAGCGGCAACACCTCCGACGCCATGCGCCAACCGGTGAGGTATGCAAACTGCACGACGGGCCGGAGTTCCTCCGGCAAGTGTCGGCACACGGCGTCGAACTGCTCGCGCTCGAAGAATCCGGCGCGCGGCTGTGACTCTTCTAGGTGCGGGATGCGGGGGCGCATTCCCAGCCGGCCCTCGCTCATCGCAAGGATGAAGGCGCGCTTCAGGATCTGCAGCTCGCGGTTGATCTCGGCGTTGCTGACGTCGCCCACTCGCTTCCCTTTGCGGTTGACGATGCCCTGTTCCTGACGATCCGTGATGTAGCGTCGCACGTCGTCGGCTGTGATGCCCGCCATCCGCATGCCGCCGAAGAACGGCAGCAGATGTTTGTTGATCCGCCGTTCGACCACGTTGATGGACCGGCGACCCGCCGTCCGCATGTCGGCCAGCACAGCGTCCGCCGCTGCGTTGAACGTCAGCTGCTCGACCTTGGGAATGACGGGTAGATTGTGCTCGCGTGCCCCGGTGCGCTTCAGCAGCATCCGGTTGGCGTCCTCCTTGCGCGTGCTGCCGGAGGATTCATGGTGGCGCTTGCCGTCGGGCCCCCGATAGGCGATCCACCAGAAGCCCCGACCTTTCTTCTGCTGGTAAACACAGCCCGATCCGTTAGATCGACGTCTCACGCTTCCCCCTCTCGCCGTCTGGATGGTTTTCGGCCAGCTTTTGATTGCCTCCGTCCTTTGAGAACTTTCGAGCCCGGCGGCACATAGCCAGGATGCCGCTCCTGAAATGCTCGCTGGCGGCAAGCCGCACCCGTCAGCCCAAGGCAATGCCTGGCGGGCGCGCCCAGCCCGGAGTTGACATTGAACTTGCCGCAACGCTGGCTCCTGTCGTGTGGCAGTGGCGCCTCACACCGGTAGAGCCGGACCATGTGCCGCGTCATCATCAGGTGGAGCGCGACCAGAAGCGGCAGGAGATCAGACACCTGGCCATCCAGCAGCATCGTGAAGAATCCGGGTGCCGCGTAAGCTCGGCGCTCGGAAGGTGACAGGGTGCTCAGTTTCACCTCTTCTGGGCGACGGACACGGAACCGCAGCGTCACCGACTGCCATCGCTCATCCGGCGGCAGGTGGCCCCCTACAGTAATCAGATCCTGCCAGCGCCCACGTATTACCGAAGGGGACGCCCCCCCGCCAGGGGCACGGGGCGGTGGCAACCCGTTCTGAAGCACGTGGACCACGCCAGCGCGTAGCTGCTCCAACTCGTGTTCGCCGAGAGTGGGCGCCACGTGAACGTGTTTACCGCGCCATTCCCCCTTCACCTCGGTCAACTCCCGTTCTCCGAGGTGCGGCACCACCTGAATGAATCCAGCACCTGCGGTCCCGTCGAACGACCGGAGGAACCGGAGCAACTGCTGGCGAATCACAGTTGCCGCTTTTTCGTCCCCGTTGATCCACGGCAATAGCAGCTTGAGGCGATCAGGCGCGGAAAGCGGTTTCGTCATGTAACCCTCGGTTTACAACGTGCGCAGCCGTTTACCCCCGCAAGTATACCGATAACGCAAAGTGCGGCATTAAAAATTACAATAACTAAATTCAGCCCATAAAAGCAGAGTTGTGTTAGGCACGACAATAACGGAAAGACGCGAATAGACAGCAATTAACGGGCAACACATTTGTAAACCCCCGTGCAATCCTAGGCGGGTCATGAAGAACGAAGAGGCTCGCTACCCAGAGGTGATAGCGCTCAAGGTGCCGACCGATCTGGCGAAGGAGATCCGTCGGCAGGCTCGGGCGGACGACCGCACCGTCAGCGGCTACCTGCGGCGACTGCTCACCGCGGCAGTGACGCAGACCACGCGCGAGTCGGGGGAGTAGACGATGGACCCGCTGGTGCTCAACGTGAAGGAAGCGGCTGCCTACCTGTCCATCTCGCCATGGACGTTGCGGCGATATGCCGACGAGGGCCTGATCCCAGTCCTGCGCCTGCCGTCCCCGAAACATCCGGGCGAGTACTCCCGCCGCGTGCTGTTCCACCGCGACGATCTTGACGGGTGGGCTGCGCGACAGCCCCGCACAGCTGCAATACCGAATCCCGCTCTGAGCGCGGCGGGGCGGAGGGCCCGAGCACCGAAGGCTCGGGGAGAGGCGGTGGCATCATGACCGCACCGGCTGTTAGCCCCCGCCCGGATGTGCGCGACGCAGCACGGCAGTACATCAGTCGTGGGCTGCAGGTCGTGCCTCTCACGAAGGACACGAAGGAGGCATACACCCAGGACTGGATCCGATTGGTTTTCAAACCAGAGGATTTCCGTCCCGACGACAACCTCGGCATCCGTAGTGTCAATGGGCTGGTCGATGTCGATTGCGATGCCACGGAGGTGGTGCAGCTGGCACCGAAACTGTTGCCCCCTACTGGCGCCGCTTACGGGCGGCCGAGCAAACCTCGGGCACACTGGCTCTATCGCAGTGATTTCCCTGAATCGGTTGCGTACCGTGACCTGTCAGCATCGGGAGATCAAAAGGCTTCATTGATCGAAATCCGGGTGAACCACCAGAGCATGGCACCACCGTCAGTGCACCCCGACGACCATGAAGTCTTGTCGTGGGATCCCGCGCCGATGGGCGAGATTGTCGCCGTGGCATCGGAATCCCTGCACCGTGCCGTTCAGGTACTCGCTACTGCCGCTCTGGTCGCCCGGTACTACAGTGCGCCCGGGAGCAGACATAGTTGGTGTCTCGCGGTAGCAGGGCTGCTCCGCCGGGTCGGGGTGAGTGCAGAAGAGGCGGAGAAGATTATCGTGTCAGCGGCCGAGTCGGCTGGTGACCTTGAAACGAGCAATCGGCGCGACACCGTACGGACAACATTCAGCCGAGGAGACGAAGAGCCCATCACGGCAGCTGGCGGATTGAAGGACCTGATGCTGAATGCCAAGGCATTCACCAGATCGATCCGCAGCATCTGGCAGGATCCGGCCGACAGTAATGACTGCGTTGTGATGCGCGGGGGCCACCTGTCTGCGATCGTAGACAAGGCGGAAGACGCGCTGCTCGCCTTTCCGATCTACCAACGCGGGGGCATGCTGACCCGGGCGGTGCGGTTGGACAAGACGACTGGCGATGCAAGCACCGTCCTCCGGCATGCCGGGTCCGTCATGCTTGTAGCCGTCCGTGAACCGTGGCTGCTCGAGCAAATGAGCCGAGCGCTCCGGTGGTACCGCTGCGACAAGGACGGCGAGCGAACACTGGCTGACCCGAAGTCGATATACGCCCGCACGCTCCTGCACCGAGGCGAATGGCGGTTTCCGGTGCTGCGAAATGTCATCAGCGCGCCAACCCTGGCTCCAGACGGCCGCATCATCGAGGCCCCGGGTTTCGATGCCGTAAGCGGGCTGTTGCTCGACGTCCCGGAAAATACATTTCCGCCCGTGCCAGTTGCTCCGACCCGCGCAGACGCGCTGGCCGCACTGGCTCGTCTGGAGGAACCTCTACGGGGCTTCCCGTTCGTGGATGATGGCGCACGATCTGTCGCCCTTTCCTTACTGCTAACGGGATTGGTCCGAAGTAGTTTGCGCACCGCACCGTTGCACGGCATTGATGCTCCGACGGCCGGGACAGGGAAATCGCTGCTGGCAGAAATGGCCGGTCTGCTGGCCACCGGTGTGCGGCCAGCCGCCATGAGCCAGGGTAAAACGATCGAAGAGGACGAGAAGCGCTTATCAACAGTACTCTTCGCGGGCGACCCGGTAATCCACATCGACAATTGCGAGCGTGCGATTTCGGGGGACTTTCTCTGCTCGATGCTGACCCAGGAGGTCGTCCAGGCGCGAATCCTCGGCTATAGCGAGCGGCGGGTATTGCCGTGCACCGCGCTGGTAGTAGCCACTGGCAATAACCTGATCTTTGCAGGTGATGCCGCCCGACGCGCAATCAAGTGCCGGCTGGATGCAAAGGTCGAACGACCAGACACACGCTGCTTCGATTTCGACTGCCATGCAGAAGTGGTCGGCTCGCGACCAGAGCTGGTGGTCGCGGGACTGACAGTATTGCGGGCGTACAAGCTCTCCGGTGGCCCCGTCAGGCTCCGACCGATGGGATCGTTCTCCGATTGGGAATGGATTCGCGGGGCACTGGTCTGGCTCGACCGTGCTGACCCCGAAGTCACACGAGAAGACATCCTCGACACCGACTTGCGTCGGGACGAGCTTCTCGCCGTGATGGATCTGTGGCAGCAGGCGCTCGGCGACAGCCACATTGAAGTTGGGGATATTGCAAAACGCGCTGACCGGGGCACGGATGCCGCAGTGATGGCTCTTCGCGACAAGCTGATCGAAGTCGCATGCCACGCTGGTAGGTGGAGCAGTAAGAGCGTCGGCTGGTGGTTGCGTCGCCACAAGGACCGAGTTACGGGCGGCCGGTGTCTGCGATGTGAACAGCAGCGGGAAGGTCATCACGTGTGGTACTTGGCGGTGGACAGCGGCGGATTGTTCGACGACCCGTAGGTTCGTCCGCGCGGTTTCTGCGGTTTGTGCGGTTTCTCGACCCCACGAGGCGTTTGGTCGGGGTAGGCAAGCCGTAACCGGCTGTGCCTGCGCGAAACCGCAGATACCGCAGAAACCGCGTAACCGGGCTGTTTGCCGACCACCGTCCGCGCCCAGCAAGCCGCGACGTACGCAGTAAGCCACCTTCGGATACTTACATTTAGAGGTCATTAAGTAAGGTGTCACGTGATCGGCCACAAAGTACAGCGGGCTCGTGAGGGAGCCACCACACGTAGATGCAAGGCTATCACGGTGGATGGACCGTGTAAGAACTGGACGTCCTACGAGTATTGCCACGTGCATGAATGGAAAGTGAACGAGGCGGTGATGTCTACCCGCCAATCGTTCGTGCTCCTATTCCCGCGTGCAGTGGCGCGGTTGGCGCGACTGATTGACGAACCAGACGGCGAGACTGCGCTGAAGGCCATCATGGTCTGCCTGAAATACATGCTGGGAGATAAGTTGGCGACTGACGGAATAGGGCAGGGGAATGGACTGGCGGATCTGACCACGGAGGAACTGGTGACGCGAGCGCAGCGCACTATAGCGGCGTTGCAGCCCCCTTCGGGGGCTGCCCTGGAACCGGCCGACGGCGGAGAGCCGCAATAAAGGCACCGGGCGTGCAGGCTTACTTACCCTGTAGGCCCGGTTGCGGCAGGGGAAGGTGCTGCAAGGTAAGGGGTTACGGGCGCAGGGCAACGGTTATAACCGGGCGTTAACCGTTGCCCTGCGGACGATCATCACGCCGCAACCGCCTTCTTTCCGCGGCCCTTGGCGGCGGGCTGCGCGGCCTGGAGTTGCTCCAGTTGCGCGGCCAGCTTCCGGGCGCGATCGGCGGCACGCTGGGCACGTTCCGCAGCCTTGGTGGCTTCGGCCTGGAGTGCAACCGGGTCCTTCGTCTTGGCAGCCTTCGGCTCGGCCAGCCCCTCACCCGAGATGGTGATCGCGGCGGGTGGTTCAGCAACGGCCATAGTCTTCGGCAGATAGATGGAACGACCTTGGTGTTCGTAACGGAGATAGCTACCCTTGGGTTCGCCAGCGAGAGTGAAAGTGTAAGTCATGACTCGGACTCCGTGAACGGTGACAGTAGGTAGTTACTGTAAGTAGAATTGTAATTAGGGATGGAAGTAATTGCAATGGTTACTTGCCGGTAGTTAGACGTCGCAGAGTAGCCTAGCGAGCTTCTAATCGTGCGCGCTTTGCGGGTGAGAGACCTGTGCGGCGACGCGCGAGAGGTGGGTCCGCAACCCACAGAAATTTTCTGAAATTCATATGTCTCCAAGAAAATCTTCCAAACCCATGACAACCATTGAAGAAGATGTCGTTAGGTATTTCGATCTCTGCGCCCGTGTCCCGTCATACCACGCCGACCACAAGTTGTTGTATCAGGCTCTGCGGCGTGGTGACACCGAACGGATCCGCCTCTCGATTTGTCGTGGCTCCTGGCTACTCGTGTGCCATGTTCTGCAGCCGTGCTTCCAGGCAGCATATGGCAGTCCCTACCTGTATCGGGATTTAGACACGTTGGAACTGACGGATGTATGGGAACCAGTGATTAAGGACTTTGTAAGGAGGGGAAAGTGACGTACGAATTCAGAACTGCGGATGGTCGAATTTGTTGCAGTGGCGACCACTTCGACTGCTTGTGCAAGTCGTGCAAAGCGCAGGCTCGCTCATCATCACCCGGCCGCTCGGTATCCACTGCGGTGCCTGGGCGAATGGGGGCCCCACCACCCCCGGACCTTGCGGCCTCGATCCGCGCAAAGCGAGCCGCGGGCCGCATGACCGTGGCGCAGCGACAACAGCGGGCGAGAGATCTCGTTCTTGCCCAACCCCGTCCGATGGCCGATGGGAGGTTGCCATGAAGATCACCATCGCGGACATTGACGCGGCCACGCCGCCATTGCGCGACCTCGAAGCTACCCTGGAGGCCGAACTGAAGGCGGCCGAGAGCCAGAAGCCGACGCCTACCACGCGCAATCTGCCCTTCGAACTGCGGACCACCCTGCGGCAACTGCGCGACGGCCTTTCCTTTAACGAGGGGACAGACCCACGAGTGTGGGCCGTGCTGAACAGCGAACAAATGCAGCGCTTCCGGTTCCGTGCGCCGGGCCTCGCGCCGCTGGATCGACTTCGGGCGAAATTGCTGGCCGAGCAGCAGGCCGCCGAGAACCCGCCAGTTGCCTCGCCGCTGCTCAAGTTCCGGTACACGGAGCCACCGTGGAAGTTCAAGGTGGCAGGCGGGCGATGGAATACGGGCGACGTGCTTCAGCTCACTGCGGACGCGGCCCGCGCCTACGGCGACAAGTTGGAACCTGTGAGGGATTGAGAAGGGCGGGGGAGTACGACGGTGGGGTCGGACGCCGTCTAGCGCCGTCCAGAGCGTGGACCGACCAATCGATTTTACGGGATGGCAGCGAGGCGTACTCCTTCGGCTTCGGTCGGACGCCGCAACCGTGTCTTGGTGCCTCGCTGTCATAGTCATACAGCCAGGGCGCGGACCGACCACTCTTTGGGCAGCAGATGCCGACGCCGAAGGGCCAGCGCGTGACTGATCCGCCCACTACGGGCGGGCGGCGCTAGGCGCGGGCAGGGCCGCACGGGGTATACGGGGTAGGGCGGCAGGCAGTTGCCGCCTCAGACGGCCTCTGACCGGGCTCTGAGCGGGCTCTGGGAGCGGGGGTAGGTAGTAACAGTGAGCTAACACATGAATTTCAAGGATGCCCGGTCCAATCGGGTGCGCGTGCATTTCATCTCTCGCTCGGATGAATCGTTCGTGGCGGGTTTGCGAGCGCGGCGGCGAATTGCTCCACGGAGTCGTAGTCCTCCGTCTGGAGCTTCTGGTCCAGGTGCACTACCCGTCCACTGCCCAGGACCTCGAAGGTCCCGTGCGGCACCCACCAGCCTCTGGTCTCGTCGAAATACGCAGAAACAATGATGTGCTGGCCTACCTCGAGCGTCGGAGAACCTGAATTTACCGTTAGGACACCGTTGTCGAGTTCTACTCGGCCGTGATAGGGCCTACGGAGCCGGACGGTAGTCGCATTCGGCCGCATGGAAAGCGGATCCATGACAAATGGTGAGAGATTAAGCGGCCCCAGCGTTGAACGCCTCGCTGCTCTCGGTGCTCGGAACACGCGAATGACGTCGATTTCGTATTCGGTGTAGACGTCGTCTTCTTTCGCCGTCAGCTGGCCCTCCGCGAGCGTAATCCTTCCTTCAACGGTCAACTGCGTGAACTCGACGATCTCTTTCAGGCCTGTAATAGGCCCACAGAGTTCCACGGAGATGTTCGTGTCACCGTGCTGGCGCACGAAGTCGCGCCACGAACGTTTCTCTTGGGCAGCGTTGACCGACGCGCCAGCGAACCACGCCACCACCGTTGCGATCGTCAGCCACGAGGATGTCCATCGCATAGTCAGGTTAGTGTCCGGCACGACGCTGGAGCGATCAATGGCGAAGTTTGTAATCACTCGTCGCTGGGCGTGGCGACGGGAAGGAGCCGACCATCACTACGGTGAGAGCGGTCGGCTCCACGCGCCCCCTTTGGTGCCTGGGCCTGACGTGTTGTTGCCGCCCCTGCCGGGCAGCCGTTGCAGGGGGTAGCGCAGGTGCCGCCCCCCGGCCCTTCGCCGGTCTCGGGGCATTCTCGCGGCTTTGTTGCCCCCCCCCGCAGCACCGGGCGGCCTACGGGGTTGCTTTAGGGTGGTGATGCTGTCAGCGTTCTCTCTAGGACGCCATGCACAAAGTGGAATTCGAACTCGTCGCACGCGACGGCACTTGGAAAGCCGAGATCTTTCAGCGGGCCAACGGCACTTTTGGATTTCGACCCTATCGCTGGAGCCGTGCCGAGAATTGCTGGTTGCAGGTTGCAGCTAACGGGGGGGGGCGCGGAATCCTTCACACTTTCAGCGGACGCCGCTGAGGCTGAGGCACGGGCTCGCGTTCCGCAGCTCGGTGGCACGGCCAAGAAGATCCCAACACCGACTTAATCTTTTTCGGCACCGTGGCTGGACAGACCCACGGGATGCAGCGGTATAACCGGTTATAACTTTACGGGCACAACCCGGCACTACTGGGCACTCCCTGGCACGGCGTATTTGTTAACAAAATTGCGGGTACGGCTTGGGGCAGGTGCCCTTTAGGGGGCTGCAAAACCTCCATCCCCGGTTCAAATCCGGGCGGCGCCTCCAAAAATACTTAGCATTTTTAGCGGTAGGTAGCGGGCCGGGGTCTTCACCCGGTGTCCTTCGCCAAAACCCGACGACAGCGGTGCGACGGTCCGCATGATCGGCGCAGCAAGCGGAATCTCGCATTCGGCCCGATCGAGTGACGGCCATGGGCACGCAGCCTCGATCGCATTCCGGCGGTGCCACCGGATCGGCCAACGGCCGACCTCCACGTCCACGCTCCCGACGTAGAGTCGATTCAGGCGGCTTGCCGTTCGTAGCGATGGTGGAGGCCGCCGACTTCGGGCCGCGCTACGATTCGGCCGGAGCTGGCGGGATCGATGGCGCGTGCCTCCGGCGTGTCCTTGCCGAGCGAAAGGTGCGTTCGAGAGCGGTGGTAGTACGTGACGTAGGATCGCAGCACCTGCCGGAGATGGCGCTCATTGAAGACAATCACGTGATCCAGACACTCCCGACGGATGGACCCGATGACGCGTTCGGCGTAGGGATTCTGCCAGGGTGAGCCTGGGGACGTTCGGACGGATGTCAGGCCGAACGCTTCGGCGGTGCGTTCGAACGCCGCGTCGAAGATCGCGTCACCGTCGTGGAGGAGGAACCGCGCGGTGGCGTCGTCTGGGAAGGACTCGCGAAGCTGCTGGCGGGTCCACGCGGATGTGGGATGCCGCGTTACGTAACGTGCAAGATGCGGCGCCGATCGTGGGCGAGGACGACGAAGACCTGCAGGATCCGGCAGCTGAGCGTAGGGACCGCGAAGAAGTCGACCGCGACCGTCGAGCCGAGATGGTTCTTGAGGAACGTGCGCCAGCTCTGAGAGGGTGGTTTCCGCCGCTCCGGCATCAGCCGAGAAACTGTCCGCTCGGAGACGTCGAACCCTAGCCTCAACAATTCCCCATGGATGCGAGGCGCACCCCAGAGTGGGTTCGCGACAGCCATCTCCCGGACCAGGCGTCGGATGTCGGTGCCGACCTGCGGCCGCCCACCGCGCGGACGCGATCGGCGTGTCCAGTACCACGCGAAACCGCGGCGATGCCAGGCGACGACGGTCGCGGGTCGGACGACCACCAGGGCCGATTTCCAGTCCGGCCATGCCCATCGCAGCCCGATCCAGAACAGCCGATCGGACCAACGAATGGCGGGTTTCGGTCGGGTGCGCCGGTAGACAGCCAGCTGCTGCTGCAGTGCGAGGTTCTCGAGAACCAGAGTGCGGTGTCGACTCGCGAGAACGATCAGTAGCCGAATGCCGTGGATGAATCTGGCGACCATTGATCCAGCATAGCCGGGTCGTTCACATGGCTGAGGCTGGCAGAATCGGCCGCCTGGCGAACCACAGGTGAGACAACAGGCCAAGCCGAGTGACAGGTCGTTCAAGATCCCCTGGCCACCAGCTGTGTCTCGCGGCCAATGCGAGTCGCGAAATTCTCGAAGGCTTTTTCGCGAAGGTGCCGAATCAGATCGTGCTGGAGCCGTCAGGTGCGGGTCAGCATGCAGATGCCCAGTCCCGCCTGTGCAAACCGGGACAGACCGCCGCGGCGCGGACTGCCATGCTCAGCCAATATGGCCGCCCTGGCCCAGACACTTGCCACCCTGAACGCTGACGCGGGTGCCGACGTGCGCCGCGAGGAAGCACTCCTCAAGACGGGCGCGTTGCAGAACGCCATCCTCAACAGTGCGAACTTCTCGAGCATCGCCACTGACGAGCAGGGCGTCATCCAGCTGTTCAACGTCGGCGCGGAACGGATGCTCGGCTACGCGGCTGCCGACGTTCTCAACAAGATCACGCCGGCCGATATTTCCGACCCTCAGGAACTGATTGCCCGCGCCGACACGCTCAGCGCGGAACTGGGGACGCCGATTGCGCCCGGTTTCGACGCGTTGGTGTTCAAGGCGTCGCGAGGAATCGAAGATATCTACGAGCTCACCTACATTCGCAAGGACGGCAGCCGCTTCCCTGCGATCGTGTCGGTCACGGCGCTGCGCAACGATCACGGCGGGATCATCGGCTACCTCCTGATCGGCACCGACAACACCGCCCGCAAACGCGTCGAGGCGGAGCAGCAAAGACTCGATCAGCGCCTGCGCGACCAGCACTTCTACACGCGGTCGCTGATCGAATCGAACATCGATGCCCTGATGACGACTGACGCCGCCGGCATCATCACCGACGTCAACCGGCAGATGGAAGCGCTCACCGGGTGCACGCGCGACGAGCTGATCGGCGCGCCGTTCAAGAACTACTTCACCGATCCGGAGCGCGCCGCTGCCGGGATCAAGCGAGTGCTGCGGGAAAAAAAGATCACCAATTACGAGCTCACCGCGCGCGCGCGCGACGGCAAGATGACGGTCGTGTCCTACAACGCGACGACGTTCTACGACCGCGATCGCACGCTGCAGGGCGTGTTCGCCGCGGCCCGCGACATCACCGAGCGCAGGCATATCGAGCAGATGCTTCGGGAGAAAAACGTCGAACTCGAATTGGCGAAGTCCGTCGCCGAGCAGACAGTCGAACGGCTCGAGGAAGTGGAACAGCTCAAGAAAGGCTTTCTGTCGACCGTCAGCCACGAACTGCGCACGCCGCTGACGTCGATTCGCGGCTCCCTCGGCCTGCTCGCGTCCGGCGCCGCGGGTCCCTTGCCGGACCACGTGGTCGAGGTCGTTGCGCTCGCCGAGCGCAATGCCATCCGTCTGATGGCGTTGATCGAAGACATCCTCGATCTGGAGCGGCTCGAAACCGGCAAGATCGAACTGCAAATGACCCGCGTCCCGATTGCCTCGATTCTGCGCCGCGCGATGGAGTCGCTCGCCGCCTTCGGGGCACACGGCGTCACCGTCGACGCCCCGAACGTGTCGTCGTTCATCGACGTTGACGCCGATCGGATCGTCCAAGTGCTCGTCAATCTCCTGTCGAACGCCGTCAAGTTTTCTCCGCCCGGCGGCGTCGTCACGATCGCGGTGACCGTCGACGGTCAATGGACGGAGTTCCGCGTCATCGATCAGGGCCGCGGCGTGCCCGCCGTCCATCGGCCCGCGATCTTCGAGCCGTTTCGCCAGGTCGATCCCTCCGACGCGCGCGAGAAGGGCGGCGCCGGACTCGGACTGGCGATCTGCAAGTCGATTGTCGAGCAGCACGGCGGCAGCATCGGTGTGGAGAGCGAGGAAGGCGCCGGCAGCGCGTTCTGGTTTCGACTGGCGTCGCTCACGCCCGCTGACGGGGCGCCATCGTGAAGGTGCTGATCATCGACGACGACGCCGACATTCGCTTCGTTGCTGCAATGAGTCTGCGTGCCGGCGGCGCCATCGACGTCGTCGAGGCCAGCGGCGGACTCGACGGCGTCTGCAAGGCACGCGAGGAACAGCCGGACGTCATTCTCCTCGACATGATGATGCCAACGATGGACGGGTCGCAGACGATCGCCGCGTTGCGGATGCAGACGGAAACGGCGACGACGCCGGTCATCTTCCTCACCGCGAAGACGATCGTCGCCGAGATTCAGCGAATGAAGGACCTTGGCGCCGCCGGCGTTCTGATCAAGCCGTTCGATCCGCGAACGCTGGCGGCCGACGTTTTCGCCCTGCTCACGTAGTCGTCAGCATCCGAGCCGGCGGCGAATCAGCAGGATCAGCTCGCGCATGTCGATCGGTTTGCTCAAGAAATCGTCGGCGCCGAGCGCGAGGCCGGCCAGCCGGTGGCGCACGTTCGCATCGGTCGTCGTCAGGATCACCGGGATGGCGTTCAATTCGGGATCGGCCTTGAGCAGCCGGCACACCGAATAGCCGTCGAGCCCCGGCATGGCGATATCGAGCAGAATCAGCGCCGGTCGCTCGGCGCGTGCTCTGTCGATGACGCCCTCGCCCGAGCGGAGGGCAATCGGCAGGAATCCGGCGTACGTGAGCGAGACGCCAAGAATCTTCCGCTGCTCGGCATGATCTTCGGCGATCAGGATTTTGATACCGGTCGCGGGCGCGCTTTGCGGCGCCGACATGGCTGGCGCTTCCGCAAGATCGTGAGTGAAGGCGCGCCGCATCTTCTCCAGTGCCACCCGGGCGAGTGGCGCATCGATCACGCCGCCGACGAGCAGGCCCTCGAGGTCGGCCGCGCGACGGCTGATAGTGGGAAATCCGATTATCCCGGGCAGTCCAACGAGCCGATGCACGCGTTCGGTCAGCTCCGGTGGCGGATCGCTGGCAGAATCGACCAGGGCATCTTCCACGAGCGCGGCGATCGCATCGCAATCGGTGACGAACGTGGCGACGAAACGCGTGCGGGTTTCGTCCAGGACGCGTGCCAGATCGTCAGACAACGGTGATGAAGGAATAGAAGGCGGTGAAGGCGTACCCATATTGTGAACACGGTACTGAAAGGGCGGCCGTGATGGCTGTTCCAAAACGTACAGCTCGCGGCGCTCCCGGCGCTGATCGAAAACGCGTCGCAGAATGTCCGTCAGTAATGGCTCGCGAGGATGCGACCATTGCGCTCGATGACGTAAACCGTCCCGGTGTGCGTGTCAATCGCCATCGAGCTGACCGTCGCAAGCTCCTTGGGGAGCCATCGGCTCGGGCGCGGCGCAGGAAGGCGCCCGGTCAGTCGCGTTCGATGGATCGACCGTCGTCACGAAACGGGATTCCGTTGACTTATGCGGCCACTACATAGAGCTCAGTCGGTATTGACGGCTGCAGGCCCTCGATTTCAACCGGCCGGCGATCAGCTGGCGGCGGGGATGCGTCCGAGTTCTTGGAGGACGCGACTGCCAACCGCTCCCACCATTCTCGCGGCGAAAAGACGACGCCGGAGCGTCTGCGGATCCGTCCGGCCAGCGGCAAAAATATGACACGCTCAGGACCCGCAAGACTAGGAAAACGCCCCACCCAAACTCGGGTCCAAGTTGGGTCCAAAACCGCCCAAACACCCGGTAAAACGCGGGTCTGGCAGATACCAGAAAGCAAGACGAGTCAACCACATAGCCTTTCCCGCTTAATCTGCAAAACCTCCATCCCCGGTTCAAATCCGGGCGGCGCCTCCAAATTTTCACGCTCAAGTTCGATGGATTGTGCTTCAGCAGCACAAACCGCCGCTTACCAATTGGATCACGGTGGACTACAAATCGTAGAGGGCCACGTGGTCGCATCCCGCAAATCACTGTGTGCGAACCCTTTCGCTCTTCGCGCGTTGGAGAAGGGAGGAGGTTTGGAGAACCTCCTGTCTCTCTCTGGTGGATTGCTGAACTACTCCGCACGAGCAGCGTGAGGATCCGGCTTCCGGAATCGCCGGAGACGCGGGACACTACGGGTCTGTGGGACGGGTTGTCGCGCCTATCTCGGGTCTTGGTCAGGGTAGCGGAAGCGCGGCGGCGCGGCCGTCGACGCGAGCGCCCGCACGGTGTCCACGGTGAGGCGGACGGTGCGCGCCATCTTGTCGAAGTCGATTTGATCGACGGTGTCCACGGGCTCGTGGTAGCCGGGATGGAAGCCGCCGAACAGCCAGACTGCCGGGATTCCCTTCTGAAGGAACGGCAGGTGGTCGCAGCGGAATAGGGCCCGCGTCGACGAGTCGCGATCGAACTTGTCGCTGAGCGAAAGCCCGGCGGCTCCGGCGGCCTCGCGCCGCAGGACACTCGCGAGGTCGGGACTGTAGACCGCGCCGACCATGTTCAGCTGATCGGAGCGGCCGGCCGTGATCTCGTAAGCTCCCGCGCTGTCCTGGGTATGCTCTTCTCGCCGGCCGATCATGTCGAGGTTGATCACGGCGAGCGTCGTGGACAGCGGGCGCAGCGGTTTGGCCACGTAGTGATACGACCCGAGCATCAGCTGCTCTTCCGATCCGAACGACACGAACAGGACGCTGCGGGCCAGGCTCGTGCCGGCGAGCAGGCGCGCCACCTCCAGCATCGCCACGGTCCCCGACCCGTTGTCGTTGGCGCCCGGATACAGAAGGCCGTCCTGCACGCCGAGGTGGTCATAGTGCGAAGTGACGAGGATGGTCTCGTCGCGCAGGCGGGGGTCGCTGGCGGGGAGCAGCCCGGCGACGTTCCATGATGCCTGAACTGTCCCGCCAGCGTTGGCTGCCTCCACGCGAACGTGGGTGTCCTTCAATGGGCGCGACGCCGGCTGCATCGAGCCGTCGATTTCGCGCTGCAGGTCGGCCGGCGTTCGCCCCGTCCCTTTCAGCAGAACCGCCGCTGCCTCGGGTGGAATCGTGATGCGGGGAATGCGCAGCTCACCCTGCACGAGCGCCTGAGGTGCTGCGTTGGCGCGGCCGGGAGGACGCGGCGCCGTGCGATGCGAGTTGACCGGTTCCGTGACGACCAGCACCGCCGCGGCGCCGTGCCGCTGGGCCGTCCACGTCTTCGTCCAGGCGTTCGCATGCAGCGTGAACCCGCTCCCGTGGAACACCGCGGCCGGATCGTCCTCGCGCGGCTCGTGATCGAAGATCACGACCGCCTTGCCGCGTACGTCCACGCCCGCATAGTCGTCGTAGCCGAACTCGGGTGCGGTGATGCCGTAGCCGGCAAAGACGACGTCGAGCGTGAGCGCCAAGCCGGCCCTGGGATCCGGAAAGGCGACAGCTATCGGTGAGAACCGTGCTTCCTCGCCGGGGCGCCGCACAACAATCAGCGTCCGGTCGCGGTCCAGGCGAACCGGCTGGAGGTCGAACGGCTGGAGGTAGGAATCACCGCTGGCGGGCTGCGCGCCCGCCTTGCCGAGCTCGCCAGCGATGAACCGCGCCGCTGCAGCGGCTCCCGGCGTCAGGCTGGCACGCCCCTCCAGCCGGGCGGACGTCAGGAACTCCAAGTCCGCGCGTAAGCGCTCGCGGCTAATCTCCGGCGCTGCCCGCTGCGCCACAGGCGGCGCGAATGCACACACCATGAGCACCGGCACGAGCCGTCGAGTCCACACGAGGGCGCAGTGTACTGGATCTGCCGCATGCCTCCGGCGTCGCGTCCTCGTGGTGAGCGGAAACCCTGGCCAGGGAGCGACAGGCTCATGTTGAGCGGATAGGATCAGTCAATGCCTTGCCTGCCATTTGACGCGATGCCGGACACCGCCCGGCTCTGGATCTTTCCCGCGACTCGTCCGCTCTCGGTGGCCGAAGGCGAGCGCGTACTGGCGGAAACCGACGCCTTCATCGCCGGATGGGCGGCGCACGGCGTGCCGCTGACCGCGGCACGCGACCTCCGCCACGAGCGGTTTCTGATGGTGGCGGCGGACGAGGCCGCGGCAGGGGTGTCGGGCTGCTCCATTGACGCGCTGGTACGCCGGATGAATCGGCTCGGATCGGCGCTCGGCGTCGATCTCGTCGACCACGGGCCGGTTGCTTACCGCGACGGCGGAGAGATCCGCCATGTGCCGCGGCATCGTTTCGCGGCTTTAGCCGGATCCGGCAGCGTGACGCTCGACACCATCGTCTTCGACAACACCGTCACCAGCGTCGGCGACGTGCGGAGCGGCCGCTGGGAACGGCCAGCTGCCGGCGCCTGGCACGGCCGCGCCTTCTTCGGCATCACATCTGAAGAGCAGTCCTGACGGGCGGGTCGGTCGCCCAAGGCCTGCAGGATCGTCGTGCGCAGATCCCGATGGGATCGCTGTAGAGTGGACGCATGGCGGTCAAGCGGATGGACAACGTAGGAATAGTTCACCTCGCGCCTTCAGGCCGCACGCATGAGCCAGTTGAGGAAATCGTCCCTGACACCCAGCTAATCCATCGTCAGCGTCCAAGGTCTTTGGACCAAAGCACGTTGTCGGGTCGATTCGATTCAGCGGTTTGTCCGCGACGTAACCGGATCGGTCAGACCCGGGGCTAACGTCGACATCGCCAAGACCTTGCACTACGCACAACAGTGAAGTTCGAATCCCGGACAGTTCTTTCCGCGACGGTCAGGAACTTGGTGTGGGCGCGACCGTCACTTCCACGTCAGCGACGCTGGATTGCTCGGCGGTCCGCATCTCTCCACTGGATACGACTTGGGCCACCGGGAGCGCCAGCCGGTGCGAAGAATTGCGTCCGCGCCGGCGCGCTCAAGGTGTGAGCCCCGACCGGCGCATCAAGGCCTGGAACCGCGCGTCATCTCGCAAGCCGTCCCACGCGGGAACGGATTTCAGCGCCGCGAAATCGATGTTCCGCGTCTCGTACAGCTGTTGGATGAAGACGAACGCGCGGTCATGGTCGCCGAGGGCGACGTACGCAAGTGCATGGAAGTAGAGCTGGTAGCCGCTCGCGGACGCCGATGCCTCCAGGTGCTCGAGGACCCGTCGCGCGTCGGCGGGGCGTCCCGCAGTCGCATAGATGTAGGCGAGCTGGTAGCTGAGCCGCGAAGACGCCCCTGGCGGCCCGGCGAGCTCGGCGGCCCGTTGCGCCTCGCGGGCCGCCTCGTCGTACCTCCCCAGGTCGGTGTAGCAATACGCCAGGAGATTGTGCGCACGCGGAAAGTGCGGATCGATCTCGAGCGCCGCATGGAGCTGCTCGATCGCCCGCCGGTAGTCCCCTGACGCGATGAACGGGCGGGCGGCATCGGTGTTGATGATCGGGGACAGCGGATCGAGTGCGAGCGCACGGCCGAACGCCCTCTTGGCTTCATCGATCCGGCCCATCCTGTTCAACAGAAACCCATAGCGCTGGTGTCCCACGGCGTAATTGGGATTCAACGCGAGGGCGCGCTTGTATTCCCTTTCCGCCGCGCCGAAATCGAGGTCGTAGACTTCCTTGATCTGGCCGAGCGACGTGTGCGCCTCGGCAAGGGTATCGTCGAGCGCGAGCGCCTTCACCGCCGCGGCTTTGGCACGCGACGGAAAATCTTCGACGTTCGGCGACTGACTCAGGAAGTGCAGGGTCCAATAGGCATCTGCAAGCCCGCTGTAGGCGAGCGCGTATCCGCTATCGAGTGCAATGGCTTGCTCGAAGTACTCGATGCTCTTCCGGGCGTTCGCTTCCGTGCGCTTTCCCCAGAAGTAGCGGCCTTTCAGATACAGCTGGTAGGCATCGGTGTTCCGGGTGTAGCGCTTGGAGAGCAGCTCGCGATCGTCCTGTCCGAGCGTGCCGGCGAGCGCCCGCACGACATCTCCCGCAATCGCGTCCTGCACTTTAAAGAGGTCGCCGAACCGCTCGTCAAAGGTCCCGGCCCAGATCGACGCGCCGTCCGCGACGTTGATGAGGCGCACCGTCACTCGCAGCCGGTCGCCGTCACGCTGCAGGCTGCCCTCGAGCACCGCATCGGTGCGGAGCTCGCGTCCGGCGGCGACGGTATCGGTACCCGGCGCCTCGTATTTGAGCACCGCGCTGGTGGGCCGCACGATCAGCTGCCCGAGGCTGCTCAACTTGGTGACCAGGACGTCGCACAACCCGACGCCGAGATACTCGTCACCCGCCCGCGGGCTGAGGTGGTTGAACGGGAGCACGGCGATGCTGCGCGGAGAGGCCGACGGCTTCGCGCGCTCGCGTCCCAATCGAACGTATCCGAACGTCGCACAGGCGCACAACAGCAGGCCCGCGATCGCAAAGCCCAGCGTCTTCCGCCGCTTCGGCGGCGTCAGCCTGGCGGACGGCGATGGAGTTGAACGCTCAATGTCGTCGGCGGTTGGCCCGGCCGGGTCGGCCGCGCCGCCGGCCTCGCGCACGTCGGCGACGAAGCGGTAGCCGCGCTTCGGAACGGTCTTGATGTAGCCATCGCCGCCCTCCTGACCGAGCGCTTTTCTGAGTACGTAGATGTTCTGAGAGAGATTCGCCTCGTCCACGAACGTATTGGGCCACAGCTCACGCAGCAGCTCGTCCTTGGTCAGCACCACATCGCGCCGCTCGACCAGGCATAGGAGCATGTCGAACGCCTTGGGTTGGAGCGCCATGGGCTCGCCGTCCCGTGACAGCACGCGGCGCGAGGCGTCCAGCACGAACGGACCGAATTCGAACACGTGACCGTCCCCGGTGTTCATTGGGGTCCTGAGGTTTTTCTGAGGATGTCCTGACAGCGTTCCTGAAGATTTTCAGCCCGTTCCCCGCGCATTGTGCCGTACACGGCTGCCGAGCGGACTAAATCGGGAACCGCTGGGGAGCCCCGATTCTAGCATCCGCCGCACGGCCAATCGAAGGAGGAACCCGTGATGCCTCATCGCACATCGATACTGCTGGTCGTGGCGGCGCTGCTGGCCCTGATGGGCGGGGTTGCCGGCCGCGCCCACGGCATCGGGCAGGCCGTCACGCCCGGTCCGGTGCACGCGCTGTTCGATCTATCTCAGCCGGGCGGAGCGCCGTTTCCAAGCGACATCTATACGGTCGCCGACGAGACGACGAATACCGGACTCAAAGTCGACCTGCCCTTGCTCGACTGCGCCGCGCAGCGGTCGGACTGCGAGGACCTGCACGTCATCAATAGCCTTGACGGCTTCAACCTCCAGCCGCGGCTCTCCATCCCATTCGACGGCCCGATCGACGTCAAGTCGGTCAACAGCCGCACTATTTTTCTCCTCAGGCTCGCGAGCGATCGCGGCCAGGCGTCGTCGGCGCATGACGTCGTCGGCATCAACCAGATCGTCTGGGATCCGTCGGCGAACACGCTGCACGTCGAATCGGACGAGCTGCTCGATCAGCACACGCGGTACGCGCTCGTGGTCTCGAACGGCCTGCGCGATCCGGACGGCAACGCAATCCAGCCAAGCGAGGAATTCCACCGATTCAGGCACGATCTGAATTTCGGGACGTCACATGACCTTGGCGTGAAGAGTTATCGAAAAGCGCTCCTCGACGCGCTGAATGCGGCGCGGGGTGCAGGCGTTCAGGAGAGTGACGTTGTCGCCGTCAGCGTATTCACGACACAGAGCACGACGGCAGTCCTGGAAAAGATCAGGGCTCAGATTCACGAGGCCACGCCCGCGCCGCCCGATTTTCTCCTGGGGTCCGGCGGCGAACGCACGGTATTCCCGCTCGACGCCGTCGCGGGCATCGCCTGGCGCCAGCAGACGCGCGCGCAGGGACCGCTCGGCACGCCGGTCGCCGTCAACTTGCCGGCGCTTCGTATGGTTCCCGGAGCGGTCGGGCGGATCGCGTTCGGCAAGTATCGCTCGTCGGATTACGAAGTGCACCCGGGTGAGTTCATCCCGGCCGTCGGCAGCCGCACCGGCTCGCCCGTCGTCCAGGGTGAGAACGAGATCTATTTCACGCTCGTGTTGCCATCGGGTGCGGCGCCAACCGGAGGATGGCCAGTGGCGATCTTCGGCCATGGCGGTGGCGTCAGCAAGGACGGCGGGGGCGGGGTTCCAAACGTTGCCGCTGCCATGGCGGAACAGGGCATCGCCACGCTCGCGATCAACCTCGTCGGACACGGGTTCGGTGGGGACGGCACGCTCACGGTATCACTGAGCACTGCCGGCGCGGCAACCGTGACGTTCAAGTCGGGTGGGCGGGGAATCGACCAGAACGGCGATGGCATCATCGAAGCCAGAGAGGGTTTCGCCGCTGCGGCGCCGCAGGTGATCGTCGGCGACCGCGACGGGTTCCGCCAGAGTGTGGCTGACATGATCCAGCTGGTGCGCACGATCCAGACCGGCGTGGATGTCGATGGCGACGGAGTGGCGGACCTCGATCCGTTGCGCATCTACTACTTCGGGCAGTCGCTCGGCGGCATGTACGGCGCGTCGCTGTTGGCTATCGAGCCTGGCGTCCGCGCCGGGGTGCTCAACGTCCCCGGCGGCCCGCGGACCAGCCGCGCACTCAACAACTTCGGCGACCGTCCTCTTTTGGGCAGTTCTCTCGCGGCCCGAATGCCATCGTTGATCAACGCGCCGGGCGTCACGCAGATCGACGGTGTGTCAATCGCGGGGCCGACTCGATACGACGAGAACAGGCCGCTTAGAAACGGCCTTCCCCTGACGGTGACGCTCGAAGACGGAACGACGCGGGTGGTTCGGTCACCAGTGGTCAACGACGTGCCCGGCGCGATCGCGCTCCAGGACTATTTCGAGCACGCCGAGTGGGCGATGCAGTCCGCCGATGCCGTCGCGTGGTCGCCGTACTTGCGGAAAGCCCCGCTCGCCGGCATGGCGGTCAAGCCGCTCATCCTCCAGCTGGCGAGAGGAGACCAGGCGGTGCCGAATCCGGCGACGACAGCCATGATACGCGCCGGCGATCTGGCGGATCTGACGATGTTGTATCGGCACGACCTCGCCTCCGCGGAGCGGCCGACGCTGCCGAAGAACCCGCACGGATTCATGTTCGGCGCGCCACTCGGATTCGTGGAGATCGGCCTCTCCGTTCAACGACAGATTGCGACGTTCTTTGCCTCTGACGCGAACCTGATCACTCATCCCGAACCGGCACGGTTCTTCGAGCTGCCGATCGGTTCGCCGCTGCCCGAGGATCTGGGTTACATCCGGTGACGAAAGAAGCCTCCCGGCGCGGTGTGCACCCGGATGTTGTTACCGCGCTCGGTTTGTTAAGACGGACTCACTCAGCCGCGACGGCACGAACCCCCTTTGTCGTCGCGGCGATGGACCCTCATTCCAGTCCGTTAGCCGTCCAGGGGGACAGGGTGCGCGGGTGAACCCTACCCCGTTTGCCGACATCGAAGGAGAGGCCTTGAGCCACGCGAACTGCTCAGATCCCTGAAGGTCAAAGGACTTGAACAGCCGGGCGTCAGTCGCAAATTGAACTTTTGATTGGGGGCTCAGTTCGCAGCGATCGGCATCGCGGTCGCCAGCAGCATTCAACCGCGTGCACCGCTCGACTTCACCGATGGCGGGCAACTCCTAACTGCCGCTAAGCCGCAGATCGCGGGTTGAGCAATCACCGGCAAGCTGTAGTCCGGACGTAGTCCAATAGGGCCCTAAAACGAGGCAAAACGGGGGAGCTGGACAGACCAAAGACCAGCACGAGACAACACGATTCACAACCCCGCTAAATCTGCAAAACCTCCATCCCCGGTTCAAATCCGGGCGGCGCCTCCAAAATCCTTAAAAAAAATCGCAAATCGCGCACAGGCCGAGGCTGGCGGTCAGCCGATTCTGTTCCCAAATTGCAGGCGACACGAACGGGAATACTGAGGAAATCCGCCAATCTCGAAACGGAGGCGGAGGTTTAGTGAACCTCCACCGGTCCGACGCACCAACCGACCAGCGGAGCCCGAGCTTTCGCGGCGCGTAAGGACGCTGAATCAAGGGTTTGGTCGCGGCCGCCGCCGCGCTTGTGCATCCGCGCCCACATGTCTTCGAGGATGTAGGAGAGCAGCGGGAGCGCCCGGCTCGCACGCGACGCGCGCCGCGATGTCGCGCGGCGTGGACGACGGCTCGAACGAGACATCGAGGAAGCGGGCGGGCTTCTCGACGATCAACGTAATCGTCTGAACGTCCCACAGCGGCGGGACGTCCGCGCGTCGAGGCCGCGAACCGGTCGCCGTCAGCCCGGAACGCGCCTTAGTAGTCGGAGCGCAGCGACGCTATGACGAGCATGGCAGGACGGGCCGCGGCGCTGCGCAAGATCGTCGAAGCGCCGCCGCTTCAGGTGATACACCTGCATCTGGTCGAGCACCACGACGAGGGCTGGGCGGCGGTGAGCCCAGGCGCTCGGCGTACACGTCGCGCGACGCGTCCACGATCGAGCCAAGGTCAAGTGAGTCGAGGAGCGACGTGGTCAGTCGGTCGTTAGTGCGTGGCCGCCGGGATCATCTGGCTTGGTCCATCCGCTCACCCCGTCTTCGACTCGTCTGGCGCGAAGGACGCTGATGGTCGGCCGGTCGTCCTCGGCCGGCGTATCCAGGTCAACCAGGAAGAGCCGCGGTCATCCGCCGCATCTTCGAGTGGGCAGCGGACGGCGTATGGCGATCGACGTGCCCGGCTCGAGATTCTGTTCGAGACGCCACGGCCACTGGACGAGTGGAGCTGTCAGGTGATCGATGCGGCCACGCAGCTGGCGGCCATGATCCTCGAGCTCGAACGGGCGACCGGCCGGCTGCTCCTGGGAACGGCCAGACGCCCGCCGGACGCCCCACTGATTGGATCAAGCGAGGCATTACGTCGCGTGCGCGCGCGATCGGAGCGGGTGGCCGCGACGGATTTCACGATCTTGATCGAAGGAGCAATCGGTCCAGAACCGCACCCCAATTTCATTGAAGTGTTCTCTGGCCCTACCCTCGGTCGAGGCCCGAGGGCGCTGGAGAGAGCGGGGGAGGATGGGATGTGGGTAGCCGATGAGCCGGTTAGGTCGGAAGCCATAATTCCGCTCGGGGTTAGCATGGTCGCGCACCCGATCACCCC
>Ga0209382_10000155_pt1 | contig 105223 bp, 81 predicted proteins | sample SoiMetdeltSBSDD5_FD_187599 | JGI IMG/M metagenome (GOLD analysis project Ga0209382, IMG submission 187599) | Bulk soil microbial communities from a Populus tree surrounding site in Tennessee, USA - Soil MetaG P. deltoides SBSDD5 (SPAdes) (version 2) | ecosystem: Environmental > Terrestrial >...
ATTTCGCGGCCCCAGGATGACGTACGTTTCCAGGCGCGCGCCGGTGGTGTTGCTGACGATTAAAACTTTTTCGCCCGACCACAAGCCGACTCGCTCGACGAGTTCCTCGTCCAGCGTGATGCTGCCGACGTAACTGAGATCGGCTTCGGTGACGATGGCTTTATGAATTTTGGATCGCAATACCCAGCGCATGATTCTTCTTCCTCTGATTAGACCTGTCAGTTAAGGCTTTCCCATTTCGATCACAATCCGCTTCCGCCCCTCACCCCGGCCCTCTCTCCGGAGGGGAGAGGGAGCAGAACTCCCCTCTCCCTTTCAGGGAGAGGGGCTGGGGGTGAGGGTGAGTATTACGTCCGATTCGCCTCCAGCAGCGCTTTCACTTCTTCCGCTGAAAGCTGCCGAACCTTCTTCAACAACTCGGCGGCGCGCGCCAGCTCGCTTTGCTCTCGGGTCGGCGCAGCCGCTTCCGCTTCACCGCGCTGACGTTCATACGCTCGCGCCAAACTCGCGACCGTCGGTGATTGGTAGAACTCGTCAATCCGCGGGCGGAAGCTCAACTCGGTTTCCAATTGGTTGACCACCCGAATCATATCCACCGAGTTCGCGCCCAGGTCAAGCAAGTTCATTTGTGGATCAACCTGATCCAGCTTCAGCACACTGGCGACCAACTTGGCAATTTGCAATGCGCTGGCCGGGAGTTCGGCGTGTGTTTCTTCAACTGTCGCCGTCTGTGTCGGGTCAGGCCCTTCACCCTTCGACAAGCTCAGGGTGCTCAGGGCTTTGCGATCCACTTTACCATTAGAACTTAAAGGCAAGCTGTCCAAGAACATGAAATGCGTCGGGATCATGTACTCCGGCAGCTTATCCCGCAGATAACTGCGCAACTCGTTCACCGAGGGTTCTGTCTGATTGGGAACAATATAAGCCACCAAGCGCTTGTTTCCGCGTGGCTCGCCAACGGCGTTCACGGCTGCCAACCGGATCGCCGGATGTTGACCGAGTGCCGTCTCGATCTCGCCCAACTCAATCCGATAGCCCCGAATCTTGACCTGGAAATCCTCGCGGCCGAGGAATTCGATATTACCATCTGGGAGGTAACGGCCGAGGTCACCGGTCTTATAAAGGATGAAGGCGGAAGGATGAAGGATGAAAGGATTCTTAGATTCATCCTTCATCCTTCCGCCTTCATCCTTCCGAATAAACCGCTCCTTCGTCTTCTCCTCATCCCTCCAATACCCCATCGCCACGCCGATGCCACCAATATACAGTTGTCCCGGAACCCAGACCGGGCACGGTTCCAGCGCGTCATTCAAGACATAGAAAGTCTGATTCACCATCGGCTTGCCGTAGGGGATACTCTTCCAAGTCAAATCAACGTGCTCGACAGGATATAGGATAGACCAAATGGAAGCTTCGGTCGCGCCGCCCATGCTGATGATCTGGGCGTCCGGCAGCAAACTGCGGATTTGATCGGGCAGCGTGATCGGAATCCAATCGCCGCTCATCCACACCAGGCGCAACGAACTCGTCGAGATTTCAGGATGACGCGCCGCGTACTCGACGAACAACTCCATGAGCGCCGGAACCGAGTTCCACAAAGTGACTTTTTCCCGCGCAACTAACTCCGCCCAATGCGCCGGTTCGCGCGTGGCCGAGGCGTTGGGCATCACAATCGTCCCGCCCGCGGCCAGCACGCCGAAGATGTCGTAGACCGAGAGATCAAAACTCAACGACGAGAGCGCCAGCACGCGATCTTCCGGCCCAATGTTGAAGCGCTGATTGAGATCAACAATGGTGTTGACCGCGCCGCGATGATCAATCATCACGCCCTTAGGCAGCCCGGTGGAGCCGGAAGTATAAATGACGTAGGCAAGATCGGTCGGTTGTTGTAGCGGCTCAAGGAAATCGCCATCCACCTCCAGCGTCTCCCCGTCAGCGTCCACACACAATCGGCGGACATTCTCCGGCCATGTCAGCGTTTGATCAAGCCAGGATTGAGTAAGCACGATCTCGACTTGTCCATGCTCAAGCAGATACCACAGACGTTCCTGGGGAAGATCGGCGCTGAGGGGCAGATACGCCGCGCCGGCTTGCAGAATGCTTAAGACGCCGACGACTTGCTCCCACCCTTTTTGCATGACGACGGCGATGAGCGTGTTCGGGCGCGCGCCCAACTCGCGCAGTTGCCGTCCCAGGTGAGTCGAGCGTTGAGCCAGTTCCCGATACGAAAGCGTCCGACCGGATGAAATCACAGCGGGCTGATCTGCCCGCTGCGGAACTTGCGCGGCGAAGAGCGTGTGCAGCCAGCCGGACGGAATGGGCGCTTGAGTCACATTCGCCGCCAACCGCGCTTCAAGGTGGGAAGCAGGTAAAAGACACGGAGATGTTTCCTGCCAGCATCCTTCCTCTTCCACCAGCCGATGCAGGAAAGCGACGTACGTTTCAAACATCGCGTCCAGCATCCCCTCCGGGAAAAGCTCATCTACCGAATCCCAGTTGAAGTTCAGCACGCCGCCGATTTCGTCAATTTGATGATCCAGCCAAACCTGCGGCGTTTGCCCGGCGCTGTGGACCGGGTGCAAGGGCAATTCAAAACGTTGCGCGTCGGGATTATCAGGATCGTCCAAGTTTTGAACCAGCATGCTGGTGAAGACGACCGGCATCGCTGCGCGGGGTGAGCCGCCCTCGCGCCGCAGCAGTTCGCGCATCACGCGCACACCGCCGACGTAGCGATGATCCAAATCGTCCCAGAGTTGTTGTTGCAGCTGCCGCGCGCGGACTTCGAATGTAGCGCGAGTCGAGTTATCCACCGCCAGTAAGTTCAACGAGGTGAAGTCGCCGACGACTTGCGTCACCTGCGGATGCAGCGGCAGACGATTGAAGAGCGTCAGGTTGATGGTGAAGCGCGGACTCTTGCTCCAGAGCGTCAACATTTCAGCAAACGCCGCGAGCAAGATACCGGAGCGCGTCAATCCGGCTTGCTGGGCGCGGGCTTGCAGTCGTCGCCACGCGTCCGCTTCCAACTGCGCCGACCGGCGGACGAAGCGCGGCGTCTCCACCGAGCGCGGGTCTTTCGCCAGCGGCAGATCGGGCGCGGGCGGCAGAGTCTCAAGTCGCTTCCACCAATAATCGCGGGAGCGGTGATAAAGTTCAGTTTCATGCAGTGAGTGTTCCGTCAGCACATAGTCGCGGAAGGTGAGTTCGAGCGGCGGAAGTGTCGTCTCCGGATGCGTGTAGAACTGCGCGAGTTCCTGACCGAGCAGGACAGTGCTCCAGGCATCGGCCAAGATCAGGTCTAACTTCAAGTGCAGCCGGAGGCGCTGCCCCTCCAACCGCGACGCGCGAATCTCAAATAACGGCCAGCGGTCGGTCGGCAACGCTTCGCGTGACATGCGTTCGCGGATCGCGCTCAGTTCGGCCTCGCGCTCCACGTCCCAACGCTCGCGCAGCTCGAGGACTTCAATCCGATAGAACGGCACGTGTTCCAAAATCTGCTGCTGCCCATCGGGATGGACAATCATCCGCAGCATGTCATGCCGCTCGATCAACTGCTGCCAGGCCAAGTTGAAGCGTTCCAAATCCAATTGCTCGCTCTCCAACTCTAAATACAAGTGCGTGCCCACGTTCCCCAATTCAAACGCGGCCATCCGGCCAATCCAATACGCTTGTTGAATTTCCGTCAGCGGGAATGGCTCGAAGCGTCTGGCGGGATCAGGCACGACAACCGGCAGCGGAACAGATTCAACTTTCTCAACTTTTTCCTCGGCGATAGCCGCGGCTAGATTCGCGACGGTGGGCGCTTCAAACAGCAAGCGCATGGGCAAGTCGCCGACAGTGGCCTGCAAGCGCGAGATGAGTTGCGTCGCCATGAGCGAGTGTCCGCCCAATTCAAAGAAGCTGTCGTAGATGCCGACTTGATCCACACCCAGAATTTCCGCCCAGACTTTAGCGATGGCGGTCTCGAGCGGGGTGCGCGGCCCGACGAATGTTTCCCCGATCTCTGGCCGGGCGCGGTCGGGTTTGGGCAGCGACTTGCGATCCACTTTGCCGTTGGGTGTGAGCGGCATCTTCTCCAAAAACACGAAGGTCGCCGGCACCATGTACTCTGGCAGTTTTTCTTTTAAGTACTCGCGCAGGTCATTGATCGTCGGCGATTGATCCGGCTGCGGAACGATGTAAGCCACTAAGCGCTTGTCCGAACTGCCGAGCGCGTAAGCCGCGTCACCGGAGGCTTCTTCATGAACGACAACGACCGCTTGCTTGACCGCCGCATGTTGGCGCAAGACGAGTTCGACGCCCGGCAGTTCCACGCGCATCCCGCGCAGCTTCACCTGATGATCGCGCCGGCCCAGGAGTTCAATGGTGCCATCGGGACGGTAGCGAGCGAGGTCGCCCATGTTATAGAGACGGTAGACGGAGGACGGACGACGGAGGCCCAAACCTCCTGCTTCCGTCCTCCGTCCTCCGTCCTCCGTCGTGACGAATGGATTCGGCACAAACCGTTCCGCCGTCAAATCCGGTTGCCCCCAATATCCGCGTGCGAGTCCCGTGTTGGCGACGTAGACTTGCCCCGTAACGCCGACGGGAACCGGCTGGAAGTGATCATCCAAAATGTAGAACTGCATGTGCCGGATGGGACGACCGATGGGAACGGAGGCTGCATCGTCCGGCAACTGCTGCGTGTTGTAGTGAGCGACGTCGTTGGCTTCCGAGGCGCCGTATTGATTGATGAGCGCCACGTTAGGCAGTTTGGCGCGGAAACGCTGCACGAGTTCCGGTGCGAACACTTCGCCGCAGACGCTCACTAGTTTCAAGCGCGAGAGATGGCGCGACAAGTCCACACCCGAGTCCAGAATTGCGCGCAGCAGCGAAGGCACGACGACCAGCCGGGTAATGCGGTACTCGCCTAAGGTCTCGACGAAACGCGGCACATCCTTCACGACCTCGTCGGGGACGATGATGGTCGGGACACCTTTGAACAATCCGCCCAGCAACTCCCAGAGTGAGACGGAGAAATTGACCGTCGTGCGTTGGCACACGACTTCGTCGTCGGCAAAGGGATAGTCATGCCACATCCAATCAAAGCGATTGAGCAGTTGCCGCTGCGCCACGGCGACGCCCTTGGGCTGGCCGGTGGAACCGGAGGTGTAGACGATGTAGGCGAGGGAGTCGGGAGTGGGTTGCTGGTTGTTGGTTGTTGGTTGCTGGCCGGAGGTGGTGATAGTCTCCCACTCCGTATCTAAGCAAATGGGAGTTGGTTGATCGCCGCCCACCAGCGACCAGCAACCAGCCGCCAGCCACCGACTCTCTGTTACCAACACCTCAATCCGCGCATCGGCCAGTATGAAAGCCAAGTGTTCGGAAGGATAGCTCGGATCAAGAGGAATGTAGACGCCGCCGGCTTTGAGGATGGCGAGCAGCGCGACGACGGTTTGGAGTGAGCGTTCCAGACAGACCCCTACTCGCACTTCCGGCGCGACACCCAACGTTTGCAGATGGCGCGCCAAAATATCGGCGCGTTCATTTAATTCACGATACGTCATCTGGAGGGGCGAAGCATTCGATATAGTCGTTGTTATAGAAACGTCCTGGGGCGAATGCTTCGCCCCTACCTGTATCACCGCCACGGCCTGCGGCGTGCGCTGCACTTGCGCTTCGAACAATTCGTGCAGACATTGATCGGTCGGTGGCGCAACCGGCGTATTCCATTCCACGAGTACTTGCTGCCGTTCAGCTTCGGTAAGGAGTGGCAATTCCGCCACCCGCTGCTCGGGCGCAGCCAACATGCCCTCGAGCAGCGTCCGCAAATGGTTGAGCATACGCTCAATCGTTGGCGCATCAAAACGGCGCGTGTCGTAGCCAATACCCAATGTGAGTTCAGCGCCGGGGAAACCCATGACGGTGATCGGATAGTTTGCCTGTTGCTGCGCGCCGACTTGGTTGATCTCCAGCTTGCCACTCTGTTCGAGCAGCGCCGCATCTTGCGGGAAATTCTCAAAGATGAGCAAACTCTCAAACAGCGCGAGGCCGCGCGGGACGTCGCTCCAACTCTGAACTTGAACGAGCGGGCTGTACTCGTATTGACGCAGTTCGGCCTGTCGGGCTTGCAGAGCGCGCAGCCAATCCATCAGCCGCGCCTGTGGATCAATCCGCACGCGCACCGGCAGCGTGTTGATGAAAAGTCCGATGATTGATTCGACGCCGGGCAGGTCCGGCGGACGGCCGGAGACCGTGGCGCCGAAGAGGACATCGGTCTCGCCGCTATAGCGACTGAGCAGCAGCGCCCACGCGCCCTGCACCAACGTGCCCAGCGTTACTTGCTGCCGCCGCGCGAGCGCTTGTAGCTCGGTCGTCGTCACGGGAGGCAGTTGGATGAAATGCTCAAGGTAGTTCTGACCTTCGGGCGCGGCGTAAACACGATCAACGCCCAACGGCGTCGGTGCGTTATAACCCTGGAGCCATTGCCGCCAGAAAGCCTCAGCCTGCGCGAGGTCTTGCTTTTCCAACCAGGCGATGTATTCGACGTAAGAATGGCCCGGTTTCGAGGAAAGCTCCTCAACGCGCCGAAGGTCGCGGTTGGCCCCGCCCGCGGGGACGCGGGCTTTGAGCAGAGAGACTTGGGTCTCCGATGCCGTGAGTTGCTCATAACAAGCAAAAACTTCTTTGAGGAGCAGCGGCACCGACCAGCCATCCAGGAGCAAATGAAGATGCGTCCAAAGGAAGTAATAGGCATCATCGGCGACACGGATGAGGACGAGGCGCATGAGCGGCGCGCGCGATAAATCAAAACCGCGCTCTCGATCCACGCGTACCAATGTCTTCAAGCGCTCTTCTTGTTCAGCAGCCGGCACAGCGCGCCAATCCTGTTCCTCCCACGGCAAACTCACGCGCCGCCAGACCATTTGCAGCGGTTTGGGCAAACGTTCCCAGCGGAAAGCCGTCCGCAGAATGGATTGCCGCTCAGTCACTTGCTCCCACGCGCGCTTGAACTGTGACACGTCGAGGCCGCGATTGATTCGGCAACTGAACTGCCGCAGGTAGACGCCGGACTCGGGCGCGTACAAACTGTGGAAGAGCATTCCGGCTTGCATCGGAGTGGAAGGATAAATGTCTTCGACTTCCGGATCGCCGGCGATGAGCGCCTCGAGCGCGGCTTGATCCAGCCCGGCGAGGGAGAACGGCGGCGGTGGCGCAGCCACTTGATCCGTCGCTGCCACTTGAACGGCTTCCGCTATCGCGGCGAGTTCGGCGACGGTCTGATGCTGGAAAAGTTGCTTGGGCGTGAGCTGCAAACCCGCTTGCCGAGCTTGGGCGATGACCTGGATGCTGAGGATTGAATCGCCGCCCAGTTCAAAGAAGTTGTCGTGAACACCAACGCGCTCAATGCTCAAGACTTTCTTCCAAATGTCGGCGAGTATTTCTTCTGCCGCCGTCCGGGGCGCGACGTACTCCGCCGCTAACTCCGGCCGATCACCTTCCGGCGCCGGGAGCGCGCGCCGATTCAGTTTGCCACTCGGCGTGAGCGGCAACGCTTCCAGGAACATGAAGAGGGCCGGAACCATATGCTCCGGGAGGCGCGTCTTTAAGAAAGCGCGGAGTTCGGTGGGAGAGAGGCTGACGGTAGACGGAGGACGGTAGACGGAAGCGAGTGATACGTGACTCGTGACGCGTGATTCGTCTTCCGTCACGCGAAGCGGTCCTTCGTCCTCATCGGCCAGCACTACGTAAGCAACTAAGCGTTGGCCTTCACCTAGCACAATCTCACGCGCTGCGACGGCGGCCTGATGAACGGCGGGATGCTGCTCCAGCGCTGCTTCGATTTCTCCCAGTTCGATGCGGAAGCCACGCACTTTGACCTGATGATCCGCGCGGCCCAGGTATTCAATGTCACCATTGGATAAATAACGAGCCAAGTCGCCGGTCTTATAAAGGATGAAGGATGAGGGATGAAGGATGAAAGAATCTCCTGGCTCTTTTTCATCCTTCATCCTTCCGCCTTCATCCTTTTCAAAGAACGGATTCGGCACAAACCGCTCCGCCGTCAACTCCGGCCGTCCGTAGTATCCGCGTGCCAAGCCCGCGCCGCCGACATAGAGTTCGCCCGGCACGCCGATGGGCACCGGCTGCAAGTGACGATCCAGCAAATAGATTTGCGTGTTGGCGATAGGCCGGCCAATGGGCACGGAGACGGAGGTGAAACCGGGACGTGTTTCATGCCAGGTGACGTCCGCAGCGACTTCGGAGGAGCCATACAGATTTAAGAGAGTCGCGCCCGGCAACGCGTCATGAAAGCGGCGCGCGAGTTCGGCGGGAAGCGTTTCACCGCTAGAAATCCAATAGCGCAGTTGCGGCAGGCGTTCGGATAGATCAGGATAGGTATCCAGGATCATCCGCAAGAGCGAGGGCACCAGCACCAAGCGCGTGACTTTCATCTGCGCCAACCGCGCCACGAGTTCCGTCGGATCGGTGACGGCTTGGTCGGGAATAATGACGAGTGGGACTCCGGCGAGCAGCGGCCCGAACACTTCCCAAACCGCATCCACAAAACTCAGCGCGGTTTTTTGACAGCAGACTTCGCCGGCCGTGAACGGGTACGTCTTCCACATCCAGGCAAACCGATTGAGCGCGCCGCGATGCGTCCCGAGCACACCTTTGGGCTGGCCGGTGGAGCCGGAAGTGTAAATAATATAGGCAAGATTATCCGAAGAGATTGATGATTGAGGATTGTTGATTGCTGATTGCTGATTGCTGATCGTCTCCCAATCGGTATCCAGACAGATCGTCAATAGAGGTTTGGGATTTGGAGTTTGGGATTTGGGAGTTTTCAATAAATGAGACTGTGTAATCAACACCGGCGCTTGCGAATCTTCCAGCATGTACGCCAGACGCTCTTGAGGATAGGCGGGGTCGAGGGGCACGTAGACGCCGCCGGCTTTGAGGATGGCGAGCAGCCCGATCACCATCGCCGCCGAGCGCTCGACGCAAATGGCAACCGGCGTTTCCGGCCTTATGCCCTGCACGCGCAAATAATTTGCCAGTTGATTCGCGCGTTGGTTGAGTTCCTGATACGTCAATGTTTCCGATTCATGGATGACGGCGATGGCGGTGGGCGTGCGCTCGGCTTGCGCTTCAAATAAATCGGGCAGGCTGGTGTCGGGTGGATAATCCGCCTGCGTGGCGTTCCAAGCCGCGAGGCGTTGTTGGCCCTCGGCCGTCGGGCGGGCGAGAAGCGCCTCAAGTTTCTGATCCGGGTCGGTGACCGCGCCCTCTAGCAACGTCAGGAAATGCTCGGTGAGGCGCACGATGGTGGCCAAGTCGAAGAGATCGGTGTTGTATTCAAAGAAGCCGCTCAGGCCTTCCGGCGCATCCAACATGTAAAGGGACAAGTCGAATTTTGACGTCTGGTTATCCACCTGGAGCGGCGTGAGGGTCAGACCACCAAATTCCAGGCCGGGGACCGGCGGAAGCTGCAGGACAAACATCACCTGAACCAGCGGGGGGCGACTCAGATCACGCTGCGGCTGGAGTTCTTCTACCAAGCGCTCGAAAGGCAAGTCCTGGTGCGCATACGCGCTCAACGTGATTTCGCGAACATGCCGCAGCAGATCACGGAAGCTGGGCGCGCCCGGCAAGCGATCGAGACGCGTGCGGAGCACCAGGGTGTTGGCAAAGAACCCGATCAAGCCTTCAAGCTCGGCGCGGGTGCGGTTGGCAATCGGCGTGCCAACTACGACGTCTTCGTGTCCGGTGTAAAGCGCGAGCAGCGCCTGGAAGGCGGTGAGCAGCGTCATAAAGGGGGTGACGCCTTCACGCGCATTCAGAGCCTTAAGTCGTTCGCCGATTTGCGCCGGAACGGTGAAATTTTGCGTCGCGCCCTGGAACGATTGCACACCCGACCGGGGCCGGTCCGTCGGGAATTCCAAAGTCGGCAGTTGAGCCAATTGCTCGCGCCAGTAAGCCAGGTGCTTTTGCGAAACTTCCCCGCGTAACCAGGCTTGCTGCCAGTGGGCGAAGTCGGCGTACTGGAGGGGAAGTTCGGAAAGTGGAGTTGGCTTTCCGGCGGCGAAGGCGCTATACAGCGCCGCCATTTCCCGGACCAAAACTTCAGCCGACCAGCCGTCCGAGATGATGTGATGCATGGTCAGTAGCAACCAATAGCCATCGTCTTCCAAACGCAGCAGCTTGGCGCGCAGGAGCGGACCGCGCGCCAAATCAAACGGCTGCCGGGCGGCCTCAATTGCCAATTCGCGCGCCGCAGCTTCCCGTCGGGCGGAGGGCTGGTCACGCAAGTCGAACACGGGCAACTCCAGGCTGAAGACCGGAGCGATGACCTGCCGTGGGTTTCCGGCTTCAGCCGTAAAGGTTGTGCGCAGGATGGCATGGCGGCGCACAATCTCATTTAGACTGTCCTGCAACGCGACGACATTTACCGGGCCATCCAGGCGAACAGCCGCGTGGGCATTGTAAGCCGGGCTGCCGGGTTCGATCTGGTCTAAGAACCACAAGCGGCGCTGGGCCGAGGAGAGCGGATAAGAGGCCTGAGGCTCAATGCGTTTGAGAGAGGGTAGCGAAGCCGGCGCGGCGGTGGCTTTGGATTTTGCCTCCATCCAGCGAGCGAGCAATTCCATCTTTTCAGTCGAAAGCCCGGCCAACTCGTTCCCCAATTCAGAGTCAGGCGGGGCAACCGGTTGGGGAAGCGGGGCCGGGCTGGCGCGGAGTGGCAGGTCCACGGCCATTCGGCCCTGGCCGTTTTTATTCTGCGCGAGTCTTTCAAGCGCCTCACACGCGGCGACCCCCACCTCCGCCGCGCGGACTTGTTCACTCAAAGCCTGGCAACGCTTTTGCACTTCGGCCTCCGTCAAGAGTCGCACCAAAGCCGCATGCACCGCCTCGGGCTGCCAACGGGGGGGACGCAGAAATTCGGCCACGCCCAGATTTTTAAGACGCAGCGCGTTGTTCGGCCGATCCGCTCCCATCGCCAGGATGAGTTGCGGAATGCCGGCCGCTAACGCCTGGGCACAGGTCCCGATGCCGCCATGATGAATGATGGCTCCTAAACGCGGCAGCACCGCCCCGTAGGGCAAGTATTGAAAATGAGTGAGGTCCCCCGGCAAATCGGTGAGCGCATATTCCGGGTAGCGCGTGACTAAAATACCTCGGCGGCCCAAGCGTTGGAGGCCCTCCGCACTGGCCCGGTAAAAATTGGATTGGACAAAGTTCCCCGTCCCCCCGGTAATCAGCACGGGCGGTTGATCTTCGGCGAGCAGCGCTTCGACTTCCGGCGGAATCTGACCGGCGGTGGAGTCATCCACCAAGAAACCGAGTTGAAGCACGCCGGGCGGCCAATGGGCCTCCGGTTCGGCGAACCAGGTGGGCCAGAAGGCGAGGGTCAAATCCGGGGAGTTCAACCACTCCGCCCAATCCTGCACCGGGAGCAGACCCATCGTCTGGCGGATGAGGTTAATTTCCTGCCCGGCGGTTTTCTGCAAGACTTGGACCAAGAGAGGCAGATTGGACATTTGGGTGGGCCACAACATGGCCAGGGCGAAGGGAACATTCAATTTTTCAGCGGAGAGTTGAGCCGCCAGGCGGGCATTGTGGTGCGCGACGAGGAGCGTGTCACCGGGACGGCTGTGGGCTTCGATGAGTTGACAGGTCGCCGACAACTTGGGAATGAAATGCTCTTGAAAAGTGGTCAACGCGCTGTGAGGATTATTGACCTGCTGCCCATCGGCGATTAAACGTTGATACTCCTCTGGGGTGTCCACGGCCGCGAACTTAAGTCCCTGTTCAAGCGCCAGACCTTCGTAGCTGCAATGCGTGAGCAAGGTCACCGCATGTCCGCGAGTCTTTAATAAACGTCCCCAGCGCACAAAGGGCCGGACATCCCCATCCGTCCCGGCTGTCAACAATAAGATGTTTGCCATATCCGTTCGATCTCCATTACATTTCGTAACTGCTCAGGCCGCCGCCGAAGGTCGGCGGCCCATCCCCGCGCCGCCGAAGGTCGGCGCGGGGAGCGTAAAGTTCAATCTCCGTGCCCCCTGCTTACACCGACACCGCCGACTCGCTGCGTGACCGGGTGAAGGCCGAGTTTTCTTTACCCGCCACGGCTTCACTCCGCATGAAGGTCTCGATGACATCACCGGCGATGGCCGCCGCATCCATCTGTTTCAGCTTCAGCGCCAACTCACGACAGCGCGCTCGAACTTCCGGCGACTGGGTGAGCCGCTGAAGCGCCTCGGCGATCAATTGGGGTTGCCACTGGGCTGGCGGCAGACTCTCCGCAACGCCCAAACGCTGCAAGCGGACCGCCGTATCCGGCCGATCAGTCCCGGCGGGCAACACCAATTGCGGAAGGCCGGCCAGCAGCGCGCGAGACAAGGTCCCCGTCCCCGCATGATGGATGATGGCCCGCACGCGCGGCATGATTTCAGCAAAGGGCAGAGTGCTGAACCACTTCACGTCCTCCGGTAACGAAGGTACCAAGGATGCATAGGGAGTTTGGACAAGGCCGCGCCAGCCGAGCAACCGGCACGCTTCGACACTCGCGGTATAGAAATCGGATTTGATAAACGCGCCGGTGCCGCCGGTGATGAGCAGCGGCGGTTCGCCGGCCTCCAGAAAAGCTTGCGCTTCAGCGGGCATGGGGCCGGTTTCTGCCTCGGTATTGACGACAAACCCAACCGGAACAACGCCAGGTTCCTGATCCGCAAACCACTCCGGCCAAAGCCCGAGGTTGCACCGGGCATAGCGGACCCACGCCCGCCAATCTGAAACCGGCGGCAGGTCAAACGCTGCGCGCAGGTGATTAATATCCTTAGCCAACGTCATCCGACAAAAGGCCTCCAGCATCGGCAGGCCGGTCATTTGGGCGACGGCCGTGAAGATGCGCACGGTGGGCAGGCCTAACTTTTCAGCCGCCAGTTGAGCGGCCAGCCCCATGAGATGCTGAGTCACCAAGAGCGTTTTTCCGGGACGCTGACGGTCTTGGATCAGTTGGTAGCCCACCGCCATGCGCGGGAGGGTATGCTTACGGAAAAAATCCGCCTGCCCTTGAAAACTGTGCAAGAGCGACAAGTCTTGCAGGAAGTGCTGCGCAGCCTCCGCCGTATCCACGGCGGCGAAATCCAGACCCGCTTGAGCGGCGAGCGGCGCATAGCAGCCGTTGCTCACTAACTCAACGCGATAGCCGCGCGTTCGCAAGACGCGTCCGATCTCCACAAATGGATAGACGTCCCCCCCCGTCCCGATCGTAAATAATAAGATGTCCGTCATTTTATCCTTGTCACTCTTTGACTCTAGTGCAAGAAGCCTTTTTCACCGCAGAGCGCGCAAAGAACGCGGAGAGAAAGAGAAAGAAGTCTCAGCGCACTCTGCGTTCTTTGCGGTAAAAAAGCTTTTCACCTTGGAGTCACTCTTTCTTCTCGGCGAGCAGCGCCCGCGCTTCGTCGTCACTCAATTGGCGCAATTGACTCAGCAGCGCTTCCACCTCTTGCGGATCCCCTTGCTCAACCTGGTGTTGGGCAATGGCTTTGGCCAAGCCAGCCACCGTGAACGCGCCGGTAAAGATCAGGTCTATGGGCACTTCCTGCCCCAACGCCTGAGACAGCCGCGCGAGCAGTTGTGTGGCGAGGAGCGAATCGCCTCCTAACTCAAAGAAATCATCGTTGATCCCCACTTGCTCCAGCCCCAACCCGTGCGCCCAAATCTCCGCTATTTTTTCCTCCGTGGGCGTGCGCGGCGCGACAAAAGCTGTTGGCTTTTCCGGCCGCGGGCTGGACGGCGCCGGCAGTTGCTGTTGAATGTGTTCCGGATCGTGCAGCTCACCGGCAATGCGCTGCAGCTTGGAAGATTTCGGCTGATCCTGCGAGTTGGCGGACATGGGCCTCTCTCTTTCCCCCCGGCGATAACTCAAGCGCGGGTCATGATCGAAATCGGTCGCACCAACTTCGAGCGCCGGCGCGGCGGGGGCATCCTCGTCCCCCGCACGCGCCGTGGCACGCCACGACGGCGTGCCCGGCGCGGCGGGCAGCGCGGCAAAGTCTCGGCGCGTGGTGGCGTTCCACTGCGTCAGCAGTTGCGCCTCCGACTCCGTGAGGAGCGGCAACGCCGACAGGCGTTGATCCGGATCAGCGGCGACGCCGGCGAGCAGCGTCTGGAAGTGCTCAGCCAGGCGGACAATCGTCGCGTGATCGAAGAGATCGGTGCTGTATTCCATCGCCGCGCTCAAGCCGTCGGGTGTCTCGGTCAGGTAAAGCGATAAATCAAACTTGGAGGTCTGGTTATCCACATACACCGGACTCACGGTGAGGCCCCCGAACTCCAGCGCCGGCAACGGCGCATTCTGGAAGACGAGCAATACTTGGAACAACGGCGTCCGGCTCAAGTCCCGTCCCACCCCCAACGCTTCCACCAGTTGCTCAAAGGGGACCTCTTGGTGTGCATAAGCCTCCAAAGCAACTTCCCGCACTCGGCGCAGCAACTCTCTAAAACTTGGATCGCCGCTCAAATCCGTCCGGAGCACGAGCGTGTTGACGAAGAACCCGAGCAGACGTTCCAACTCCGCGCGCGTCCGGTTGGCAATGGGCGATCCGACGACGATGTCATCTTGGCCGGTGTGTCGGGCGAGCAGCGCTTGAAAGGCGGCGAGCAACGTCATGAATAATGTGACGCCGCTCTGATCGCTCAAAGCGCGTAAGCGCCGGGTCAGTGGTTGAGAGACGTTGAAGCCATACGTCGCGCCACGATAGCTTTGCGTCGCCGGTCGGGCATGGTCAGTGGTTAATTCCAACGCCGGAGCATTAGCCAATTGATTCCGCCAGTAGCTCAGATGTCGCTCGAGTGTTTCGCCTTGCAACGTTTCCCGCTGCCAATGCGCAAAGTCGGCATACTGGATGGGCAACGCGGCCAGCGGTGATTCTTTTCCTTGCTCATAGGCTTCGTACAATGCCGCGAGTTCTTGCAGAAGCACGCCCATGGACCAGCCATCAAAAATAATGTGAGGCAGAGTCAGAAGGAGGATGTGTTCTGTTTCGCTCAACGGCCAGAGACGCGCCCGAAGGAGCGGGCCATGCGCCAGGTCAAAGGGACGCTGCGCCTCGGCCAGCACTTGGTGTTGAACTTCGGCTTCGCGCTCAATGTGTTCGCGCGGATTGAGCGCCGCAAGCGAGAGCGTCAGCGTGGGGAGAATCACTTGCGTCGGGCGGCCAGCCTGGGTGACGAAGATTGTCCGTAGCGCGGCGTGTCGCCGGATGATTTCGTTCAGGCTCCGCTCAAGTACGCTCACAGCCAGAGGTCCCTGCAAGCGAACAGCGATAGGAATGTTGTAAGCCGGACTGCCCGGCTCGAGTTGGTCAAACAACCACAGGCGTTGCTGGGCGAACGAGAGGGGCGATGGACCTATCGCTACCGCGTCCCGTGGCCTGGGCTGAAGCGGGATTTCCGGGAAGGGTTGCTCGGCGCGCCGGGCGGCTTCCACGCGCTCCGCGAGACGAGCAATCGTCGGCGCTTCGAACAAGGCCCGGAGCGGCAGATTCACGCCCAAGGCTTCACGCACGCGCGAGATGGCCTGCGTGGCCAGGAGGGAGTGCCCCCCGATTTCAAAGAAATTATCTTGCACCCCAACCCGCTCCAAGCCGAGTAACGCGGCCCACATTCCCGCGAGCACTTCTTCTACCGGTGTACGCGGCGCAAGGTACGTTTCAGATGCGACGAGGCGACCCCACTCGGGTGCCGGGAGCGCCCGCCGATCCAGTTTGCCACTCGGCGTGAGCGGCAGCGCCTCCAAGAATACGAACGCTGAGGGCAGCATGTACTCCGGCAATTTAGCTTGCAAGTAACTGCGCAGTTCCGCCGGGGCAGCCATTCCATCGCGCAGAACCACGTAAGCCGTCAAGGCCTTCTCTTCCGAGGTGGCGCCTCGATCCTCCCAGATTCTTTTCACGGCGACGACCACGGTTTCTCGAACCTGTGGATGTTGATTAAGCAGCGCTTCGATTTCGCCCAGTTCAATGCGGAAGCCTCGCAGCTTCACCTGCTGATCGCTCCGGCCCAGGTATTCAATGTCACCCTTGGATAAATAACGAACCAAGTCGCCCGTTTTATAAAGACGGAGGACCGCTTCGCGCGACGGACGACGGACGACGGAGGTTGAATTTCCGTCCACCGTCCACCGTCCACCGTCATCCGTCGTAACGAACGGATTCGGCACAAATCTTTCAGCCGTTAGATCAGGTCGCCCGAGATACCCACGCGCCAGGCCCGCGCCCCCAACGTAGAGTTCACCGGTTACCCCGGGAGGCACGGGATTAAGTTGATGATCCAGCACATAAATTTGCAAGTCGGGGAGGGGAACGCCAATCACGCTCCCGGCGCTCAAGTCGCTGACAGTCACAGGACGATAGGTGACATGCACCGTCGTCTCGGTGATGCCGTACATGTTGACTAACTGTGGTTGGGCAGCGCCATGTCGCTCGAACCATGAGCGCAGGCTACTCAACTCCAAGGCTTCACCCCCGAAGATAATCAGCCGCAAGCACAATTCCGGATTGGCACCCAGACTCTCTTCTGCCTGGCTGAGTTGGCGAAAGGCCGAGGGTGTCTGATTGAGCACTGTCACTTGCTCGGCGACCAGCAGGTTGTAAAAATCTTCCGGGGAACGGCTGACCCAGTGGGGGACGATGACTAATCGTCCGCCGTAGAGCAAGGCCCCCCACATTTCCCAGACGGAAAAGTCAAAGGCATACGAGTGGAAGAACGTCCAGACATCGGCCGCAGTGAAGTTATACCAAGCTTGGGTGGCATCAAAGAGCCGGGTGATGTTGGCATGGGTGACCAGCGAGCCTTTAGGCTGGCCGGTAGAGCCAGAGGTGTAGATGACGTAGGCGAGCGAGTCAGGTGTTGGTAGCTGGTGGCTAGTGGCTGGTGGCTGGCCGGAGGTGGTGATTGTCGGCCAATCAGTGTCTAAGCAAATGGTGACTGGTAGCTGGTGGCTGGCCGGAGGTGGTGGTTGGTTATCAGTGACCAGCGACCAACTACCACCTCCGGCCAGCCACCGGCTCTCTGTTATCAACACTTCAATCCGCGCATCGGCAACCATAAATGCCAAGCGTGCCTTAGGATACGTCGGGTCGAGGGGAACATACGCCCCGCCCGCTTTGAGAATCGCGAGCAGGCTGACGACCATCTCCAGCGAACGCTCAAGGCAAACGCCGACTAAGACTTCCGGTCCGACTCCCAACGCCCGTAGAGGCTGTGCCAATTGATTCGCTCGAGCATTTAATTCGGCATAGGTCAATCGTTGGTCTTCAAAGACGACCGCAATGGCGTTCGGCGTCCGCTCGACTTGCGCCTCGAACAATTCAGGCAGGCAGCGCTCGGCGGGATACTCCGCCGGACTCGGATTCCACTGCTGCAGCAACGCGCGGCGCTCGGCGGGACTGAGCGCGAGCCAGGCCTCCAGTTTCTGATCCGGGTCGGCGACAGCGCTATCCAGCAACGCCAAGAAACGCTCAGCCAGGCGGGCGATAATGTCTGAGTCAAAGAGGTCGGTGTTGTACTCAAAGAAGCCGCTCAGACCCTCCGGTGTCTCCCGCACGTGGAGAGAGAGATCGAATTTGGCCGTCCCAATCGTTACCGGTAACGGTGTGGCCGCGAGGCCGCTGAAGTTCGTGCCCTGCGTCGGCAGGTGCTGCCAGACAAACATCACTTGAAACAATGGGGTGCGGCTCAGATCACGTTGCGGCCGGAGTTCATCCACCAAACGCTCGAAGGGCAGGTCTTGATGAGCGTAAGCGTTCACCGTTACCTCGCGCACCTGCCGCAGCAGATCGCAAAAGCTCGGGTCGGGGGTCAGACGCTCAAAGCGCGTCCGCAGCACCAGGGTGTTGGCGAAGAATCCTATCAAGCCTTCCAACTCGGCGCGGGTGCGGTTGGCAATCGTCGTGCCGACCACAATGTCCTCTTGTCCGGTAGCGCGGGAGAGCAACGCCTGGAACACCGCGAGCAAAGTCATAAACGAGGTGACGCCCTCACGCGCATTAATAACTTTTAGCTGTTCGCCGACGCGCGCAGGAATGGTGAACGGGTGAAGCGCGCCCTGAAAAGATTGCACGCTGGGCCGTGGACGATCCGTGGGCAATTCCAGCGTGGGAAGTTCGGCCAATTGCTCCCGCCAGTAAGCAAGGTGTTTTTGCGAGGCCTCGCCGCGCAACCATTCCTGCTGCCAGTGCGCAAAGTCAGCATATTGAATCGGCAGTTCGGAAAGGGGCGACCCCGCCCTATTGGCCCGCGGGGCAGGTGACTGGCCGTCGGCGAAGGCGCTATATAACGCGACCATTTCCCGGACAAAGACTTCCGCCGACCAGCCATCGCAGATGATGTGGTGCATAGTCAACAGCACCCAATGTTCGGCGTCGGCAAGCCGCAGCAGCTTGGCGCGGAGGAGCGGGCCGCGCGTCAAGTCAAACGGCTGTCGGGCATCCTTCACCGCCAATTCGCGCGCCGCCGGCTCACGTTGAGCTTCGGGCCGGTCGCGCAAATCAACGAGCGGCAGTTCAAGCTTGAAAGTCGGTGCAACGACTTGCCGAGGCTGCCCTGCTTCAACCGCAAACGTCGTGCGCAAAATTTCGTGGCGGCGCACGATTTCGTTCAGGCTGTGCTCCAACGCGGCCACGTTGAGCGGGCCGACCAAGCGCACGGCGGCGGGCGCGTTGTATGCCGGGTTGCCGAATTCCATCTGGTCTAAGAACCACAGCCGCTGCTGCGCGAAGGAGAGCGGAAAAGACCAGGGGCCTTCATTCCGAGGCAGCGAAGGGATGTGGGTAGCGGCGGGTTTGTCGGACTTAGCCCACAGCGCGAGCAGTTCCAATTTTCCAGGCGAGAGTGTCTCCACTTGTGGCCGCTGGTTGGACGAGTTCGCGGGAGATTGGGCTGCTACTGTTGGACGGTCCGCACCGTTAGGCTGAGGCGCGTTCCACTCCACCAACACTTGTCGGCGCTCGCCCTCGCTCAACAACGGCAACGTGGAGAGGCGTCCCTCCGGGTTCGCGACGGCTCCGGCGAGCAAGGCCTGCCAGTGATCCACGAAACGCGCCATGGTCGCGTCGTCGAACAGGTCCGTGCTGTATTCAATCTCGCCGACCATCAGGTCGCCGATGTCACTAATCGCCAGGGTGAAGTCGAACTTGGTCGTCCCCCGCGGCAGATCAACAAATTCCATGACGAACCCGGGCAGAGCGTAGGGGAACGCGGGCGCGACCTGGAAGACGAACATCACTTGAAACAGCGGATTGCGGCTCATATCGCGCGCCAGGTGCAGTTCATCCACCAATTGTTCAAACGGTAGTTCTTGATGAGCGTAAGCGCCCAAGGCAGTTTCGCGGACGCGCTGGACAAGTTCGCGGAACGTAGGATCGCCGTCAAGTTGCGTGCGGAAAACCAAGGTGTTCAGGAAACACCCGATCAATCCTTGCACTTCTTTAAAGTTCCGACCGGCAATCGGCGAGCCGACCAAAATATCCTCTTGCCGGGTGTAGCGATGCAGCAGGGCATTAAAGGCCGCCAGGAGGACCATGAAGGAGGTGGCGCCTTCGCGCTGACTCAGTTCGCGGATGGCTTGCGCCAATTCGACGGGGAGGAGGAAGTGCCGGACGGTGCCCTGATACGTTTGGACGCGCGGCCGCGGACGGTCGGTGGGAAACTCCAATACTTCGGAAGCGCCGGCCAACTGCGGCTTCCAATACGCCAGCAGTGATTCGATGTTCCCGCCCTGCGCCCAGGTCTCACGCTGCCACCAGGCGTAATCCGCATATTGAATGGGCAAATCTGGAAGCGCGGAGGACTGACCGGTGGTCTCCGCCTCGTAGAGCGCCGGCAGCTCGCGCGCCAGCAGGGTGCCCGACCAACCGTCGGAGGCAATGTGATGAATAACTAAGGCCAAGATATGCTCGGTGGCGCTCAGGCGAAACAAACGCGCCCGGATCAGCGGAGGTTGAGAGAGATTGAATGGCCGGTTCGATTCTTCGACCGTCCGCCGGAGCGCCTCGGCTTCGCGTTCCGGTTCGGCCAGAGTACTCAAATCGTCAAGCGGCAGAGGCATCTCAAAGGGTGGCGAGACGATTTGCCTGGGCCGCCCCGTCTGCATGACGAAAGCAGTCCGCAAGACTTCATGCCGTTTGACCAACCGGGTGAGGGCTTGTTGAAAAGCGGACACATTCAACGCGCCGCGCAGCCGAAAGGTGAAGTGCTCATTGTAGAAAGGACTGCCAGGCTCCAGTTGGTCGAGGAACCAGAACCGCTGCTGAGCAAAGGACAAAGGAAAAGAATCGGAATCACCTTGACGCGGCGCGCGCGGGATAGCCGGTTTGGCCTCCGCCTCACCACCCACCTTGCGCAACCGACGCGCGAGCAGCGCCCGGCGCTGGACAGACATGCGCTCCACTTGATCCCAGGCGGCATCGGTTTCGACTGATTTAGAGACCATCTGAAAATGCTCTCCAACCGCGTCCTCGCGGTTGGCCGCAGCGCCCGCGCGGCCGGGGTCTCCACTAATCCCCGGCACGCGCGTGCCCGACCACGACGGTCGGGCCGCGAGGACGCGGGCTTTGAGCAAGTCTTCGGGTGGTTGTGCATCCCGCCGCCCGATCTGATTTGATTTCGATGCCAGACTTTCAAAGAAATTCTCAAAGCGCTCAATACTGAGCGTTTCCACAAACTTCAGCGCCGCCGCCCGTGACTGCTCACTCACCCGCTCATAGCAGGTTTGATTCGAGAGCACTTCGCGCAACGCCGCTTTCCACGGTTCAGCGTCCTGCGGCGGAATGATCGGCTCCGCCAAGACTTGATCGGAGGGAGTGTCGCCGTAGCCTTCAATCGGACGGAGGGGCAGAACGTAGTCCACCCCCAGCTTGGCTTCCGGCAGGCCACCGGTATTGCTGGCTAAGACCGGAATGCCGCGCAGCATCGCTTCCACCGCCACCATGCCGAACCCCTCATCCCACAGTGAGGGCACCAGCAGCACGCGGGTCTGGGCATAAATCGAATCGGCCTCTTCGCACGCGGCGAGCAAGGTCACATTTGGTAAAGCTTCCAACGCTGCCCGGTCGGCGGAGGTCGTTCCCCAAGTGGGCACGGCGGCGAAGGCGACCTCGGGCAGCGCGCGCGCCAAATCCAAGAAGATGGGCAACCCCTTGACGAGGCAGGGATTGATCAAGGTCACATACCCCTGGGCCAGATTCCCGTAATTCGGGAAGGGGGGTGACCCGTAAACAGGAAAAGGAATGACTTCGGACTCGCGTTCGTTCCAGCGCCGGACGTAGTCTTGCAAATAGCGGCTGAGGGTTATAACCCCACCCACCCGCCGGCACCATTTGGCCTTGATCGGATTGGGCTGCGCGCTCATTGGGCCGTACGGTAAAACGACCGTGCTTTGGATGATATGAATCATCCGGCTGGGATCGGCCTCGCGCGCGACTTCAATTAAGTTCGTGCAGTCCTCGGCAATCAGGGTCCAGGTTGGCTCAAATTCCCGGATCTGTCGAAGTAAATAGTCGCTCAGCGGAACCTGCTCCCACGTGGCATGAACTTCGACACCGTTATAGCGAAAGACATCGGCCACCCCGCCTACCCCGTCCCGGAGTTCAATGCCCAGCGCCGCTAAACCTGCTCGATAGGCTTGACGGTGAGTCGGCGCGGAAGGTGAAACGCCCGGCGCGACGACGCGACAGATGTGACCACGCTGGGCGAGGCCTTCCATCAAAACGCGCAGATTCTTCTGCGCACCACCAGAGACCAGTAAATACTTAGCCGCCATCCCCAGTAAAATTTTCATTCGGACACCTTACGTGAAGCCGCCAGGCGGCGCGCCAACAGCGCGCGTTTCTCCGGCGACAAACTCTCGAGTCGATCCAGCACCGGATCGCCGGTCAACGCCTGTTCCGTCGGATCGACATTGACGCTCTGCGGCGTATGCCGCAACTCGTTGAGATAACCTTCCCAAGCTTCAATCCCCAAACGACCGACAAACTCGGACGCTGCCGCGCGCGACTGAAGACTCAGCTGCTCGTACCCGTGGCGATCAGAGAGTAACTCTTGTAAGGTCGCCAACCACCTGGACGCATCTTGATCAGGCACAATCGGGACCGGCATCAGATCGTCGCCGACGCCGGGCAAATAACGCTCAATGGGACGAACCGGCAGAAGGTAATCCACCCCTAACTTGGCTTCCGGCAAACCGCCCAGGTCACTCGCTAATACGGGGACACCGCGCAGCATGGCTTCGACGACGACCAGGCCGAAGCCTTCATCGCACAACGAGGGCGCGAGCAGCACGCGCGTCCGGCTGTAGATCTCGTCCATGTCATCCGTCGGCGAGAGAAGCTTGACATTGGGGAGGGCAGCCAGCGCGGCCCGGTCCACCGCCGTCGTTCCCCAACCGGCGACTGTCGCAAAGGCGACTTGCGGTAGAGCGCGAGCCAGTTGCAGGAAGATCGGCAAGCCTTTGACCGCGCAGGCGTTGATGAGAGTCACGTAGCCTTGTTCAAAATTTTCGTAGCGCGGGAACGGGACTGATCCATACACCGGCAGACTGAGCCGCGTTGCCTCTCGCCCGCCCCACCGCCGCACATAAGCTTGCATGTAATGACTGATGACGACGACGCCCGCCATTTGCCGAAAGAGCCGGGCCTTGGCCGGATCGCGCCGCCCACTCATCGGTCCGAACGGCAAGAGCATGGTGCTTTGGACGAAATGAATGAACCGCTCCGGCCCCACGACGCGCACGGCGTCGAGCAGGTTCGTCCAATCTTCGGCGATGATGATCCAATCCGGGCCGAAGGTCTGGGTTTGAGTAATCAAATAGCGGCTTTGCCAAAAGTTTTCCCAGACGTTGTGAACTTCCACACCGTTACGTTCAAGCAAATCCACGCCAGCTTCAGACTGGCTCAACTCAATCCCGCGCGCCGCTAAGTCCTCCAGGAACTGTGCTCGGGCCGGTTGGTCGGAGGGGTGAACGCCCATGACGACCAGCCGACAGTCATGGCCGCGTTGCGCCAAACCCTCCGCCAGGCAGTGGACGCTTTTTTGCGCGCCCCCATGCGCCGGTAAATATTTTGTTCCCAGGCCGATCAGGATTTTCATTCAGATAATTTTCCTGCCCCCAGACGCTTCTCACGCAACCGGCGCGCAAGCAAGACTTTGCGCGCCTCCGAGAGTTGGGTCCAGGCGACTTCACTGGTTGGAGCAGCAACGCGGGGCGCTTCCGGGCGGGTGGTCAACGTCTGCAAATAGTGCTCATAGCGCTCAATCCCTAAAGAACCCACAAACCCCAAAGCCGCGGCGCGCGAGGCCTGGGAAAGCTGTTCATATCGCTCACGCTCCGAGAGCAACTCGCGCAGCGCCACTTCCCAGGGGCCGGCGTCTTGTTCCGGCACAATCGGCACCGGCACGCCGCGCTCATCCACCTGCGCCGCGTAGCGTTCAATCGGCTGGATGGGCAGCACATAGGGGACGCCCAACTTGGCTTCTGGCAATCCACCGACCTCACTCGCCAGCACGGGAATGCCGCGTAGCATCGCTTCCACCACGACGGCGCCAAAGGCTTCGTCCCAGAGCGAGGGCGTGAGCAGCACCCGCGTCTGGGCGTAAATCTCATCCACATTGTCTCGCGCCGCTAAGAGGGTCACGTTCGGCAGCGACTCGAGTGCGGCGCGATCGGTGGCCGTCGTTCCCCAGGTAGGCACGGCGGCGAAAGATACCTCCGGCATTCGCCGCGCCAACTCCAGGAAGATCGGCAAGCCTTTGATCGCCGAAGGATTGATGAGCGTGACATAGCCGTTGGAGTAGTTACCATAGTCCGGAAACGGCCCCACTCCATAAGAGGGGAACGGGATGACTTCGGATTCGCGCCCGGCCCAGAACTGAATGTATTCGCGCAGATAGTCACTCAAGGTGATGACGCCCGCGACCTGCTGGAACAATTGAGTTTTGGCCGGATTGGGCACATACGAGAGCGGCCCAAAGGGAATGTTGACTGAGCTTTGCACGAGATAGATAATCCGCTCCGGCCCCGCCGTCCACACGGCTTCGAGTAAATTCGCCCAATCCTCCGCGACCAGCACCCAGGTTGGCTCAAACTGGCGCACCTGCTGGGCGAGGTAGCTCCGCAAGTGCGAACTGACCTTAACGGTGTGGACTTCTACCCCTTGATGGTGAAAGACATCCGCGGCCAAACTGACCGTTACGTTGATAGTGCGCGCCGTGAGACCTTCCAAGATTTTGGCGTAGGCTCCCGCTTCGGCGGTTTCAATGCTATGCGCGACGACGCGGCAGCTATGACCACGCCGGGCCAAGCCTTCCATCAAACTGCAATTGTTCTTTTGAGCGCCGCCGTGTGCCGGAAGATATTTGGCGCCCACCACCAGAAGAATTTTCATGCTGGAGCCTCAACCGCCGCCGGTCGCGTCGTCTTAATCCGATTAACAATTCGATAAAAAGACAAGGACTGGGTCATAAACTCACGATACGTTTCCACGAGCGCCTCACCCACCAACGGTTCCTTGATCTCCAGCAGCTTGCCCAGGACCGTATTCGCCGAAATTGGATCAAGTTTCCCCCACTGGCCGGCCTGATCAAGATCGAAGCAACTCCAGAAAAAATAGCATTCCAGGTTGTTGTACTTGCGACAGAAATATGAAAAGTTGTTGAACATTTCGGCTTTGGGGAAATTGCCCGTTCCGCCGCTCCGCAGGGGATGCGCCTGATGATAATTCCAGGCGCGCTCATTGACGCTGAAATACATTCCGCGTTGATAGAGGCGATAAGCGAGGTCAACGTCCTCCATACCCCACCCCTGGTAGTTCTCGTCAAAGCCACCGGACTCGATCACCGCCTGCCGGGCGACCGACATGTTCGCCGTTGTGCCTAACGTCCAGGCAAAATGGAAGCCCTGCAGCTCGTTCGAGTAAGCGTTCAAGATTTTTGGAACGTTCCAGTCTTCATTTTCTAAGCGCAGGCGAACCACGGCGCTCTCAAAGTCAGCTTGCAAGTCTCGAGGGCTAACCAGACGCGTCTTCTCGCCTCGGTCCACCTCGTCCATAGTGACTCCATGATCTTTCAAGACGCGCGCGAATTCACCGCCACGCAGGGGCAGGCCTTTCTTTAAAACCGACAGGATGCGGCCGCGCACGCCAATGACAACTTCATTTCCCGTCCGATGCGCTTGGACATGTTCCATTAAAAGATTGGGCGCGGGAAGGCGATCATCGTCGTTAAAGAGCACGATCTCGCCCCGCGCGTGGTTCAAGCCTGTATTGCGCGCTCCAGCCCGACCCCGGTTCGCTTGATGAACATACGTGAGCTTTAGCCTGCCCGCATAACTTTGAGCAACGTCTGAGGTCGCGTCTGGGCTGCCGTCGTCCACCACAATGACTTCATAATCACGGTAGGACTGGTTGACAAACGCCGCCAGCGTTAGATCAAGATATTCGGAGGAGTTATACGAGGGGACAATGACGCTGATCATCAAAGCAGCCTCAGGATCGAACAGACTCATCTACCTGACTTTGCCGCCGTAAACGGCGCACCAGTAATCTGCGCCGCTCGTCGGAAAGCCGGGTCCAGGCCGGATCGGCCTCCGAAATTGTTTCCGCTGTCGGCGAGGTCGGTTGAGCTGCCAAGTCTGCCAAGTAACGCTCAGACTGCCCGAGATCTAAAGCGCCAACGAATTGATGCGCCGCGGCCCGGGAAGCCTGAGACACTTCCGCGTAGCGCCCCGGCACGGAGAGTAACGCTTGCAGCGCGGCCACCCATGGTTCCACCTCCTGCACGGGGACCACCGGGACCGGCACGCCGCGCTCATCCACCTCCGCCTGATAGCGCTCAATTGGACTCACCGGCAAGACATATGGCACACCAAGCTTGGCCTCCGGCAGCCCACCCACCTGGCTGGCTAACACCGGAATGCCGCGCAGCATAGCTTCCACCGCCACCACCCCAAAAGCCTCATCCCACAGCGAAGGCACTAACAGCACCCGCGTTTGAGCATAGATCGCATCTACCTCGTCTTGCGCGGCCAGCAGCGTCACATTCGGCAACGCTTCCAGTGCCGCCCGGTCCACGGCGGTTGTCCCCCAGGTGGGCACGGCGGCAAAGGCCACCTCCGGCAGGCGTCGCGCCAACTCTAAAAAAATCGGCAGGCCTTTAATGGCGGCAGGGTTGATCAAGGTCACATAGCCGTGGGCGGCCCGGCCATCATGGCCTGGCACGCCCATGCCGGGGATTAGCGGAAACCCCGGCTGAGCATTATTCCCGTAATTCTGAAACGGCCCGGCGCCATACGCCATGAACGGGATGATTTCCGCCTCCTGCCCAGACCATTGGTGGATGTAGTCTCGCAGGTAGCGGCTGACCGTCATAACTCCAGCGACCTGCCGGAAGCGCCGGGCCTTGAGGGGGTTGGGCATAAAAGATAATGGTCCGAAGGGGATATTGGCCGAGCTTTGCACCAAGTAAACGATTCGCTCCGGGCCGCTGGGCCAAACTTCCGCGAGCAGGTCCGTCCAATCCTCCGAGACGATGACCCAAGTGGGTTCAAACTCACGGAGCTGCTCTGCCAGGTATTCCCGCACCCGCGTGCTGACTTTCAAGGTATGAACCTCGACCCCGCCCCAGGGATAGACATCCACTTCCGGAGTCAGGTGAGCCTCAATCCCTTCGGCTGCCAGAAATTTGGTATGGACGCTAATTTCCGGCGCGCTTAAGCATTGAGCCACGACGCGACAGGTATGGCCGCGTTGGGCCAACGCTTCCATCAGGGTGCGGTTGTACTTCTGAGCGCCACCGCGCGCGGGTAGATATTTGACGCCCATCACCAGAAGAATTTTCATCTCTGTCTACCCTTGGTCCTTAGCCCTTTGCTCTTGATCCTTCGTCTCGCGCAGCGGTCCGTCGTCTCGCAAAGCGGTCCGTTCACCGTCACCCCTCTTATTGGTCTTCCGCCGCCAACAGCGCTTGCACTTCTTCATCCGAGAGCGAATCAATCTCGTCCATCAACTTAAGCATGGCGCTCTCATCCGCCTCCTGAATACAATATTGATCAATCACCCGGACCAACTCCGCCACGGTGAACGCGCTCGTCGTAAAAAGGACTTTGACCGGCAGCTCTACCTGAAAGTCATCGCGCAAGCGCGAGATCAACTGCATCGCCAGCATCGAGTGTCCCCCCAATTCGAAGAAATCGTCGTTGACGCCCACCCGCTCCACGCCAAGCAAGCGCGCCCAAATTTCAGCGACGGTCCGTTCCTCTTGCGTGCGCGGCGCGACGTAAGCTGTCGAGAGTTCGGGCCGTGGCTGACGAGCCTCTGAGCCGAGCGCTTTCAGAATCTCTTCCGGGTCCTGCAAGCTGGCCGTCAACTGAGTCAGCTTCGATGGATTTTTCTTGAAATCCGACATCATTCCCTCCTCGAATCATCTCAAGACTTTGTTTCTATCCACTCAGCCTCACCCCCAGCCCCTCTCCTGAACGTGAAAAGATGCGTTCACGTTCAGGAGAGGGGAGAAATACAGACGGCTCTGCTCCCCCTCTCCTGACGACGCTCTTGGTTTTCGTCGTCAGGAGAGGGGGCCGGGGGTGAGGCCAAGTGACCTCAAGCCTTTGTCTCCGTCCACCGCGCCAGCAATTCCAACTTCTCTGGTGAGAATTGATCCAGGCGTTGCCGCAGTTCAGAGTCAACCGCCGGTCCGGCCGCGGGGAGGGTCGTTGAGCGCTCGGCAGAAATATCCCCCGCCGGTCGCGCGGCCCCCTCGCGAATAAATTTTTCAATTGCCTCGCAGGCGGCCGGCGCGGAATCCACGGTACGTATTCGCTCGGCCAACGCCTGACAACGCTCCCGCACCTCGGCCTGACTGAGGAGCCGTTGGAGGGCTTCCGCGACGGACGCCGGTTGCCAGCGCGGCGGCGGCAGGAATTCGGCCACGCCCAAATGTTGCAACCGAAAGGCGTTGTCCGGGCGATCCGCGCCAACCCCCAGAATGAGTTGCGGGATGCCCGCGGCCAACGCCTGAGCGCAGGTGCCGATGCCGCCATGATGGATGATGGCCCCCATCCGCGGCAGAGCGGTTCCATAGGGTAAGTAATTAATACGAAGGATTTCACCCGGCAGATTGGCCGGAACATAATCCGGATAGCAGGCGACCAAAATTCCTCGGCGCCCCACCCGCCGGACTCCCTCGGCGCTGGCCGTGTAAAAATCAGACGAGACAAAGTTCCCGGTTCCTCCGGTTATCAGCACCGGCGGCGGAGTCCCCTCGAGGAAAGCTTCAACCTCCGGCGGGAGAGGCGCGCTGGCGGCGTCCACCAAGAAACCCGTCCGGATAAGCTCCGGCGGCCAGCCGGGGCCCGCCGAAGCAAACCAGTCCGGCCAGAGCGCTAAATTTAATACCGGACTCTGCAGAAGCCACGCGGCCCAATCCTTGACCGGCGCTAAACCCAATTCGCCTCGAAGCCGGTTAAGCTCCGGACTGATTTGTGTCTGAAAAAATTCGGCGAGGAGCGAAAGGTTGGTAATTTGGCTGGGCCACGCGAACGCGATAACGAGCGGCCGGCCGAGTTTTTCGGCGGATAACTGCGCGGCGAGGCGCATGTTGTGATGAGCGACCAAGACCGTTTCGTCCGCATGCGCGCCGGTTTCAATTAATTGATGGGTGGCGAGGAGTTTGGGCAGAAAATATTTTTGATAGCCGGCCAAGAGGCCCGTGGGGCTGTTAAAGGATGGCGCCTCGGCAATGAATTGTTCATATTCCGCGTGAGTGTCCAACGCGACGAAGTCCAGCCCGTTCTGGGCGGCGAGTTCGGCATAGTCCGCATGGGTCAGCAGGCAGGCGCTGTGTCCCCGCGCTTTGAGCGCGCGCCCCAAACGCACAAAGGGCCGAATGTCACCGTCGGAACCGAGAGTCACTAAGACAATGTTAGCCATGGACGCGCGCTTCTTGAGAATTAGCCGCCGGCCAATTGACTGGAGACTGATTAGCCGCAATTGACTCGATTGCGTCGCAAGCGGCGAAGAGACCATCGGACTGCCGGGCGCGTTGAGCTAATTCCTGGCAACGCTGCTGAACTTCCGGCGAATCAAGGAGCCGATGAAGCGCGTCCGCGACCATCGCCGGTTGCCAGCGCGGCGGCGGCAGGAACTCTGCCACACCCAACTTCTGAAAGCGGACGGCGTTGTCGGGCCGGTCATGGCCCAAGGCCATCATCAGTTGTGGACAACCGGCCATGAGCGCCTGGACACACGTTCCCATTCCGCCATGATGAATCATCGCCCCGACTCTGGGCAGCACTTTGGCATACGGCAAAAACTCCAGCCGGATGAAGTTGTCAGGCAAAACCTCGGGTACGTAGGTTTGAACGCGGGAGACGAGCAACCCGGGACGCCCGGCGCGCTGCACTCCTTCCAACACGGCGAGGTAGTAATCCGATTTTACGAATAAGCCCGTTCCGCCGGTAACCAACACCGGCGGGGGATCCGCCGCGAGCATGGCTTCCGCCTCCGCCGGAATATCTCCCTCACTGGTATCGCCGATCAAAAATCCAACTTGCACAACGGGCGTAGGCCAATGCGGCCCGGCCGGTTCCAACCACTCCGGCCAAACGGTCAGGCTGAGGTCCGGAGATTTGAGCCATCGCCCCCAATCCTGAATGGGCGGCAGACCCAAGTCCCCACGCACTCGGTTTAACTCCTCGCCCGCCAGCTTGCGCAAAAGCACTTCCAACAACGGCAAGTTGGCCGGCTGGCTGGGAGTCATCATCATCAAGACAAACGGCGCGCCGAGCTTCTCCGCCGAAAAGTGCGCGGCCAGGCGCGCGTGATAATGCGCCACGATGATCGTCTCGCCCGCGCGAGCGTGCTCAGCGAACAAGCGATAATGGTCGGGGACTTTAGGCAGTAGGGTGCGCCGATAGATATCCAACGCCCCGATGGGATTATTGAGCGCTAGGCCATCCGCAATGAGTTGATTCGATTCGGCCAGGGTATCCATCGGCACAAAGTCCAAGCCACTGGCGGCGGTCAGGTCTGCGTAGCCCGAGTGGGTAAACAAGGTCACCGCATGGCCGCGCGCCTGCAAGACTCGGCCCAGACGAATGAAGGGGAGGATGTCGCCCACGGTCCCAATGGTTGAGAGGAGGATCGTTGCCATCGGTCGTGATCGCCTTCCGGGGAGACTCAGCGGCCTTCCGACTGGCGGGCCAACAACTGCCGCGCCTCTTCTTCCGACAACCGGCTCAATCTTTCCAACATGATTTCGAGCGTCTGCGGATCGGCTTGCTCAATCTGAAGTCGGGCAATAGTCTTGGACAGTTCCGCGATGGTAAAGGTGCTGGTGAAGATCAGCTCCACGGGTAACTCCAGATTGAATTCGTGCGAGACGCGCGAGAGAATTTGCGTCGCCAGGAGGGAGTGTCCACCCAACTCAAAGAAATCATCTTGCACCCCCACCTGCTCCAACCCGAGCGCCTCAGCCCAAATCTTGGCCAATTTTTTTTCGATGGGCGTGGTCGGCTCCACAAAAGGTGGAAGCCCAGCCGGCCGGGTTGTGGCGTGCGCGCTAATTTCTTTTTGAATTTGCTCCGGATCACTTAATTCAGCTGTCCGCTGGCTTAATTTCGGGTGATCGTTGCTCTGCTCCGCCATAAAAGCCTCCTTCGACCGCTACCGTTTAAACAGAACGAGTCCACAGCGACCGCGTCTCTGCCTGAGCTGACAGAGGCGCACCTGTCCGTGGACCCACAGAAGATTCCGCCCGGAGAACACTACCGACCCAATTAACCTTGAAGGGCGGGCAGGAAACAATCGGCTTATACAGCCGAAAGAACGGTTTAGCTCCTCACTCCAACACTACCGGAGACAAGCTCACCTTTGGACGTTGGCTGATAGCACACCGTAACTTCTCGACAAACAAACAGCCGTTTTCTTTCTATTCCCCTCTGGGCTACCACGGTTAGAAGTACCAATCCCCTCTCCTCCACTCCCTAATGTTATGATAATATAACCTTCGACCTCCGAGATGTTGGAGACCGGCTCCGAATTCACTCCGAGATTAAGGGAACGTTCTCAAAAATGCCCATGCCATCCGAACAACGCTTTGCTCGTTTACTGACGGAGGGGGTGCATCGGATTCGCCTGCGCACTTTCAAAACGACACAGATTGTTCAGGAGGAACTTGGCCGGGCACTCGGTCGAAATGGGGGCTCCGTCATTGAATACTGGCGCAAAGGGCACCGGCCCCCCAAGCTCTCAGATATTGAAACGTTGGCCCAAGAATTTGTGAGCCAGGGACGAGTGGAGCGAGACTGGCTGGAAGAGTTTTTGCAGAGCGCTAATTACCCCTCCCCCCTCGACTTATGCGATAAATTGTTTTCACTCGCACCGGCGCCTGAAACCCCTCACCCCCCAAAAGGCAACGGAGCGCTCAACTTGCATTTAATTCCGGCGGATGAACTCAGCCCCTTCATCGTCGGTCCGCCGATCACGCACCCGCGCGGCTTCTTCGGACACGATTCCGAACTGAACTATCTCTTCAGTTTGTGGCGGCGTTTTCCGTTTCAACACGCCGCGGTGGTGGGTCGGCGGCGCAGCGGCAAAACCTCCTTTTTGCATTATCTGCGACAGATCACGACGACTACACCAGCCCAACTCCGTCCAGGCCAACGCGCGGATTGGCTTCCATTAGCCTCGAGTTACCGCTGGGTGTTTGTGGACTTTCAGGACGCGCGGATGCGCCATCCGGAGAAACTCCTGCGTCACATTCTGCTGAGTCTCGGCTTGCCGCTGCCGGCCGTTTGCGATCTGCACACGTTTATGGATGTGGTCAGCCAGCACGTGCGCACGCCGACGATTATTTTGATGGATGAGTTGGAGGCCGCTTTGACCTCCCCGGAACTCGACCGGCAATTTTGGTGGAGTCTGTGTTCGTTGGGCAGCCATCACCTGAACAGCCAGTTTGGATTTGTGTTGACCTCCCAGACAACGCCGGCCCATTTGGCGCGTGAGCACCTTCCGGCCTCGACGTTTCTCAACCTGTTTGGACATACCCTGACGTTGGGGGCGCTGACGGAAACCGCGGCGCGTGAATTGATTGCCGCTTCTCCACAGCCCTTTGAACCGGAGGCGGTGGCGTGGCTCCTGACCCACAGCGGGCGCTGGCCGGCGCTATTGCAAATGCTGTGTGATGAACGCCTACGGGCGCTGGAAACGGGTGATGAAAGTGAAGCTTGGAAGACTGAGGGGTTGAGGCGGATTGAATCGTACAGGTATTTGGTGGAGGACGAAGGACGAAGGACGGATGACGGAGGATAACTCCCAAGGACCAAGGACAAAGGATCAAGGATCAACTCCCAACTTCCAAATCCCAAAAACCAACAACCAGCTGCCAACAACCAGCAACCAATTACCAGCTACCAGTTCACGCATCACGCGTCACGAACTCCACCGGAAATTTAAAAATCCATTCATCACCATTTGCTTCTTTGAAGTCTGCGCCCACGTTATTGAGAAAATCCAGCGCCGGTTTATTCTTCGGCGTCGGATGGTAAGGCACTTCCACATGAGCCAGGCCGCGCGCCTGCGCGATTTCACCTAACCGCACCAACATCTGGTTTTCTACCCTCCGTCCCAACACGCGGCAACTCAAAAGGAACGTGTCCACTCGGAGGGCAGCGGGTTGAGCGGTGAACATTATCACTCCGACTAATCCATAATCGCCAAAGCGGTCACTGACTTTAACGGTCAGGCATTCTAGTTCAGCAGATTGGCATAGCCGCTGAATCTCCGCCTCCGTCCGGCGGATGGTCGTCACATTGAACTGATTCGTGCGCTGGGTTAACTGCGCCACGCGCTCCACGTGTTCCGGCGTCAACTCAGAAATCTCAATCTTCAATTCCAGGCCGGCGAAAAAATCGTCGAGGGTCAGCGCTTCGCGACGAAACTGCTCGCGTTCGGCGTTTTGCTGGTAGAGGGAGGTCCGCGCCCGATCGGCTTCCGTGACCTTGAGTTGGTCAAAGGCCCACACATGCGCCAGGAATTTCGGGAGGCGCTCCGCTTCCGCCGGAAGCTGAAGGGTGAGAACTTCGGGACAATGGGCTTCGACCTCCGCGCACTCGACCGGGTTGTCGTCTATAAAAATGAAACTCTCCAGCCCAAGCTGCAACTCTTCTGCGAGCGCGCGCAGGTTCTCGGGCTTCGGCTGCCAGTTGATGCGCCAGGCAACAAGATGCTCACGCCGCAGGGGCATCTCGGTTCGCTGCTGAAAAACCTCGACCACATCCGTCTCATCGTTTTTGCTACAGAGGCACAATAGTTTGCCGCCCGCTTGTTGCGCGACCATGAATTCTTGCAGTGCTCGGCGCGGCGGATCAAGCTCAACTCCCAGCGGGCCATCCTCGCCGCAGACGCCTTTCCAGAGGGTGTGGTCGCAATCCAGGACAATGACTTTGTACGGCGGATGATTGAGCGCGTAAATCTTCCGCGCCAGCATTGTTCCGAGCGCGGTGTAGAACGTCGGCGTGTACGGGATGTGACCGTGCTCATCGCCGTACGGATCATAATAATTGGCGACCGGATAAGCCGCCGCCAACTCCGCCGAGGTTACCAGGTAAACGCCGCTCACCTTCTCCAATTCAGAAGCCAGCAGCGCCTCCAGGCGTTGGAAGAACGCGGCTCGTTCGGCATCGGCTAAAGCGGTCGGCGAGGCCGGGCCAACAAAGACAAAATGCGGCGTTGAGGATCGCTCGGCAGCGGTCTTCAGCGCGAGCGCCAGGTCATGCACATTCCGTTCGATCTTTTCCTCGCCTATATTCCGACCATCTACCGCCCCTTCGACTACGCGCGGCGGCTCCTTCGACTGCGCTTCGCTCCGCTCAGGATGCGCCGCGCTCCGCTCAGGGTGCTTTGTCGCAACATTCTCAAAACGCTGCCAGTCCTCGAACCGGATTAAGATGACATTGATCCCTGACGTATTTTGAGAAAGCAGACTGGCCGGATCAAGTAACTGCTGAAAGACCTGGTTGTAGGGCGCGAATTCAACCTCAAAGGGCAAATCAATTTCCTTCAACCAGAAGTTGAGCGATTCTTTAATCGGCTCAGAAGTAAATGTGGCGGCAAGAGCCAGCTTCTCTATCTGGCTACGCGCACGCGCCGCCAGCGCCGCCGGTAAATTAATTTCGGAGAGATGAATTTCAGGTTGTCGAATGACTGCCTCCAGCAATTCGCCATAGGCGCGAACGAGTTGCTGGATCGTTTCTGAGTCAAAGAGATCGGCGTTGTATTCGAGGAGGCCGCGCAGCCCCTGCGCGCCATTGAGCACGGTCAAGAACAAATCGAAATCCGTCGTCGTCTTGCCCACGTCCATCGGACTTAATTTCAATTGGGGCAGCTCCAGCGTTTCCAGTGGCTGGTTGAGGAAGCCGAACATCACCTGAAAGAGCGGCGCATGCGCGCGGCTGCGCGGCGGCCGGGCGGCGCGCATGACTTCGGCCAACGGCACGGCCTGATGCGCGTACGCTTCCAGCGCCACGTTGCGAACGCGGGCGAGCAACTCACGGAAGGTGGGATTCCCGGAAAGATCAGTGCGCAAGACGAGCGGATAAGCAAAGAAGCCGATCAAGCCCCGGAGCTCCGGCCGGTCGCGCCCGGCGATGGGTGCGCCGACGACAATGTCCGTCTGGCCCGAGTAACGCTGCAAGAGCGCATAGAAGGCGGCCAACAACGCCATGAAGACCGTGACACCTTCTGCCTGACTCAATTCGCTGAGCGACTGAGAGAGAGTCGCCGGCAGCGTAAAAGTTTGATACGCGCCGCGAAAACTTTGGATTTCCGGTCGAGGGTGATCGGTGGGCAATTCCAGTAACGGCGGCGCGTTGGCGAGTTGTTTCTTCCAATAGGCCAGCGGTTCCTGCAGCACTTCACTCTGCCAGTTTTGTCGCTGCCAGTGGGCGAAGTCTAAATATTGGATGGAAAGCTCCGACAGCGTTGGCGGCTTGCCGGTAGAAAAAGATTCATAAAGCGCCGCGAGCTCTTGGACGAGGAGGACCGTGGACCACAGGTCGCCAACGATGTGATGGAGAACCAAAACCAAGACATGCGCCTGTTCATCCAGGCGAATCAGTTTCGCGCGCAACAGCGGGCCGTGCGCCAAGTTGAATGAACGCTGAATTTCTTCGGCGGCTAAACGGAGCGCGGCCGCTTCTCGTTCGGATTCCGGTAACAGGCTGACGTCCTCCAAAGGCAGAGAAAGCGTCAGGGTGGAGGCAATGATCGGGGCCGGGCGCGCGTTCGCCGTCGAAAAAGTCAGGCGCAGGCTTTCGTGTCGCCGCACAATTTCATTCAGGCTGTGTTCCAGCGCTGCCGGATTCAAATCGCCAGTCAAGCGCAAGACGGTCGGGAGGTTGTACGCGGTGTTGCCCGGACGAATTTGATCCAGCAGCCACAGCCGTTCCTGCTCAAAGGAAAGCGACAGCGCTTCCATCCGCGAGACGGGCTGGATCGCTTGGGCCGACTCAGAAACAACGACCATTGGGATTTGATCGAGCAGATGCGTGACGAGTTGAGCGAGGCTCATCCCGTTTAGAAAACTTTCGAGGGGCACACTTACGCCAAAATCGTTTTCCAGGCTGCTCTTCAGTTCAACCGACATCAAGGAGTCGAGGCCGAGCGCAATCAAAGGTTGTTCAGGATTTAAACTCGAGGGAGCAAGATGCACGACGTGCGCCACGCGCGGGCGCAGGTAATTCTCCAGGAGCGGCCGGCGCTCTTCCGGTTCCAAGGCGAGCAGCCCTGCGCGCGTCAGGTGGGTGCCCGGCGATGAAGTCTCTGTTTCTTCAACGGCTTCATCTATCAGGCTGCGCCCGACGACCTCCAAGGTCTCAGCTAAAAATCCGGCACGGCAGGCGTGGCGTTGAATCTTGCCGCTCGAAGTCCGGGGGATGTGTCCCGGCTTGAGCAGTACGACGGCAGACACTTGAAGTTCATGCTGCTCCGCGACCGCCTGACGAACGGCGCGCGCGACTTCTCCCACATCTGCGTTCCGCGCTTGACGCGCCAACTCTTGCACGACGACTAAGCGCTCACCCCGCCCTTCCGAAGCGTCCACCGAAAACGCCGCGCCGCTACCCACTTGCAGCGCCGGATGGCTGCGCTCGACGGTTAGTTCAATGTCCTGCGGATAATGATTCCGACCCCGAATGATGATCAAGTCTTTGAGTCGCCCGGTGACGAACAATTCGCCATCCTGAATAAAGCCGAGATCGCCCGTCCGCAGAAATGGCGCTTCACCCGTATCCGCTAATCGCGCCTGAAAGGTGCGCTCCGTTTCTTCGGTTCGATTCCAATAACCTTGAGCGATGCTCGGGCCGGCTGCCCAAATTTCGCCGACTGCCTCCGCCGAACACTGCGCGTGCGTTTCAGGATTTACGATGAGGATTTTTTGATCGGGCAATGCCTTACCACAACTGACGAGGGATCGGGAGCTAGGGGCTGGGGGCTGGGGGCTGGTAGTGGGTGGCTGGTCGCTGGTTGTTGGTTGCTGGTGGGTAGTTGGAATTTGAGATTTCGCGCTCTTTGCGCTTGGTCCTTCGTCTTTCGTCTCGCGCAGCGGTCCTTCGTCTTTCACAACAATGACCCGATGATTCTCTAGAGCTTTGGCGTCCACCGTTTGAGTGACGGGAGAGGCCGTTTTAGCTCCTCCGGAAACGATGAGTGTCGCTTCGGCGAGACCGTAGCACGGATAAAAAGCTTCGCGCCGAAAGCCGCACACCTCAAACGTTTGCGTGAACTGCTCCATCGTCTCGGGCTGAATCGGCTCGGCGCCGGTGAAGGCGACTGACCAACTGCTCAAATCAAGATTGGCGCGCTGCTCCGGCGTGATCTTGCGGACGCATAAGTCGTAAGCGAAGTTTGGCCCGCCACTGGTCGTCGCTCGGCAACGCGAGATGGCCTGCAACCAAACGTGCGGACTCTGCAAGAAAGCAATCGGCGCGAGGAGGGTGACCGGGAACCCGCCATACAGTGGTTGGAGTATCCCGCCGATGAGGCCCATGTCATGATACGGCGGCAGCCAGATAACGCCTCGACTCTCTTCATCGTGTTCATAGCAGCGATAGATGAGACTCAAGTTGTGCAGCAAGTTCCCGTGGCTGACCATGACGCCCTTCGGCGCGGCGGTTGAGCCGGAAGTGTATTGAAGAAACGCTAACGTCTCACGGCTGACGCTCGGCTCCCGCCACGCCTCGGCCGAAGCCTCGGGCAGTTCATCGGTTGCGAGCCAGCGCAGCGCTTTCAGCTCCGGCGTTTGAGAGAAGCGGCGTTCCAGATTGGAGAAGATAGCTTGGGTGGTGAGAGCAACGGTCGCCTGCGCGTCCGCGACAATCGCTTGCAAGCGCGGCTCCGGCCGGTTTAAGCGAGGCGGATAAGCGGGGACGGCAACCGCGCCCGCATACAAACATCCAAAGAAGGCGGCGAGGTAATCGAGGCCCGGAGGATAAAGCAGCAGCACACGCGCACCGGCGGCATCCAAACTTTGGAGTTGAGCGGCGATCCCCCGCGCCCGCCGATCCAATTCGCCGTAGGTGAGATACGCTTCTTCTGATTCGCCGTCAACTAAGAAAGTGTAACCACGCTGTTCAGGCTGATTAAGCGCACAGCGGCGGAGGAGATCAACTAACGAGGAACTTTCAAACGCGAGGGGAGGCAGAGACTTGCTCATCGAGGAAATTCCGATGAGCCAAGTGTAACTCACGAATGACGCCACTGCAAAAAGCTTTTTTCACCGCGGAGTACACAGGGAGCGCTGAGAAATCCTTAAAGCTCTGCGAACTCAGCGCTCTCCGCGGTGAAATGGGCTTTTATATTTATCCAGCGGCTTCCGCCAAGATCAACGCTCCAATCGCGCCCGAATCATTTCCCAATCCCGGCTCCACAATGTAGTCTTCCGAGGTGATGCGATCCCCGAGCCAAGTTAAATAACCATTCAGTTGGCGCGCGCACACTTCACGAATGCGCGGCAGGAGGCCGGGGTGCTGCATGACGCCGCCGCCAAGGATGATGTGGGCCGGGGACAAGACTAGTGACATCGTCGCCAGCGCCTGACCGATGTACTCGGTCTCATACGTCCAGGCGAGATGATCCTCGCCAAGTTTCTCCGGATCGCCGAAGCGCAACTGGATAGCCGGGCCACTCGCTAATCCTTCAAAGCAGGAAGAATGAAAAGGACAAACGCTCGGCAAGTTATCGCCCTGGAGGCGCGGCAACGCGATGTGCCCCGACTCGGAGTGCATCAGACCATGCAAGGGTTTTTGATTCACGATTAAGCCCGCACCAATGCCGGTGCCAATGGTGAAATAGATGAGCGGATCATACCCCCGGCCCGCGCCGAAGACGGCCTCGCCCAGCGCGGAGGCAGCCACATCATGCTCCAGCGCAATTGGGAGGTTGAGCTTTTCTTTCAAGAAGGCGACGAGATTGAATCCGCGCCACGCGATTTTGGGCGTGGCGAGTACTTCGCCGAAATGGCTGGATTTGGGATTGATGTCTACCGGGCCGAACGAGCCGATGCCGAGGCTGTTTATCGGGAAGTGTTGAAAAAATTCGACGACCGCCATGAGCGTTTCCTCAGGCGTGGTCGTCGGCACGACATGTCGTTCGCGAATAGTCTGCCCCTCACCGACAACGCAGACACATTTGGTGCCACCCGTTTCAAGACCGCCGAATAACATGATCGGACTCTCCTGATTAAATTACTGCGAAGAGCGCTGTAATTCGCTTGTAATGTTCACCTTTTGTGCAATCGCAGCGACAGCAGCTTCAGAGTAACGGAGTCGAATCCCATTCCAGATTTCTTCAGGCTGTTTTATCAAAATAGGCGACAGCTTTCGATTACGGATGAACTCAGCTTGGGCTAAGAGATTTCCTCCTAACCAGCCCCCTCCGCCCAGCCAGCGAGTTGGGCCATCAAACTGATACAGTGAAACCCAGATATACTTTGGCTGACTAAGCCAATTGAATCTTCGGACAAGACCAGATGGATTTGTCTGTATCCAGCGCCGCGACATTTGTCTAATTGCCGAATAAATGATTTCGCGCATTAAAGCCCGATTCTGGGCATCACGTGGAAAGCATAGGACTATCAACACATTAATCCGTGCAATACCTCCAGCACTGGCATTCTCGACCTTTTTAACGCGATAACGGCCAGATGCTACGAACAATCCTTGCTCTTGCAGGGATGACAAGTATTTCTTCCATGCTAACTTGGCATTAGATACAAATGATAGGCGTAATGATCTGGCAAACGAGGACAATTCACCCTCGTCATACCATAACAACTGGCTTTTATCATAAATCTCACCAATCCGTCCAAATGGGGCATCAGTTCGCAGAAGCTCAGCAAGCCGCTCAGGTAAAATGATCGCCATTGAACCACGCTGTCTACCATGGTCAATCTCAAAGAGATAGCGAGCGTAACCCGATCCGCCGCTCTCAAGCAAACTCAAAGCAAGCCTCGAGCACTCCAAAAGTACAGCGATCCTCCGACGAAACACGGTATGCAAAGAAATATGAAGTTGTCTTTCTCCATTTGGAAGATTTGACTCGACAAGACCCATTATCGACAAGCCCTCCCTTTCAACCTCTGCAGCAGCAATCAAATTGATGATACCAGTCGGAAGAGAAAACTCAATGCTCGGACTTCCTATCCGCGTATGATATCGAGCAAGAAAGATGATCAAAGCGATAGCAAGAGAGTTTGCAGTACGCCAAATCTCGTCAAACCGCTCAAAGAACTCATAAGTTAAAAGCTCGTAATTTGCTACTTCTGGTCCATAACGAATTCCAAGTCCCCTGAAAACAACCTCTCCATGAGCAATGGCATTGCGGACTCGTTCATCATAACCGGACAACAGCATATTATGACCAGTTTTCTTAAGCCGCCCAACTGCCCTCGTTATATCGAAGACTCCATCAGCCTCATGTCGCTTCAGTATCGCCCAATATAAGACAATTAGATTCGTGTAGATGTGCTCACACCGACGAAGATACTCTGGATGAAACTCATTGGCTAACCTCACTAAATCTTCACCTGAAGGTGCGGAATAGCCCTCTTCAAACAGTTCAATTGGCGCGGGCCGAAACAGATACTCAAAGCCTACGCCTATTCGTCCCTTCCAAGTCGAGAGCGCCTTTATCGTCCTTGTTGGGTCTTGTTCCAAGACTCCGAGTGCTGTCTCTAACACCTGAATACTCCAATAACGCAACGGCGCAGAACGTGTAAATAAAGAAAGAGTTTTCGGCCAGATGTTATTAACATTTTCAGGAAGAAAATTTCCGAAATGCTCTATGCCATCAAGGCGTTTGAGTTCAGCATCTGCTGTGCCAAGCGGGTCTTTGGCTAAGAATTCACGTACAGTTGCCATACTTAAGAATTTTCTTCATAGGAGATCATGATGCCTTCTTCTTATGCCGGTGCCGTTTGGGCTTTGATTGCGGCTTCTCTTCTTTCAAGATCGGCCTTGCACTAAGCCGGGCGATGCCCTCCGCGATCCGCTGCAATTCAGCCTCTGCGGGAGTAAGCGGGTGAGGTCCTCGAGGCTTCGTCCGCTTTGATATCAATCCAAGTTCGATCTGCACATCTTCCCAATCGCCAACCACGCCTATTTCTGCCGCTCCAACTGCGAAGACCCGCTCAATCAGTGGCGCAGATTCCACGGCGTGCAAGTCCATCAAAGGACTGACGAGAAAGGCATTAAGCTCGGGGTCTTGTTCTGAAAATTTCTCCAGTTGGCGGGTGAGCACGCCGACACATTCTTCGCGAGCTTCCGGGTGCCGCAGGCCAATCTCTTTCAAGCTTTGCCCTACGGCGACTCGCGCCCACAATCCGTGGCTTGGATCAGCCAAATACGCTGTGAGCGCGGGAATGGCCGCCGCACCGATTAGCCCGAACGCACTTGGCAAATCTTCATTCAGAAAATCATCATCGTTATCATCAACGCGTTGGAAGAGTTGCGCCAGTGGCACAGCCGCCTCGGCCGCGCGGAGTTGCCCCAAGGCGCGCCAAGCGTGCGCCGGCGCCCAGACCTCCAGGCTTTCCGAATCCCCGTCATTCAATTCATCGTCGGTCGCCATCCGGATCAGGTCTGGGATATGCTCCGGACCAAAGCCGAGCGCGAGATAATCCGGCCAGTCGCGCATGTTCCAGGCGTTGCCCAACGTGAGGAGTTTATCTACGGGAGGCGAGTAGTTTTTTGTCATCGTTTAGTAGTTGCTTAGTCGGCCTCACCCCCCGGCCCCCTTGTATGATAAGGTGAGTATGATCGAACTCAGTGAACCCGACACGATAGGCCGTTGCCCCCCTGGTTTGCCAAAGCCGCAGGAGAGCGTGGGTCGTCGTGTCTCTTAGCCTCCCAAACCCGAACAATTGCTGGGGCGCACAAGCCCGCATGATGCAAGGCTGGGTACCCAGGGAGGGAAGGAGTCAAACCGATGAACCCGCAGCCGATTTTTGTTGGCATTGACATCAGCAAGCAGTATTTGGATCTCGCCACCCGCCCCACGGCCCAGGTCTGGCGAGTGGAGCACACCGAAGCCGGTCGGCAGCAAGTCGTGACCGACTTGCAAGCCCTCCAGCCAGAGTTGATCGTCCTGGAAGCGACCGGCGGGCTGGAACTGCCCCTGGCTGCGGCCTTGGCCGCCGCGGGCTTGAAACTGGCAGTGGTTAACCCGCGCCAAGTGCGCAACTTTGCCAAGGCGCTGGGCATTCTGGCCAAGACTGATGCGTTGGATGCCCAGGTGTTGGCGCATTTTGCCGACGCCGTGCGGCCGGCAGTCCAGCCCTTGTCGGACGAAGCGACCCAAGTCCTGGCAGCGCTGCTGGCCCGCCGCCGGCAACTGGTGGAGATGCTCACTGCCGAGAAAAACCGCCACGCCAGCGCGTTACCCGCCGTACGCGACCAAGTGCAGCGCCACATCACGTGGTTGGAACACGAGTTGGCCGATTTGAACACCGACTTAGACCAGCGCCTACGCCAGAGCCCGGTCTGGGTCGCCAAGCAGAAACTCTTGCGCGGCGTACCCGGCGTCGGCCCGGTCCTCACCCTGACCCTCTTAGCCGACTTGCCCGAACTGGGCAGCCTCGATCGCAAAAAGATCGCCGCCCTGGTCGGGGTCGCGCCCTTGAATGACGATAGCGGCCAGTCGCGGGGGCGGCGGCTGATTTGGGGCGGCCGGGCCGAGGTGCGGAACGCCTTATACATGGCCAGCCTGTCGGCCCTCCGATTTAATCCCATCATTCGCACCTTTTATCAACGCCTGCGGCAGGCGGGCAAGAAATTCAAAGTCGCCATCACCGCCTGCATGCGCAAGCTGCTCACCATCTTGAATGCCATCATGCGTACCAACACACCCTGGCAAGAAAAAACCACCGGAGGTGCCGCTTGACTATCATCACAATTGCTCTCCTGACGACAAAAACCAAGAGCGTCGTCAGGAGAGGGGGAGTAGAGCCTCCTGTACTTCTCCCCTCTCCTGAACGGGAACGCATCTCCTGAGCGAAGTCGAAGGATCGAGTTCCCGTTCAGGAGAGGGGCCGGGGGTGAGGCCGACTAATTGCAAAATCCAAAACAAAACGGGCCGTTCACGTCTTTTGTGTGAACGGCCCGCTAGCTTCTATCCTCACACCCCGTTCACATCCCCACTCATGAGACGAGGCGGATTATACCGCCTTACTTCTTTTTCTTCGTCGTTTTTTTCTTGGGCGGCTTCTTGGCCACTTTCTTCGAGGCGGCCTTTTTCTCTTTCGCGGCTTTGACCTCCGCCGACGGGGCAACGCGCCCCAGCGCCTCATCCACCTGCGCCGGGGTGACGCCAACCAGCGAAACGAGTTTGCGCTCGGAGAATTCGCCGGCCACAATATCAATCTGGCTCGGCGGAATGTTCAACAGCTGGGAAAGAAATTCAATCAGGGCGTGGTTGGCGGCGCCTTCCACCGGCGGCGCGGCAATCCGAATCCGGAACGTGCCATCTTCCATCACCCCGACCAGTTCAGTTTTCTTCGCCCGTGCCAGGACCTTGACCGTAATCGCCGCGCCTGTCTGGGCATTCTGAAAGGTATGCATGTGACCCTCCCGGATTGAGTTACCTGAAAGCGATCCCAACGGCTGCCTTTAACAATTGACCCGCCAGTTGAATAACGATGATGGCGACCATGACCGAAAAATCAAACATGCCCACCGGCGGCATAACATTGCGGAACGGCTGCAGAATGGGTTGAACGAGTTGGTCCAGAAACCGGCGAGCGGGATGCCAAGGCTCCAAAGGCGCAAAGGACATAAGCGCATAAATAATTAATAGAATAGAGAGTAGATTGACGATGATGTCAATAAAGAAAATCAAATAAGCAGCCACTCCGCCTCGCTTTCAGACGCGTTCGCCAAAGATCGCTCGCCCGACCCGCACCAGGGTCGCGCCCTCGGCAATCGCCGCTTCAAAATCATCCGTCATGCCCATGGAAAGTTCACGCCAGTTTCCCTGCGGCAGATGGATTTTCAGGTAGTCTCGTAATTCGCGCAAGCGGCGGAAGAACGGCCGCGCGGCTTCCGCTTCAGGCACTCTCGGCGCAATCGTCATCAATCCCTGGACGGATACGCCGGGCAGTTCCATTATTTTTTCAAGGTCGGGGAGCAGCGTCTCCCACCGAGCCAGGCCTTCCCAAACCGGAACCCCGGCTTTGCTCGCCTCGCCGGACACATTACATTCTAACAAAATCGCCTGCGGCCCGCGGCTGCCCTCGACCGCGAACCGACTCAACCGCTCCGCCAGTTTGAGCGAGTCCACCGAGTGCACCAGTCCGAAACCGGCTTGAGCAACTTCGCGCGCTTTGCGACTCTGCACTTGGCCGATCATGTGCCAGCGCAGCGGGGCCGGCGCCGCCGCCATTTTTGGCTCGGCTTCCTCGATCCGGTTCTCCCCGAATTCGACCAGCCCGGCCGCTGCCGCCGCTTTGATGACCGCGACCGGCTGCGTTTTGGTTACCGCGACCAGCGTAATTTCCGCCGGATCACGCCCGGCACGTTGCGCCGCCTCGGCGATGCGCGCTTTGACTTTGGAAATGTTCGAAGACAGCGAATCTATCAAACTAACTTTCCCCAGGAACTGAAGGAACTAGGGAACTAAAGGAACTTTTTATCACCTCAAGTTCCCTTCGTTCCTACGAGTTCCTTCAGTTCCCAGAACTAACAGAATCCTGTCTACCTCAGTCCGATTAAGGCTCCAAACCGCCCCGTCTGTCCGTGCTCGGCGCGATGAGAAAAGAACTCAGCGGTGTGGCAGGCGGTACACAGGCCGCCGATTTCAACCTGATCCACGCCGATTTCCCGCAGCGCCTGCGCGTTCGCCGCCCACAAGTTCAGGTGGGGCTGCCCGCCTCCGGCTGGGACCAGCAAATCGTTGGAACTGTCTGGGAACGCCGCGCGCGTTTGCTCCACCACTTCCGGCCCAACTTCATAATGGCACGGCCCGATGGAAGGCCCGATGCCCGCAAGAATGTCCTCCGGTCGAGAACCATATTGCTCCATCATGGCACGGACGGCGGCAACCGGAGCCTTCAACAGTGTGCCGCGCCAGCCCGCATGCGCCAACCCCGCCACGCGCCGGTGGGGATCAAATAAAAGAACCGGCACACAATCGGCGAAGCGCATGAATAACGTGACCTCGGGCCGGTTGGTTACCAGCGCATCGGCGTGGCCCAGGTTTTCGCGCCGGCCCTTGGGCGCCTCGGCGACCACGACCTCCGCCGAATGGACTTGGCGCACATCCGCGATGGACTCCGGGTCACGCTCTACGGCTTGGAAGGCGCGGATCCGATTCTTCCGGACGTTTTCCGCTGAGTCGCCGGTGCTGAGGGAGACATTCAGCGACGCATAAGGCTCCATGCTCACGCCACCGCCTCGACCAAAGACGCCCTGCACCACTCCGGCATGCTCCAGCAAACTAAATTGGTAATAGCGGATTTCACCCGCCGTTTTGACTTTCATTGCAAAAGTGTACCACGATTGAGGAGGGCGGGCGAATGCTGCCGTATACTTTTTCTTAACCCGCGCCGGCAACTGCTCGGCCTCACCCCCGGCCTCCGGCCACCCCCTCTCCTGAACGTGAAAAGCTGCGTTCAGGAGAGGGGCAGAGGTGAGACAGGCTAAATTTTCAGAATCCTTTCATCCCCCACCCGCTGCGTGATCCCCTGCGCATCCAAATGTTCGAGCAACGCCAAAGCATATTTGCGGGAGGTTGAGAACAGGTCCCGCGTTTCGGCGACGGTGATTTTATTCTGCGCGCGAAGCTGCGACCGAACCTGTTCGACCATGGTCTGATAGGTCTCCGGAAGAAAAAGCACCTCAGGTGAAACTTGAACCAAGGCGCCCTGCTCGGTCAAGGCATTCAAGACTGCCTCTCCCACTCGAGCGGCGCACTCCTTCACCGAGGGCGAGTTGTGCGGGCTGCGCCGGAACTCGGCGAGCAGGGCCTCCACCGTCAACGCTTCAGCCGCCGAGAATTTTATCTGGTGACTCGCTAAACGCACCGCCGCGCCGGACGCGGCCACCATATCGGCCGCAACCGCTTGCGCGATGATCGCCTGGAAGACTTTCGTTTCTAAGCGGAGGCGGCTTTTGACTTCCTCGCGCGGCATACCCGCGCGCAGCGGATGCGCGGCATGATAAGCAGTTAATGTCGTGCGCAGATCATGCGCCAACCTCGTCCAGCCGGTGCGCGAGACGACGAGCGCCTCGCCATCGAGATACACCAGTTCTCCCGCGTCGCCCACTTCGGCCAAGGCCACGCCGGCCGTTTCACGATCCAGACCGGCTTTCTCAATGGCCTGCTTCAGCGGCGCCGGGCCTAAAGCCTCCAACGCCTGAAGCAACACCTCGCCCGGTGTGCCCTGCGCCAGGGTTTCCAGTCGGGTGGTCACCGCTGGGTCAAAGCGTTTATGCCGCCGCTTCGGATAGGGATCAACGATGACGCCGCCGCCAATCGTCGCGCTGGGTGAAGGTCGCCGCAGGATGAAACGATCGCTTTTGAGGACGACGACCGGCTCCGCTAACGCTATCTGAACCCAGGCGGATTCGCCGGGGGGAAGCGAATCGTGATTGAGCAAGCGCACGGTCCCCAATACTTCCGCCGCGCCGACGAAAAGTTTAACTTCGGCATTGTGCTTGAGTGGTAGTTCAGCGTCCGCCAGATGACGGAAGCGCGCATCGAGGAAGGAGGTGGGGCTAGACTGGCCCGGCAGCGCGACGACCATGCCACGCCGGAGTTGGCCGATTTCGACGCCCACGAGATTGGCCGCGACCCGACTGCCCGGTTTGGCCCGCTCGATTTTGACCTGATGCGTTTGCAGCCCACGCACCCGCGCCTTCAAACCCATCGGTAGAATTTCAACTTCCGCGCCCAGAGCCAACTCGCCATCGCTGAGGGTGCCGGTGACGACGGTGCCAAAACCGGACAGGCTGAAGACACGATCAATTGGCAAACGCGGACGCCCCCGGTCCGGGCGCGGCGGGCGTTGGGCGAGAGTCTGTTGAAGGGCCGCTTTAAGTTCGGGTAACCCCTCCCCCGTCCGGGCGGAGACCGGAACCACGGTCGCGCCGTCCAACGCGGTGCCGCGCAAAATCGCAACGATGTCGGCCGAGACCAGCGTCAACCAGTCCGCCTCCACCAAATCGGCTTTTGTCAGCGCGACGACGCCACTGTAAATTTGCAATAGATCGAGGATGGCGAGATGCTCGCGCGTTTGCGGCATCACGCCTTCATCGGCGGCGACGACGAAGAGCGCGGCGTCAATGCCCCCCACCCCGGCGAGCATGTTTTCGATAAAATCGCGATGGCCGGGGACGTCAATGACGCCCACGGTTTCGCCGCGCAGCGCGGGCAGCGTGAGCCAGGCGAAGCCGAGGTCAATCGTCATCGCCCGTTCGCGTTCTTCTTTGAGACGGTCGGGGTTGATGCCGGTCAGGGCTGCGACGAGGGTGGTCTTGCCATGATCCACATGACCGGCGGTGCCAATGACAAACATGAGAAGTCCGAAGTCAGAAACCAGAAATCAGAAGACAGGAATGTTCGTGATACGTGACTCGTGACTGTCTTCCGTCCTTCGTCTTCCGTCCTTCTGGATCTACCTGACTTTGACAAAGGTCTGCTCGTACTCCGCGGCTATCTCTTGCACCACTTTCGCTAAGGTCTGGACCCGCGCGGCGTCAAGTTCCTTAAGCTGGCGCAGACCGGTGAGCACCTCCGCAACCTGCTCCTCCAAGACATCCAGGCGTTCAAGATGTTTGACGTTAATTCGGTCGTGTTCGCGCCACTGCTCATCGCGCAGCAGCATGTGGGTGGTCCAGCGCTTTTGATCGTCGGCCATGAAGGCCGCCCAGTCTTGGCGAAAACGTTCCTCGGCCAGCCGCTGGAGTTCCGTGACTTCGGTGATCCGCCGCTCCAGCAGTTCGACAGCTTGACGAAATTCCTCCGCCGTTCGCTTGACTTCCCGATGGGTTTCGCCGTACTGCTCAATTTGATGAACCTGTTGATCCAGCGCCTTGAGGCTCTGTTCGATTTTTACTTGCACTTCCGCCCAGGCCCGTTCACGCTCGGCTTGGGTCAGCGCCTGGGCATCCTGCCACTGCATTTGCGAGGAACGCCGGTCGGCTTCGGAGACGAGCAATTCGCCCAAACGGACATCGGTGCGCCGCGCCAGGTCCTCGACGAGTTCGACCTTGCCCCGGCTTTCGTCCAGCCGCTTCCGCAGTTCCGAGGCCTCCGCCTGCACGTCAACGAGGCGCTTGGCATCCTGTCGCCGGCCTTCTTCCAGCGCCGCGATGGGGCGAGTCCGGTCCTCCAGGTATTTATCCAGATCGGCTATTTTTTTCTGCAGTTCACTGGCGATGCGCGAGATACGCGCTTCTTCTTCCTTACGGGCTTGCAGCTCGCGTTCAGTTTTCAGCGCCGTCTCCGAACCCTTGCGCAGCTCGACCAGCGACTTGTTGATGCCCTCCCGCTCCACTTTCCGCAAACGCTCGGCTTCGCGCTCGGCTTCGGTGCGCCGGCGCTCCACGTCCTCTAACTGCTTACTCATTTCCTTCCGGTACGTGTCCAGAATCTCGTCCATTTTGGATAACCGCTGGAGGAGCGCAGTGGACGAGGAGATTTCCGATTGCATTTGCTGGAGTTTGCGATTCAAGTCAACGTTTTCCGCGGCGAGCGCGGTCAGCCGTTCTTGGAAAGCCGCCAATTCCTGTTTGTCTTTGCGGCGTTCCTCGTCCAGCCATTGAATGGTTTTGGAGGCCTGTTCCATTTCCATCGGTTTCTCTTCTATTTTTCTTTTTCCATCCCGTGCAGCGGTCATGGGTGAGCCTCATCTTTCAGGTGGATCAGAAGTCAGGAGTCAGAAGACAGAATTCAGAAGATGCGTGATACGTGACACGTGAGGAGTGAAGTGTGGAGAGTGACGTATGATTGATCTTCACGTGTCACTCGTCACGCATCACTTTTCATTCGTCTTTCATCCTTCATCCCTCATCCTTCATCCTTTGTCAATGCCACTCCGGCAGCGAGGCCGTATCCGCCAACTTGCGGGCGTTACTGCCATCCGCTTTGGCCAGCCAGACCGAGCGACCGTCGAAATTCGATTCGTAAACGAGTTCACTCCCATCCGGCGAAAAATCAAATTGGATCCGGAAGTTCGCATTCGTGACGAGTTGGATAAAGCTCCCGCTATTCGTAGACAAGTCCAACGCATACAGGCTGTAAGATGGATGATCCTGATCGCCCGTCCGGAAGACCATTTTAGTTCCATCCGGGGAAATCGCGCCACTCGTAATATCTAACTGATCGCGCCCGGCCAACGCCGTCTGCACCGCGGAATTCATCTCCCGCGCCAGTACGATAGGACCTTGCAGACTCCCACCTGCATTGTACATGATGGCCTGCGTCCCGCGCGTAATCACCCAGCGCAGGCTTTGGGAACCGGAGGGTTTGTTGTAGGGCCGGAGATACCACTCCCGACCATTCGAGCTGCGTTTGACTTTATAGGCATCCATCGCCAGGAAAAACTGATTGACGCTGCTTTCGCTGGCGACCTGGCTCCCGTCGGTGCGATGCACGCGCATTTCCCACACGTCGCCGGATTTGTAGATGAAGACGAAGTCTCCATCCGGGAGAAACGACAGGAACCCGCCCGAGACCCCGGAGGGGAGCGTGACCGGGCAGCTTTGGCCGCCACCTCCGGCATTGACCAGACAGATGGAACCGGACTTCGCGTACAACACTTTGGAGCCAAAGGGATCAAAGGTGACATCAAAGCCGGGCAGAATGCTATCCGCCTCCAGTTTGGTGGCGCTGCTGCCGCCGATGTCCGTCGAATACAAGTGAGTTGACCTCGTCACGATCAACACCCGGTCGTTGGTGGGTGAGAAGGCGGCCAGCCCTTCATTGTTGCAGGCGGCCAGGAGGAGTGCGCCAAAGAGTAAGAAGCTGAATAGATAGTAGGGTTTCATTTTGACCTCCATTGGCCTCACCCCCGTCCTTCGCTCCGCTCAGGACACCCCCTCTCCTGGCGCGAAGTTCAGCGCCAGGAGAGGGGGACGGGGGGTGAGGTCCAAGATTACGGAAACGTCGGCTGACTCGTCAGATTCCCATTTGCGTCAAAATAATAATACGCCGGCGTATCGCCGTTCACGGCCTCGATCACCAGATGTTGACCGTCAATGGACCAATCGCCGTCAGTCACGGAAGTCCAACCAGAAGTGAGCGGGCCGCCCAGCAGGTTACCGCCCAAGCCGACGATGTAAACTTTGTGTACGCCGCTCTCCAAGGCCCAAATCGCAAAGCGTCCACCGTTGTTCGGCGTGAAGTCCAAAACTTCGGCGTCGTCCTTGTCCGCCAGTAAGGGAATCGGCCCGCCGGTTTTGCCTTGCAGATAAATCGTCGTGCGCCCGCCAGTTTGCACGCGATAGGTGACAAAGCCGAGGCTGCTGAAGACCGGCGTCGTCGAGGGCTGAGGGGGCGGCGGCAACGACGGGGTGAGGGTCGGGCCGGGAGTCAAGGTTGGGGGCGGAGGTGAGATGAAAGCCGGATCAACGGTCGGGAACACGTTGAAGGCCACGCCGCAGGTAATGAAATCGGAAGCGACCCAGCCCTCTTTCCCCACCGCTTTAACTCGCAACCAGTCCGCGGTCGCATTCCGGCCCACCGGCTCAACCGTCGTGCCATTGAGCAGCGTCTCAACCACCGGATAGAACACACTCGGCCCGGTGCGCATGTTGAGTTGAGAGACATTGCTGACGACGCAGCCTGCCGAAGTGACCGTCACTTGGAGTTCTTGCCGGAGGGTGCCGGAGGCATTCGCGGCGACGAGGGTGTAAATGGTCGTAGAGGTCGGCGCCGGAATTTCGAGGTTGCCGGTCTGGGGATCAAACGTCTGCGCGGGAACGCCTTCAATGCTCACGACCTCCGCGCCGACGACCGTCCAACTCAACACCAGTTTATCCGTCTGACCGCCGATGATCGCGCCGGGATTGGCAATGAAAGCCTCGATGACCGGCGGCGCACCTTCGACCGCGACGACAATGGACTGTTCGACGATCCCGGCGCGATTGCGCGCGCGCAGCGTGAAGATGGTGCTCTCCTGCGGGTTGAACGTTTGCAGGCCGCTGGTGGCGACCGGCTGCTCAATGGGCGCAACAAACTCGACGCTATCGGCACTCGTGACTTCCCAGGCGACGATGACGGAATCACCCTTGGCGACTTGGGCCGGAGTCGCAGAGAAGACTTTGATGACCGGCTTGTTCAAGCAGAACGGTAAGGACGGCGAGTACGTGGGACAGAAGGCGAAGTAGGTATACCCCGCACACAGGCACCCGCACAGGCAGAGCGAAAGGATGACCGGGACGAGCCAGAGAGGAAACAAGGGGCGAATGATTAACTGCCCGGCGGTCTCGATATCGGCGCCTTCATGCCCCAGCGGAGTCGCCCGGATGCTGAATTCGCGCGTTTCAGTGGAACCAAATCTTGGCTTAACCAGGGGAGACACATGGATTGAAATTACTTGCTGCTGACCCGGTTGGAGGGAAACGGCTTCCTGCTCGAAGAAAAAACTCAGCGCCTGGTTCGGTTCAGCCAGCGGATCGTCGGCCCCTCTCAAGCGATAAGCCACCGGCGCATGGCCTTGGTTATTGACGGTCAACTGAAAATCGCCCAGGCCGCGGACGGGCTGCAAGGCCATCACAAAGCCCTCAAAGGGCAAGACTTTCTCCGTTTGGACGAGCGCCTGGACCGGGACCGTCAGGAGGGCGGTCTCTTGCTCACCGATCGGCGGGGCCATCGAAGGCGGGGTGAAGCGAACCTCTACATCACCCAGGCGGAGGGTCTGGCCGAGCGGCACGACGTTGGCAACGTTGGCGACGATCCGCTCCCCGGCCACGAAAGTGCCATTAGCCGAGCCAAGGTCTTCGACAGTGAGCCGCCCCCCTTCAACACTTAACCGCGCGTGGTGGCGCGAGACCGAGACTTCTTCCAGGGCCAGATCATTGTCCGGCGCGCGCCCGACCGAGATGGAAGATTGATCGAGGGGAAAATCGCGGGTTTGGCCGTTGGGCCATTTAACGTGGAGGGTGCCGTAAGCCATAGAGGCCACTCCTTACTAGAGGGGTTGTTAACGGATGCACTAGATAGAACGGATTTCGATGAATTTCATTATCAAACCTGTCAGACCTGTCCGGTCTAGCCCTAACGCGGGATAGAAGAAGATTGGCACTCCGGCGGCGGGGTGCCGCTATACGTCGGCTCCGTATGTTGATCCATTTGGATGAACGCCGCCCCATCCCAAACTTCATGCGTGAACTGCCGATTGCACGGGCAGCAGTTCGGCTCACCGTAGAGGTAGACAGACTCTTCAAACGTCAGGGTTTCGTTCTGTTGGAACCACGTCCCATGCACGCCTTCTTTAGATAGCACCTGCTCCAGTGTACTACTCACCCACGCATAGACGCTCAAATCCAAGATCGCGCCGGAGCCGGTCACCCGCACTGGCACCACTAGTAACTTTTGGCATGGGCCAAACGCATAGAAGCCAACTTCCGGCTCGATGTGCTGCACCTGCGGATCACCGGCGGCGTAGTTCCAGGCAGTCACCCAGGTCTGGCCGTTCCAGCGATCCACCCAAATTTGGTCGCCTTGGGCCGAACCTAAATCCGAGCGGAGCCGCTGATAGGTGTCATCACAATTCAGACTGACGGCATCGCTCCCCGGACTCACGGGGACCGGCGTCACCGATGGCACAGTGGATTTGATAATTGCCGTAGGCGTGGGCGCGTGCGAGGGAGTCTCGGTGAGCTTTTCCGCAAACGTAGGCGTCGCCGAAGGCCGGGGCGTGGGAGTGAGACTGACAACCGGCTTGGGACGCGAACAGAACGGCAGATTGGGAAAGTAAGTGGGGCAAAGCACAAAGTACGCCGCGGCCGAACCGCCGAACAAAAGTAATGCGATGACGGCCATCACTCCCGCCAGTAAGATCGCGAGCGTCAACTTGCGACCTTGGCTTTGACCACGCTGGGCGATTAATTGCCCGCTCGTTTTGGATTCCGCGCGGCTTTGATCCATCGCCGTCGCAATCACTTTGAAGGGATGAACGCCCGTGGGGTTCGTCGGCGATTTGGATTTTAACGTGACCTGGAGCGGGATCGCGCGTTTTTGGCGGGGTTGGAGCGTCACCGCTTCCGGGGAAAATTTAAAATCGAGCAAGAGTAGATCATCGCCGCCCCGCAAGGCATAGGCTTTGATATCATTCCCCTGATTCTCCAAAACGACTTGAAAAGCGCCCGGCCCCGGCCCCGGCAGGAGGGTGAGGTTCAAATCACCGTCATCCTCGTCCGGCGGGACGTATTGAATCTCCACCTGGCCCAGGCGGACGACTTGATCCTTGGACACTTGCCCCGCCTTGTTCGGCGCGAGGCGCTGCTCCCCGACAAGCGTGCCATTGGACGAGCCTAAGTCCTCGACCGTCAGCTTGCCTGACTCAACACTGAAGCGCGCGTGACGACGTGAGACCGACCGATCCTCGAGCACTAACTCATTCCCCTCCGCCTGCCCGATGAAGATGGTCGGGTGCTCCAGTTTGAATTCGCGCGTTTGGCCGTTGGGGAACTTAATTTTGAGCGAGCCGTAGGTCATTGAGGAGTCTCCATGTTAGGGAGTCAGGAGCCAGAATTCAGAAGCCAGAATTCAGAAGTCATTTATTCGTCCTTCGTTTATTCGTCCTTCGTCCTTCGTCTCGCGAAGCGGTTCGTCATTCGTCTACCGTCCTCCGTCCTCACGGCTTGGCCGCTTCATAAATCGCCTTCAACAACGAAGCCTCGCCCGGACTATCTTCTTCAAGAGTCCAAATCATAATCCCACTGGCCTGCTGCTTCGCCAATTCGGTCTTGCGCCGGAGGGTCGGCGCGCCGTTATAGTAGACCGTCGTTCCAAAATAATCAATCTGATCGCTATCCAGCGCCTTCGCATCTGAGTCCACCAGCTTACGGTACGGCACTTCGAGGGGCCGCGCATAAAACGGAACTCCTAAAACAGTTTGCGCGGCCGGCAGCCCGCGCCCGGCCCAATACGCCAGCGCGTCCTCGGCGTATTCATAAGAGGAGTGATTCAAATCCGGCCCGTCGTAAGCCATGATGTTCAGAAAGTCCACATCGTCAAACACTTCCGGCGAGATCGGGTCGGCGTTGGAGCCGAGGGCCGGGACGGCCGCGGTGAGCAGTTTCCCCTGAGGGCGGAGCGCGAGGCTAAGTTCGTGCATCAAGTCGGTGAAGTTTTGCCCTGAGGCGCCGGCATCCGGGTATTCCCAATCAATGTCGGCGCCGTCCAGGTTATATTTTTGAATAAACTGAACCAACGCAGCAACAAAGTTTGAGCGCAGCGCCGGATCGGCGGCAAATTGTTCAAACTGGGCGTCATAACCCCACCCGCCGACGGAAATGAGCACCTTGATATTATGCTTATGCGCGGTCGCCGCCAATTGGCCCAGCCCCTGGCTTTGGCCCATGTCCACGAACGTTCCATCCGCATTCGGAATCAGGAAGGCATAATTGATGTGGGTCACCTTGTCGAGTTGAAGCGCGGCGGCAGCGAAGCCACTAAACGATGTGTAACCGATGACGCGAAACGGCGGCACCGGCGTTGGAGTCGGAGCGGTGGTCGGCGTGGGAACGGTGGTTGAGGTGGGCAGCGGTGTGGGTGTAGAAACAGGCGCGGCGTTGCAAGCGGCGAGTAGAAGCTGGAGACAAAGAAGAATCAGGAGATCACGAAAAGAGCCAGCACCCTGAGCGCCCCGTCCCGCGCTCCGCGCGAGCGGGGTCGCGGGAGAGCACCGCGCGTCCTGAGCGTAGTCGAAGGATTGCGGGGCGAAGTCGAAGGGTGCGGTTCCCAATAGAGCTTGGTCTGGAATCGCGCCCTTCGACTTCGCGCGGAAAAGCACCGCGCTCCGCTCAGGACGCTTGTGCGAAGTAGTAGTGAGGACAAGAAAAGCAAAACGTTTAAAGTTGGAAGACATAGGGGGTCTACCTTTCTGGTAACTGCTCACCGCGCCGCCGAAGGTCGGTGCCGGCAATGGGCCGCCGAGGACGGCGGCCTAAGCACTTGCCTTTTCTATCGGCTTCACCGCGCGCGTCGCCATATACGCCGGCATATAGTTCCGGAGGGGACTGTTATCTTCTTCCAAATCATAATCTTCATAAAAACCCGTGATGACAAACCCCGCCGCGATCTGACCGCCGATCTGTTCCTCTAACGTGTGGCTGAACTCGAACGGCAAGCCTTCGGCCCGGTAACGTTGCTGCTCTTCTTCCGTCAAACTCTCCGTATCCGAATAGGGCAGCTTGTTTTTAACTTCCAGCTTGCCGGTTTTCCACATCAAATCATAATCGAAGATATGAACCACCGGGTTATTGAAACCGGCAATCAGAATACCTCCCGCGCGCAGCACGCGAAAAGCTTCTTTCCAAACAGGAATCACTTCCGGCGCAAAGACGTTCGAGACCGGGTGAACGATGATGTCAAATTGCTCATCGGGAAAAACGCTTAGATCAGCCATATCGCCTTCGATGGTTGCAAGCGTCAGTCCTTCTCGTTCGGCGACGAAGCGATCACGCTCAAGCTGCTTGGGGGAATTATCGAAGACGGTGACGTGCGCGCCCGCCGCCGCCAAGATTGGTCCTTGTTGACCGCCACCGGAGGCCAGACAAAGCAACTGCTTCCCCGGCAACGGAGGCAGCCAGGCGTGCGGCACAAGTTTGATGGGGGTGAGGTAGATAGCCCACTCCCCACGCCGCGCCGCCGCGATTATTTCCGGGCTGGCGGGAACTGTCCAGCGGTTGCCAGATTCAACTTGCTTATCCCAGGCAAGACGGTTGTGTTCGAGGATGTTCATGATCGGAAGAGGGTTCCTCTTAGATTAGCGCTCAAGATGAGTCAACGGATGAAACTGATTTATCGGATTTTTTTAATTTCGTCTGATCCATTGTTGACTCAGAAGGCATGGGAACAAATGAAACTTGCTGCGAGCTATTGAGCGAGTGTTCAGGCATTCCATTAGCAACGGATTTTGTAACGGATGTAGCGGATATACCCTCCATCCGTTACATCCGCTACCCATCCGCTGCCAACCTACTCAATCTTATCCGGAATCTTCGGCTGGCTGAGATCGTAATGCGTCTGGCACAGCCAAAGATAATCGCCAGTATAGGTCGGGACGCGGTGCAGGCCCAAGTTAGCATGATTTGGGTCAAGCTCGCGTAAAAGTGCATGGAGGGCCAGCAAGCCGGAGCGCTCGTCCTCGCTCAACACGCCCTGCCGTAATCGTCCCGGATCGAAAATCTTGAGTTCTTCCGGCAATTTGTCCGTGAGTTCTTTCATCATGTCCAAGTGAGCACCGATACCCAAGTTTTCAATTGTCTTCGCACCGAAGAGTATGTCAACGCCTGGTGTTACCATGGGAACCAAAGTCTTCAACATTCCGGCGACAAATTTAGCGTAAGGAGCGACTCGCCTGACCCACTCGCGCGTGACCGGGAGTTCATAGACACCCTGGCCCTTTTCCAAAACAGGATGTTGGCAGCCTTCAGCCTCGCACCACAGACGCAGACGGTATTGGTCGTCAATCAGTCGCCACCAGTTGCCACTCATCGGTTGAATGTCGAACAGCCGTGGCCCGTCTTTGGCCTCGTTCGCCATCGCGCGCATGATCGCCATGACGTAGTTGGCAAGGCGACTTTCTAATTCATCGATCTTTCCTTCGGTGCGCGCGACGCCGGCTTCGATGCGCGCCAACTGCTTGCGCGGCTCTTCGTCTTCAAAGCCGAAGAGCAATTCAACAATATTCTGTCGAGTGTGGCACTTCTGACACCGATAGGTTGTATCTCCATCTTCTAGAAACTGGCGTAAAGCCTGAATGTCAAAACGGCCCTCGCAAGAATTTTGCTGACAGGGAACTGAGAAGAAGTATCGCCCCTCCATGCCAGGCCAGTTGTCTCTGATTAATTTACTCAGGGTCTGGCGCAGGACGTTCATGAAATATTCCGGCCAGACGGCTTCAGTGTAGAGATGAAACTCGCGCCCGCGTAGTTCGAGCACAGCTTCGCCGTGGCGCTTGTGGCGCAAGAACATGCCTTTCTGCCAGTGCAGGTGGTGTTGCTGTAGTTCGTAGGCATATTCATGTGTGCGGACGATCATCCACGGGATTAGCCCGGGCGGGGCTTCATCCATTACGCATACCATCGCTAAGCGGCGTTTATCAGGCGAAGGTTCTTCTTCAGGCAACCAAGGCAGGGGAGGTTGTACTTGTGGGACATGCTGGGCAACAAGGCTGGCGAGGCCGTCTTTGAGACGGTAGGAGACATCATACTTTTCCATCAGGCGCAGGAAGAAAGGGTACAACTCCGGCTCATATTTAGGTTCCCCAGTAAAGGAGTGATTCAGCCAGACATCGCGCAGGTGTGCATCAGGAAGGATACCCTGTCTTTCCTGCGTGGTGCGGTCTTCGAGCAGGAAGCCAATAGCCTTGGTAAGCCATTCGGGCTGGAGCACGACATCATCTTTCAGGCGCTCGTCGTCGCCGTAGTAGACGATATAACCCAAGTCGTGCATAAGCCCGGCCAGTGTGCGGATATCAATCGCGTCAAGACCGTGGCGCGCACAGGTAGCGGTGAAATCGGTATAGGCGGCGCGCGGCTGGGTAGGGCCGATTTCCAGCAATTCGTCGCGCGCTGTACGCCAGTGAATATTGAATGGCATTCCCATTTGGTCGAGGTCTTTAGCAGCTTTGGCAATCAGCGCTTTGAGCTGGGGAATATTGAACTTCTCGCCGAGAACATTGGGGTCGTCTACCAAGCTATCCACTTCAACGAAATCCACGATCATTGAGCCGAAGTCACGCTTGAAGACAGGCTCATCAATGCGTGCGATCCGCTGGCCAGTTTTGGAGTGGGTCGAGACAATGATGACTTTGGCGTCGTTACCGACGCGCAGGCGGATGAGCTTGAGCCAGTCCTCTACCTGGCATTGCTGAACGCCCATACGTGGCTCCCAGACGAGCAGGTAGATGGATCGGCGGCTAAAGAAGAACTGATGGGTGACACGGTAGACTTCCTGCCCGCCGAAATCCCAGGCGTTGAACTGAATCTTGACATCCGGTCTTTCAGGATGCGTTAGGTGCAAGGCTTCTACAGCGATGCTCACCCCATGTGTGGTAGGTTCATCTTCGCGAGGCTCACGCCCAGTAAGCGCGTTCAGTAAAGTGGTTTTACCAACTTTTCCTTCGCCAACCAGCACCAGCTTGGCTTCGTAGAGCGGCTCGGCCTCCTCAAGGCTGCGCAGGTAGGCGCGTAGGGCACCCAGCCCCTGATCATAAGCGCTTTGTAGCGCAGGGTTAAGTGGGTTGCCATCTAAACCAAGAACTTCGAGTTTCTTCAACTGTGCCAGAGAAGATGGAAGAGAAGTGAGTCGGTTATCTTTGAACTGAAGGTCTTTCAAATTGGTTAATTGGCCGATGGACTCTGGCAATGTTGTCAGTTGATTGTGACTGAGGTAAAGCGTGTGGAGACTGGTGAGTTTGCCAATCGCTTCCAGCAGCGCTGTCAATTGGTTGAATCTGAGATCAAGAATCTGAAGGCCAGTGAGCTGGTCGATAGAATTGGGGAGTACTGTCAATTGGTTGCCACTAAAAATGAGCGTCTTTAGGTGAGCAAGTTGACCGATAGAATTAGGCGCCAATATCAGTTGGTTGCCGCTGAGGTTAAGCGCTTGCAGGCTTGTAAGTTGGCCGATGGACTCCGGCAATTCTGTCAGTCGGTTTCCACTCAGGTAAAGTGCTTGCAGGTTAGTGAGCTGGCCGATAGACTCCGGCAATGCCATCAGTCGGTTGCCACTTATGTTAAGAAATTGCAGGCTAGTAAGTTGACCAATCTCGTCGGGAAGTTTCGTCAACCGATTCCCATTCTCATCATTCCACTCATTGCCCAAATATAACTTTTTCAAACTTGTCAGTTGACCTATTTCCGGTGGCAGCTCGGTGATGCCTTTACCAATCAAGTTGAGCTCTTTCAAACCCACATGCTGGGCTTGCTCAATGATGGTCAACAGTTCTTCACGGATCATGTTTTTAGTCATATTGCCTCCCTCTCAAAGGGGGACTGCAACCGGATGATAAACGAATTAGCGGATGGCCGACAACGGATTGCGCTTCGCGCGAAGCGCAATCCGTTGTCGGCCCATCACTCTCCAAAGAACTCCATCACCAACTTCCCCTCCGCATCATAACTATACCGCGCGCTGAAGCAGGGATCGTCAGGTTTCATAGCCAGCACGCGCGGCAGGAGGATGGGCAAGTCTTCCACTAAGTCCAGCGCAGCAATCTTGTCAATTGGAATCCATTCCAGCGTGCCTTCAGTCGAAGGAATCACCTCGCGCGAGTGAGCGGTGGCGGTGAAGACGAACAACCCAATTCCGGCGGCCTCGCCCGTTTCAATTGTAATCACGCCGCGCAGGCGCAAATCATCAACTTTTAGTCCAGCTTCTTCGTGGATTTCGCGTTCGGCGGCGGCGTGGATACTCTCGCCGCGCTCCACATGACCGCCGAGGCCATTGTACTTCCCCGGCCAGATTTTTTTATTAGCCGCGCCTTTGAGTAAAAGCACCTCATCCCCCAAGGTGACAAACGTCAACGTTCGGGGGATGAGATGGTAGCGATCTTTGGATTGGGCAACCCCCTGGTCAATCGCGGGCATGTTTGGGTAAACGTACACGGATTTCACGGAAAGAGCCGGATGACACTGATTTTTTCTGGTTTTCTCCGTGTCATCAGTCCAATCCGTGAAATCCGTGTACGCTCTTAATCCGCCAGATCAGAAACGTCCTCGGCCGCTTTTTCGACGACGCCGAAGTCTTCCAGTTGTTTGTGGATGAGTGTCGCTTCGACATGCTTTTCAACAAGCGCGCGGGTGCCGGTAATATTCAACTTATCGAACAGCAGATTGAACTGTGCCTCCCACGCCGCACCGACGGCCTCCCGCTCGCCAGCGGGGAGTCCCCACAGCTTAGGCTTGAACGGCCCCAGCGCCTTCTTGCGCGTCTTGTAGAAAAATTGCTCATCGCTATCGCTCGGCTTGCGCTCGTCGGCGGCGTTGGTTTTGAGCCACTCGCGGATCTCATCGCGCAAAGCCGAGGGCATTTGCTCATACAGCTTGTTCTGGAAACCGGTCGCCAAATGCACCTCACACGCCTCACACTCCGGGAACTTGCTGAACGCCGACTCCGGCAGGGTAGACGCGCCGTGCTGCACCGCACCCGCCAAGCCATACTCACGCCGGGCGAGGAACGACAGGCGCTTGAGCGCGTCGAAGTCCACCGCGACATCGGCCATGGTTCCATCCGGGAGGGGAACGCCCCCGTGGGAGGTTCCCGTTTGAATGGAGATTTTGCTGATCCCCGGCGGACCGCCGCGGATTCGACGACCGTTCACCGCTTGATTGAGCAGATCGGCCTTATAGCCATCCATGAACGCGCGCAGTTCGATCTCGGTGGAGTTCTTCCCGCCGACCTCGCCAATTTCCCCACCGACGGAGATCGTAACGCCCTTCGGCTCCAGGCTGCGGAGGTAAGCGGTGAGTTCAGCGCAACGGCGCGTATTCTCTTCTTGTTGTTCGGGGATGGTGGAACGGCTCAAGTCCACGAGCGTGCTGGTGTCCACGTCAATGTTGAAGAAGCCGGCCGCAATCGCCTCAACCGCCAGTTCCTTGACGGCGTTGACTTCGGCTTCCGGGTCTTTAAGATATTTTTTGCCGTTGACCTGGAAGTGGTCGCCCTGGACGAAGATCGGGCCGCGATGATTCTCTTTGATAGCGGCGGCGAGGATGGCCGTCGTGTATTCCGGCGGACGCTGTTCGGTGTAGACCATCTCCGAGCGCGCGATCTCAAAGATCAACGCGCCGGCGTCAAGTTTGGCAGCGGCGCGGAAAGCCGCGCGGGCGCAGTCGAACGTCAGGGCGCGCAGGTTCATGGCCGGGACAGTGAAATTGGTCGGGGTCTCGCCTCGCCCACGGGCCATGTACAGTCCATTAATCGAAGCGGGAAAAATCCCCAACGCGAGCGCCGCTTCCCAAATCAACCAACGCGCCGCGCCCGCCTCCGCGCCCTTCCCTAACGCCGCTTTCTCGGCGAGCACATCTATCTTGGCGCGCAGTTGGGCTTCATCCTTAACGCGCAACTTGCCTGTGGGTGTCACGGACAATGCCTGGTCTATCGCGGCGAGGAGGGTGTCAACAGTGTGAGTACTTGTCATTCAATAAGCTCCTGAGTAAGTGATGATAACCTACCAAGATTTCACCGCAGAGATCGCAAAGAACGCAGAGAAACTTAAAATCTCTGCGGGCTCGGCGATCTCTGCGGTGAAAAGTTTTTAAATCTCCAGATATTATAAGCCGGAAATGAAACGGCGCTTAACCGGCGAGAGACTCATCCGATAGGCCAGGAGGCGTTCCCGGAAATTCGCCATAAAGTTTATTCCTGGATCATCCTTTTCGCCGCGCGGGTCACGCTCATAGTGTCCAACGACGTGTTCAAAAGCAATCCCATAAAAATCCATCAGGCGCGAGATCAGCCGGACGGTCAATAGGATTTCGCTTTCGGGCGGAAAGTTCTCCTCCTGATCAAAATCCAACCCGGCCATTTCTACGTTGATCGCTTCCCAGTTGAAGCCTTTCGAGCCATGCGATTCCTGGACAACGGTCTGATACATGGGCAGCATCTGCCAGACGCGTTTGTGATCCACCGCAAAGTGCGACGATTGCGTAAGATACTTTAACGTCTCAAACGTGATGGCCGTGACCCACAGATCGCGGCCTTTGGTATTGCCATCCCAATGCAGGATGATTTCCAGCGGGCGGATCAGGTTCGCCTCGTAACAACTGGGCGGCAGCTCATGGTAATCCGCTAACGGGACAAAGTATTCTCGCCGCTCGGTCGTCGTGGCAGTCGGCGCGAGCGGTGTGGGAGGCGCCAAGCCGGCCGCCACCAGACCGGCCGCCGTTGCCAGAAAACGTCGCCGCGAAAATCTTTTGCCGCGTCCCAAACGAGTGGAGGAGATTCGAGCAGTTCCTTTTGGATTGAAGCGCCGCCGGAAGCATTATACTCAGCCCGGGGCCGCGCGGCAAAGGGCGGGTATTTGTCAGCCGCGGGTCGGGTCACGGGTCCCGATCAAAGTACAATGCGCCTGGTTGTGTTTTCTTTATTGCAGTCTATAATTGCACCGTATCATCCGCCAGATTTGATGAGCATCCTGAGCGGAGCACCGCGCCCTTCGACTTCACTGCGTTCCGCTCAGGGTGCGCGGTGCGTAGTCGAAGGATAGGATTAACACCATAAGGAGAGCAGCGCATGGCCAACCTCTACGACAAACTGACCGACTCGCGGGGCTTGCTGGAAAAAATTGGGGGCATGATTCCGGGGTTTAGCGGTTACCTGGAACGCGAGCGCCGCCGCGAGGCGGACAAGATGCTGCGCGACACCATCGTCAATCGCTACGGCGAGCAGTTGAATCGGGTCTCCAGTCTGCAAACCCAACTCATCAGCAGCGGCGGGATCGAGCATCTAGACGATTTGCAAATCGCCGCGACAAAGCTGCAGACGTTCATTGATCAAGTGAAGACGGCGGCCTACGGGTATTCCGGTTTCCTGGACGCCGTAAAGGTCAACGAAGCTGAACTGGCCAAGCTGTATGCCTTTGACGTGGCGCTGCTGGAGAACGTTGCCAAAGTGACCGCCGCCGTAGATAATATCGAAGCTTCCATTGGCGGGGACGGTTTGCCCGCCGCCATCCGTAACCTGACCACCATCACCGCCGAAGCCGTTACGACTTTTGAGCGACGTAAGGAAGTGCTAACGAGCGGATAGCCGATGGCCTATAGCAAATAGTAGATAGTAAATTCCATAACCATCAGCTATCCGCCATTCGCCATCTGCTATCAGCCATCAGCCATTCGCCATCAGCTATTCGCTATCCGCCAACAAGGAGACCCTCATGGCCCGCGTCTTTGATGTCATTGAATACCCCGATGAAATGCGCAATGAATTGGTGCATCGTTTTCCAGAGAGCGGGCCTGGCAATTTCCGCATCGGCTCACAAGTAATTGTGCGCGAGAGCCAGGCGGCCGTCTTCTTCCGCGAAGGGCGGGCGCTGGATACCTTTTCCGCCGGACGGCACACGATCACCACCGCGAATGTTCCCGTATTAATTGATTACATCGGCAAAGCGTTCAACAACCAGACTCCCTTCCCGGCGGAAGTCTATTTCGTTTCCATCAAAGAGTTTCCAAACGTGAAGTGGGGCACGCCGCAGCCGATCGTCGTCAAGAATCCCGGCGTGGGGCTGGGGATTGCACTCCTGCAAGCCTTCGGTAGTTACTCGTTCTTCGTCAGCAACCCGCAGCAATTTGTTTCACAGGTCGTCGGCGCGCAAGGCGCGTATACGGTGAACGATATTGAGGGCCGCTTCCGCGCGATGCTGCTTTCCAAGCTGATGGACTTGCTCGGCGAGCTTGGCACCAAGGGCGGCAAGTCGGTGCTGGATATCATCGGGCTGACGGAGGAGATCGGGGCCGGGGTGCGGGCCAAGGCGCAGGACGATTTCAAGGCGCTCGGCGTAACGCTGAAATCTTTTTACGTCGAGAACATCAAACCCTCCGAGAAATCCGCCGAGGACCTGCGCGCGATGGGCCTGCTGGATATGGCGACTTACACCCAACTCCAAGCCGCCGATGCGATGCGGGACGCAGCCAAGAATCCTTCTGGGGGCGCTGGATTGACGGCGGGCATCGGTGCGGGGATGGGCATCGGCAATCTGATGGGTCAGGCGCTGCAAGGCGGAATGGCGAACACCATGCCGGGCGGGCCGCAAGGCGGCAGCCCCGGCGGGGCCGCGGCCGCGCCGGACATCATGTCCCCGGCCGAGGCCGCCAATTATCTCAAGGTGAGCGAGTCGGATATCACTCAAATGATTACCGACGGTTCGCTCAAGGCGAAGAAGATTGGCACGCAGTATCGGATTAGCAAGGGCACGTTGGATGATTTTTTGAAATCGTAAATCCGACGAAAGACGAAGGACGAACGACGAAGGTCAAAACCTGAAGTAAAAAGCCCGGACGCAAAATGCTCCGGGCTTTTTATTTTTATAAAGGCGGGCAAGTGCGCCGCACTTCCAAAGTGCGGCGCACTTGCCCGCCGGTTCTTAATGCCGCAGCGTACGGTTCACCAGCCACGCCATCCCGAAGCAGGCGGTGGCGACTAAGACAATCGCTGCGCCGGAAGCAATGGAAATGTAGTAAGACAAGTAGAGACCAACGACGCCTGATCCGGCCCCGACGAGGATCGCGATCAACATCATCGTCGAGAGTCGTTTGGCGAGCAGGTAACCGGTCGCAGCGGGCGTAATGAGCATGGCGGCCATCAGTCCGGCGCCCACCGTTTGCAGCGAAACGACGACGGTCACAGCAATCAATGTCAGGAGCAAATAGCGCAATGGCTCGGTCGGCAGCGGCAAGGTCGCAGCATGGACCGGATCGAACGAGATCACGACCAACTCTTTATAGAACGCCGCGATTAATAGCAGCACGCCCGCGCCAAAACCGACCATGACGAGCAGGTCAGCGTTCGTAATGGCCAGAATGTTTCCAAAGAGAATGTGCGCCAGGTCTACGCTGTAACTACGAATGCTGCTAATGAGCGCGACCCCCAAGGCAAACGCGCCGGCAAAAATTACGCCAATCGCCGTATCCTCGCGCAGACGCCCGCCACGCGTAATCGCCCCAACCCCAAAAGCGGTCGCCAGCGCAGCGCCCAGCGCGCCCCAGAACAGTTGCCCCTGCGCGCCGCCGAGCAAATAGGCCAGGGCGACGCCCGGCAGAATCGCATGCGCCAGCGCATCGCCCAAGAAAGCCATGCCCCGTAGAACGACGAAGGTGCCAACCACCGCGCAGACTAAGCCAACAATAACCGCCGCCATTAAGCCGCGCAGCATGAAAGAATAGTGGAGAGGGGCAAGGAGGAAGGTGAGCATTAGATAAAGAAGATTTTTATCACGAATGCCACGAATAGACGAATAGCACGAATAAATCCTTAAAAATCTTTTTTCATTCGTGTTATTCGCGCGGTTTTCGCGGTTCGTGCTATTCGTGATTAGCCTTAAGGTTTATTACGGGCAACAATCATCCGTCGTCACCGTCACGGGCTGGCCGTCACGCCAGAAGATGAGCCGGCCACCATAGGCCGCCGCGAGATTTTCGGGCGAGAGGACGGAATCCGCCGGCCCATCAGCGAGCAGGCGATGGTGGAGCAGCAGTAACCGGTCAAAGCGCGTCGTCGCCAGTTGCAGGTCGTGAGTCGAAAGCAGCACCGTCACTCCTTGCCGATGTAAATCGTCGAGGATGTCCAGAATGGCGGATTGCGCTTCGGCGTCCACCCCACTGAATGGCTCATCGAGCAGGAGCACATCCGCATGGCGGGCGAGCGCGCGCGCGATAAAGACACGATGCTGCTGTCCCACCGAAAGATCGCTGATGGGACGCTTCGCCAAATCCTCCAGGCCAACTTGCTTGAGCGCCGCGCGGGCCGCTTCCCTATCCACGGAGCCGGGTCGGCGCAACCAACCAATCTCTTTCAGCCGGCCCATCAAAGTCACGTCCATCACCGATACCGGAAAATTCCAGTCAATCGCCTCGCGTTGGGGCACGTAGCCGATGGAGGGACAATCACCGGCATGATGGGAATGCCCATGCACCATCACTTCACCCGTTTCATGCTTCAGCAGGCCGACGATGACTTTGAAGAGGGTAGACTTCCCCGCCCCATTCGGCCCGACGATAGCGGCGCGCTCCCCAGGCGCAATAGAAAAGGTCACACCCATGAGCACCAGCTGATCCTGGCTGTAGCCGGCGGAGATGTTGGTCAAGGCCAAAGCTGCTTCATTAGATGGGGTCATTTTAAATCCTGACAAGGTGAAGGGGTGACAAGGTGATCTCTTCAACAATCACCTTGTCACCCCTTCACCTTGTCATTTTCTTAATCGCCCAAAGCCTCAACCATCGTTGCAACATTAAAGCGTTCCATGTTCAAATACGTGTCTCCCTGCGAACCGGGTTCGCCGAGTGCGTCAGTATAGAGCGAAACAATCACTTTGACTCCGGCTTCATCCGCCACTTGTTTTAAAAGAGTATTCGACGAGACATTTTCTGAAAATACGGCCGGAACATCCGCCGCTTTGACTTTCTCGACGAGCGCGACAATTTCTTGCGCCGAGGGGGACGCGCCCTCGGTCGAGCCGGGCAGGAGTGTGCCCAGAATCTCAAAGCCGTAACGTTCAGCAAAGTAGCCGAAGGTGTCATGCGTCGTCACCAGCTTCCGGCGTTCGGTGGGCAGTGTCTTCACTTGCTCCACAATCCAACCATCCAAGTCTTTGAGTTGTTCTAGATAAGCCTGGGCATTTACTTGGTAAGCCTGAGCGTTGGCCGGATCCGCCTGAGCCAGCGCCTCCCGTACGGCTTCGACCATACTCACCGCCTGGGCGACATCGTGCCAGGCATGCGGATCGGTCTCGCCCTGCTCATCCCCTTCCGTGATTACACGCGGCTGAATGGCTTTCGTCACCACTACCCGTAGAGCCTTTGAATCGGACGCAGTATAGAGTTTATCGAGCCAGGTTTCAAATCCCAAGCCGTTCTCAAAGACCAACCGGGCTTCCGCCAGCGCGGCCGTATCGGCGGGTGTGGGTTCATAGGTGTGCGCATCTACACCGGGTCCCGCGAGCGTCCTAAGCTCAATGCGATCTCCCCCGATATTTTGAACGAAGTCGCCCAGGATGCTGAAGGTGGCGACGACTTTGAATTTGCCGCCGACCGAGGTGGGCAGCACAGCCTGACAAGCCGTGAGCAGCCAACTGCCGAGGAGGAGTGAAACGAGAAAACGTCGCATAAGATGAGTATTTTTTGGATTCAGACCCTAAAGGTCCGCTGCGCGAGACTTTTAGGGTCTGGGTGTTTATCGGCAATTAGGACAGAGGCCAAAGAGTTCCAGCCAATGGCCTTCGATCTTGTAGCCGGTGCGCCGCTGGGCCACATTGAGCAACGCGGCCAAGTCACACTCCTCAAACTCGGTCACCGAACGGCATTTCTCGCAAATCACATGATGCGCATGGCCCTCGCTCGCCAACGCATAGGCGTGACAGCCGGTCGTCTCTTCGTGAACTTTCCGCACGACGCCACACTCGACCAGCACGTCCAAGGTGCGGTAAACAGTGACCAACCCGGTTCGCCGATAAATTTTTTGGGCGCGGGCGTGGACCTCCGCCGGGCTAAGGCTTATGTTCGCTTGAGCGACCACCTGCAGCACCGCCCGCCGAGGCTGGGTAAGCTTATAGCCTCGAGCGGCGAGGGTTTGGGCGAGGGCATCGGCGTTAAGCATCACAGGCGGAAAGTGCCGGTTTCTAATTGAAAAAGATTTTCATTACGCACGGGCAGGATAACATGGGCAAAGTCAGTCGTCAAGGCCACAGTCCGAAGTCCACAGTCGAGGTGATGTAGGAATAAACGCCTGACTGTGGACTGGTGACTTCGGACTTAGGACCTCCGACTGTCAGACTTTATGTCACATTTTATAAAAAGAGGCTATAATCTTTTGCAATTCGCTGCCTGGGGTTGACAGAATTATGGATGAGGGGCCCGCCCATGGATCAATATCTGACGAAATTTCTCAATACACTGGCCGCCAGCAAGGGGTACTCCGGGAACACCATCGCCGCTTACCGGAATGATATGGAGCAATTCGCTCAATTTCTCTACAGGTGGCATACCAACGCGACCGAACTGGCGGAGGTGACGCCGGAACTCATCGAGGCCTATATTGCCAATCTCCAGCAGGGGAACCAGAAATATGCCCCTTCCACGGTGGCCCGCAAAGTTTCGGTGGTCAAGTCCTTCTTCCACTTCCTGGCCGAACAGAAAATCATCCCCAGTGATCCGGCGGCGAAGCTAAACGCTCCCAAAGTCAAAAAGCACATTCCGCAGACCCTATCCCCGGCAGAGACGGAACGATTATTGGCGGCTCCGGCGCGGGGCAGCGGCTCAAAGGCTTTACGTGACCGAGCGCTCCTGGAACTGCTCTATGCCACCGGGATGCGCGTCACGGAGGCCGTCAACCTGCGGCTGGAAGACTTGGACTTCGAGCGTGGGGTAGTTCAGTGTCGAGGCAAGAGTGAACGCCGCCGCAACATTCCGTTGGGGTCGTCGTTGGAATCGCTCAACGATTATTTGAAGCGCGGCCGGCCTAATTTGTTGCGCGACGACTCGCCGCCGGCGCTTTTCCTTAATCATCGCGGGCAGAAACTGACGCGGCAAGGCATCTGGCTTATTCTGAAAGAAGCCGCCGAGGCCGCCGGGATAACGGCCGAGGTGACGCCGCACACCCTGCGGCACTCGTTCGCCAAGCATCTGCTGGGTTCGGGGGAGGATCTACGCCGGGTACAGGAATTGCTCGGGCACGCGAATCTCTCCACGACCCAAATGTACCGACAATCCGAGTCGCAAAGTAAAACCGAGAGGCCCGGCTAGCGTTATAGTTTTGAGAGTCCCCGCGTCGTTTTAAATTCCTCGCCGAAACCTCGGATTGACGATTGTCACTCCCTGAGAGTTGGAACCATGATTGAGAATTCCGCCCCGGCCGTCTCCTTGTTCCCTGAGCCTTGGCCCCTGGCCCTTGAGCTTTGCGCCGTCACGCATGACCGACACTTTCACTCGGGCTGACTACGAGGCAACGGCCGCCAGCGTCCGGGCCAGGACTCGGCACACGCCTAAGATTGCGCTCGTCTTAGGTTCCGGCCTCGGGCCGGTCGCGGAAGCCGTCCAAAACGCCGATGTAATTCCGGGTGACAGCCTGCCGCACTGGCCGCGCTCCACGGTGGAAGGCCATACCGGACAACTCGTCATCGGACACTTGGAAGAACAGACGGTGCTAATCCAGCAAGGACGGGCGCACTACTACGAAGGCTACAGCCTCCCGCAAATCACGCTGCCCATTCGCGTGATGCAATTGCTCGGCATTCAGATTCTGATTATCACCAATGCCGCTGGAGCGATTAACCCGGAATTCCGCCCCGGCGATTTGATGCTGATTACCGATCACATTAATTTGTTGGGGATGGCCGGCCTGTCCCCATTGCGCGGGCCAAACGATGAGACCCTCGGCCCACGCTTTCCGGATATGAGCCGCGCGTATGATCGCGACCTGCGCGCGCTGGCCTTAGCGGTTGCCGACAAAGCCCAGCTCCATTTGCAGGAGGGTGTCTACGTGGGCTTGGCCGGCCCGTCTTTTGAAACTCCAGCCGATTTGCGCTTTCTACGGTTGATGGGGGCCGATGCGGTGGGAATGTCTACTGTCCCGGAGGTGACCGTGGCCCGGCACGGCGGACTGCGCGTGTTAGGTCTCTCCGGAATCAGCAACAAGGCAAATCTGGATGGGAACACGACCACCACCCATGCGGAAGTGTTAGCCGCCGGCCACTCCCTGGCCCCGAAACTCAGCCAACTGCTACGCGGCCTCCTCCGCCGCCTGCCGACGAATCCAACCGCATGACTGGAGCCATCTCATTTCTCGCCAACTATCAAAGCTGGGTTTACACTTTACTCGGCGTGCTGGCCGTGGTTCAACTGTTTATCTTGTGGCGGGCGCGCCGCCTGTTGAGTCAAAGCGCCTTTGGCTTGGAAAAAGAAACGGCGCGCCATAAACAAAACGGCGCGTTGGGAATGCTGTTAATTTCATCCGCGCTGGCCGGATTCGTTTACATGATGAGCCATATTGATCCCGATCTTGGGTCCGCCTTCGCCGACCGTATTCCGACTCCCTCGGCGACGCCGCTGCCCTCTCCCACACCTATCTTGATTCACGCGACCTTAGCGCCAGGCGTCACGCCGCCGCCGCTGGTGGCGGACTCAAGCGGCTGCAATAATCCTAACGCCACGCTCACGCAGCCTCAATCGCACCAGATGATTTCCGGCTCTTTCGAAGTCATGGGGACGGCGAACATTCCCAACTTTGCTTTTTACAAATTTGAAATTAACGGCGTTCCGACCCGGGGCGCCTGGGTTCCTTTGAGCGTCGGCAACAAGCCCGTGATCAATGGATTGTTGGGCAGTTTTGATTCCAGCCCGTACGAACCGGGTGAATACATTTTTCGGCTGGTCGTCATAGATAGCGCAGGGAACGCTCAACCACCCTGCGAGGTGGTGGTGACCCTCGTCAGCCTGGCAACGCCTTGAAAATTGTTGATTGATGATTTCTGATTGTTGATTATTGGGATTTGGGATTTGGGGCTTGGGATTTTGGATTTTGCCCTTGGCCCTTTGTCCTTGGCCCTTTGTCCTTGGCCCTTTGCTCTTGGTCCTTTGTCCTTGACCCTTCGTCCTTGATCCTTGGGATTTATCTCTTACCTTTGTCTTCAGTCTTTTTTAGGTAAAATCAAGCCATGCCTCAAATTCACGTCCGGCCCGCCCTCAGCACCGATCTCGAACGTCTGGCTGCCTTCGATCAGAGTTACAGTACCGACTACGTTTGGCAAATGGATATGCGAGAGGAGGCTGGACAAATCGCCGTGACCTTTCGGCAGGTGCGGTTGCCGCGCTCAATGCGCGTCGCTTTCCCGCGTGATCCGCGCCACTTGATGACGGAATGGAGCCGGCGGGTTTGCTTTTTAGTCGCGGAAGAAGAAAAGCAACTCAAGGGTTATCTGAACCTGACTTTGGCCCCCGCGCGGGAAACAGGCTGGATTGCGGATTTTGGCGTGGAGCGGCGCTTCCGGCACATGGGTGTGGGCAGCGTGCTGCTAGCCGCAGCGCTGCAGTGGGCGCGCGAGAACCATTTGCAGCGGGTGATCCTTGAAACCCAGGCCAAAAATTTCCCGGCCATCCGCTTCGCCCAAAAAAATGGCTTGATCTTCTGCGGCTACAGCGACCGCTATTATCCGAATCAGGACGTAGCCATATTTTTTGGGATGACGTTAAAATAAAATCCTATGTCTACTCTAATTAATGGCTTGACCACTGCGAATCAAATACTTACCGCTGGGATTATCATCACGGCCTTTGCGCTATCGCTCTACGCGCTGACGTTCAATCTGACAGACCGGGTCGCGCGCTCCTTCGCCGCGCTGCTCGCCTTCGTCACCATCATTTACTTTTGCGATGCCGTCGTCAGCACCCTCAGCCAGCCCGGGCAAGCGGAAGTTTGGCTTCGGCTGCAATGGATCGGCATTGCTTTCGTTCCCGCGGCCTATCTCCATTTCTCCGACGCCTTGCTGGCCACGACCGGCCAGCCCTCGCGGGGACGGCGGCGGTTGTCCATCCGCATCCTCTATGTCAACGCCAGCGTCTTTCTCATCGCCGCGACTCTGACCAACATCTTGGTTTCGGGCGACGAGCTAACTCCTGGCACGTTGCACTTGAGCGCCGGACCGTTGTTCCCCGTGTTCATCCTCTACTTCGCGGGCTGCTTGGGTTGGGCCGCCTGGAACTTCCTGCGCGCCTACCGCCGCTGCCAAACGTCCACCACCCGCCGCCGCATGGCTTATCTCATGACCTCCGCTGTCGCGCCGGCCTTGGGCGCGTTTCCTTTTCTGCTCGTCGTCGGGCAGGCAGTTGTCTTGCATCCTCTCACGTTCGGGATGACGGCCCTCGCTACGAACCTCGCCGTGGCCGGGCTGCTGATCGTGATGGCGTATGCGGTCGCCTATTTTGGCGTCGCGCAGCCGGATCGGGTCGTCAAGGCGCGGCTCTTCCAATGGTTACTGCGCGGGCCGCTCGTCGCCTCCACCGTCCTGGCCGTTTACGTGATTGTCAATCGCTACGGTCCCCGCCTGCCTTACTACGATCCGCGCGCGCTGCCTTTCTTCTTTATTGGAGTGCTGCTGTTGTTACAATTCTTTATTACGATGGTCCGGCTGCCGATGGAACGTCGGCTCTTTTATGGCCCCGACAAGCGAGAGTTGCGCCGCCTGCAAGCGTTGGAGGCGCGCCTGCTGACTTCCGACGACCTGCGACAGTTTTTGGAATCCGTCCTGGCCGCTTTGTGCGACGCCCTACGCACTCCTTCCGCCTTTATTGCCGCGCTAAATGCTGATGGAAAATTTGAATACGAAGTAAATTTAGGCCAGGCGCCGGAGACGGAACTGCCGCCGCTCAACACGCTCCGCGCGATCACGCCCAATACGCCCGGCCCACGCTCGGCGCTCGGCGAAGTTTTTGAATGGGGTGAGTATTGGGTGATGCCGTTGCGAGGCCAAGCCAGCGATGAAACCCTCGGCTTACTCGGGCTGCGCCGACGCGCGCCGGATGCTCCCCCCCTCCCGCCCACCGCGGACGATAGGCTTGCCCTCACTACCTTGGCGACCCGCGCCGCCTCGGCGCTTGAAGATCGCCGCCTGCAGCAAGAGGTGTTCCAGGCGCTCGACCGGCTTCTCCCACAAATCGAAGCCATTCAGCGCTTACGCGCCTCCGCGGCTTACTCCGGCACGAAGGCTTTCACCGCCGATAACGTGATCTCCGACCCGGATTTGGCCCACATGGTCAAAGACGCATTCACGCATTATTGGGGTGGGCCGAAGCTAACGAGCAGTCCGCTGATGGACTTGCGGATCGTCCGGCGCGCTTTGAATGAACATGACGGCAACGCCGTCAATGCCTTACGCTCCGTGCTCCAACAAGCCGTTGACCGCATTAAACCGGAAGGGCAGCGCAAATTTACGGCGGAGTGGATTCTCTACAACATTCTGGAGATGAAGTTTTTGGAAAATCGCCGGGTCCGCGAGGTGGCGATGCGCCTGGCCGTCTCCGAAGCCGATCTGTATCGTAAACAGCGGGTGGCGATGGAAGAAGTGGCCCGCGCCATCATCGCCATGGAAAAGGAAGCGGCGGAGCGAGCCACGGATTACGAAGTCGCCGGTTGAGGCAGGGGCGAGGGGCGACTGGCCCGTCGCCCTCTTATCCCGGCGGCCAATTCATCTGCCGCCCGCCCAGGAGATGGACATGCAGATGCGCCACTGTTTGCCCCCCCGCCTCGCCATCGTTAACCACCAAGCGATAGCCACGCACCAAGTCTTCTTTTTCAGCCAGTTGTTTCCCCACGAACAGTAATGTCCCCATTAGATTCGCATCACTCGCCTGAGACTGGGAGACGGAAGCCAAGTGACGGTTGGGCAAAATCAAAATATGTGTCGGCGCCTGCGGATTAATATCGCGGAAGGCCATCACGTGTTCATCTTTGTAAACGACCGTCGCCGGAATGCTCCCGGCAATGATTTTGCAGAACAGGCAGTTGTCGGGCATGGAGTCTCCTTGTTTGAGTCAACCCCCACCCTGCCCTCCCCCATCGCGGCGATCAGCCTCTCTGATTTTCCCGCAACTGGCTGCCGCGCTGGGGGAGGGTTTGGGAGGGGGTTACGGTTTGCGTGCTACAAAATTATCAAAATGAATCTGGACGCCACCCTCATCGAATGTGCCGGCGATGAAACCGACGTCGCCGTGCGTGAATTCCGAATCCTCAAACTCGCCCAGCGCCGTCCCGTTGACGGAGAAGGATAGTTTCTTACCGTTGCACACGGCGGCCAGGTGATTACTCGCCGCGGCGCCGGTTTTGATCGCGCTCGACGCCTCGAAGTTGCCGGTCGAATTCAAATAGGTGCGCTGATTCTTGGCGACCTTGCCCACCGCATAGTAACCATCACTGCTAATCAGAAAGAAGTAAAAGCTACTCTTGTCGCCGCTGCGCTTATAGCGGCACAGGAGACCGAACTCATTGTTTTCCGGCCCGGCGAAATGGGTTGTATCGGCCTCGAGGGTTAAGTCGCCGAAGTCCAATCCGGGCGAAGCCCAGACATCCACGCCCGTGTCCTCAACCGTAATCAGATACTGTCCCTCGTCGTAATCAGTTGTCGCCTCCACCGCCGTGTGCCGATCCCACCCACTGGTCAGTTGAGAGAAATCATCTTTGAACAGCAGATTCGGATCGCCCGGTGGAGGGGTAATTCCCCGCGTGGGGGCACACGCGGCGGTGATGATTAGAAACAAGCTGGATAGACTGAGACGAAAAGAGAAGCGAAGCATATCTTGATCTCCAAATGCGCATTCTACGTGACAGTGGCGGAGGAGGCAAACCTTATCGGAAGGATGAAGGATGAAGTAGGAAGGATGAATAAAGTGGCCGGTCTTCTTTCACTTGCCACTTGCCACCTGCTACTCACGGCGCATAAATAGAAAAATCATCAAACCGAGCTTCCATCCCCTCCCCTTCCACGGCGGCGGCTAACACGCCGACTTGTCCCCTCGCATACTCATCATCCTGCACTTCGGCAATGGGCGCCCCATTGACAGAGAGAGTCAAACGCTCCCCGACGCATTGAGCGGTGAGCAGATTAGGCACATTGCCCGGCAGGATCGCCTCCGAAGGTTGAAAGGTGGAGGCCGAGAGGCCCGTGGAGATCCCGGCGCTCTGTTTACCGATGAGGAATTGGCCCTCGCCGTTGACTAGAAAGAAATAGTAATGATCGGCGTCGGTGAAGCGACAGAGTAGGCCGTAGCCGCCGGAGGCCGCGCCGGAGATCAAGCGGCCCGCGATGGAAAGCGTGGCATCGCCCGGAGCCGTCAGGGCGCGCAAGAGGCCCCATGCCCGCAGCGGCGTACGCTTCAAGCGCAGTTGATATTCGCCGTCGAGATACGCGGCGCCGGCCTGCGTCTCATCGAAAATATCCCAACCACTGGCGGCGGGCGTAAAGTCATCTTGCCACAGCAACTCGCCCGAAGGGATGGTGATTGCGCTCGGGTCCGGGATCGCGGGCAAGGCCGCAGAGAATGAATCAGTTGGCGCTGGTTTTCCCTGACCGCAGGCCACTAACAAGCTCAGGCTGAATACTAAGGTAAAAGGTGCGGCGCACTTCGGAAAGTGCGCCGCACCTAATTCAGAGACTACTTTCACGACGACAACTGCGCCAGCGCTTTGAGCGCCAGTCCACCGTAAGCGCCTTGCGGGTCCAGGTTCATCGCTTGATTGAAGGCCGCTTCCGCCTCGGGCTTTTTCTCTTGCGCGAGATACAGCATCCCCAAATGATAATAAACGCTGGGGAGATTCGGATCGAGGCCGAGCGCCTGGTTGAGGTTTTTCTCGCCGTTAGCCAGATCGTTCGTCAGGACAAGCGCATACCCGAGCGTATCCACTGCCACCGCGCTCTGCGGGTCAAGGCTCGCCGCCATGCGCGCCGCCGGTAAACCGAGTTCTTCGATGTGATAAGCGTGATCCACATAGAAGCGCGCCAGGAGTAGCCAGAACTCCGCACTTTGCGGCGCGAAGCTAACGGCTTGCGTAAACCACAGTTCCGCATTTATCAGATCATTCAGGCCGGCGTACACTCCGCCGATTTCCGCGGCGATGGCCGGGTTCTGCGGATCGAGCGTTTGTGCTTGTTTGAGAGCAGACAACGCCTGATCTCCCATGCCGACTCGACGCCAGTGCAGCCCCAAAAAGAATTGTGCGAGCACCGACTCCGGCGCGAGCTTGACGGCGGTTTCATACGCCGGCTGCCCATCCTTGTTCTGCATGTCCTGCGCGAGACCGAGGTAAGCGTAAGCCTCGGCATACTGAGGATTTAACGTAACCGCGCGCGTGAGCGCGAGTTCGGCCAATCCCCATTCTTGGAGTTGAGTCAAAGTGAAACCGACGCGGGCAAACGTATAGGCCTCGTCGCCGTAGGCTTGCCCGGTTTCGATGGCTTGCTTGAGCAACTGTGCTTGGGGGGCGAGGTCCGGCGACAGATCGGCGAGGATGGTGAGGCGGGCGAGAGCAGCGGCGGGATGGGTGACGGCGCTGAGGAGCGCGAGCCGATAATAAACAGCCGAGTCATTCTTCCGCACTTGGGCCAGCGCATCGAGCACTTGAACGGCTTCGGCATAGCGCCCGACCGCCTGATAACTATTCGCCAAACGGGCGAGCAAAGGATCATCTAACGGCAAATCCTGCAGGGCAAGTTCCCACTGCGTCAAGGCCGCGGGGTGATCCCCCAGGCCCAGGTAAGCGTCCCCCAGCGCTACCCGTCGAGCCGGAGTCCAGCCATCCAACGCCGCCGCTTTTTGAATCCGCTCCACGGCTGAGTCGAATCGTCCGGCAGAAATTTCGGCGAGGCCGGCGTGATAAACCACGTAGCCGACGTAAGGCAAGCGCGCAGCCGCATCGGCGAGGGCGTCTGCCGCGGCGGCGTAATCCTGCCGGGCCGAGGCGGTCTGGGCGATTTCAAAATCTTTGAGGAGCGCCAAAGGAACAGGGTGGACGCCCAGGAACAGGAGGAGGAGGACGAGCGCCAGCCCGCGCGCGAGCGGGAGACGATCAGACATTATAGGTTGAGGAGTTGCTCGACTTTGGTGCGAAGCTCATTCGGCTCGAACGGTTTGCGGAGGTACATGGCAATGGGCTGGAGAAAGCCAATGATGCGATGGATCGGCTCTTTGTGCGAGGTGAGGATGATGATGTGCGAGCGGCTAAAGCGTTCATCGTTTTTGAATTTGTCCAGGACCTGCCAGCCGTTCATATCCGGCAGTTTGATGTCCAGGAGGATCAGGTCGGGGATTTCACGCGTCAGAAACTCAATCGCTTCCGCGCCCGTTGAGGCATTGACAACTTCCAAAGGTAGGCTGCTCAGAATATCACGGATCATTTCATAAGTGTGGATATCGTCTTCGATGGACAACGCGCGATAGTTTTCAGGCACGGGTCTCTCCTCGGCAGAGAAATCTACCGACTGTTAATCGGTGTAGAAGAAGGGTCGCAAATCAGTTTCCGGGATATAGCGGGTAGCTTGCCGTAAGATGGCTCGGCAAGTCCCAGTGTCCAATTCAGAATGATTGGGGATTGTTAGGGTTTGGGTTTCGCCAGCCTGGGTCATCCGTCGGAGTTTGACATGGCTGCCTTTCTGAGACTGGATGGCAAAACCAAAGTGAGCAAAAATGCGAATAACTTCTGCGCCCGAGAGCCGCCGGAGTTTAGGCAAAGGAAGGTTCCATCTCGAAGGTCACAACCAGCGTCGGGTGGGCAATCAGCCCCCACTCCGCCGGGTCGGCATCCGAAAGTTGCAATTCCACGGCCTCCTTCAAATTCAAGGCAACCTCATCCAGCGTAGCCCCCTGAGTCACCACTGGAATTTCCAAACACTCGGCGACGTATCCAGATTGCTCACCCTGGCGCACAACGGCTTTGACAGTATGTTGGAGTTGCATAGTGGACCTCTAGAGTTAAGACAATGGAAGAAATTACCGGACAGAGTATAGCTGGACATACGGCAGCGGTCAACGCTTAATGAGGTGGACGAAGGAGGAAAGACGAATGTTATAATGCGCGCGCTTGGCACTTGAACCTTGGGCCTTGCGTCCTTAAGCCTTGTGCCTTTGAGGAAACTATGGACTTTACGCTGACTGAAGAACACTTGCGAATTCAGAAAATGGTGCGGGAGTTTTGCGACAAGGAAATCGCGCCGATCATCAAGGAAGCCGACCGGATCCAGACGATGCCCCCGCACATTTTTCCGAGTTTGGCGGAGTTGGGCCTCCTAGGCATTTGTCTCCCGAAGCGCTACGGCGGTCAAGGCTGTGATTACCTGACGTTAGGGCTGGTGTGTGAAGAACTGGAAGCCATGGATACCAGTCTGCGCGTAGTGATGTCCGTCCACGTGGGGCTGAACAGTCTGGCGCTGCTGCAATGGGGGACGGAGGCGCAAAAAGAAAAATTCCTGACGCCGCAAGCGCAAGGGCAGAAGTATGGCGCGTTCGGTTTGAGTGAACCGGGCATCGGTAGCGATGTGGCGGCGATGACCTCGACCGCGCGGCGTGAGGGCGATGAGTACGTGATTAACGGTGAGAAGACCTGGATTTCACTCGCGACGAAGGCGGATCACATCCTCTGGATCGCGCGCACGAACCCTGAACGTCCCGACCCGCATGATCAACTCTCGGCTTTTATCGTCGAAGCCGACCGGCCCGGCCTGACGCGCGGCGATCTGCACGGCAAGATGGGCGTGCGCGCCGGCTCCACTGGCTGGCTCAAGTGCGCGGACGTGCGCGTGCCGGTGAGCAATCGTCTAGGCGAGGCGGGCGAGGGTTTCAAAATCGCCATGTCCAGTTTGGATAATGGACGCTATACCGTCGGCTCCGGCTCGGTGGGGTTGATCCGCGCGTCGCTCGAGGCGAGTGTGAAATATGCCAAAATGCGCCAGACCTTCGGGAAGGAAATCGGCAAGCATCAATTGGTTCAGCAGAAAATCGCCCGAATGGCGCGCGACTACGAATTGGGGCAGTTGATGTATTTCAAAGTGGGGTGGTTGAAGAACACAGGACAGCGCAACACGCGCGAGACATCCTTGCTCAAATGGTTTGCGACCGAGGCGGCTTTCCAGGCGGCGAACGAAGCGCTCCAAATTCACGGCGCGTATGGGTATAGCGATGGATATGATCTGGAACGCTACTTGCGCAATGCGCGCGGCGCAACGATTTATGAGGGGACGAGCGAAATCCACGAACTGCTGCAGGCCGGTTATGCGCTCGGTTATCGGACGGACGGTGAACTACGCTGTGAATTGCCGAAACCCTAGAGCGAGTTCCTGATTCACGCTCGCGCGAGTCAGACCTGTCAGGTCTCTCGAGGCAGCGCTTGATCTCCAGCGTATTTTGTGAGACCTGACAGGTCTAGCCTTGTAAAGCAACCTGTCTAAAGGTTTTAAAAACCTTTAGGGTTGAAAGCAAGAAACCCGGTTTCTGTCCTCAAACAGCGTTTCGGATTTCTCAACCACCCCCTTCGTGGGCCTTCGGGAAACCGGGTTTCTCTCGTTATTTATCAGTACCGCCGGCCATAAGCCATGGGGGGTGTGCTCGGAGTCGTCCGGCCCGCCGCGAAGAGTTTCACTAAAATCAGCCCGGCGACAAACCCACCGATGTGCGCGCCGTAGGCCACGCCGTCACTTTCGCCGCCCAGCATCCCCAAGCCATTGATCAGTTGAAAAGCGAACCAGAGGCCAATGGCGACCAGCGCGGGAACTTCCGTGAGCATGTTTCCCATGAGGACGCGCACCCGGCGCTGCGGAAACAAGAGCCAGTAGCCGCCGAGCACCCCCGAGATAGCGCCCGAGGCCCCCAGGCTCGGAATGGCGGGATCGGCATTCACTAAGTAGGTCGTCACCACATGTGCAAGCGAGGCGGCCAAGCCACAGATCAAATAGAATGCCAGGTAGCGTCCCTTTCCCATCACATCTTCGAGGTTATCGCCAAAGATGTACAGGAAGAGCATATTGCCCAAGAGGTGCGCCCAGCCACCGTGCATAAATATCGAAGTCAATAAGGTGACATAGACGCTGATGGGCGTGGGCCTCAACCCCGGCACCTGATACCGTTGCCCGGTGACTGGGTCCTGAACTGTGTGACTGGACGTCACCATATCCCGACCCGTCGCAATCTCCGCGGGCACGGTGCTCAAGCTGTACGTGAAGTTGTCATTGGTTCCCATTCCCTGAAAGACCACAAAAACCAGAACGTTGAGAGCAATCAAAGCCAGAGTCACGATCGGCATACTCCGGCGGTCACGGTTATCATCGCCTAGGGGTAACATGGTGGAACCTCCTCTCGAGTGAGCCTATCATAGTTAGGCCGGTGAAGTCTCTTTTGAAGGACCTCACCGGCCTGTTGTTAGAATACCCCAGGCCTTGAATCGAAGCTATCAGTGAATTTTGGAAGAAAGTGTCGGTAGTTCACTTAGTTATTTGTCCGAGAATTCTTACAGGAGTTCAAAGACCTCACCGGTCCGCTGCGCGAGACCGGTGAGGTCTTCTCTGGGGAGAGGCTTCCATTCAAAGAAAGTTTTGGGGGGATAAAGTAGACCGGTCAGATTCGCGTTGCGGACCTGACCGATCTGCTCCTAAAATACATCCAAAGCGTGGCAGAAGCTATCAGCGAGCTTTGGAAGAGTGTGTCGGCAGTTTACCATTTCTCTTGTCCGAGAATTCTTACAGAGAAGTCATCTCAAAATGAATGAAATCATGTAAGGGTTGCGAAAAAAGGCCTGATTTTGCGCGAAAACTCGATGTTTGCTTTAAGATTCTACGTGAATTACTGCATTTTGAGATGACTTCAGAATATTCAGCGTGCCGAGCGACTTTGGGATATACTGCGGGCTATACATTTAGACCCTAAAGGTCTTAAAGACCTTTAGGGTCTAGCCTCTCCTTATATGCCTAGCCCTCCGCCACTCCAGCCCAGCGTCTTCTATCACACACATATATAATCGTGGCCTCAATCGCGAGAATGTGTTCATCGAAGAGCGCAACTACCGCTATTTCATGCAGCTTTATGCCCAACACATTGGGCCAGTGGCCGAGACCTATGCGTATTGCCAGCTAAAAAATCATTTTCATTTGTTAGTGCATATCAAAGACGGTGTCCCGACCAAAGCCGGAGACCCTAAAGGTTTTCAAAAACCTTTAGGGTCTGGAAAAGGAACCGCCTCGGCGGCGTTCTCCAATTTCTTCAACGCCTACGCCAAAGCCATCAACAATGCCTATCATCGCACAGGCAGTTTGTTCGAACACCCCTTTAATCGAATTCCGGTCGACTCCCAGAGATACCTGGTGCAGTTGGTGCGCTATATTCATTACAATCCGCAAAAGCACCAGCTGGTCAGCGACTTCCGCGATTGGCCCTACTCGTCTTATCACGCCTATCTCTCAAAACAAGCCACACGCCTAAAGCGCGGTGAAGTGTTGGGTTGGTTTGACAACCTCGATGGCTTTCTTGAGGCGCACAAGTTACCGCTGGATGAAGCGGCGCTTGAACCACTCACAATGGATGATTTTGATCAAACCCTAAAGGTCTTAAAGACCTTTAGGGTTTGATGCCGCCAATATGACCGAATCACCCAGGCTAAATTTGAACCACAAGTTGAGCTTAAAAAGTTAGGTCGATGAAGTTTCTTTTGAATAACTTCACCGACCTGCTGTTACAATACCCTCAACCCTGAATTGAAGCTATCAGTGAAATTTGGAAGAAAGTGTAGGCCGTTCACTTTTTAATTTGTCCTAGAATTCTTACAGAAGTTCAAAGACCTCACTCGTCCGCTTCGCGAGACCGGTGAGGTCTCTCAGACCCATGCCCATGCGCCTCATGACTTACAACATCCTGAATGGCGGCGAAGACCGCGAACAGCCTATTGCCCAAGTCATCCAAGCGGCCAAGCCTGACGTCGTCATCCTCCAAGAAGTTTTCCACGCCGAGTTTCTAAAAGCATTAGCTCAGCCTCTAGGCATGGATTATTTCTTCAGCACAGGCAATAAAAAACGCAAAGTCGCGTTACTCAGCCGCTTGCCCATTCATGAACCGAAAAGCTACCATCCCTCCTTTCCTATTTGGCGCAACTTCATCGAAGCTAAAATTGAATATGCGCCTAACAAAACTTTTAGGCTGCTGGGTGTTCACCCGATGGCGAATTTATGGGTCGTCTGTGAACTCTGGCGTCTGAGAGAAGCCCAGTATATTATTCGCCATGCTCAGCCTTATCAGAATGAACCCTGCTTGATTGCCGGCGATTTCAACGCTATTGCTCCCGGCGACAACCTTAGAACGGATACCATGCCAAAGTGGCTGCAGTGGATCATATTCTCGCAGGGCAATGTAGTTTATCGTTTTTCGATTCGGGCATTGCTGAAAGCCGGCTTCATAGATTGCTTCCGTTTTCTAAACCCAACGGACAATGGTTTTACGTTACCGCCCCCAATTCCCAATACCCGGTTAGACTACATCTTTGTAAACGCCAAGATGAAAACGTATTTGAAAAAATGTTGGGTCGTGCGTGAACCGGGCGCAGTCACCCATGCCTCCGATCATTATCCCGTTATGGCGGAGTTCGGTTTTGACAGTTAAACCGACATTTCCCAATCTATTAAACATTCGCGATCTCGGCGGGCATCCAACTCGCTCCGGTGAAACAACGCGTTGGAAAGCGCTGCTCCGCTCAGACGAACTTGAGCGGCTTACGGTGGAGGGGGCGCAAGCGCTCCTGGATTATGGCGTGAGCACCATCATTGATTTGCGCTGGCCAATAGAAGCTACCTCCCGCCCCAGCCTTTTTCAGACCACACCGGGCGAAGTGCGCTATCTGAATATCTCGCTGCTGGGCGAAAGCGAGACGGCCTGGCAAGCCATCCGTCCCAAAGTAACCAAAGAAATGTGGAGTTGTGTGATTCTGGATTATTTACAGAGCGAGATTTACGCGGTGATGCGAGCGATCGCTGAGGCGCCGGCTAGCGGAATACTTTTTCATTGCCAGTCAGGTAAAGATCGCACGGGGATCATTGCCGCCTTGTTGTTAGCGGTGGCGGGCGTTGAGCCGGAAGCGATTGCGGATGATTATGCGCTGACCACAGACAATCTGCGCGAGGCTTACCTGGCCGCCGCTCCCCCGGAAGAGCACGCCGAGGTTCTAGAGAGAGTCCGCTGTCCTCCCGAACAAATCCATAATATGCTAGCTCATTTGGAAGATAATTATGGCGGGCCACTGGGTTATCTTCAGAAAATCGGATTGAAAGAAAATGAAATCACCAAAATCAAGCAGAAACTACTCTCAGAATAATTCTATTCCAAAGAAGGCTTTTGAGCAGTGATCCCCGCCAAACTCCTCCTCGACACCGATATTGGCTCTGACATTGACGACGCAGTATGCCTGGCTTACCTGCTTGCCAATCCCAACTGCGAGTTACTTGGAATTACGACGGTGACGGGTGAAGCAGAAGTGCGTGCGAGTCTGGCCTCAGCGCTGTGCCAGGTCGCCGGCAAGTCCATTCCCATCTACCCCGGCCGTGAAGAACCATTGCTAATCGCCCAGCAACAACCCACCGCCCCCCAAGCCGCGGCGCTCAGCCGCTGGCCGCACGAGACCAATTTTCCACGCGGCCAGGCCGTCGAGTTTCTCCGCCAGACCATCCGGGCTGCTCCGGGCGAGATTATTTTGTTGACGATTGGGCCGTTGACCAACATCGCCGCCTTATTCGCTGCGGATGAGGAAATTCCAGCCTTGTTGAAAGGATTAGTTCTAATGTGCGGCGCGTACCACCAGCCGGCGGAGACAGACCCGCCGGAATGGAACGCCCGGCTTGACCCAACCGCGACCGCGATCGTGTATCATGCAGCCGTGAAAATACATCGTTCGATCGGGTTGGATGTGACTCAGCAGGTGAGGATGCCCGCGCCCGCCGTCCGTGAACGATTCCAGGCGCCGTTGTTGCGCCCGGTGCTTGACTTTGCCGAAGTCTGGTTCGAGCACGCGGATACCATGACTTTCCATGACCCACTGGCAGCCGCGACGATTTTTGACGAGAGCATTTGCGGCTTCGAGCGCAGTCAAGTCACCATCGAACTCAGCCAGGAACATTTAGCTGGGATGACGCGCTGGACTCCCGATCCGCAGGGGAAACATGAAGTGGCGTTGACGGTGAAGCCGGAACGTTTCTTTGAACATTATTTTTCTTTCTTCTAATGCGAAAAATCTTTTTTGATCCGGCAACCTCCCAACTCCGCCCCGTCTGGCGCGGTCATCTGTTTCTTTTTGACCCACCCGCGATGCCGACGCCCACCCCCGCCGTGGGAATCAAGTTGCTGCTAATCTTTCTTTTCCTCGAAGTCATTTTCCGGCCGCTGCTCCGAGTTGGGGCGCGTTGGGTGAACGTGCACGAGCAGCCGTGGTGGTTCCTGGCGCAAGTGAGTCTCTTGATCCTCGTCGGCGTCGCGTTCGTAATCGCTTGGGCGCGCATGCCCCTCGCGCAACTGGGTCTGTATTCCTGGCAAAAGTGGTCAAAGACGGAGAAGCTGTATTTCCTGCAAGTGATTCCCATTGCCCTGATCGTATTTTCCGTCATTCGAGCCAGCGCCTTGGCTAAGTTATGGTCTCGACCTAACCTGGGTGAAATTGCATTATTCATTTTCATTCCAGAGATACTGTGGGGGTTTTATCAAGAGTTCGTCTATCGCGGCCTGCTGCAAACGGAACTGGTTCGACGGTGGGGAACCCTCTGGGGAATCCTGGTGAGCAACCTGATCTTCACCTTTGGCCCGCTGCATGCGTATCATTTTGCCGAGGCTCAAGGAAATCCATCGCACTTGTGGATCTTCGCAGCCATCTTCGCCATCGGCCTACTCTTTGGGATTCTTTATAGGCGTTCGGGCAACTTGATGATGATTGGGATTATGCACGGGATCGGAGATTGGTTTATGGATGGATTAGAACTGGTTGCAAAAATGGCGAGATAACCGTGACTCGTGAGGCGTGACGAGTGACGCGTGATTAAGTGTCAGGTGTTCACGTGTCACGTATCACTCGTCACGCCTTCCCATCACTTACTATGACCTCACAACCTAAATCTGCCATCACCTCCCTTCCCCGCAACATCTGGGTCCTCACCCTCGTCAGCTACTTCAACGATGTCTCCAGCGAGATGCTGGCCTCGCTCCTGCCGTTGTTTTTATTCAACGTCCTCGGCGCGCCGACGAGCATCATCGGGCTGATCGAGGGCATCATCGAGACGACGGCCGGCTTGCTCAAGATATTTTTCGGCTGGCTCTCCGACCGGCTGGGGGAGCGCAAATGGCTGGCCGTGGCGGGTTACGCGCTCTCCACGCTTTCTAAACCATTGCTGTTCTTCGCCGATTCGTGGCTCTGGGTGTTGGGCGCGCGCTTTGGGGACCGGGCGGGCAAAGGGTTGCGCACCGCGCCCCGTGACGCGCTGCTGGCCGATAGCGTGAATGAAAAAAATCGCGGCCTCGCGTTCGGTTTACATCGAGCCGGAGATACAGCGGGGGCCGCGACCGGCCTGCTCGTCGCGCTCGTCGTCGTTTGGGTCACGCAAAAAAATTCGCTCGAACTTACCCGCCCCACCTTCAACACGCTGGTCCTACTCAATATTATTCCAGCCGCATTGGCCGTGCTCGGATTGGCGCTCGGGGTACGGGAAACGACGAAGGACGGGCAACGAGTCACGGGTCACGCGTCACGAATTCACGACCCCCATTCGGAATCACCGTCGGCCCGGACACAATTCGATTCGCGCTTCAAGATTTTCTTAATCATCATCGTCCTCTTCGCCCTCGGCAATTCTTCGGACGCTTTCTTGATCCTGCGCGCGCAGACGGTGGGCCTGCCGGTGTTAGGCGTGTTGGGGATGATGCTGACCTTCAACGTGATTTACACGCTCCTCTCCGGCCCGGCCGGCGCGCTGTCCGATAAAGTGGGGCGGCGGCAGTTGATCGTGGGCGGGTGGTGCCTGTATGGATTAATTTATTTAGGCTTCGCGCGAGTGACGGCCGGTTGGCAGGCCTGGGGATTGATGGCGGTCTATGGAATTTACTATGCGCTGACGGAAGGGGTAGCGAAAGCTTACGTAGCGGATTTGGTGCGCGCCGAACAGCGCGGCACAGCCTACGGTTTGTTCAACGCGGTGATCGGTCTCACGGCGTTACCGGCCAGCCTGATTGCCGGCGTTTTGTGGCAAGGCGCTTTTAGCTGGAAGGGTTTTGGACCGGCGGCGCCGTTCTACTTTGGTGCGGCGTTGGCGATTTTGGCCTCGACCTTGCTGATCTGGAGTGTGCCGGCAAAACCTTCCGGTTGATCCTCAGGTTGATCCTCCGTCGGCTCCGGCTCGTTGATGGTGATCCGGCTCAACATGACGTTGAACAAATCCAGGTTCGGAGTCCAATCGTCGGCGTGGGTTTCGACGGCGAGGAGGAACACCGTTTCTTTGGCCGAATCCAGAACCCCGGCGACCGCCCCCTGAATCGGCGTTCCCTGCGTGTCCGTATAGGTGTAATAACGGATCAACCCGTCTTTGTCTGCGATGAGGAACGCTTCCGCTTCTTCCGAACTAAAATCCTTGAAGGCCTTCTCCGCCACGCCGAAATACAAATCGAATAAATTGGTGATGGCCGCCTCCGTTTCGGTGATGGCCTGATAGGCGACGACACCATAAAAGAACGTGGCGTTCTGGGGATCACGCGCGGCGACGACTGAGACCTCGTTATCCGCCAAGTCAATAATGTTCCAGTCCGAAGGATAGTTGATGGTGACGCCGACATCCGAGCTGGTATATTCGCTCATGTTCGGCAGCTTGCCGGGTTGCACGGTGAAGCGACTCGAGGCCACGAGATTGCCCTCGACAAAAATATCCAGCTCATAGTCCCCCGGATTCAAGCCGGCATTGTTGTAAATGCTGACCCAGGTGCTCCCGGATTTATCATAGTCCCAACTGGGATAGTGAGTGACCAGTTCCTCCCGGCCATCGCGCAGCCAACGCGTCAGCCAGGCATTGCTCGCTTTCATCCCGGAATATTCGAAGTGAGCATAGACGACGGTGGTCGTTTGCGGAAATTTTTTCGCCGGCTCAACGAGGTTGTCGTCGCTGTCCAATTCCGCGCCGAAAACCGGATCCTTGAGCTTGGCCGAGGTTGAATGCGGTTCCGGCTCGCCAAACATCTTGAGGGACGCAGCCGTGTTCTTGAGACGGCGGATCGCCGGTTCCAAGTTGGACGCCATGTTCGGCTGCTCATCCGACAGGTCTTCCAAATCCACCACGCCCACATCCAAATAGTAATCCCGCCAGTAATCGCTCTGTTGGCGCGCGCAGGCGATGGCGTCGGTGTAGGCTGCCTCCGCTTCGTCGAGGCGCTCCAAAGCCAGCAGGACTAATCCCCGGTTGAGGGTCAGGTAACACTCATCCGGCGACATCGCCAACGCCCGCTCAGTCATCTGCAAAGAATTGCGATATTGTCCATCCAGATAGTACAGCCAGCCGAGATTCCCCAACACGGGCGAACTTGCGTTCCCCAACGCGAGCGCGCGTTGACCATCGTTAATCGCGTTCTGCGTTTTCAGGTGCTTGTCCGCCAGCCGCGAGTCGGTGTTGACCAGGGAGCGATAGAAATAGGCGCGCGAGTAGTCCGGCGCGAGTTGAATCGCCGCATCAAAATCGGCCAGGGCCCTCAGGCCATCTTCGCCGCGCGCATTGCTCAAGTTGTATTCGATTTCCCCATCTACGAAACGCTGAATGGCTGTCTCCGGAATGCGCGGAACGGGAGCAAAAACAATGAAGAGCACCCACGCGAGGCAGACCGCCGTCAGCCCAACGCCGGCGAGGGTGAGCAAATACCGCACGCGCGAACTGAGCGTGAGGGATAGACCCCCAAGGAAAAGCGCGATGGAGAGCGTGGACAGGACGGCGACGTAGCTGTTGGCTTTATCGCCCCAGGCGCGAGATTGGGCGAGCAGCGTGTGCTGGCGTTCGGCTTCGACGTAGGCCTCGCGCGAGAGAGTTTCTCGGTACAGATCGGCGTCCTGCTTGTATTTGTAGAGCAACGGATCGGATTCCAGAACCTCCGCCGCCGCTTTGTTCCAGCGCTCGGTATCCAGCGCATAATTCCCCGCCAACAGTTCCCAGCCGCCGAGGCGCAAAGCGCGGGCTTTGGTGTCGGCGCGGATAGCGCGCTGGATATAGTCATCGTAGCGCTGCTGCACATCCACGCCTTGCGAGGCTTCCAGCCCGGCTTTGAAGGAGAGGCCGGTGGAGTTGACCGCGGTAAATTCGCTTTGCTGGACCAGGTCTTCGGAACGGAGTGAGGCGTAATTTTGCAGGAAGGTGACGACCGCCGCAAAGATGCCCACCAGCGTCAACAGGGTGATGACGCTATTGTTGAAGAGATTCGGCTTTGGGGAAGAAGTTTCGGAGGTCATAGAAGTCTATCCACATTGGTACACGGATTACACTGGAAATTGCACCGAAAAGCCAGATGCCTCGGAAACCAATTAAAAAATCCGTGAACTTCGCGAAGTTGGCATGTCCGTGCCATCCGTGTACAGGTCTTCAGCCTCTCACGCTAACAGGCCAAACAGACTATTGAGCAAATACGCCGCGCCGATTCCCAGGGCCAAGAGCAGGCCGGCGCCCAGCCAAATCCAGCGCAGCATGGAGTGCGTAATTTGCGCCCAGGTGAGGAACATGACCGAGATGAACAGAACGATCATGCTGGCGCTCATCAGCAGCGCCTGCGTGCGGAATGCGTCAGCGTCCGCAAAATTATCCTGTGGGTCGAGGTCCTGATAAATCTCCGCGCCCTCGCGCTCGTCGTTAAGGAATTCCTCGTTTCTGAAGTTAGAGTATTCGCCTTGGGAATTGGAATCAACGTACCCCAGATGCACAAAGTCGAGGGCGATGTCGCTTTCCTCGCGCCGGGCGGCGGTTTCCTGGCGCAGCCGGGTTTCGTAATCTTTTTCGCCGGCGGACACGGCTTGGGGGATATAACCGGAGGTCAACTTCTGCAAGACCCGGGTGAAACGATATTCGTCAAAGGCCCGGAGGTAATTAGTCAGCCGGATGCGGCTGCTGCCATCCACGCGCTCAAGGTTGATCTTGGCTAACACACCGTTGTGCTCAGCCTCGGTGACCTGCCCCATCTTAACCGCCGCTTGCGAAGCCACCAACGCAATCGCAGTGGAGACGATGGCAATCAAGATCGTCGTCCCGGTTTGAAATCGCTCATAAGCCGCAGAAGAAGTTGTGCTCATGGTTAACTCCAATTACTTGTAGACTTGCCTACCAACCGCTTTTAATCACGAATGACTCGAATAGACGAATAGCACGAATTTTTTTTCTTTCGTTTTTATTCGCGAAATTCGCTCATTCGTGCCATTCGTGATTAAAACTCTTTCAAACTTTCTAAGCCTTGTATTTATTCCGGTTGCTCCCGCACGATCCGCAGCGCAACTTCGGCGGCCTCGCGCTGCGCCGGCTGCCAGCCCGGCTCGTCCTTCATCCGGCGCAGATGTTCCAGCACGGCCAGCGCTTCATCATCGGTGAGGTTGCCCCACGCCCGGCGGATGCGGGCTGGGTCGGCGGAAAGGAGGTCATCCCAAAGATTATCCAAGTTGGCCATCGGCTTTAATATATCACAAGGCGGCTAGCGGTTGCTAAAGGGTTCCTTTACGGGCAAACCTCGCCCCAGGCTGAAGGCTGGCGGTGCTTGCCCTGCGCTTAAAATGTGCTTATACTCTCGCCAGAGAATCTCACTTGATCTAAGAATCCACAATCCCTTCTGATATAGATCTGTTGACCGCTCGAAAAGCACCCGCTGCCAGCTTTGCAATCTGCATAGATAGTTCAGAGTATACGGCCTCGCTGGAGATGCACAAAATCTATCATGTGCTTCAGAACAAGCAGGCAGAACATGACAGCGATTTGCGCATAATTGACGAGAGCGGCGAAGATTATCTCTATCCGGCAAGTTACTTTGTGATGGTTGACTTGCCACGCCAAACAGTACGCGCTTTGAATAAGGCCTATGCACACAGCTTCCAACACGCAGGCTAATCCATTTCACAAGTTTTCGATCTCAACTTAATGTTATGACACCTGAAGAACTTGAGCGTCTTCTTAAGGAAGAGGAAAGTGCATACCTGGAGTTCAAAGAAAAACTTGACCTTGCAAACAAGGCTGACAAGGCTAGTTTTCTAAAAGAGATCTTAGCTTTAGTGAATACACCTCATAGTCCATCATTCCTTATTTTTGGAGTTGAAGACAAAACTAAGAATCTTATCGGAATGAAAGGCTTGACTGAAGAACAATTACAGCAAATTGTAGCCGAATATTGTAAGCCACTTATTCCGTTTTCTTTTAAAGTAGTTGAATACAAGGGTACACCTATAGGTGTAATGCAAATTTTTAGAAGCAACTTTAAGCCGCATGTGCTAAAAGCACGATTTAGCTACCTCGATTCAAACGGCAAGCCGCAAGAAATACGCGACAACCAAATCTTTACCCGTCATGGCTCCATAGTTGCTGAAGCAACTCGTGAAGAACTTATTGTTATGACGCAAGATCGAGAAACCAACTCGGAGTTATTAGCTCGTATCGTTACAGAGCTTGAAAAAATGGGCGCCGGACTATTGGATACAAACTATGCACTTGAACGAATCGAGGGGCAGATATATGATAATCGGCCACGACAAACTCCTGATCGAGTAATAGAAGGAGTTTTTGTTTCGATTATTACAGGCAGTTTAGCATGCTGGTTATCCCTATCCTTGCTTGCGCCAATTCTATGGTTCGCAGTAGGTATAGCGGCTTCCGCGCTAAAAATTATTCGGTACGACTTTTTGCGAACCGTCATAAACTCTATAGTTTTAGGTGCCTTACAAATAATTCTTTTTAGGCTCCTAAGCAATATACAATTTGTTGGCACTTTACTTGAAGAGAACCAGTCAATACAACAAATTGTCTTGGGTGGTGTGATAGGTGCGATTAGTGGAGTAATAGGTTCCTTTCTACTACTCAATCTAGAAAGACGATCTCACCGCCCATAAAGCGATCTCAGATTATGAACTTATTCCGCCTCAGCGAAAAGTTTTTCCTCGCCCCCCTCGCCAGCGAGGCGCCAGATGGCGCGCAAACAATTCGTGAGCGAGTTTTAGCCGTAAACTTTACAGTGCTCGTGGGCTTAGGCACACTGGGCTATGCTGCTTTTTTAATTAACGATATTGCGCGCGGCTTCAACGATCCAAGCTATTGGGCAGAGATTCCCGGCAACTCGGTGGCTTTTCTGCTCATCCTCTGCCTAGCCTTCGGGCGGCGCTTGCCCTTCACCCTCCGCGCAGGCGGACTGATGGCGGCGCTGTACCTCGCCGCGTTTTTCGAGAAACTGTTTACCGGCCAGGAAAACGGCCTGGGCAGTTTGTTGATGTTGGCCTGCGCACCGCTCATGGTTGTTTTCTTCGGCGCCCTCGGCGGCTGGCTAGCAAGCGCTTTGATCCTTAGCATTATGAGCCTGCCACTATGGATTACCGTCATTGGACGGGCCAATTCGGCTCCCGTCTCACCCGCCAGTTTAATCCTAACGACGTTGGTCTTGATGCTGCTGGCCCTGCTGCTGATGTTTTCAGCTAGCGTACTCATGCGTCGAGAATTGAAGTGAACCACTCTCAACTGAAAAAACTGTCTCCTTCACGCCAACCCCAGGAGAATCAAAACCACCATGCCTACACCCACGTACACTCCCATCCAAGTCATGTTGACACTCGCTTTCATCGCCGACGCCGGCGCTACCATCGAGGGGACGGACTGCCAGACAGCCCACCACCTATATAACCAGATCAATCATTATTTGGAAACGATGGATACGGTCAAAGGCAATTGGGATTTGGTCTGGGGACCGGCGGTGTTTAAATTTCCGCTCATCGCCAAGTTGCGCGACAACACGGTCTTTGTCGCTCAGAACACCAAGGACAAATCCCAGTACGCACTCGCCTTGAGCGGCACAAACCCGTACGAGCTAACGGATTGGTTGTTCGAGGATTTTCTGGTCGCCGGGACACTGCCCTGGGGCTATGGAAAGCCTCCCGGGGGCGCGCGGATTTCTTTATCGGCCGGGCTGAGTTTGGGTGTTCTGCATAATCTTAAGCCCTGCCCGGGCCTGCCGCAAGAGAATGTGTCCCTGACGGATTTTTTCAACCAACAGGCCGGCCTGACCAGCCTCATCGTCACCGGTCACAGCCTCGGAGGCGAAATGGCTTCCACCGCGGCTCTGTGGCTGGCGGACACACAAGGCCTACTTTGGGACAAGAAAAAGAAAGCCAAAGTCTCGGCGTATTGCTATGCGGGACCGACGGCAGGCAACACCCAGTGGGTAAACTACTTTCATGAACGCCTCGGCGATAACGCGCACCGGATTTGGAACTCGCTGGATGTTGCGCCGTGCGTGTGGCAGGTCAGCACGTTGGAGCAGGTGCCGCATCTCTACCTGCCTCAGATTAAGCCGCCGATTTGGGCGAAGCCGCTGCTGGACACGATCATCCTCTCAGTGAAAGATAAAAAGTACACTCAATTTCCGGACGTCAAACAGGATAAGCAGCCCTTAATCAGCCAGGTCAACACCGCGGCCGGCTATAACACATTCCTCGCGCAGGCGATCTACCAGCACATTGAGGCTTATCATAAAATACTCAAGGTCCCCGCGCTGGAGCCATTGATGAGCGCTTTGCGCGCCAAAGCCAAGCCGCCAACAGTGGGGTGAGGGCTTGGCTAATTAGATGATCTATCTTGTGTTTAATTTCGGAAGCCGGTAATCTCAGGCCCTAAAGGTCTTTTGAAGAAACCTGGTTTCTGGCGCTCTCTACCAGAAGTTTGTTTTATCGAAGAAACCAGGTTTCTCATATCATTTTGACAGGAGTGCTTGGGGTTGAAAGGAGGTCTCATGTCTACTCATTGGCTCAGACTTTTCCTAGCCAGCTTGGTCCTCACCGGGCTGGCTTGTAATCTCTCCGGCACAGCGGTCACCTCCACCGATACACCCGCGGCCCCCACCCGCTCGGCGGAACTCTCGGAATTGCAGTTGGACGTTCAGGCGCAAGTCACAGCGAACGAAGATTGGCAGTTCGCCGCCGAGGGCAGCCAGATTGAGACCAGCGGCGCCGTCAAGACCGGCAGTGAATCTCGGGCCCGCGTGGACATCTCGGATGGCACCCTCATCCGTCTGGGTGCAGACACCCTCTTCACGCTGCTTGAGCTTTCGCCGGAAATGAATGACCCCATCACGCGCTTCAAGCTGGAAGCCGGTAAGGTCTGGATTGAAGTGACCCGTGCCTTGGGCGGCGGCACGTTTGAAATCGAAACGCCGTCCGGCGTCAGCGCCGTGCGCGGTTCGTTGATGAGTGTGGAATACGACCCCGTGACCGGCGAGTTAACCATCACCTGTCTGGAAGGCCAATGTCGAGTGACCGACCCGCAGGGCAACTCGGTTGATCTGACGGATGGGGAACAATCCGAAATTGCCGCACCCGGACAACCGCCGTCACCGGCCCACCCCATTGACGCGGTGGCCCTCGCCGAATGGTCGCAGGAGTTTCCCGAGGCGCAGAGCCTCGTCGAGGTTCTGCAAGCCGCCCCCACTCCCACGGATTCATTTTCGCAACCGGGCGGGCAGAACACGGACATCACTTTTGAGGGTTTCGTGGATGCCTCATCGACTTACTCCGACGAATACCCGACTCACCTGGCGATAGACGGGGACGATACAACTTCCTGGTTTTCGGCGGGCAGCCAGGTGGATGGCGACTACTCGTTCTTCCGCTGGACCGGCGCGCAGGATGACTTGATTACTTCCGTCGGCGTCCTCTCCAACAAGAATCACCAGGACCCCAACGTTCGCACCGGCTATGGTTTCGCTTCGGTCACCGTTCAAGTTTTGGACGCTGGGAACACGGTGGTGTTTGAGCAGAACGTGACCTTGGACGGCACTCCGGACCCAGACATGTTCGTGCAACCGAACGTCGTAGGCCGCACCGTAATCTTGTTCTTTTACGGCCATGAAGCGCCGGACTGCGGCGGGTTCAGCGAATTGCAGATCTTCGCCGCGCGCTAAACCCGTCGGTAATAAACGCGCGTCACAAAGAAGGGCCGTGAGATGGATAAGACGATTGCGATTCAATTCGATCACTTGAGCAAGGCCTTTGGGCGCGGACCGAGTCTGACCTCGGCCGTGCGCGGCCTGGATTTAAAAATCCAAGCCGGTCAGGTCTATGGTTTTCTGGGACCGAACGGCGCCGGCAAGACAACCACCATCCGCATGATTATGGCGTTGATCTACCCCTCGGAGGGTCAGGTCACTGTTTATGGCCAAGAGGTGCAAAAGCATCCGGAGGCGCTCAAACGAGTAGGCGCGCTGGTGGAGGGCGCCGCCTTCTACGGCTACCTGACCGCCCGCGAGAATCTGGAAGTGCTGGCACATACCGCGCACGACCATGACGCCCGCCGCATTACAACGCTGCTGGAACAGGTCGGTCTCGCCGACCGCGCGCAGCGCAAAGTGAGCCAATACTCCTTGGGGATGAAACAACGCTTGGGAATTGCCGCTGCCCTGTTGAACAACCCGGACCTGGTGATTTTGGACGAGCCAACCAATGGCCTGGACCCAGCCGGCATCCAAGAGATGCGAACTTACATTCGTAGTCTAGCTGGCGAGCAGGGCCGGACTGTTTTTCTCTCCAGCCACCTGCTCCACGAGGTAGAGCAGATTTGCGACCGCGTCGCCATCATTCACAAAGGCCAACTGGTGCGCGAAGGCACCGTCACCGAGCTAGTCGCCGGAAAAGCCAAACTTCGCGTTCAGGCCTCGCCGGCGGAAAAGGCCCTGGAAGTGTTGCAAGGTCGCTGGAGTGTCACGAATGATAAAGACTGGTTCACGGTGAACGCTCCCCCCGAGGCCGGGCCCTCCATCGTCCAGCACTTGGTCGCGGAGGAGGTTCAGGTGTATCAAGTGATCGTCGAGCGCCAATCGTTAGAAGAATACTTTATGAACGTTACCCAAGCTTGAGTCAGGAAGTGAATCCCTATGCTCCAATCATTTTTTAGCTTGCTGTATGCCGAATGGCAAAAGATCATCAAGAACTATATGCTGACCAGCTTTCTGGTTTGGATTTATCCGGTGGGCCTGGCCGCTTTTTACACCATCGCCGTGCTGTCCGGTCTCATTTCCCAAACGGCGCAACGCGCCATGGTCGCTAGTAGCTCCGGACAGTGGACCACCGATATGCTTGGTATCTGGGCCTTTGTCACTTCCTTTCCGGCGAACATCCTGGGACGAATGCCGCCGCTCGCCTTCATGGCGGTGGTGTTTGCCGGTGAGTATCAATGGAGCATGTGGAAGAACCTGATTCCCCGCAGCCGGCGCGCTGCCTTAATCCTAGCCAAGTTTGTGGCCTTGACGGGGGTGATCATGTTATCCCTATTTCTCTCTTCCATTGTGATTGGGGTGGGCCAAAGCCTGGTTTATAAAATGGCGGAAGTCACTTACGGCCCAACAGCGACGGCGGAGGTTTTAGGAAATTTTGCGCGTGACTATGGCCGCGAGGTGCTACTAAGCACCACCTCCCTGATCATTCTGGCCGGCTATGCCGCCGTGGCGGCCATCCTCACTCGATCCATCTTGGGCGGTTTGCTGGCAGGGTTCGGCCTTTCGGTCGTTGAACCAATGTCCCTAGCCCTGCTACTCGTGTTCGGCAAAATCTTCGATCAGCCCGATCTCGTCAATCTCTATCAGTTCACTCCCACCTACAATCTAGACAACGTCCGTTCCTGGCTCGTGCATCAGGCTGCTTTCACGCAAATCGGGGTCAACTTCACGGCGCAACCCAGCCTCGGCTTTTCTTGGATCGTCTTAAGCGTCTGGGTCATTGGCTTAATCCTGCTGACGATCCTGGTGTTTGAGCGGCAAGATATTACCGCGTGAATACAGCCTCCCGACAGAACAGTTTTCAGGTTGCGAGACCTGTCAGGTATCACAAATTAAGATTGAGATCAAATGACATAGAGGGAGACCTGACAGGTCTGACTTTCGCTTGCGTAAACCAAGAAATCGCTCTAAGCCAAAGGAAAATAACACGATGAATGAATTTCCTCGCTTTGATTTGACCGACAAAGTGGTGCTCGTCACCGGCGCGGCGCGTGGCTTAGGCCGCGCCATCGCTCTCGCATGCGCCCACGCGGGCGCGCACATCGCCCTCGGTTTACGCGATTTTACGACCGGCGGCGACTTGGTGCGCGAGATAGAAGCGCTCGGCCGCCAAGCCATGCCTTTGCAAATGGACGTGACGCACCTTAATCAGATCTTTCACGCCGTGTCGGCGACCGTCACCCACTTCGGACGGCTCGACATCCTGGTCAATAACGCCGGGATTGCTCCAGAAAACCTCGCCGAAGATGTGACGGAGGCGGATTTTGATTTGACGTTGGCCGTGAATCTCAAGGGGACATTCTTCACCAGCCAAGCCGCGGCGCGCGTGATGATGCGCCAACAATCCGGGCGGATCATCAGCCTGAGCTCCCAAGCCGGCTTTGTGGCGCTGCCAACCGAGTCTGTTTACTGCATGACCAAAGCTGCCATCTCCCATCTGACCAAATGCCTGGCGGTCGAATGGGGAAAATACAACATCACCGTGAACGCCGTCGCGCCCACGTTTATCCGAACGCCGGGCACGGAAGCGGTGTTGGCGGACCGCAAATTTAACGCCGAGGTGATTGAACGGATCGCCGGGCTGCACCGGATTGGCGAACCGATGGAAGTCGCCGGGGCGGTGGTGTTTCTGGCTTCGCCGGCGGCCTCGCTCATCACGGGCGAGACGCTCCTGATTGACGGCGGTTGGACAGCCAGGTAAAACCAGGAGATGCAATCGCAGACCCCGGCACTTGCTCCGCAGGAAAAAAACTTTTTGCAATGGAGTCACCTATGGTATAAGATTATTGCTGAACTGAGGCTAGGAGACGCCCATGAGCATGCAAGCAAAAACACCGCTGCCTGAAAGCCGGATTTACCAATGTGCGCCCGTGAATGCGCTGGTGGAAGGCATCTATGAACAAAAAATTCCTTTCACCGAAGTTAAAAAGCACGGCGATTTTGGACTGGGCACCTTTGACAATCTCGATGGTGAGATGGTGATGCTCGACGGGCGGATCTATCAAATCACCTCGGATGGGGAAGTGACGCAAGTGGACGACGACGAGGCCTTAACCCCGTTTGCCTGCGTCACCTTTTACCAGCCGCTCAGCCACGACGAAACCAACCAGGAAATGGCTTACCCGGCTTTTTTGGATTGGCTCCACAACCTTTTGCCATCTCCCAACATTTTCTACGCCATCCGGATTGAAGGCCTGTTCTCGCACGTCAAAGTCCGTTCCGTTCCCAAGCAAGAATGCTACCGGCCACTGGTCGAAGTCGCCAAGGAACAACCCGTTTTCAATTTCTACGACCTCCCGGGAACATTAGCCGGCTTCTTTACACCGGCTTATATGGCCTCGCTTAATGTCCCCGGTCTGCATTTGCATTTTCTCTCTTCGGACTTGCAGCACGGCGGGCATTTGCTAGAATGCGCGTCGCGGAACATCCGGGTGGGCGTCCAGTTCATTAGCTCGCTTGAACTCTCACTGCCCATGAGCCTGGATTATTTGACTTGGGATTTCCAGCGGGATATTCACCAAGACTTGAACAAGGCCGAGAAATAATAGCTCCGTGCTTACGACAAACCTTTGGCAGGGAAACAGCGTCCGCCTGCGGGCCGTGGAGGTGGAGGACTGGGAGAAGTTCTTTGAATGGGAGGCGGGGCCGGATGTGGGCTTTGCGCGCCAGACGTACGCCCTCCCCTTTCCCAAGTCGCGCGAGGCAGCCAAGAAATGGGCGAGTGAGCAAGCAAATGCCAAACCCCAAAATCATGAGTTTCGCTGGGTTATCGAAAATCTTCAAGGCGAATTCGTCGGCACGCTCAATACGCATGGTTGCGATGCGCGCGTGGGCACGTTCGGGTATGGCATCACCCTCCGGCGCGAACATTGGCGCAAAGGCTATGCCTCGGAGGCCATTCGGCTGGTGCTGCGCTACTTCTTTCGCGAGCTGCGTTATCAGAAAGTGACGGTGGACGTCTACGCCTTCAACACCGCCTCGCTCGAACTGCACCGCAAGCTTGGCTTTCAAGAAGAAGGCCGGCTGCGGCGGATGGTCTACACGGACGGGAACTATCACGACGCATTCATTCTGGGGATGACCGTCGAGGAGTTTGAAGAGTTGGAGAAATAGGTGTACATTCTTATCAACGGATGGAACGGATCGAACGGATAGACATAGATAAAATCCGTTCGATCCGTTCCATCCGTTGACTCAGACAGGAGACCCAACCATGCCCCTCCCCCCTCCCCAACGCGGGATGTTCTTTGAAGAGTTCGCCCCCGGCCAAAAAATCGTCAGCGCCGGCCGCACGATTACCGAACACGACATCGTCGCTTTCGCCGGGCTGTCGGGCGACTTCAATCAAATCCACACGGACGCGGACTACGCCAAGTCCACGCCCTACGGCCAACGTATTGCGCATGGATTGTGCGGGCTATCCATCGCCTCCGGGCTGGCCGTGCAGACCGGCGTGATGGAAGGGACCGTCCTCGCCTTCCGAGAAATCAACGAGTGGAAATTCAGCCTGCCCCTGTTCATCGGCGATACGATCCATGTGGAGTTGGAAGTCCTGGAAACCAAATCCCTGCCCCGGCTCGGCGGTGGCGCCGTCACGTTGAGTTTGGACGTAAAGAACCAGGCGGGCAAATCCGTCCAGAAGGGCAAATGGACGGTGCTGATGATGAGCCAGCCGGCGGCGCCCGGCTAGCGCTTTAGTTGAATTTGAAGTATAGTTCGCGCCCATTCCGACCCGATTCAACCTTCCGAATTCATAAAATAAAAAAAGGAGAGATATACCATGCCCAACAAACGAATGAGCAAGTCTGAATTAGTCGCAGCCATCGCGGAGAAAAGCGATTTGAACAACAAGCAGGTGGCGGCGGCGCTTGAGGCCCTGAATGAGGTCATCATGCAGCAGCTTGGCAAAAAGGGGCCCGGCGAAGTCACCATCCCCGGTCTGCTCAAATTGAACGTCGTCCTCAAGCCGGCGACGCCGGAGCATGAAGGCATCAACCCCTTCACCAAAGAGCCGACGGTTTTCAAGGCGAAACCGGAACGCAAAGTGGTGAAAGCCCGGCCGCTCAAGGGACTTAAGGATGCCGTTTAGCCTTGCGCTTTCACCCATGACTCTCTTGAGGAGGAGAGGCCAATGAAATCTACGCGATCGTTCAAGTTCATCGCTGCCCTCATGATGCTGACGCTGGCTATGCTGGCCTGCGGCGGCGGGACCACGGCCAAGCCGACGCGAACCCCGCCCCCGCCCAGGGAGACGGAGGAGGAAGAGCCGACCGAAGCCGTCACCAGCGACGATATCGAAATCGTCAACCAGTCCACCTATACCGATGCGGATGACTACTTCCATGTCGTCGGAGAAATCCACAACGGCAGTCAGCGAGCGCTCACCGACATCGAACTCACCATTGAGATCAAGAACGAAGACGGTGATTCGCTCCTCAAAGACGACTCCGATGAAGCGGTCGACAGCCTGACCTTTAGTCCGCTGTTGAGCACATTAGGCGCGGACGAATCTTCTCCCTTTGACTATTACGTTAGTGTGGATCCGGAGGTGGAGACCGAAATCCCGGCGGCGAAGGACTGCTGCCAGGTCACCGTTACCGGCCAGGAGACGGGCGAGGTGGATCGCGCCGACCTCAAAGTGGAAAACGGCCAGATGACCACCGATAGCTATAACGACATTCACCTCACCGGCGAAATCGTGAATCAGGGCGATACCCCGGTGCAGATCAACAGTCTGGCCGGCGCGGCATTGAACAAAGATGGGGAGATAATCGCCGCCGACTGGTCCAGCACGGTCGCGCGTTACCTGTCCCCCAGTGGCGCAGAGAGTGGCAATGATCGCACTCCGTTCGATGTCACGCTGTCCGGACCGGTGGAGGACGTTGATGATTGGACGATCTTTTGGGATGCCGACCAAACGGAACCGGCCGCCAGTACCAACCTGGAGCTAGAGATCGCCCGCGGCTACTTGGACAGTCTGGGGTTCTATCATGTGGTCGGGACGGTGACCAATAACGGCGAAGAAATGCTCAACGTCTGGATGGTCGCGGGCCTGTATGCCGAGGATGATACCGTGCTCGACGCCAATCTCATCAGTCTCCCCCTCTATCTGGGTGCTGGGGAAAGCCTGCCTTACGATTTTTCGAGTTTCAGCAGCGTCAACAACAACCAAGAGGAAGCCGACCGGATTGACAAATTCACCGTCCAGGTGGATTACTACTGGACGTATGCGGTAACCTCCGACGTCGTCGCGCTGGAGACCTCCAACGAAGACAACGAATTCACGGCCGGCAGTTGGGCGGTGAAGGGGGACGTGGTTAACTCTTCCGAACACGATCTCTCCAACTTGGTAGTCGTCGCCGATCTGCATGACGCCGAGGGCAACATTCTCGCCGTCGGCTGGACCAGCGTCTATCCGCCCGGCGATGAGGACGCGATCGCCCCGGAGGATACGGTTCCTTTTGAGTTCACAATCTATCTGGACCCGGACCTGGATACGTCGGACCTTAAATTCACCACCTACGCCCAAGGCCAAGTGAAGTAAGAGCGATAGAAAGCCAGACCAACAAACAGCGCCCCGAAAACTCCGGGGCGCTGTTATTTTCTCCTAGACTTACGCAAATCCAGCCTTTTTTAATCACGAAGGCCGCGAACCGCAAAAACCGCGCGAATAACACGAATTTTCTTTTGTTTTATTCGCTAAATTCGGCCTATTCGCGCGAAGCGTATTCGTGATAAGAATCCTTCTGAACTGCGTAAGTCTTATTCTCTTTGCCAAACCATCGCGTCATGCTAAACTCGGTGGCACATGACCCTCGGCCACCAACTCAACCACCTCGAAACTTCCGGTCTTATTCGCCTGGCGACCACGCAGCCGGAACTGGAATATCTCTTCCGGCACGTTCTTCTGCAAGAGGCCGCTTACAACTCCACGCTGAAAACGGAGCGGCGTAACCTGCATCGCGCGGTGGGCGAGGCGCTAGAACACCTCTATCCCGATCAACTTGCCTCGCAAGAACTGGCCCCGCTCCTCGGCCAACACTTTCACGAAGCCGGCGACAACGCCCGCGCGCTGAAATACTTCTCACTGGCCGGAGACGCCGCCGCCCGCGTCTATGCCAATGCCGAAGCCGTGCTCCACTACACGCACGCATTGGAGCTTGCTCGGCTGGCACAACCGGATAACGAGCACTGGACGCATCTCTACTCCGGCTGCGGTCAGGCGCTGGAGTTAAGCTCGCGTTACACGGAGGCGCTGGCGAATTACCGAGATATGGAAGCGACCTCTCAAGCCAAGCAGGACTCCACCATGGAGTTCACCGCGCTAATGGCCCAAGCGAAAATCCACTCCACAGCCAACCCGGAGCAAAACCCGGCGCAGGCGCACCGCTTATTGGAACGCGCCCTCGCTCTGGCGCACGCGCGCGGGGATCAAGAGGGCGAATCGAAAATTCTGTGGAATCTCATGCTGATTGAAATCTTCGCCGGGAGTAATGCGCCGCAAGCCATCGTCCACGGCGAGCAAGCGCTCGCCCTCGCCCGCGAGTTGGGCTTGCGGGAACAATTGGCTTTTACGCTGAACGATATCACGTACGCTTACATCACGATGAATCAGATTCCTCGCGCGCGGGCCACGCAGGCGGAAGCCCGCGAACTGTGGCGTGAACTGGGCAACCCGGTGATGCTAGCCGATAACTTAGCCAATACCTCCATCCGTTACTTGTTCGATGGAGACTACGACCGCACGCTGGCCTGCGCCGAGGAAGCGCTGCAGATCTGCCAGAGAATTGGAAATGTTTGGGGAGAGGTCAACAGCCAGTTTATTCTGGGCCACGTTTACCTGGAGCGTGGCGAATTTGACCAGGGCCTGGCGATCATGGAGCGCGCGATTGCGCTGGGCGAGCAGACCGGGCACCGGCCGGCATTGATCGGCACACGCGCCGACCTGGCCTGGAACTATGGGACGCTCGGCGTTCCGCAACGCGGTCTGGAGCTGGCGCAGTTGGCGCTGGTCAACGCCGAGGCGCACTACCCTCACTGGGGATCGTGGGCCCAGGCGGTTTTGGCCCATCTCCATTTGCTGATGGGCGACCTCGACGCCGCAGAAAAAATGGCACGCGCCGGCCGCCAGAGCCTCAAGCCAGGCAGCTTGCAACTGCTCGGGCCGATCCTGCTCTCGCTAGCGGAAGGCGAACTGGCGTTGGCTCAAGGGAAACACTCAGACGCGCTGGCGGTTATGAATGACCTACTGACCTATCTGCGCGAGGGCGAGACGCGCCTCTTTCTCCCGGATGCTCTCCACTTGAAGAGTCAGGTGCTTCTGGCCCTCGGTCAAGAGGCCGTGGCGCACGAGACGTTGGACCAGGCGCGGGCCGAAGCCGAGGCCTTAGGCTCACGTCGCAGCTTGTGGCCGATTCTGTCTATGCAAAGTGAACTTGAACTTCGGCGAGGCCATCAGGCCGAGGCGGAGCAACTTCGCCGGCAAGCGCAAGAGATCATCACCTCTATCGCCGATCACATTGATCAGCCGGAGTTGAGGGTGTCATTTCTTAGCCGGGCTGAAGTAGTCAGAGTGACGCGTGATTAGTGAGGCGTGAAGTTTACGAATCACGGGTCACGCCTCACGCGTCACACCATCAAAACCGCAAATTCCAAGTCATCCTAAGGAGTCTAGCAATGTCAATCGAAGAAAACAAAGCCATCGTTCGCCGTTACCAGGAAGCCTACAATACGAATAACCTGGATGATTTAGATGGATTGGTCGCCGCGGATTTGATAACGCATGCCCTGATGCCCGGCATGCCGTCCGGCCTGGAAGGCGGCAAACAGATTCACCGCCTGACGATTGCCGCCCTCCCGGACTTCTCTACCGCGATCGAAGACTTGATGGCCGAGGGCGATAAAGTGATTATGCGCTTCACGGCGACCGGCACGTTTAAAAACGAATTCATCGGCCTGCCACCAACCGGCAAGCTAATCAAGTTCACGGGAATTTCTATCTTCCGCCTGGCGGGCGGAAAAATTGTGGAACACTGGGGCCAAGAAGATGAGCTGGGATTGATGCGCCAACTGGGCGCGATTCCGGGGTGAAAATCTTTAACCACCAAGACACAAGGCCACAAAGGAAGACCTATGACTTTCTTTGTGTCTCCGTGACTTGGTGGTGAGTCTTTTAGCTCAAGCCACAACGGGCAGCGAGATTGATTTGCCCGCCACCTCGCCTTGCAAACTCCACGGACTGGTCTGGGTAATCGTCACGCGCGCGGTGCGGCCCGGCCACGCGGCCTCGGCCTCAAAGAAGACCAATTTATTCGTGCGCGTGCGCCCCTTCCATTTCCCTTTGTGATTCGCCTCCACCAGCACGTCCACCATCCGCCCGAAATAACCGGCATTGATGTCCGTCACCACCTGGGCTTGCAGTTCTTCGAGCAGTTTGAAGCGGCGCATTTTTTCTTCTTCGGAGACGTCATCCGGCAAGCGGCGCTCGGCAACCGTGCCCGGGCGTGAGGAGTAACGCGCTAAGTGCGCCACGTCCAATTTGAGATCGGCGAGCAACTCATACGTGCGTTGGAACTGTTCCCCACTCTCGCCGGGGAAGCCGACGATGATATCAGTGGCGATGGAAGCGTTGGGGATGATCGCGCGGATGCGTTCGATCAGCCGCCGATAATCTTCCGCCGTGTAGCCGCGTTTCATAGTGCGCAGCACCTCGTCATCCCCGGCTTGAACCGGGACTTCGATATGCTCACAGACCTTTGGCAGTTCGGCGACGGCCTCCAGCAATTCATCGGTCATGTAACTGGGGTGTGAGGTCAGGAAGCGGATGCGTTCAATCCCTTCGATGTCATTAATGACGCGCAGCAGTTGCGCCAAATTCGGGCCATCCGGGATGTCTTTTCCGTAACGATCCACGATCTGCCCCAGCAGCGTGACTTCTTTGACGCCTTGCGCGGCCAGCGAGCGGACTTCCGCCGCGACTTCGCCGACCGGGCGTGAGCGTTCCACGCCGCGCCGGAACGGGATGATGCAGAAGGTGCAGCCATGCGAACAGCCATAGACGATGGGGACATGCGCGGCGACGAGCCGGCCCTGCTCCGCCACGGGGAGAACGAAAGCACCGTCCGAGGCATTGAGCACCGTCGTGACTTCATCTTGATAGGCGAAGCGACGCGCCGTCTCGGCTTCAGATAAATCGCGCCCCTCCCGTTCGGCCAGGAACCGGACGAGCGGCCCCGGCTCGGAGGGCGGCGAGAACACATCCACATATGGCAGCGCTTGCTTGAGTTTCTCCGCACCTTTGACGCCGACCAGGCAGCCCATCAAATTGATGACTAACTCCGGGCGGCGCTTTTTCACGGGCAGCAAGGAGGTCAGGCGACCGTAGGCCTTGTCTTCGGCGCTCTGCCGGACGACGCAGGTGTTGAGCACAATCACGTCCGCCTGCTCGATGTCCGCTTCCGCGCGATAGCCGAGCTTCTCCAGCGCACCGGCCACGCGCTGTGAATCCGCCACGTTCATTTGACAGCCTTCGGTCCAGATATGGTATTTCATAGCGTTGGGGATTTTACCACGCCACCCTACCCGACGGTGGAGGCCAATTCAGATTCACTTGGCGGGGCCAGTTCAGGATCTAAGTGATAGAGAAAGTCAGGCGCGAAGTCAGCGCCATTCGGCCAAGCGACTGTACGCGAGTCAGGATCAAGGTGAGCCTTCGCAAAGTAAGCCGGGTCACGCAAAGGCTCAAAGATCGGGCCATAGAGTTCACGACGCAAATTCACCCGTTTGCGTTTCCCATCCTCGAAGGCTAATTCAAGCGAATACGAGCCAACCACTTTTACTTCTACGAGGTGAATAATCACAGGAAATTCCTCCATTAATCCAGGGGCGCGATCTGAAGCAAAGGCTGACGTCCACGCGCCAATTCCCAGTTGGCACGCAACTCCGCTTGATGAATGGCCGCCCATTCAAAGACTTTAGCCCGAATACGCCGCGAGAGTTCACCTTCCAAGATAATGATCGGGTCAATACCTATCTCTGCCGACTCCGCATTGTATTCCACATGAAAATGTGGCGGACTATGTTCGCGGTAGAACATCAGGACCTTGATTCCCTCGAAGATACAAATTGTCGGCATAAGTCTCCTTGACCATCACGGTTCATTATACAATTTTAATAGAATCCGGCGACATGGTTATCAGCGGGTGTGCGCGTAAGAGTTGTCAGCGGGTTGATGCTCCCGCGCCGCCGAGGACGGCGGCTTGAGCTGGGGCCTGATCACCTTTGCATGGACACCAATTTTAAAAGACAAAGCCTGCGAAGGCAGGCCTGGTCAGCTTCACGGTCTCTCCGGACCGAGGCGGTGTTCAATTAGAGAGTCACTTCTCACCGCTGCTAGAGCGGTTCGGAGCCGCCGCGGGAAACCAGATAAATTTCTTCGGCGTGGAGGATTGCGCTATAACCCGGCGACCATTCTAGCCCGCGGACGCGAACCCGATCATTCTCTTCCGCTCCGAGGACTTCACAGAGCGTTGTTTGATCGGTTCGGGGCCTCACTAAGTCGCCTGCGGCAAACATAAATTTTGACGGGCCAGAGGACTTCAGAGAGGGATGGGGGGACGGGTCGGTAAACATTGCTACGTTTCTCCTATTAACAGATTGGGGGTAAAAGTTAAGACGAACTAGATAGTTAGTTGGGTTCGAGCGCTATCAGTTGGTTCCTACAGTCTGGGTATTACAAGCTGTTTAACGTTCAATGAGAAGCGCATGTTATTCTTTCCTATTGATTTTCACTGCAAAATAACTATGAATTTCACTGACTCACGGCCGCGGTCCTCTCATCGGACCACTAATCATCATTCTACTTCCGCAGTGTTTATTCAGGGTAACCTAAATTGCCTTACAATCTGAGACATGACCTGGACACCGAACCATCTCACCCGAAAACAAATGGAAGAACGTCGCCGAAAAGGAGGGCGGTTGCTCAAGGCCGGAAAGCAGCCG
>Ga0209382_10000156_pt1 | contig 105060 bp, 86 predicted proteins | sample SoiMetdeltSBSDD5_FD_187599 | JGI IMG/M metagenome (GOLD analysis project Ga0209382, IMG submission 187599) | Bulk soil microbial communities from a Populus tree surrounding site in Tennessee, USA - Soil MetaG P. deltoides SBSDD5 (SPAdes) (version 2) | ecosystem: Environmental > Terrestrial >...
GCTGCGCTTCCCCGCCGTCGGGATAAGAGGCTGCCCGGGTACGAAGTTGATCTCGACACGGCGAAAGCTGGCATTGCGGTAGAATGGCAGAGATGGTTGGCCTTGTCCAAGGAATCACCGGACGTCTTCATATTCGCGCGTCCTACGCGTGTGCGGATGTGCCACGAGTGCGGCACTCGGACGCACTTGGGCCGGGCGGCGCCTACCTTCTCCAATGAGAAAAACGTCATCTCGCCACGCAATATATCGCGGTCCGGCGGTGGCGCGATGCACTGCGGGGGATTTAGCGGAGTGCCGCAGAAGAGTCACCCAAGATTGGGCATGATCGGACGATTCCGGCGGACATGCTTCGTAGGTTCGCAGCTGACGCAAGCCCTCGCTTCATCGAGCGACAAGTAAGCCCCGGGTTGTTGCCCTGCTGGGTCAGCGAGGCGGCGGTCGGCGCGAGGGACATGGTCAAGCGGGCCGCATTGGTAGGGCCACTGGGTCCCGTTTGTTAGTTGGACTCTCGGCCGCCGCGCGCAGTCGAGCGAACGGCTGCAAGTCGGACCAATAACGTAGCCTAAGGTAGATGCTGCCGAGCAAGCGCAAAATACCTGGTGGTGGGCACCTGGCCTACTGCTTGCGTCCCGGTAGCGGCTCAAGCCGACCTCGCGCCCGCCTGAACTCGAGTTAGGCCAAGTTGATGCGCTTTAGGCTCGTGCCACTTCGCCGTTCATCAGGCTTTCGAAGTATTCGATCGTGGTCTTCAAACCTTCGCGCAAAGGTATTCGGGGCCGCCAACCCAGCGCTTCCTGGGCCTTGCTGATGTTTGGCCGCCGCTGCTTCGGGTCATCTTCCGGAAGCGGATGGTGAACAATCTTTGATTTCGACCGAGTCAACCCAATGACCGTCTCGGCTAGCTGGCGAATCGTGAACTCTTCCGGGTTACCGAGGTTTATGGGCCCGGTGATGTGATCACCCGACTCCATCAACCGCAAAAGACCGTCAACGAGATCGTCGACGTAGCAGAACGAACGCGTTTGATCGCCGTCGCCATATACCGTGATGTCTTGGTTCCGTAATGCCTGCATGATGAAATTTGAAACGACGCGTCCATCCGAGGGATGCATATGCGGACCATAGGTGTTGAAAATCCTGGCGACTTTGATCCGCAGCTTATGCTGCCGCAGATAATCGAAAAACAATGTTTCGGCGCAACGCTTGCCCTCGTCATAACACGATCTGGCGCCGATCGGATTGACATGGCCCCAATAATCCTCGGTCTGAGGATGGACTTCGGGGTCGCCGTATACCTCTGACGTCGAGGCCTGCAGGATCTTGGCTTTCACCCGTTTTGCCAGGCCCAACATGTTGATGGCACCATGAACGCTGGTCTTTGTGGTTTGAACCGGATCGAACTGGTAGTGAATCGGCGAAGCCGGACAAGCTAGATTGAAGATCTCGTCGACTTCCACGTAGAGCGGGAAACACACATCGTGCCGTACCAATTCGAAGCACGGATTCGACAGCAGAGAATGAACGTTGCGCCGCGTTCCGGTGTAAAAATTATCGACGCACAGGACTTCATCGCCGCGCTCAAGCAGACGCCGGCAGAGGTGCGATCCGATGAAGCCTGCACCACCAGTGACCAGCACTCGACGCTCACCATTCATGTCGTACTTCCTTCTGGCTCTTGCGCATCGAAAAGCAGGTGAGTCCCGAGCTGCTGGCAGGACACAGCATTCATAGTATATTTCGGGCTGCCAGCCATTCCAAGCGCAGCATTTTAGTACGGTGCGTCTCGTGGCAAAGCTGGTGCGCGGCGAGGTCGACGCCAAGTTGCGAGACCGGCTGAAGCGGCGGCGCACGAGCGCCCAGCGTTTCGGCTGTCGGCGCCTGCACTTGCTGCTCAAGCGAAAGGGCTATGCCAATGCTCCGATAGAAGCGATCTCGGCAATTGGCGCTTGCTCACCGGCTCCATTGCGCGCGAGGTGCTTGGAAAGCGCCAGCCCGCATCGCCGATCTTCACGATACGCGAAACTCGTCCATCTTGTGCCCTTCCCGCAAGAGGGACTGGAGCCAGCGAGGACGCGCACCTCTGCCCGCCCAGGTCTCCGATTTGTTTGCTGGATTCCGGTATTTCGGAGCGACCTTTCGCCCTTTAAGAGAGCTCTTGCCGGCACGAACTCCTCCTGCCGGCCGGCCGCCGATATAGCTGCTGATCCGTGCAAGCTGTTCTTCAAGAGCTTTTATTTGCGCGGTCGCTCGAGTCTTGATCAGTCGTTCTGCCTCATCGCGTAGAGAAATAATCGCGTCGAGAGTCATTCTTGCCAGGCCACTGCGTGCCTGCGATCTAACCGTTCGTTTCGTTTTTCGGGAAGTCTTCCTCGGGGACCTCCTCGATTTTCGCTGTTGCGGCTTTGTGCGGCGAGCTTTCTTCGCGGCCATCATTCTCTCCAAAAATGTGGACTGCTTTCGAAGGCCCAGCGGTCATGCGAGGACCCCGACCCTAGCCCTGTTGGATCCACAGGGGCTGTGGGTCACGCAGAGTATAGCTTTTCCGGAAGTGAATGCGACTCCCGCTACGGCTCTACGAACCATCGTTGAGATGTGTTGAAGTGGCGGGACTAAGGATCTGGAGTCGTTCCCTAGCAGCGGACGGAGCCGGAGAAGAGGAAGCGAACGAGGCGGAGGATCGTCACGGCGCTGAAAGCTACGTTGCGCTTGGGGGTGCGGGAACGGGCGGCGCTAGCCGATTTGGACTGGCGTTATCAGGCTCATCCGAACCAGATTCATGCCTGGAGCAAGCAGCTTGTGGACCAAGCGTCACGGGCACCCTTGACCGGCAATGGCGATGCGGCGGGGCGCCCGCGAACGCCAGTTGGAGCGCCGGCACGCCAAAGATCGGACAGCTCATTGTGGACCGCGAACTTTTTGGCCAGGATGTCCGGAAGATGAGCACCCCGGTCCGCGAATTCGTTGAGCGCCATATGCCCGCGGCCCCAACGGCAACGATTTGCAACCTGATCGGATCAGGAGAGCGCAACGGTCGCCTGGACTAAGAAAAAGGTCTTCGGCGGCGGTTCGAAAATCGGCATATCACTCAACCCTGATTCCGGGTACTAGTGGTCGGCGCGGCCCTGATGCTACGACATTGATGGAGATCGCAGGATATGAAAGAGCGTGTTGCGTTGGTCACCGGCGTCACGGGCCAAGATGGCGCTTATCTCGCCGAATTCTTGCTCGAGAAGGGTTACGTTGTCCATGGTATTAAGCGACGTTCATCCTCTTTCAACACCGGCCGGGTTGATCACCTCTACCAAGATCCGCATGAGGAGAACCTACGCTTCACCATGCATTACGGCGACCTGACCGATGCCACCAACCTGATCCGCATTATCCAGGAGACGCAGCCCGACGAGATCTACAATCTGGCGGCCCAAAGCCATGTCCAGGTCTCGTTCGAGACACCGGAATACACGGCGAATGCCGACGGTCTCGGCACCCTGCGGCTACTCGAGGCGATCCGAATCCTCGGCATGCAGAGACGCGCACGTTTCTATCAGGCCTCGACCTCGGAGCTTTACGGCGCCGTTCGGGAGGTTCCTCAACATGAGACCACGCCGTTCTACCCGCGCTCGCCGTACGCCGCAGCAAAGCTTTATGCCTACTGGATCACGGTGAATTACCGGGAAGCCTATGGCATGCATGCGTCGAACGGGATTCTGTTCAACCACGAAGGCCCGACCCGAGGTGAGACCTTCGTCACCCGCAAGATCACCCGGGCAGTGGCGGCGATCAAGCTCGGCCGTCAGCAAAAACTGTATCTCGGCAATTTGGATGCGAAGCGCGACTGGGCGCATGCGCGCGACTATGTGGAGGGGATGTGGCGCATCCTGCAGCAGCCGGAGCCCGACGACTACGTCCTCGCGACCGGTGAGACCCATTCCGTGCGTGAATTCGTGGAGAAGGCATTTCTGCAAATCGGCATCAGCATCGAGTGGATGGGGTCGGGGGTGGAAGAGAAGGGAGTGGACTCCGTGTCGGGCCGGGTGCTAATCGAGATTGATCGACGCTATTTCCGTCCCACAGAGGTCGACCTTCTCATTGGCGATCCATCCAAGGCCAGGTCCAAGCTCGGCTGGCAGCACAAGGTCTCATTCGATGATCTCGTGGCCGAAATGGTTGCTGCCGACCTAATCACCGTCGCCGGCGAGACCTCGCGTCAGTTGAAACCGCACGACTAGAGGGCAAGCGCCTTGCCCGCTCCCTTCGATCTGACTGGAAAGCGCATCTTCGTTGCCGGCCACAATGGGATGGCGGGTTCTGCCATTGTTCGGCGGCTTCGCCAAGTGCCTTGCGAGGTGCTGGTCGCGGAGCGCCGCGACGTCGATCTTACGCGGCAGGAGCCGACGGAGAACTACTTTCGCTCCGTAGAGCCGGATGTGGTCGTCATGGCGGCAGGACGCGTGGGCGGGATCTTGGCCAATAGCACTTATCCAGTGGAGTTTCTCGCCGATAATCTCGCCATGGCTCTCAATTGCATCCAAGCGAGCCACACGGGTGGCGTGCAGAAATTATTGTTTCTCGGATCAACATGTATTTACCCGAAGTTCGCAAAACAGCCGATGAGCGAGGATCAGATGCTCACCGGCGAGCTTGAGCCGACAAATCAATGGTATGCGATTGCGAAGATCGCGGGGATCAAGCTGTGCGAAGCTTACCACCGCCAGTACGGTTGCGACTTTGTCTCGGTGATGCCGACCAACCTCTATGGGCAGGGCGACAATTATCATCCGGAGCACAGTCATGTCGTTGCAGCCCTCATCCGACGGTTTCACGAGGCCAAAGTCGCCAATGCGCCGGCGGTCGCGATATGGGGAACGGGCACGCCTAGGCGGGAGTTCCTTTACGTCGACGATTTCGCCGATGCCTGCGTATTCATCCTGAAGAATTATTCGAGTCCCGAATTCCTCAACATTGGTGTTGGCCAAGACATGACGATTGCAGAATTCGCTCAAATAGTCGCAGATGTGATTGGCTATCAGGGTAAGATTAGGTACGACGTATCGAAACCAGATGGTACGCCGCGGAAGCTGGTCGACGTTTCACGGCTTTCGGCCCTGGGTTGGAAGGCGAGGATTCCTCTGAGAGAAGGTTTGGCCCGGGCTTACGCGGACTTCCTCGCGAATCCGACGCGGGAGAGGTGAACGATTTTCGTCCGCTCCTTCGGCTTTCCGAAGGAGGGACCGGACGCCAGCAAAGAGAACGACCATGCGCCGAGTGAGCGAAGTGGTACGGACGAAGTTGGCTCTGGGTACCGACACGTGAGATCGCACGTCGAACTGGACTTGCGGCATCAACAGTCTGCACAACGACCAGACGCTTCAGGGTGCCGGGCTGAACTGGTCGCTGCCCGAGGACATGACCGATGCCGCGCTCGAGGCGAAGTGGACCATGGGTTAGGACCCGGCAGCATCGCAGTGCGACGGCTAAGCCCGTCCGTCCCAGCGCCATTCCTAGAAATCCTTACAATCGAACAGCCCGAAGTTGAGCAGGCGCTGCTCGATTAAAGATTTGGCGATTGCTCACCGGTCGGCCGGGCCGCTTCACGGCTTCTCAGCCGACGTCCATCGCCGTCGTCGCTCAGGCCCGGTCAGACGTTACCGTGCTCATGCGTGCCCATTAATTTGCCAGTCATTGAGCAAGCTATTCCACGCACAACGGCTACCCGAAAGGAGGCCCCTATCGGATGGTTACTGTTCAACCAGACTCAGTTGCGCAAAACGGCCGAACATCCCACACGATTCGCCACCGCCACCACGGTCGAGCAGCTTGTACTCCGCCAGGCTGCGCGCGGCTCGAACCACGGCACCCAGCGTTTAGGCCATGCGTTCCAGGCTACATGGTTCGACTTGCCCCTCATGCACCCCCCAAGGGGTGGCCACGGCCGCGTTCCTGATTAGCGTCGCTCGGGGACAGCCCGCCGGCAATGTGCCGCTCATGGCTCGTTCTCTTGGTCCGGGAGTTCCGGGGACGTGATCACGACCGCCGCAGGCGTCTCACTTTACTCGGCCGTGGCCGGGCTCGCGGCCGCGTGGTACAGCTCAAACTCGCCCTGGCTCGAGGTCCAGACCTTGCGGGCGTGAAAGCGCGTGGCCAGAGTTTCAAACAGCCGGGCGTCGGAGCCGTGATCGAGCAGGACGCGGCGGACGAGCCATAGTTGTGCCGGCCGGCTCGCCACCAGGCGCAGGACCGTGGTGGGCTCGGGGTAATGCCGGGCGATCAGGTTCGGGGTCGCCGCGGCGAAATAATCGCTGATGTCCATGTCGAAGACCACCTGGAGGCCTGGCTCGGCTTCCAGCGCGCGCACCCGTTCTACCAGTTGCCAGGACTCGTCCGCCGTCGTGAGCAGCCGGCGCTCAGTGCGAACGTGGGCCTGGGCGAGGTAAACAACGCCCGCCGCGAGAACGACCAGGACCGCCACTCTCACCCTCGGCATGTGAGCCAGGTCGGGCACCAAGGTTAGCCAGAACAGGGCGACCGCCGGCCACACGGGGCGGAAATAGCGCTGCTCTGCAAGGTAAGTCCAGTCAATGTCCTCACCCCAGCTGTAGCGCACGCTCAGGTAGGCCAGGAACAGCACGAGCGTCCCGCTCAACACCAACACGACGCGGCGCAGGTCGCGGGCGCAATCGGCCGGCCGGTAGGGCCCGCGCCACCAGGCCCACGCTAGGCCCGCTACCAGCAGCAGGGGGATGCCCAGGCGTACCAGGGCGCCTGCGCCGGTCGAAGCGGTGCCCGGCTCCAAGGCGCGCCAAGCGCGCTGAAGCAGCGGTTCGAGCGCCAGCGGGATAGTGAGCAGGGATTCCCACGGGTGCAGCACGGCCAGGCGGTGGAACTCCCACTTGGGGGTGATGAAGTCGAGGAGGTTGCTCCCCGTGTGGCTGTAGGCGCGGTTGAAGGCGCCGTATATCCAGTAAACGGCGACTGCCGGCAGGCCGTAGGCCACGGCCGCCAGGCCGCGCCGCACCAGCCCGCGCCGACCGTCGGGCAGGAGCAAGGAAAGGCCGCCGGCCGGGATCAGCACCGCGCAGGCCCAGCGGATGCCGATCAGCACGCCCGTCAGTGCCGAGGCTGCGCCCAGGGCGAAGGCGCGATGGCGTGCGTCGGCGGTCTTGCGCGCGGCCAGAACAAGGCCGATCCAGTAGGGGAGCGCGGCCCAGAAGGAGTAGTCTGTGGTGCCGCCCTTGGGAACCATGGCGCTACCATAGGTCGTTCCGGCCGTGACCAGCAGGCCTGCGAACAGCAGCCGCAAGGACAGCGCCGGCAGGAACCGGCCGGCAAGCCACATCCAGCCGAAAACGCCGGCGACGAGCACTACCGCGTTCACGAGCTTGACCGCACCGTCCACGGACAGGCCCAGCTGCAGTAGCCCTGAAATCAGCAGGGGGTAGAGCGGCGGGAAATAAACCAGGCGGTCGTAGCTGATGACGGCCACGTCGGTGCCGACGTCGGCCATCTGGTGCGTCAGGCCCTCGCCGCGGGCGTGGCGCACAGCCGCCTGGAGCACCCAGCCCTGGTCAGGCCAGGGACGCAGCGGCTGCGTGAAGAAATGCCAAGAGAGGCCTACGGCCGTCGCTGCGGCGAACAGGCTCAGGAGGAGCGTTGACCGTGCCGCCTGTGCGGGCTGCCCCACCCCCGGCGCTTGCACCGGGGTGCTCTCCCGATGATTTAGCGGCGGTTCGAAATGTCGCAGCATAGGGGCTGTCAAGCCATGGGCTCGGCGGAGGAGTTGTTTCCGCGATGACAGACCGCCACCAGCGACAGGCCGAAGGGCGGGGGGATGACGCGCTCCAGCTGCCGCAGAGCTGGCAGGATGCGGTTCATGATGCCGAACTGGCCCTCGCCGTGGATCGAGCGGCGCAGCAGTTTATACTGCACCCACCAGCCGGCGGCGCCGACGCTGTTGAAGTACCGCAGCCGTAGCGGCTCCAGGCCAGTCTGCCTGAGTAGCCGCTGCAGGTGGGCCTTGCCGTAGCGGCGGAAGTGGCCGTCGAGCTTGTCGTAGGGGCCGTACAGCGCCTGGTGGGCGGGTACCAGCAGCGCGAGCGTGCCGCCAGGTACCAAGAATTGCTCCATGCGGCGCAGGGCGGCTATGTCGTCGTCGATGTGCTCCAGCACATTGACGCAGATCACGCTGTCGAACCGCTGGGTCTGCAGTTCCAGGGGCCACTCGGACGGCCCGGCCGTGACGTCGCACAGGGCGAAACGGCACTCGGGGCGGCCGCGGAAGCGCTCTGCCGCGTACGTCAGCACGTCCGCCTCCACGTCGAGGCCGTAAATTAGCTCGCGGTGGCCCAAGAGGTTAATGATGCCGCCCACGCCGCAGCCGATCTCCAGCACCCGCTGGCCCAGATAGGGCAGGAACTGCTCCACCTGCCAATGCAGGTAAGGCCGGTTGATCCGGTCAAAGTGGACATACCGGGCCAGCCGGCTGGAGAGGGGCGGAGCCAGTTCGCCGTTCTGGGTCATCAGGGCCACCGACGGGCTTCGGTGCTTAGGATGCTCAGGAAGAAGCTGGCGAACACCGTCTGGATGGCCATCACCAGAAGGATGACCGCGGGGATCGCCTGGCGCATGGTCACGGGCGGGTCCAACTCGCCGAAGCCCACCGCCTCCCAGCCCCACACGGCCTTGCCCAGGAGCACCGCCCCGGCCAGCATCATCACCAGGGTAGCTGTCGTCGGCGTCGCCCATGATGACATAGCGGCCGCGGGCGGCGGCGATGCCGCCGCGGAGGGCGCTGCCGTAGCTCTTCTCGGTCACCGGGACGACGCGCGCGCCGAGCCGGGCGGCGATGGCCTGCGAGCCGTCGGTGCTGCCGTTATCGGCGACGACGATCTCGGCCGAGAGTCCGTGCGATTCGACGGCGCGGCGGGCCTGCGGATGCACGCCTCAAGGGTTTCCGCCTCGTTGAGGCAAGGCATCAGGATCGTCACCTCGACGGCATCGGCCGGCTCAACGGACCGGGGCGGCGACGTCGGGATGGTTTCGGTGATCATCGGCGTGGCTGCTGGTTCCTTCGCTACTCATACCCTCGCTGCTACTTTCTTATGCGCGGTGTTGGAACGGTGCCGTCGCGGAAGTGGTTGGAGTTGGCCGTGTAGCGCGATCTCCGATGAGATGAAGGTATCGGTCAAGACGGCCATCATCAACATGAAACTACCTTCAGCTCTTTCAGATTTGATCATGCAATGCCGAGTGGCTTCAGGCGAAATTCCATCCTTTGCAGACGCGAACGCGGCACGGCTTAAAGTCACAACGTGGATCGATCCTGATCCTCCGACGGCCGAAGGCGAGCGCCGTCGAAAGGCTCAGAAAAAGGCCGAGGAGCTGGCGCGACGATGGTTCACAGACCAGAACGCGAAACGGGAAGTCGCCGAACTGCTGCGCCGCTTTAATCTCGATGAAGACGCACTTGAGGCTACGGCCATCCAGAGGTTATTTGAGGAGCTCGATAAATGCGAGCGGCTACTGACAGGCTCGGAATTGCGACGGACTAGAGCGCTCGCCGCGTTGGCCGCATATCGCTCAAGCGGGATGGCGCGGCCGCGAGCGCCAACTGATCGCACGCCCAATGATAGACCTGCGCGGCGGCTGAGCAATTCGTCGAACGAGAACTCAGCGGGTTAATTATGACGAGCGCACTACAAGTCGCTGCCAATCGCATCAATGCGAGCAAGAGCACTGGACCTCGTTCCCCGCGCAGGTAAGCAACGGGTTAGTCGCAATGCTTACCGGCACGGCCTTTCCTTGAGCACTTACGCGGATAAGGGTACCGCCAAACCGATTGAAGACATGGCCCGGCAACTCGTGGGTAATGTCGAGGATGAAATTTGCCTACAACTCGCCCGCACTGTGGCAGAAGGGCAATTCGCTCTCGCGCGTGTCCAGCACACCAAAGTCGGGTTGATCGAAAGCATCAGGGCCCTCTCGCCCTCCACCAGGTAACCTGAGGACTCCACGGAAGCCATTCGGCGCGCACTACCCGATTTGTTGAAGCTTGATCGTTACGAAAGACGCGCGGTTACACGGCGCAATGCCGCAGTTCGGGAGCTACTCAAACGAAATTGCCTCTGTCGAAAGGAAGTTTTGTGAGAAGCTCGTTCGAGGAGCGTTGTCGTCGCTGAAGGCGACCGAATGCGCTCATCCGTACGCGAAAACCTCGTGCGCGGAAGGCGTATTGCGGGCGCTGATGGGACGTGGTCAGTCGTGCAACCGCAAGGATTGGAACGGTAGCCTAGCCCTCAAGCGCTCTCGCTCCCCCGTCTTACGGCCGTCCAAAGCATCCAGGGTGAAGAGAATTTGTCCAACTTGGCGCCATAGAGTTATCTCGTAGCGACTGAGCTGATCGAGGGCGCCGGTCGGAAGATTCGCGAGTCGCAGGAAGCATTTAGCGATTTCGGTTGTGGGTTCGACGGCGTCCCTTGGGGAGGCCGTGCTGCTTACCAGAAGGGTGCCTCTGCCGTTGACTGATTCATGTGAGAGCAAGTCGTCGTCAGAACTTTCGCATTCATCCCGCCCAAACAACGCCAACGGTAGCTCCTGAGACTGGGTAGGGACCCGCTGACTTCGTCTGAACTCGCGTATGTTCTCTGCTTGGATCTCGAAGAGCCCAGTTTCGATGGCGGTCGCGCGGCGCAGACGCCATAACAAGCTGGCGAGTCGAAGCACCAATTCGCGCTCCACTGCCGATTGGGCGTCGTAGTCTGCCGTTACGGCCGCTTCGAACGCCTTGTAGTCCTCAGCGTCCTCAAGAGCCCCGATCACTGTTTCGGCGGTGAGCCCATGCCGAACCGCATTGCAGCGCGACCGGTGTTTCCCCTCCGTAGTGGTCGGGCCGGTGCTCTTGAGCGCGTTGCGGCGATTGGCCTCGAGCTGCCGGGCCGAAGTCATGAGCCGGCCAGCGGAATTGGGTTCGTTTCGTAATTTGCGGCTGAGGGGACGGACGCTGGCGCTCGGTCCGATGCCCTCTGAGCTGTAGCCTCCGTCAGAGCAGTGTCGGACACGTTACCAATCGCGACCCGCTCGGGCAGTGGGTGTGTTTGAGCCCACAACTTCGAGGCCACGGCGAGTGGATCCACGCGAAAACTCTGCCACCATTGTGCTTCATCGCGACTGCGATGAACTTCTCGATGGTGAACACGGCAGAGCGGAACGGTGAACTCGTCGCTCACCTTGCGTCCAAGCGCCGGGTGCTGGGCAAACCGAACATGGTGCGGATCCGCCGGCTGCCGCCCACAGATAAGGCAGGATTGCCGGGAAATGAACCTAACGTGTTCCTTGTCACGAAGGCGGCGCGGCTCCGGTATGGCGAGGAAGGTCTTATCGAGACGAGTTGGCTGCAGGCGTTGCGTTGACGCTCGCTTGGTGCGGCTGGGAGGCGCAGTGCCATCACCTGGGTTAGCGATCTCCCCGAGCGCCGCCAACCTCGATCGGAATGCTTCTTCGAGCACTTGAGAATCACGGACTAACAGGGTGTTCTTCCGTGGTAGGGTGCGTTGCGCCCAAGCGGCCGCTTGGTCGGCCGAATCGATTGCGCGCACTTCGCTCAGCAGCTGTTCACGGAGGGTTGCGGACTCCGTCGGTGACAGGACTGGCGGATTGCCGCTGCGATTCCGCCAGCGGGGCCGGGAGAGGTCAGGCGATCCGCCGGCACCATTTTTCGGGCCGGCGTGCGCTGGTGCTTCAAGTTCTGAGCTCGTTGCTTGCGGAGCCGAAAGGTCGGGTGCATCGAGGTCGTCCTCGCCGGCGATTCCGACAAGCGTGAACAAGGCATAACGCCGGGCGTAGGTGAGCGCCGTGCCCATGCGATGCGGAGCGGCTGTCTCGCTCACCGGACACACCGGCCAGTCGGAGGAGATCCACTGCCCCGAGGAATCGGCGAGAACTGTGGTGAGCCGGATCAAGCCCGCCTGGGAATCGATGGAGGTCGTTTGGACCGTTGCAATCTCGTGCTGGCCAAGGGCCTTGCGCACGATCTCGAGCCCGCTCGAGAGCGGCGCGTAACGGAAGGTCCGCTCACCTTCCCGCCCAAACGGCGAGCGGATGGTGCCCGTCAGCGACTTCTCCGGATTGGTAAGCTCAGCTTGGGCCTTGGCGAGCGCGCCCGCGATCTCCCCGATCGATTCACTGGACCGATGCATGATCATTCTCCGCCGGAAGCAGAGCGAAGCTAATCGCGCCGGATTTGGAGCGGGTTGCTCGGATCCCGTGTCCTACCGCCTCCTTGGCGTCCTCTGGCATCAATCTTTTGAGTTCGACCTTTGCTCTCTCATGCTCCAGGAAGGCTGATCGAGTCTGACAATAGATGCTTGCCAACTGGGCCCACGAATTGGAGCTACTCATGTCGACAACGCGCACCGCTTCGATACGTGGTCGCGGCGGCTCGACCCCAAACAACCGGGGCGGCTCGCCGGTTTGGACGCAGCGCCAGAACTTTCGCTCCGCTGTAAGGAGGAGGTGCTGGTACAACGGGTCGGCATAGACCGTGATCTCGACCCACTTGCCGCCGCCGGTGATCACTGAAAGGACAGAGCTGCGCGACGCGACCACCCACATGTTGTGCTGCAGCTGCGGCATATACTTTCGGGCCGCCACCTCTTCCGAGAACGACCACGGCAGCATGAACTTGGCCTCGAACACGGCACCTGTCTCAGCCACCACGCCGTCAAGCGTCGCTGCCATCCAGCGGATGGTCGGATGCCGGACCTGCCGTTCGATGTTGTTGAGCTTTAAGCCGGTATTTCGTTTGAACCAGTGCCGGTTGAGATTCTCGGTCACGCGCCCGAGCTGGACTATGAGATTGGCCGATAGGTCCTCTGGCTGGACCTCGCCGCGCTTTTCGCGCCAAAGGCGGGTAAGCGCGTCCTCATCGCTGCCCATTACGACGCGGGCATCCGAGCCGCCGAGAAAGAAACGGCGGTCGGCTCGATCTCCGATCATGCTACCAGTCCTGTCTAAAAACGACATATATGATTATAATAGACCAAAACGACTTGTCAATCGTTTTTCGACAGAATTGTTAGAATCGGCAATTTACGACATTACGTTCGAATGCTGCGACCCACTCAGTGTAGGGCGGCCCGAGGGCTCCTCGCCTGGAGCCAGCACGATCTTGCTTTAAGGGCTGGTGTTGGCATCGTGACGGTTAGACAACTGGAAGCTGGTGCAAATCAGCCCCGGCGCGCAACCCTGGACGTAATAAGGCGCGCGTTTGAAAACGCCGGGGTCGAGTTCATCGACGAGAACGGAGGAGGGCCCGGAGTGCGTCTCCGTCAACGGTCGCATGAAAAGTCCCGCAAGAGAACGCGAGGCTGATGCCCTACTGGTCGGAGCCCGTTTCGTCGAAACGACGATAGATTGGGGGTTCGGTCAGCCCTTGATTGGCGACTGTGGGTATGCGCGCCCGCAAATCATCGCGGGGCGCCGCCGCGGCTATGGCTTGCACTACAGCCGCATGACCGCGGTCGCATCATCCCGGGAGCTTTGCTCATTAGCGACGCCTATTTGTTGCAGGGCAACTTAACGATTATATTAATTTTCATATGTATGTCGGATAGTAATTTGGACCAAATTCTGCAAAACAAACCCAATTTTTCCCATTTATCTCAAGCAGGTACCATTACGTGGGGTGTCGGGCGATGGGAGTTTACGGGCGTGCGTCAGTTCGCCGCTCGGACGCCGCTTGCGTGGTACGTAACAGCTCCGAAAGCACACGGGCGTCGGGCATCCGCTCGAGCGCAAGGGTGAATGTCAAAAGCACCTGAGAGGGCTCGGCCTCAAGCACCGGCTCGGCCAGTTCGGCGAATTTGGCAAAGAGGTCGTTGTCATCGAGCGGGTTTTCCGGGGCGCCACGCGGGATCTGGGTCGATTCCTCTATCTCGGTGCCGTTCGACAATGCGATCTTTACGGTCGACCTATCGCTCGCCACCACGGTTTCATCGATATCGAGGAAGACCCGATCAAGCATCGCCCGCAGAACGGGATCTTGGCGGCGGGTCGCTGAATAGGCCGACAGACCGGCAGAGCCGAAGACGGTTCGCGCAGCGACCGCGTACGGCAGGCTCATTTGTGCGGCCGGCAGGCTGTCCGCAACGCGCCCGCCCACCATCCCGGCCAGGAAGGCGTTGGCTCGGACACGGATTTCCGTCACGTCGGCGGCCTTCAGGCTGTGCCGATCGAGCACGCGTGCGACTGCGTCGACCGCCGCATGCGTGTCGCGGCATGACGCGTACGGCTTGATGGCAGCCCGGCTGATCGCCCACGTCCGTCCGAGGTCGCGTGTCAGGGCGTCCGGATCCGGTGCGGTGGCCGCAAACGTCTTGAAGAATCCACCCCACACGTCGTCGAACACGTGCATCGGCCCGGTGATGCCGCCCGCCGCCAGCAGCGCGGCCAACAGGCCGCCCTCGGCGGCGCGGCCGGCGTGCACGCGCTTTGCCATGGCGCCGTCATGGATGAAGGCCCAAAGGCCGCTCGAAAAGCTCGCCGCAAGCCCGAGCGCTGATGCCAGCGCGCGGGCGTCAAGCCCGAGGATAGAGGCAGCCGCGGCCGCTGCCGCGAAGGTGCCGCAGGTTCCGGTCGAGTGCCAGCCGGCTTGATTGTGTGGTTTGTAGCCGCCGAAGCCCTCGAGCACCCGGCGCCCGAGGTCATAGCCGAGCACCACGGCGGTCACCAGTTCGCGGCCGGACAGGGGCCGATCGGTCGCATCGAGAGCCGCAATCGCAGCCGGCAGCACCACCGCGCCCGAATGGTCGCAGCCACCGGTGTCGTCCAGTTCGAAGGCGTGCGCCGCAGTGCCGTTTACCAGCGCGGCGTTGCGCGGAGAAAATGCCAGCGATGTTCCCCATGCCGGCGAACGGCCGCCGCCGTCTGCCGCCGCCAGCGCAACGCTCGTCCGTTTCGCCTCATCGGACCGCGCGCCTGCGAGCGCCGCCCCGAAAGTATCGAGAATGTGGCGCTTGGCTTTGGCGACGACCACGGCCGGGAGGTCATCGAACCGGGTGTGCGCGACGAATCGCGCGAGCTCGTCTACGAAAGGCGGAGAGGTCACGGCGGCGTCCAGTTCCCGAATGTAGAGGGACGCAATTCTCACCAGCGTCGCCGCGACTGCAAGGCCGCAACCCAAGCGTCATTGTGAGCCGAACCGGGGCCCGCCTATAGTCTCGACGGACGGAGGTTGGCTGCAGGTGCGACGTCTCGTGGGAGGAGTTGTGCGTCTGGTCGTAAGGACCGAGTGGACGATCCGGACCATCGGCAGCCGGCAGGTGCCGGTAAAGGATCAGGCAGTGGTGATCGAGGATGGTCGCATTGCCGACGTCACCCCCGATCCCCCGTCCGCATGGCAGTCGATCGAGGTCCCGGGCGGCATCGCGTTCCCCGGTTTCATCAACCTGCACAACCATACCATCAATGCGCCGCTGTTCCGGGGAATCGTCGACGATCTGCCGCGCCGGGCGATCGGGGAAAGCAAGGTCTATTCGGTTCTGATGCCGATGGGCGCGCTGGCGATGACGTTCCTCGGCGACCACGATCTCGAGGCGATGGTCGCGCTCGGCCTGCTCGAGGTGGCAAGGAGCGGCGCAACCACGCTGGTCGATCAGTTCCGCCCGCGGCAGCGCGTGATCCTGGACCTGGCGCGGCGCTGGGGCTTGCGGCTCTACGCCGCGCCCTATCTGTTCTCGCCCGCGACCAAGGTGGGCGACACCCGCGTTGCGGCCGCCGCCGAGGGCAGCCCCGAGGGCGAAACCGGATTCGCGGCGTTCGAACGGCTGTTTGCCGAGTTCGACAACGGACCGCGGGGCCGCATCCGCGTGATCCTGGGGCCGCATGCGGCCGACTCGTGCGCGCCCGACCTGCTCGCGAAGGTCGATGCGACGGCGCGCGCGCGCGACCTGATTGCGACCATCCATCTGGCGCAAAGTCAGGGCGAGGTCGATCGCGTCGCCGCCGAACGCGGGATGGGCCCGGCCGCCTATATGCAATCCGTCGGCCTGCTGCGGGAAGGGGTCGTGTTCGCTCATGGCACGCATCTCAGCGACGAGGAGCTCGCACAGGTGAGTGCATCCGGTGCGGCGATCGCGAACTGCGCCAGCGTGTTCCTGCGTGGCGGAAAGTCGCCGAATTTTTCCCGCTTCAGATCGCATGGCGTGCGGGTCGGCCTCGGCACCGATGCCGAGCGCATGGACTTCTTCGCGCAGATGCGCGCGACCGGTTTCGCTTCGAAGCAGGCGTCTGGCGCCGGCGACGCCGCCACCGCGGCGGACATGTTTCACGCCGCCACCATCGGCAGCGCCGATATCTTGCGGCGACCGGACCTCGGTCGGCTGGAGCGCGGCGCCGCCGCCGACGTCGTCGTGGTGGACGCTCGCAGGGCCCATCTGCAGCCGATCCGCGATCCGATCCGCAGCCTGGTCTGGTACGCTTCCTCAGCCGATGTCGACACGGTGATCGTCGACGGAAAGCCCGTGGTACGCGCCGGAGAGTTGCTCGGGGTCGACGAAGAAGAGATCGTTCGGAACGGCGCCGACGCGACGTGGCGACTGTGGGAAGAGGCGAAACGGCGCGGCCATTTCCCCGCCGAGGCGGAGCCGGTGCAATGAGCGGCGTGCGCGAGATCCTGCTGGGGTGGATCGACCAGGATCGGGACATCATTGTGAGGTTCCTGTCGGAATTCGTCGCCATCCCGAGCCCGAACCCGCCCGGCGACACGCGGCGCGCGGCCGGATACCTGCACGATCGCATCAAAGCGTCGGGCGCGCCGGTCGAGTTTCGTACCGCCAAGCCGGAATGGCCGAACGTCACCGGTTCGTTCGTTTGCGGCGGCGCCGGCAGCGATGCGGGGGGCGGGCCGCATCTCGTGCTCAACGGACACATCGACGTTTTTCCCGCCGGCCTTGCCACCGACTGGTCGCGCGACCCCTGGAGCGGTGCAATCGCCGAGGGCAAGGTGCACGGCCGTGGCGTCGTCGACATGAAATGCGGCACCGCCGCTTCGGTCTGGACCTACCTCTATCTGTTTCGCCTGCGCGAGCGGCTGTGCGGCCGTCTTACGCTCACCTGCGTGTCGGACGAGGAGACCGGCGGCACCTGGGGGGCCAAATGGCTAGTCGATAGCTTCCCGGATGAGTTTCGGGGCGATTGCGTGCTCAACGGCGAGCCATCGACCCCGGCAACGATCCGATTCGGCGAGAAGGGGACGCTTCGCGTCGTGATCGACGTACGAACGCCGGGCGCGCACGCCGCCTATACCCACATGAGCCGCAATGCCATCCGCATCGCGAGCGAGATCGTGCGCGAGCTCTACGCGCTCGAAGACATGGACGTGCCGCAGAGCGCGGACGTTCGCGCGGCGGTCGAACGCGGGCGTGCCGCGATGGACGCGGCGCTTGGGCAGGGAGCGGGAAAAATTCTCGACCGCGTCACGGTCTCGGCCGGCGTCATTCAAGGCGGCGTCAAGATCAACGTGCTGCCGGGGCACTGCCGGCTGGAGGTCGACATCCGGTTGCCGGTCGGCCTCGGTCATGCGCAGATGGTGCGCGAGGTCGAACGCATCCTCGCGCGCTATCCCGAAGCCACCCTGACGCCGGTCTGGACGCACTCGGCCGAGCCGAGCGTCTGCGATCCCAACCACCCGATGGTCGGCATCATCCAGTCGACGGCCGCCGGCCTGACCGGACGCACGCCGGTGCCGGTCGTGAGCCTCGGTGCAACCGACTGCAAGCATTGGCGGCACCGCGGCGTGCCCGCCTATGTGTATGGGTGCACCCCCAACAATATGGCCAAGCCCGACGAGTGGGTGGATATCGAAGAGTATCTCCACATCGTGCGCACGCACGTCCTATCGGCCGCCACGTATCTGGCAGGGTAGGGGACATGCCGCTCATCGACGAACGGCTTTCTCGAACGCAGACCGCGTCCGACCTGGCATCGGGCCGACATGCCGTGGCGCCGGCGGTGCGCGCGGGCGAGCGCGTGTTCCTGAGCGGCCAGACCGCGCGCCAGCCCGCCGGCACGGTCGTCGGGCTCGGCGACCCGGCGGCGCAGACCCATGCCGCGCTCGATGGCATCGAGGCGGCACTTGCGGCGGCGGGCGGATCGCTCAGCCACATCACCAAGCTCACGACCTCGCTGGTCGATCGCGCCCACCGCAAGGCCGTGTACGAAACGATCGGGCAGCGCCTTGCCGGCGTCTTTCCGGTCAGCACCGGGCTCATCGTCGGCGGGTTGGCGCTGCCGGAGCTGATGGTGCAGATCGATGCCGAGGCGGTGGTGCCCGCCGTTGGCAGCGCGCCCGTGCGCCGCCATCGCACCTTCGACATGCGCGACTGGTTCGGCCAGAATATCGCGTGGCAAGGGGCGATGCTCGTGAGCAGTGCCGAGGAGATCTTCCTCCGCGGCCAGACCGGATCGTCGCTCGACGGGAAGCCCATGGCGGGGCTCGGTCGCCGGCCGGAGGACGCCGGCGCGCAGGCCGAGCTGGCATTGAGCAACCTGACGACGCTTCTCAATGAAGCAGGGGCGGGAATCGACGACGTCACCAAGATCACCGTCTACATCAGCGACCGTGCGTACCGCCCTGCGGTCTATCCGGTGATCGGCAAGCATTTCCGCGGGGTGCATCCGGTCTCGACCGGCATCATCGTTGCGGGCTTTGCGCGTCCCGAAATCCTGTTCGAGATCGACGTGCAGGCGGCCCCGAAACAGGGCGGCGCGCCGCACCGGCGTGTGCGCCCCTACCACTCGAAGAACGCGCGCTACGGCACCGAGCAGCAGCCGCTCGACTGCGATTTCTGCATGGCGGTGCGCGCCGGCCGGCGCGTCATCCTCCGCGGCCAGACCGGCGTCGACCTGCACGAGGTCTTGCAGGGCCGCGGCGACGCCGTCGCGCAGGCGCGTCAAGCCATGGACAATGTCGAAGTCCTGCTCGCCGAAGCCGGCGCCCGGCTCTCGCACGTCGCCAAGGCGACCGTGTTCGTGACCGATCGCGCCTTCCTGGCGGGCGTGAGCAGCGTCGTCCTCGACCGCCTCAGAGCGGCCGCGCCCGCCTTCAGCGCACTGATCGTCAAGGGTCTGGCCAGCCCCGAGCTGTTGATGGAAGTGGATGTTGCCGCCGTCATTCCGGATCAGCCCGCATGACCTTCTCGATCGTCGGACGCTGTGCGCGCACCGGGATGCTGGGAGCCGCCGTGACCACCTCGTCGATCGCGGTCGGCTCGCGCTGCCCGCACGCGCGCGCCGGCGTCGGCGCGGTCCTGACCCAGCACCGGACCGATCCTAGGCTCGGTCCGCTCGCGCTCGATCTCCTCGCACGCGGCTCCACCGCTGAGGAGGCGACGAATGCGATCGTCGCGGGCACGCCCCATCGCGGCTGGCGGCAGCTTGCCGTCATCGATCGCGACGGGCGAACGGCGGCTTTCTCGGGTGCGCATGTGCGTGGCGAGAGGGGCGAGGCGCACGGGCTCGACTGCGTCGCCATTGCCAATATTGTACGCTCGGCGAAGGTGCCGGGCGCCATGGTCAAGGCGTTCGAGACCGCGCACGCTGCGCCGCTCGGGCGCCGGCTGGTCGATGCGCTGCGGGCCGGGGAGGCGGCGGGCGGCGAGCACCGGCCGGTGACGTCGGCGGCGCTCCTGGTCGTGCACCGCGAGACGTTTCCCTATGTCGATCTGCGCGTCGACGATCATGGCTCGCCGATCGAGGAGCTGGCACGACTGCTCGCTGCCTATCAGCCGGAGGCTGATCCTTACGTGGTGCGCGCCATCGATCCCGACCGCGCCACCCGCCCGCCCGGGCTCGAGTGAGATAAGCTGATGACCCTGCGTGATCCTGAGTTTCGGTCCCCCTTGCCGGGCTCGCACCTTCGGTGCTCGCTGGCCTCGTCCCGCCCGGGAGCGAGTAAGATGCGGCGTCGCCTCGTCACCTTCTCCCCGGGAGGCCCAGTGGGAGAGGTCGACCACTTTGAGCGCGGCGCGGTCGGGTGAGGGGAAACCGATTGCGCCAGAGTAACGAGGGAACGACAATCCGCGGCGAGCAGCCAGTTCAAGGGGAGCGTTACATGAAACGAGTTCAATCGGTATTGGCAGCGCTGGCCATCGCGACCGGGCTTGCGTCCGGCGCGGCTGCGCAGGGCACCATCCGGGTCGCGGTCGGCACCACGCTCAATCAGCTTGATCCCGCCAAGACCACCATCGGGGACGAGTACATCTACGTCCACCTGGTGTTCAACGGTCTCACCAGGATCGACCGCGACCTGACCACCAAGCCCGACCTCGCGGTGAGCTGGACGGCGTCCGAGGACTTGAAGGAGTGGACCTTCAAGCTGCGCGAGGGCGTGAAGTTCCACCACGGCCGCGCGCTCGACGCCGAGGACGTCGTCGCCACCGTCCGGCGCATCCTCGACCCGGCAACCGGTTCGCGCGCGCGCGCCAACCTGACCATGGTCGAGAAGGTCGAGGCGGTCGATCCGCTCACGGTCAAGTTCACGCTCAACATTCCTTATGCGGGCTTCCCGGACATCTTCGGCGAGCGCCAGCTCCGCATTGTCGCCAAGGACAGAGCCGATGCGCTGTCCACGCAGCCGGTCGGCACCGGCCCGTTCCGGTTCGTCTCGTGGGCGCCGGGCGATCGCATGGAGCTGGTGAAGAACCCTGACTATTTCGAGCAAGGGCTGCCGAAGCTCGACGCCGTAACGATGCGCATCATCCCGGAGGCGGCGGCACGGCTGGCGGCGCTCGAATCGGGCTCGGTCGATATACTGTGGAATCTGCCGTACGAGTCAGTCGACAAGTTCAGGAACCATCCGAACGTGCGCGCCGATTCCGTCGCCACGGCCACCTGGGACGGCGTGATCCTCAACAACGAGCGTCCGCCGTTCAATGACATGCGCGTGCGTCAGGCGCTCGCCGCCACCATCGACAAGGAGGCGATCGTCGAATTGGCGATCTTCGGCCAGGGCGCGCCGACCCACAGCCCGATCCCACCCAGCCATCCCTACTTCAACAAGGCGCTCACCTTCGCCAAGCCCGACATTGCGCGGGCCAAGAAGCTGCTGGCGGAAGCCGGCCATCCGAACGGCTTCGACGTCACCATGCAGGTGCCGCAGGAGCGCGAGCAGCGCGTCCGTCTCGGCGTCGCGGTGCGCGACATGGCCCGCGCCGCCGGCATCCGCATCAATATCGAGCGCGTGCCGTTCGCCTCCTACGCGGCGCAAGTCGCCGGCAAGGCGCAGATGTATGTCGACGGTTACTTCGCGCGGCCCACCATCGACACTGCGCTCTACCCGTTCTACCACTCGGCCGGCAGCTGGAACCGACAGCTCTGGCTCTACAAGAACGAGAAGGTGGACGAGCTGCTCGATCTGGCGCGCAAAACCAACGATGAGGCCAAGCGCAAGCAGATCTTCGACGAGTTTCAGAAGATCGCCGACGAGACCGTGACCAGCATCATTCCGTACTCGGCCGCGCACGTGAACGGCGTCCGCAAGGAGGTCGAAGGCTTCCGCTCGACCCCGATGCAGTGGCTGGAGCTCAAGGAGGTGACGCTAAAGCGGTGACGCAAAAAGCGGTGATCAGTATTTCTTCGTCATCCTAAGGAGCTCGACCGCAAGGTGGTCGAGCTCCCGAGGCGTCGACATCATGATGCCTGGCGCGTAGCACCAAAACATGCGAACGACTTTGACCCTGGACGCGGACGTGGCGGCAAAGCTGAAGGCGGAATCTCGCCGCGCCGGACGGCCCTTCCGCGAGATCGTCAACGAGACGCTGCGGCGTGGGTTGGCGAGCCCACGGAACGCGACGCCAAGCCTTTAAGATCACGGCCCGCGATCTCGGCGGTCTTCGGCCAGGACTCTCCTTGGACGACGTCGCGGAGCTCGTCGGTCAGATTGAAGGAACCGCCACTGGGACATCCGGTGCGGCCTCTTGCGGCAGGGCCAGGCCACCGGTCCGCTGATCATGGATGCAGCCCTCGCCGCGATCGCGCTCGAACACGGCGCAACTGCGAGCGCTGATAGGTTCAACCCGTCTTACCACTCGGAGCCGCCCTCTAAGTAGACTAGGACTAGCTCAGCTCGCCTTGGCGCCCGAGAACTTCACCACCTTCATCCACTTTTCGGTCTCGTCGGCCAACAGCTTGCCGAACTCGGCCGGCGAGACCGGCAGCGGGATCCCGCCGAGATCGAGGATGCGCCCGCGCAGGGTTGCGTCGACAAGACCTGCATTGACCTCGTGATTGAGGATGCGGACGATCTCTTCGGGTGTGTCCTTGGGGGCGCCGAGGCCGGCGAATGCCATGGTCTCGAAGCCCGGCACGAACTCGCCGATCGTCGGCACGTCGGGGAGGACGTCGAGCCGTCGCGGCGTGCTCACGCCGAGCGCGCGCAGCCGGCCGGTGCGGATGTGCTCGATCGATGACGGCATGTTGTCGAACATGACGTGGACGTGTCCGGCGATCAGGTCGGCCAGCGCCGGCGGCGCGCCGCGATAGGGGATATGCTGCATGTCGACGCCGGCCAGCATCTTGAACAGCTCGCCGCTGACGTGGGCGACCGATCCGACGCCGGCCGATGCGAAGTTGAGCGTTCGCGGATTGGCCTTGGCATGGGCGATGAATTCGGAAACCGTGTTGGCCGGGAACGCCGGATTGACCTCCATCACCTGTGGCACGCGATAGATGCCGGCGACCGGCACCACGTCGCGGATCACGTTGAACGCGAGGTTGTCGTAGAGCGTGGCGTTGATCGCGTTATTGGCGCCGATGACCAGCAGCGTGTAGCCGTCGGCGGGCGCGCGCACGACCGCCTCGGCGGCGATATTGCCTCCGGCGCCCGGCCTGTTCTCGACGACGAATTGCTGGCCGAGCCGGTCCGACAGCCATTGCCCGACCAGGCGCGCCAGAATGTCGATCGCCTGCCCGGCGGCGAACCCCACCATCAGCCGCACCGGGCGCGCCGGATAGGCTTGCCCCAATACGGCCCTTGTGGCGGCGGGCAACAGCGCGGTACCGGCGGCCAACTGCAGGAATTCGCGGCGGAGGATTTTCATCGGTTGCCTCCCAAGCGCGGCGTCGCAAGCATCGCGACGCCATCGGTATTGGTACAAGGCCGACACCCGATCGGACAAGGCCGCAGGCGCAGGTCCAAGGCTGGAGCCCACCTGCGATCACCCAAAGGATGCTCCACTGACAATTGCTTCCGATTGGTTGTTGTTTGCGATTCCAGATCGTGGCCGCTAGCCTGCACCCGGTTAGCGAACGCGACAGCATGGCACAGCTCGCTATTGCATCCTCGGCATCGCCCGGTCGGGAACGTGGAGGAGTTGAGACGCTGGAGGTTGCGACGGCGCCGCGCCGAAGAAGCGGATCCACCCTGGCGATCGCGAACGTCTCGAAGCGCTACGGTGCCGAGACCGCGGCCGCCGACAACGTCTCGCTCGAGCTTGCGGCCGGCGAGTTCGTCACACTTCTTGGGGCATCCGGCTCGGGCAAGACGACGACGCTGATGGTGGTCGCGGGATTCATCGCTCCCGACGACGGCGACGTCGTATTGGACGGCCGCACCGTGGTGCACCTTCCACCGGAAAAGCGCGGGATCGGCGTCGTGTTCCAGAACTACGCGCTGTTTCCCCATATGACGGCGCTGCGCAACGTAGCCTTTCCGCTGCGCATGCGGGGCGTACCGCAAGCGGAAGCCAGGCGTCGGGCCGAATCCGCGCTCGAACGCGTCGGCCTGGTAGGCCTCGGCGCGCGTCTGCCCTCGCAGCTGTCCGGCGGCCAGCAGCAACGGGTAGCGCTCGCGCGCGCCCTGGTGTTCGAGCCCGGCCTGCTGCTTATGGACGAGCCGCTCGGCGCGCTCGATCGCGCTTTGCGCGAGCAGCTCAAGGGCGAGATTCGCCGCCTGCATCGCGACCTCGGCGTGACCGTCCTCTACGTCACCCACGACCAGGAGGAAGCGCTTACGCTCTCCGATCGCATCGCCCTCATGAGCCGTGGCCGGATCGTGCAGGTCGGTACGCCCGCCGACCTGTACGAGCGGCCGCAGACGCGGTTCGCCGCCGGCTTCATCGGCGAGGGGTCACTGATCGAAGGCACCGTGGTCAGCGACGCGGGCGGGCAACTCGCGCTGGCGCCGCAAGGCGGCGTGCCTTTGCTGCGCGGAACCGCGCAAGGTGTCAGGGAAGGCAGCCGTGCGGTTATTCTGCTGCGGCCTGAAAAGTTGCGGATCCTTTCGCCGGACCAGGACGGACTCGCCGCCGAAGTTGTGGAGACCGTCTACGTCGGCGATGTCACGCGCTTGACGCTGCGCGTCGCGAAAGGAGCCACCATTATAGCCAAGCAGACCAACCGCGTTGGCGATCGCCGCCTGCGTCTCGGCGATGCCGTGCGCGTTGACTGGGCTCGCGAGGATGCGGTGATCCTCGCGGCCGATGACGGCGCCTCGTTTCAACCGGATCTCATCAGGGAGAATTGACAATGACCGCCACACACAGGTTCTCACGCCGCTCGATTCTGTTGGGCACGGCGGGTGCGTCGCTCGCCGCAACCGGCCCGTTCTTTCACGTCCGACCGGCCCGCGCCGACAAGGGGGAGATCACGGTCGTGTCCTGGGGCGGCTCGCGCACGACTGCGATGCGCGAGGTGATGTTCCAGCCGTTTGAACGGCTGAGCGGCATCCGCGTGCGCGATGATGGCCCCCCGGAGGCCGCCAAGGTGAAGGCGATGGTCGAAAGCGGGACCGTCACCTGGGACGTCCTCGACACCGACATCCCCGCTATTCTGACCATGGCCAACAACAATCTGTTGGAGAAGATCGACTACGGGCGTCTCGACAAGGCACGGCTCGACAAGATTCCGCAGGTGCTGCATCACCCTTACGGCATCGGGCACCTGATCTATTCGTTCAACATCGTCTACAACACCAAGACGTTTCCGGCCGGCAAGCACCCGCAGTCATGGGCAGAGGTCTGGGACGGCGAGAAGTTCAAGGGCGCGCGCTCTTTCCCGTTCCGCGGCGGCATCTCGCCGCAGCTCGAGCTCGCCGTGGTCGCCGACGGGGTTCCGACCGACAAAGTCTACCCGCTCGATGTCGAGCGGGCGTGGAAGTCGATGGACCGCCTGCGTCCGCTGGTGACGAAATGGTACGCGAATCACGCGGAAGCGATCCAGCTTTTGACCTCGGGCGAGGTCGACATCTGCTGCACCATCGGGCCGCGCGGCATGGTGGCGAAAAAGGACGGCGCCGCGATCGACGTCGAATACAACGGCGGCAAGCTCGCGCCGGACAACTGGGCGATCGTTAAGGGAACGCGCAACATCGATGCGGTGTACCAGTTCCTCACCTTCGCGCTCGACGGCAAGGTGCAGGCAGAGCTCGCCAAACGCATTCCCTACGGTCCGTCCTCACAGGACGCGTTCACGCACTTGAGCGAGGCCGAGGCCAAGATCCTCAACACCAGCCCGGAAAACCTGAAACGCCAGTTCTGGAACGACATCGGCTGGTGGGGAGCGGTCGGCCCGGACGGCAAGACCAACCAGGAAACCCAAACCGAGCGTTACGCGCGCTGGATGGTGCGGCGCGGCTGACCGCGCCGTGGCATCAAGCCCGTCCGCCGCGACACGACGGCCCTGGAGAGCGCGGCCCGAGGTTTTCGCGCTCGGCGCTCTCCTGTTCTGTATCGCGGTCTACCTGATCCCGATCCTGATGCTCGGGGTGTGGGCGTTCCGCGACCGCGCGGGATCCTTCACCCTGGCGCACCTGTTTCGCCTTGCCGGTGACGAGGCCTACCACCATTCCTTCTTCATCACCTTCCGGACCGCAACCGTCACTACGCTCGTCTGTGTTCTGCTGGGTTATCCGCTCGCCTATCTGATGGCGACGGCGGGCCCGCGCGCCCGCGCGCTGCTTTTCACCGCGGTGATGATCCCGTTCTGGACCAGCGTTCTGGCCCGCAGCCTCGCATGGGTCATCCTGCTCGGGCGGCGCGGTGTCGTGAACGAATGGCTGGTTGCGACCGGGCTGGTGCATCAGCCCTTGCCGTTGCTGTTCAACAGCTTCGGGGTCCAGATCGGCATGGTGCATGTCCTGCTGCCGTTCATGATCCTGCCGATCTGGGCGGTGCTCGCACGCCTCGATCCCGCCCTGCCGCTCGCGGCGCGCTCGCTCGGCGCGAGCCCCGGCCGCGCTTTCCTCTACGTCGTGCTGCCGCAGTCGCTGCCCGGACTAGCCGCCGGTATGACGCTGGTTTTCATGCTGGCGGTCGGTTTCTACATCACTCCGGCGCTGCTCGGCGGCCCGAACGATCTGACCATCGTGTCGCTGATCGAGATGGTCGTGCGCGATCTGCTCGATTGGTCGTTCGGCGCGGTGCTCAGCCTCACCCTGCTGGCTTTCGTCGGCCTCATCTTCGCCATTGGCGCCACCGTCGCCGGCACCGAGCGCCTCACCGGCGCGGAGGCGCGCACATGAAGCGTCGACGCCCGATCGGTGCGGAATGGCGCGCTGGTCTGCTGTGGACCGCCGCCACCTTGGTCATCGTATTTCTGCTGGCGCCGATCGTCGTGATCCTTATCGTGTCGTTCAACGATACGACGTTGTTCAGCTTTCCGCCCAGCTCCTGGTCGCTGCGCTGGTACTACGCGCTCTGGAACAGCCGCAGCTGGCGCGAGGCAGCGCTGCTGTCGCTGTGGATCGCGCTGGCGGTTACTTTTGCATCCCTGCTGGTAGGGGTGCCCGCCGCCTACGCGCTCGCCCGCTCCACCTCCCGCAGCAAGCGGTTCGTCGAGTTCTTCCTGGTCTCGCCGATGGTGGTGCCGGTCGTGGTGCTCGCCATCGGCCTTTATGTCCTGTTCGCGCCGTTCAGGCTGGTGGGAACGCCGGTTGCCATTTTTCTCGGACACATGTTGCTCGCGCTGCCCGTGGTGCTGGTCATCGCCGGCGCGGCGGTGCGCAAGGTCCATCCCAGCGTCGAGCTCGCAGCGCGCTCATGCGGCGCGTCGTTTCTGGGGGCGTTCTGGCACGTGGTGCTTCCCGCGATTCGCCCCGCCATCCTGTCGAGCGGCGCTTTCGCCTTCCTGACCTCGTTCGACGAGGTCGTGCTCGTGCTGTTCTTGGGTGGGCCGCGCACCAACACGCTGCCGAAGCGCATATGGGAAGCGGTGCGATTCGAATTGGATCCGTCACTGACCGCCGTTTCGACCCTGCTGTGCGTCCTCACGCTGCTCGCCCTCGCCGTCGCCGAGCTCTCGCGGCGCGCGAGCCGAACGCAAGCAAGACCGGAGCTGACCCAATGATCCCGGAGATTCCGCACGTGCCGGCCAATACGGCAGCCCCCGCACCCGAGTTCCCCTGGCCGAATGGCGCGCGCTGCGCGGTGATCCCGTCGTTCGACGTCGACGCCGAGACCGCATGGACCGCAATGGATGCGCGCCACGTCGATCGCCTCGTCACTTTGTCGTTCGGGGGCTACGACGTGCGCGTCGGCGTGCCGAAAATCCTCGACTATCTGCGCTCGATCGACGTGCGGGCGACGTTCTTCATCCCCGGATGGGTGGTCGATACCCACACGGCGATGTGCGAGGCGATCGTCAAGGCCGGGCACGAGATCGGCCACCACGGCTATTCGCACAAGCGCCCGGAGCCGCACGACCTTGAGCAGGATCGCGAGGAGATCGACCGCGCGCTCGAGTCCTTGCAACGCCGGCTCGGCGCGACGCCGATCGGCTACCGTGCACCCTCCGGCGAGAACTACGACGGGCTGCTCAAGCACCTCCGCGACCGCGGCATTCTCTACTCGTCTTCGTGGCGCGACGACATTCGGCCGTACCGTCACCGGCTGCGCGATGGTTCGCCCGGCCCAATCGAGCTTCCCATCAATATGTCGTTCGACGACTGGCTCTACGGCATGAGCAACCGCTTCAGCCCGCGGCCGATGTTTCCGAAGGAGCACGTGCTCTCGATCTGGAACGACGAGTTCGACCAGACGCGCGAGTGGGGCGGGCTGGTCACCACCGTTCTGCATCCGCAGGTGACCGGCCGCCCGATGCGGCTCGGAATTTTTCGCGATTTCCTCGCGCGCGTTCGCAGCTTCGGCGACGTCTGGATCGCGACCGGCGAGGAGGTCGCCCGCCACTTCATCGCCAACGAGAAGGCATGCCAGGGTTCGCCGCGATAGGGATCAATGTCCTGGTTGCACAGCGGGCGCCCGCGTTAATTACAGCTCCCGCTCTGCGAGTTCGCGAAATGCATCGGGAACCGAGCGCGAAGAGCCCAGCACGACCGACGCATATCCGACCGCCTCCCATCCGAAGCGCTCGCGGATGGCATCGACGGCGCGGTCCGCGAGCCAGCGTGCTGCGCCGCGTTCCGCCCCGGTACGGCGCGCCTCATCCGCAAGGCCGAGCGGGAGCTCGAGCTGCATCAGCGGCCGGTTCTCGAGGTTCGCCACCGAGATCCCCAGCAGCGAGATGGTCGCTTCCCGGGGGTGGCTGGCGAGCACGGCCCGCACCAGGTCCTCCGCGGTTTCCGCCAGGATCGCGGTCGCCGCAATCGGCGCCGGCAGCGTGAGTGAGCGTGTGACCGAACGCAGATCCGCGAAGCGCACGCGCACCGTCACGGTGCGGCCGGACCGCAGCTTGGCGCGCAGGCGGCTACCGATCCGGTCCGCCAGATGGCGGAGCGCCGGGCGAACGACGTGTTCGGCTGCGGGCTTCCGGCCAAGCGCCGATTGCGCGCCGGCCGATTGCGCCCGCCGATGCGTCCTGATCTCGCGCGGATCGCGGTTCCAGGCGAGCGCCGCGAGCTTCTCGGAGGCCGCGCGGCCGAGCAGCGGCTCGAGCGTGCCCGGCGCGATCTCAGCCAATTGCGCGACGGTCGTGACGCCGATGGCGGCGAGGCGCGCTCTGGTCGCGGGACCTACGCCCCACATCACCTCGACCGGCAGGTCGTGCAGGAATTCAAGCTCGGTCATGGGATCAACGACGCGCAGCCCGTCAGGCTTGGCCACTTGCGAGGCGATCTTGGCGAGGTGCTTGGTGCGCGCGACGCCGACCGAAATCGGCAGCCCGAGCTCGGTCCGCACCCGGTGCCGGATCGTCTTCGCAATCTCGGCCGGCGGCCCGAACAGGTGCTCGGTCCCGGCAACGTCGGCAAAGGCCTCGTCGATCGAGATCCGCTCGACCAGCGGGGTGAAGTCGCCCACGACCTGCATCGCCGCGTCGCCCAGCCGCTGATAGTCCTTGAAGAGGCCGTCGACGAAAATCAGGTCCGGACAGAGCTCGCGCGCTTTGCGGCCCGGCATTCCGCCGCGCACCCCCAACCTCTTGGCTTCGTACGAGGCCGCGAGCACAACCCCGCCGCCGACGGCGATCGGCTTGCCGCGCAACGACGGGTCAAAAAGCTGCTCGACCGAGGCGTAAAAGGCGTCCAGGTCCGCATGCAGGATGGTGGCTGTCGATTCCATCCCTCAGTGCCTGATGATGTCGCTCAACCGATGCGAGCAATGATAGAACATAAAGAGAACAAAGTACGGGGAGATTGTCAACGAGCCGGGCGCTGGATGTCTGTTGGTCGCGTCGGCGCGCGACGAATGACGAATCAGGGGCGCGCCCCGCAAGGACATTGCGAACGAACAGCGAACGTGTTGGGGTGCGCTGCCCCCGATTCGCCCGATGACCGCGCCTTATCTCGAGAAGCTCAACCCCGAGCAGCGTTGTGCGGTCGAGCACGGCGCCGGCGCGGTCGCGGATCGCGCCCTCCTCGTCATCGCGGGCGCGGGCTCAGGCAAGACCAACACGCTCGCTCACCGCGTCGCCCATCTGGTCGTCAACGGCGTCGACCCGCGGCGCATCCTGCTGCTGACGTTCTCGCGCCGCGCGGCGGCTGAGATCGCGCGGCGGATCGAGCGTATCGTCGGCGCCGCCTTGAGGGCGAGCGCGATGGCATCGGCGGCGCTGACCTGGGCCGGGACGTTCCATGGCATCGGCGCGCGGCTCCTGCGCCAGCAGGCGCATTGCATCGGCCTCGATCCGTCGTTCACGATCCATGACCGCGAGGATTCGGCCGACCTCATGAACCTGGTGCGGCACGAGCTCAAGCTGTCGACGACCGAGAGCCGCTTTCCCGCCAAGGGCACCTGCCTCGCGATCTACTCCCGGGTTGTCAACGCCGAGGAAACGCTGGAGGCAGTGCTGGCGAGGGCATTTCCGTGGTGCTGCGTTTGGGAGGATGAGCTCCGCGCACTGTTCGGCGCCTATGTCGAGGCCAAGCAGCGCCAGCAAGTCCTCGATTATGACGACCTCTTGCTCTACTGGGCGCAGATGATGGCCGAGCCCGCCATCGCGACCGACGTTTCCGGCCGGTTCGATCACGTCCTGGTCGATGAGTTCCAGGACACCAACCGCCTGCAGTCGTCGATCCTGCTGGCGCTCAAGCCAGACGGCCGAGGTCTCACGGTCGTCGGCGACGACGCGCAGTCGATCTACTCGTTCCGCGCCGCAACCGTGCGCAACATCCTCGATTTCCCGCACCACTTCAGCCCGCCGGCGCGCATCCTGACGCTGGCGCAGAATTATCGCTCGACGCAGAGCATCCTTGCCGCCTCCAACGCGGTGATCCGGCTTGCCGCGGAACGTTTCACCAAGGATCTCTGGTCGGAGCGCGCCTTGGGCGCGCGGCCGCGGCTGGTCACGGTCGCCGAAGAGCTCGACCAGGCCCGTTATGTGGTCGAGCGCGTGCTCGAGCATCGCGAGGCCGGCATCCTGCTCAGGCGACAGGCGGTCCTGTTCCGCGCATCGCACCACAGCGCGGCGCTCGAGGTCGAGCTTACGGTCCGCAACATCCCGTTCGTCAAGTTCGGGGGCCTCAAGTTCCTGGACACCGCGCACGTCAAGGACGTGTTGGCCTGCCTGCGCTGGGCCGAGAACCCGCGCGACCGAGTGGCGGGCTTTCGCGTGCTGCAGCTTCTGCCCGGCGTCGGCCCGGCGAGCGCCGGCATGGTGCTCGACTCGATGGCCGGCCGCGCCTCCGCCTTGGCCGAGGTCAAGCCGCCGCGTGCCGGCGCCGGCGCCGAGTGGGCGTCGTTCACCGACCTGATGGGGCGGCTGTTCCGTCGGGTCGCGGGATGGCCGGCCGAGTTGGGCGCGGTGTGCGACTGGTATCGGCCTCACCTTGAGCGGATTCACGAAGCTGCGAGCGTGCGCGCGGCCGATCTCGTCCAGCTCGAGCAGATCGCTGCGGCTTACGGCTCGCGCGAACGCTTTCTCACCGAGCTCACGCTCGACCCGCCGGGCGCCACCAGCGACGAGGCCGGCGTGCCGCACCCCGACGAGGACTACCTGATCCTGTCCACCATCCACTCCGCCAAGGGGCAGGAGTGGACCGCGGTGTTCGTGCTCAATGCGGTCGACGGCTGCATCCCTTCCGATCTGGCGACCGGCAGCGGCGACGAGCTCGAAGAGGAGCGGCGTCTGTTGTATGTCGCCATGACCCGCGCCAAGGACGAGCTCGACATCATCGTTCCGCACCGCTTCTACGTGCGCCAGCAGCCGGGTCGCGGCGACCGGCACCTCTACGCGTCGCGCACGCGCTTCGTGCCGGACACGCTGCTCGGATTGTTCGAAACACGGACCTGGCCGGCGACGGCGGGTCGTGACGGGGCATCCCATGCCCAACCCAAGCGGCCGATCGACCTGGGCGCGCGCATGCGGGCGATGTGGCGTTAGCACAGCCTGACATTGCGCCGAGTGCCAGCGACGAAGCCACCTGGACGCAGCGTTGTGCGCTGGATTGCCTCGCCTCGGGCCGTCATGATGGGGAGGCGAGGGGGGAACACGAACTTGCACGCCCGACGCCACCAAGCCGCGAGGTCGCCATGGCCGGCTATGTGATCCGGCGACTGGCTCTGGTCGCGGTCGTGCTGGTCGCGGTCTCGTTCCTGGTGTTCGCGATCACCGCGATCCTGCCCGCCAATGTCGCCTATCTGATCCTCGGGCCGTTCGCGCCGCCCGAGCAGGTCAAGGCGCTGGAGCTCAGGCTCGGCCTCAACGATCCGGTGCTGGTGCAGTACTGGCGCTGGGCCTCGCGCTTCATCACCGGCGATTTCGGCTCCTCGATGCTGATGAACCGGCCGATCGCGCCGATCCTGAGCGAGGCGATCCAGCGCTCGCTGGTGCTCACTCTCACCTCGTTCGTTCTGATCGCGATCATCGGCGTTGCGCTCGGTGTCGCGGCGGCGCTGCGCCACAACCGCCCGCTCGACCACGCGGTGTCGGTCGCCACCTATCTCGGCATCGCGGTGCCGGAGTTCTTCTGGGCGATCGTGGTGATCCTGGTGTTCGCCTCGTATCTCGGTTGGTTGCCGGCCTCCGGCTATGAGCCGCTCTCGGCCGGCTTCTGGGGGTGGGCGCAGCATCTGATCGCCCCGACCATCACGCTGGTGTTCGCGCACCTCGCGCATGTGTCGCGCCTCACGCGCTCCAGTATGATCGAGGTGCTGCAAAGTCCCTACGTGATGGCGGCGCGCGCCAAGGGCCTGCCGGAGCGCGTGGTTGTGGTGCGGCACGCACTGCGCAATGCGATGCTGCCGACCATCACGGTGCTGGCGCTCGACATCGGCCGGCTGATGGGCGGCATCGTCGTGATCGAGACGGTGTTCGGCTATCCGGGGCTCGGCCGGCTGCTGGTGTTCTCGATCCAGCAGCGCGACATTCCGATGCTGCAGGCGAGCATCGTCGTTGTCGCCGCGGTCTACGCGCTCGCCAATCTCGGCGCCGACCTGCTGTACGCCTGGCTCAACCCGAAGATCCGCTATGGCCGCAGCATCGCCTGACGTCCTGGAGGCGGCCGCGCGCCGGCCGATGCCGGCCCAGCTCAAGGCCGGGCTCGTCATCGTCGGCGTGATCGCGATCCTGGGCTTGCTCGCGCCCTGGATCGCGCCGCACCCTTGGGACACCATCTCGATCCGCACCCGCTTCCAGCCGCCGAACGCGACTTACTGGTTCGGCACCGACGAGTATGGCCGCGACGTGCTCAGCCGGCTGCTGATGGGAACGCGGCTGTCGCTGGCGATGGGCGTCGGCGCCACGCTGGTGAGCGTTGCGATCGGCGTGCCGCTCGGGCTTATGGCCGGCTACTTCCGCGGCAAGGTCGACGAGATTCTGATGCGCGCAGCCGACGTGCTGATGGCCATACCGGCCATCATGCTCGGCCTGCTGGTTTTGGCGGTGACGCCCCCGGCGTTGTGGAAGACCGCGCTCGCGGTCGGGTTCGTCTACATCCCGCCGATCGCGCGCGTCACCCGCAGCGTCACGCTCGGGCTCGCCAACGAGGACTTCGTGCAGGCGGCGCGGGCGCGCGCCGAAAGCACCGGATACGTCTTGTTCCGCGAGATCCTGCCAAACGCCTGGCCGCCGCTGATCGTGGAGGCGAGCCTGCGCGTCACCTACGCGATTCTGCTCGGTTCCGCGCTGAGCTTCCTCGGGCTCGGCGCGCAGCCTCCGAGCTCCGACTGGGGCCTGATGATCGCGGAAGCGCGCGCCTTTGTCGACCGCGCGCCCTGGATCGCGCTCGCACCAGGCTTTGCGATGTGCCTGCTGGTCATCGGCATCAACCTTGTCGGCGACGGTCTGCGCGAGCGGCTCGATCCGCGCCTCAAGGGGCGCGTCGAGAAGGTATGACGACGACGGGGTCGAGCATGCTGCTTTCCGTCGAGCGCCTCGGCATCCGCTACCGCATACCCGGCGGCGCCGTCACGGCGCTCAGCGACGTCTCGCTCGCGCTCGGCAGGGGCCGAACCCTTGCGGTCGTCGGCGAGTCGGGCTCCGGCAAGAGCACGATCGCGCTCGCCGTCATGGGCCTGCTCGGACCGGAAGCAGACATCTCATCCGGGCGCATTCTGTTCGAGGGCACCGACCTCCTCACGCTCGACGCTGAGGCGCGGCGGCAGTTGCGCGGGGCCCGCATCGCGATCGTGTTCCAGGACCCGTTCTCGGTGCTCAATCCTTCGCTGCGCATCGGCGAGCAGATCGGCGAAGGTCTCGTCCACCACAACGGCTACACGCGCGGAGCGGCGTCGAGCCGTGCGGTCGAGTTGCTGCGCGAGGTCGGCATCGCCGAGGCGAGCGCGGTGGCAGCGGCCTATCCGCACGAGCTCTCCGGCGGCATGCGCCAGCGCGCGCTCATCGCCGGCGCGCTTGCGACCGAGCCCGACCTCCTCATCCTCGACGAGCCGACCACCGCGCTCGACGTCACCATCGAGGCGCAGATCCTCGACCTGCTCGAGGAGCTGCGCGCGCGCCGCGGCCTGAGCATGCTGTTCATCACCCACAACCTCGGCGTCGTGCGCCGCATCGCCGACGAGGTGGCGGTGCTTTATGCCGGCGAGGTCGTGGAGAGCGGCGCGAGCGCGCAGGTCTTTCGCGCACCCCGCCATCCCTACACGAAGGGTCTGCTGGCCGCGCTCCCGCGCCTCGAAGCGCGGCGAGAGCCGCTCGCCAGCATACCTGGCCGGATACCGGACATGCGGAGCCCGCCCGCGGGCTGCCGCTTCAAGCCGCGCTGCCCATTCGCCGAAGATCCTTGCGCGCAGCCGCAGGCGTTGGCGCCGACCGAGGATCGGCTGGTGCGCTGTTGGAAAACCGACGGGCTCGCCGCTACGCAGTGGCCGAAGGCGGCCGAGGATGCGCCGCAGGGGCGTGCGACCGTGGCCGAACCCGCAGCCGCGCCGATCGTTGCCGTCGAGCACCTGTCGAAAACCTACACCCTGACCCGCGGGCTCGCGGCGTTGTCGTTCGAGGGCTGGCGGCCGGTGCTGCGGCCGGTGCGGGTGCGCGCGGTCGACGACGTCTCGCTCACGATCGGGCGCGGCGAGGTCTTGGGATTGGTCGGCGAATCAGGATCGGGCAAGACCACGCTCGGGCGCGCAATCCTGCGTCTGGTCGATCCGGACGCCGGCACGCTGCGCGTCGGGAACGAGGATGTGACGCGCGCGCCCCAGCCGGCGCTCAGCGCCATGCGTCGGCTGGCGCAGATCGTGTTCCAAAACCCCGACTCCTCGCTCAATCCCCGCAAGACCGTGGCCGAGATCATCGGGCGGCCGCTGCGGCGCTTCGGGATCGTCGCTCCGCGCGAAACTTCGAAACGGGTGCGCGAGCTGCTCGACCTCGTCCGCCTGCCGGCGCACTACGCCAATCGTTATCCGCACCAGATGAGCGGCGGCGAGAAGCAGCGCGTCGGCATTGCGCGCGCGGTCGCGACCGAGCCGCGTTTCATCGTCTGCGACGAGCCGGTCTCGGCGCTCGACGTGTCGGTGCAGGCGGCGATCGTGCGGCTCTTGGCTGAGCTGCGCGACCGCATGGACGTCGCCTACCTGTTCATCTCGCACGACCTCGCGGTGGTGGCGCATCTCGCCGACCGCATCGCGGTCATGTACCGCGGCCGGCTGGTCGAGGTCGGCGCCGCCGACGAGGTGCTGCGCCCGCCTTTCCACCCCTATACCGAAGCGCTGCTCTCGGCCGTCCCGACGATCGAAGGGCCGGCGGCAAGCCGCATTCGCCTGCCGTTCGAGCAGCGGCGCAGCGTCGCCGACGCCGGTTGCTGCTTTGCCGGCCGCTGCCCGCGGCGGATCGGAGAAATCTGCGATCGCGAGCCGCCGCCGGTGCGGCGCCCGAGTGCCACCCACACGATCGCCTGTCACCATGAGCTGGCGACGCTTGCCGATGCGCCCGGCACCGTGACGCATTGAATGCGGCGGCGCCGTTGCTCTCCCACGTGCGGCGCATGCGGGAGAGGGTGAAGCAGCGCAGAATTGGCCCTATCGACGATCGAAATACCCGGCGCGCACCGCCATCCCGATGAGGTTGACGATCAGCCGCCCCGCCGTGATGCAGGTGATCTGGTTGACGTCCGCCTTCGGGGTGATCTCGACCACATCCATGCCGACGACGCGGCCTTTGCGGACCAGGCCGTGGATGAGGGTGCGGGCCTGCAGGTAGGTGACGCCGCCCGGCATCGGCGCCTCGACGGCCGGCGCAATGGACGCATCCATCCCGTCCAGGTCCACGGTCAGGTAGTAGCGGCCGCCGTCCGGAATGCGCTCGAGCACCGCCTCCATGCCGGCCTCGTGGAGCTCGTAGGCGGTGACGATGTGAGCACCATAGGCGCGCGCCGCCTCGACCTCCTCGGCGCGCGCGCTGCCCGTCGCCCGGATGCCGATCTGGAAGATCTCGCCGATATGCGCCATCTCGGAGGCGCGGCGGATCGGGCTCGACAGGCCGTCGCGTACGCCCGCGACCTCGTCGCGCCAGTCGAGGTGCTGGTCGATGTGCACCAGCGTGATCGGCCCGCGCCCCTCGAACCCGCGCAGCACCGGGATCGGGATGGCGTGGTCGCCGCCGAGCACGATCGGCAGTGCCCCGGCCGCCAGGATCTTGCGCACCGCCTGCTCGGCGCGTCGCACGTGACTCTTGAGGTCGTGGATGTCGGCCCAGACGTCGCCGCAGTCCACGGCCCGGATGTCACGACCGTCATAGAGCGGGCCGCCGATGTCGAAATCGTAGCGCTCGAGGCTGCGCACGATGCGGTCGCTGGCCTGCCGCAGCGCCGTCGGCCCGTTGCTCTGATCGTTGCTGATCGCGGAGACCGCGTAGGCGGAGCCGTAAGGGATGCCGAGGAAGGCGATATCGGCGCGCAGCTGGTCGAGATCGGTGGCGAGCTCCGAGAACAGAAAGGTCCGGTGCCCGTGTTTCGGCGGCGACGTCAGTCGCTCTGTCATGCGGGGTCCTGCGGGTTGCCGTGACGGATCATGGAGCGTAGTCGGAGTGCCGAGACCTTGTCACGCGCACCCGGGCTCGCGGCCGCAGAGGCGCGGCTGTGAGGCTCCGGCCGGGCGCGGACATCGGCCTAGTCCGCGGCAATGCCGCCAAGCGGCAGGCCGGAAATTTCGGCTGAATTCTATAGCGCTGCGGTCGCGACAAGAACTAGTCTCGGCTTTGAGGCGTGCGGCATGTCGGTCTGGCATGGCCGACGAAACCGGTGACCGCCATGACCAAAACCGCGAGCGTGCTGATCGTCGACGATGAGCCGAACATCCTGCTCTCGTTGCAGTTCCTCATGAAGAAGACCGGCTATGACGTGCGCACCGCCAAGGACGGCGAAGAGGCGCTGGCCGAGATCGCGCGCGCGGCGCCCGACCTCGTACTGCTCGATGTCATGATGCCGAAGATCGACGGGTTCTCCATTTGCCAGCGCATCCGCGCCAACCCCGAATGGAAGGACATGCGCATCATCATGCTGACCGCCAGGGGCCGCGACGTCGAGCGCGAGAAAGGCTTGGCGCTCGGGGCCGACGACTACATCACCAAGCCATTTTCGACCAAGGACGCGATCGCGCGCGTCGAAGCCGCGCTCGCGAGGTCGCCGAAGGCGGATGACCGCTAGAGGCTCCGATGCCGCCTCCCGGCCGTTCACGTGAACTCCTCGTCGCCCTGTTCGTGCTCGGGATCGTGCTGTTGACCCCGCCGTTGCTGATCGTTTTCAACAAGGCGACCCGCGTGTTCGGGATTCCGACGCTTTACCTTTACCTGTTCGCGACCTGGCTGGTGTTGATCGCCTTGGTTGCCTTTGCGGTCGGGCGGCAGGATACCGCGGAGGATCTTGTCGACGCTCGAGCCGAGGCGCGCGGCGGCGAGCCCGCGCAAGCCGAGGGTCGCACCGATGCTTAGCGGCCCGGTCGTCATCGCCGTCGCGTTGCTCTATCTCTGCCTGCTGTTCGCGATCGCCTACTACGGCGACAAGCGCGCCGACCAGGGCCGCAGCCTGATCGCTTACCCGTTTGTCTATGCGCTCTCGATCGCGGTCTACTGCACGTCCTGGACGTTCTACGGCTCGGTCGGCCGCGCCGCCTCCACCGGCGTGGACTTCTTGCCGATCTATCTCGGCCCGACCCTCACGTTCATCCTGGCGTGGTTCGTGATCCGCAAGATCATCCGCATCAGCAAGGCCAACCGCACCACGTCGATCGCCGATTTCGTTGCTTCGCGATACGGCAAGAGCCTCCAGCTCGGCGCGCTCGTCACCGTGATCGCGGTGGTCGGCATCCTTCCCTACATTTCGCTGCAGCTCAAAGCGATCTCGACCAGCTTTTCGGTGCTGCTGCACTATCCCGAGATCGTGATGCCGCCGGCCCCGACGAGCGCCCTGTTCCTGCAGGATACGGCGTTCTACGTGGCGGTGATCATGGCGGTGTTCGCGATCCTGTTCGGCACGCGCCATATCGATGCCAGCGAGCGGCATGAGGGGATGGTGGCGGCGATCGCGTTCGAGTCGGTCGTCAAGCTCGTCGCGTTTATCGCCGTCGGCCTGTTCGTCACCTACGGTCTATACGGCGGCTTCGGGGATATTTTCGCGCGCGCGGAGGCTTCCGGCACGCTCAGTCGGCTGTTCACCATCAACGGCGTAGCCGCGCACACCAACTGGATCGCGCTCACGGTGCTGGCGATGGGTGCGATCGTCGTGCTGCCGCGCCAGTTCCAGGTTCTGGTGGTCGAGAATGTCGACGAGCGCCACCTCAAAAAGGCGATGTGGCTGTTCCCCTTGTACCTGCTGCTCATCAACGTTTTCGTGCTGCCGATCGCGTTCGCCGGATTGTTGATGTTTCCGCAAGGAGGTGTCGATGCCGACACCTTCGTGCTCGCGGTCCCGATGGCGGAACGCCAGCCGATGCTGGCGCTGCTCGCCTTCATCGGCGGGCTTTCGGCCGCGACCGGCATGATCATCGTGGAGACGGTGGCGTTGGCCACCATGGTCTGCAACGACCTGGTGATGCCGTTGCTGCTCCGCGTCGGCCGCTTGCACCTCTCCGAGCGCCGTGACCTTGCCGGCATGCTGCTGCTGATCCGGCGCGCCACCATCATCCTGGTCGTGCTGCTTGGCTACGCCTATGTCCGCCTGATCGGCGAGTCCTACGCGCTGGTAACGATCGGCCTGGTCTCGTTCGCGGCCGCGATGCAGTTCGTGCCGGCGATCGTCGGCGGCATGTACTGGAAAGGCGCGACCAAGGCGGGTGCCGTCGCCGGCTTGAGCGGCGGGTTTCTGATGTGGATCTACACCCTGCTGCTGCCCTCGTTCGCGCGTTCGGGCTGGATCGGCCAGGGGTTCGTCGAGGACGGTCCGTTCGCCTTGGCCTTGCTGAAGCCCTACGCCCTGTTCGGCCTCGAGGGCCTGGATCCGATTGCGCATGCGACGATCTGGACGATGCTGGCGAACGTCGGGCTTTTCGTCGGCGTCTCCCTCATCAGCGCCCAGTCGATCATCGAGCGCAGCCAGGCGGTGCAGTTCGTCGATATTTTCAAACGATCGACCGAGGCCGGGCGCGTCTGGCGCGCGCGCGCCACGATCGGCGATCTGCGCCAGCTGCTCGTCCGCTTCATGGGCGAGGGGTGGACGAATGCGGCCTTCGCGCGGTTCGAGCGTGAGAGCGATCGGCGGCTGCATGATCCCGGCCCCGCCGACTCCGACATCGTCTCGTATTGCGAGCGTCAACTCGCGGGCGCGATCGGCGCAGCCTCCGCGCGCATCATGGTCGCCTCCGTGCTGCGGGAGGAGATGCACGATGTCGACGAGGTCGTGCAGATCCTCGACGAGGCGTCGCAACTCGTCGTCTACTCGCGCCAGCTCGAGCAGCAATCGCGGGAGCTCGAGGCGGCGACGAGCGAGCTGAGGGCCGCCAACGAGAGCCTCAAGGAGCTCGACAAAATGAAGGACGACTTCGTGGCGACCGTGAGCCACGAGGTGCGCACGCCGCTGACCTCGATCCGCTCGTTCAGCGAGATCCTGCGCGACAACCCCGAGCTCGACCCCGAGCAGCGCCAGGAGTTCGTCGGCATCATCGTGCAGGAGAGCGAGCGGCTGAGCCGCCTCATCAATGACATCCTCGATCTCGCCAAGATGGAGGCGGGACGGTCGGAATGGAGCATGGCGGACGTCGCTCCCAAGGCGGCAATCGAGCAGGCGCTCGCCGCCTCGGCCGGTCTCTTCGCCAAGGCCCCGCACATCACCCTCGAGACCCGGATCGCCGACGATATCCCGGCGATTCGCGTCGACGCGGACCGCCTGACGCAAGTGATCGTCAACCTGGTCTCCAATGCGGTGAAGTTCTGCGCCAAGGACAACGGATGGATCCGGCTAGAGGCCTGGCAGGAAGCCGGTTTCCTGCGCGTCGACGTCAAGGACAACGGGTGCGGCATCGCCGAGAAAGACCAGGAGAGGATTTTCGAGCGCTTCCAGCAGGCGGCCGACATCCTCACCGGCAAGCCGCAGGGTACCGGGCTCGGGTTGCCGATCTGCCGGCAGATCCTGCACCGGTTCGGCGGCGCCATCTGGGTGCGGAGCGAGCCCGGCAACGGGGCCACGTTCTCGTTCCGCGTGCCGCTTGCGCACACGGCGGCCGACGCCGGTGCCGTCGCCTCCGAAGCCGCGCAGTAGAGTCGCGTCCGCCGGGGCATTGCGACTTTAGTCCACCAGACTAATCTCCTACGATCAAAAGCTAGCTCGACGGCCGGGCGCGGCGCCGGTATCAACCATGCTGCGCACAACGGATCGGCACGGCGTCATCCGTGCCCTGGGCAAAGCGCAGCTCACCGTCAATGTCCGGCAACCTGCTTGTCGGCGGCACCTTCGCGGTGTGCGCCTGCGCGCGCCGTCACGACTTAGGGAGAACCCAATGTCTGTCACCACCATGGACGATGTGGCGGTCCGCGGCCGCCCCATGAGCCGCGAAGAGAAGCGCGTCATCCTCGCCTCCTCGCTCGGCACCGTGTTCGAATGGTACGACTTCTATCTCTACGGCTCGCTGGCCGCGATCATCGGGGCGCAGTTCTTCAGCCAGTACCCGGAGGCGACGCGCAACGTGTTCGCCCTGCTGGCGTTTGCGGCCGGCTTCCTGGTGCGGCCGTTCGGCGCCCTGGTGTTCGGGCGGCTCGGCGACCTGGTCGGCCGCAAATACACCTTCCTGATCACGATTCTGATCATGGGCATCTCGACCTTCCTGGTCGGGTGCCTGCCAAGCTACGAGACGATCGGGTTCCTCGCTCCGGTGATCCTCATCGCGCTGCGCATGGCCCAGGGCCTCGCGCTCGGCGGCGAGTACGGCGGCGCGGCGATCTACGTCGCCGAGCATGCGCCGCCCGGCAAGCGCGGCTTCTTCACCAGCTGGATCCAGACCACCGCAACGCTCGGCCTGCTGCTTTCGCTGATCGTGATCATGTTCACGCAGATCTACGTGAACGCCAACTTTGCCGAGGTGACGACGGCGGCCGGCGCCAAGCTCACGCCGTTCGCGGCCTGGGGCTGGCGCATTCCGTTCCTGGTCTCGATCGCGCTGCTCGCCATCTCCGTGTGGATCCGCCTGCAGATGCACGAGAGCCCCGCCTTCAAGAAGATGAAGGAGGAAGGCTCGATGTCGAAGGCGCCGCTGACCGAAGCCTTCGGCCAGTGGAAGAACGCCAAGATTGCCCTGCTCGCCCTGCTCGGCCTCGTCGCCGGCCAGGCGGTGGTCTGGTACACCGGCCAGTTCTACGCCCTGTTCTTCCTGCAGAGCATCCTCAAGGTCGACGCCTTCACCGCCAACGTGCTGATCGCGTGGTCGCTCATCCTCGGCACCGGCGGCTTCGTCGTGTTCGGCGCGCTCTCCGACCGGATCGGCCGCAAGCCGATCATCCTCGCCGGATGCCTGATCGCGGCGCTTACCTACTTCCCGCTGTTCAAGCTGATGACCAAGACCGCCAACCCGGCGCTCTACGAGGCGCAGGAGAGGGCGCAGGTCACCATCATCGCGGACCCGGCGGACTGCTCGTTCCAGTTCAATCCCACCGGCACCGCGAAGTTCACCAACTCCTGCGACGTCGCCAAGGCGCTGCTCGCACGCAGCTCGGTGAATGCGACGACCGTCAGCGCGCCCGGCGGCACGGTGGCGAGCGTCAGGATCGGCGACAAGGAATTCTCGGCCAAGGATCCGAACTTCACCCGGGACGTCGGCGCCGCGCTTACCGCCGTCGGCTATCCGGGTGCCAACAACCCGACGGTCGTGAAGATCCCGATCGACCCGAAGGCCGGGCTCGCCAACTTCGCGCAGATGTTCGACATCTTCAGCGCCCAGAGGCTCACCCTGATCGCCATCCTGACCATCCTGGTGATCTACGTGACCATGGTCTACGGCCCGATCGCAGCTGCGCTGGTCGAGTTCTTCCCGACCCGCATCCGCTACTCCGGAATGTCGCTGCCCTATCATATCGGCAACGGCTGGTTCGGCGGGCTGTTGCCGGCGACCTCGTTCGCGATGGTGGCGCAGACCGGCGACATCTACTTCGGCCTTTGGTATCCGATCGTGGTGGCCTTGATGACCTTCGTGATCGGCACCCTGTTTGTGCCCGAGACCTACAAGCGGGACATCTTCAAGCAATAGCCGACCGTCGGGCTTGCAACGGGATGGCCGGAGCGAAAAGTTCGCTCCGGCCTCTACACAAGCGGCACGCGAAAGCCGATGATTGCCGATCTGCGGGCGCGCTCACGCGCTCGTTGGGGGAGCGCCTAATGACCAGATTTCAACGCATCCTGTTTCTGTCCATCGTGTGCGGCGTGTTCGCGCTCGGGATCGCGTGGTTGATCCTCGCGGTCGCGCGGTAAGGCAAAAGCGTAGCCGGACGAGCGAAGGGAAATCCGGGGCAAGACCCGGTCGAGTTTCCCGCAACCGTTGCGCGCATGCGGGCTACAGCTCAGTGTCATCCCGGGCGCGCGCGGAACGCGCGAGAGCCGGCACTCAGGTACTCCGGCGCAACGAGCAAGATTCTACGCGCCGGGGCACATGGGATCCCGAATCGGCCCGCTGCGCTCGCCGTCCGGAACGTCATGGGAAAGCGCCTAGATCCCGATGAGTGCCCCGCATTCCGCTTCGCTCCGTGCGGGCTACGGCTGCAAGCCGTGTTAGAACATCGGCATGCTGATCGCGCTGCTTGCCGACATCCACGGCAACCGTGAGGCGTTGAGCGCTTGCCTTGCCGACGCCGCGCGCGCCGGGGCCGACCGTTACGTCTTTCTTGGCGATCTCGTCGGCTACGGCGCGGATCCGGAGTGGGTCGTCGATCGGGCGGGCGAGATGGTCGAAGCCGGCTCGGTCGCGATCCTCGGCAATCACGATGCCGCGATTCTCAACCCGAGCGAAAGCATGAACCCGGTGGCGACTGCGGCGATCGACTGGACGCGCGGCAGGCTCGACGATGCGCAGCGATCGTTCCTCGCGAAGCTTCCGTTGACCATCGAGGAAGGTGACCGGCTGTTCGTGCACGCGAGCGCCAGCGCCCCGGACACCTGGATTTACGTGCTCGGCCCGCGCGAAGCATTCCAAAGCTTCCGGGCGACGCATCACCGCCTCACATTTTGCGGCCACACGCACTATCCGGCGCTGTTCAACGAAAGCGCCAGGACCTTGCCGCAGCTCCACGTGCCGGACGACGATTGGCCGATACCCCTTCTGGGCCAGCGCCGCTGGCTGGCGGTGCTGGGTGCGGTCGGCCAGCCGCGCGACCGCAACCCGGCCGCCTGCTACGGGCTGTTCGACGCGGCGCGCAACCGGCTGACCTATGTGCGCGTGCCCTATGACGTCGAGCTTGCTGCCCGCAAGATTCGCAAAGCCGGCTTGCCGGAGTTTCTGGCCGAGCGGCTGAGCATGGGAATCTGACCGGTGGCGCGGGCGCAGCTGACTGCCGGCATGACGATCGACGGTTTCCGGTTGCACGAGCGGCTGCATCGCGGCGGCATGGCCGACATCTGGCGCGTCGAGCGCGAGGACATCGACCTGTCCATTGTCATGAAGGCGCCGCTGCTCGACTTCGAGGGCGACATTTCGCTCATCGTCGGCTTCGAGGTCGAGCAGATGATCATGGCGGAGCTCAAAGGCCCGCACGTGCCGCGCCTTGTCGCCAACGGCGATTTCGCCGTGCAGCCCTATATCGTGATGGAGCACATTCCGGGGCCGACGCTGCTGAAGAGGAGCCTGGAGCGGGTCCTGCCCGTCGAAGAGGTTTTCCAGGTGGGCGCCGAGGTCGCGGCCGCCCTCTCGGATCTGCATCAGCAGGACGTGCTGCACCTCGATCTCAAGCCCGCGAACATACTGTTCCGTCCTTCCGGCCGCGCCGTGCTGATCGATTTCGGCCTGTCGCGTCACGTGCATCTGCCGGATCTCATGGAGGAACAGTTCCACCGGCCGATGGGCACGACCGAATACATGGCCCCGGAGCAGCTCATGCGCGTGCGCTCGGATCGGCGTAGCGACATCTTCGCGCTCGGCGCGATCCTCTACCAACTGGCGACCGGGCGGCTTCCGTTCGGCACCCCGGCACGTATGCGCCAAGTGCGCCGGCGCGTGTGGCGTGATCCGGTGCCGCCCCGCGCCCTGCGGGAGGCCGTCCCGGCGGCGCTGCAGGAGATCATACTGCGGTGCCTCGAACCGATGCCCGACGCGCGCTACGAGCGCGCCGCGGACATGATGTTAGACCTGCGTTATCCCGACCTGGTGGTGCTGACGGAGCGCGCAGAACGGCTGCAGCAGAGCGACTTTCGCACGACCTTTGGCCGCAGAATGCGGGCCGCCAAGACGATGCGAACGATCCTGGCGAGCGCGTCGAGGCCGCCGCCACGGGCGCCTATCATCTTGGTTGCGGTCAGTCTGCGCCCTGGTCTCGAGGCGATCAGGCAGGCGCTGCTCGAGACCGCCGCCTCGGTGCTCGCCAACATGCCGGGCGCGCGCATTGCTTGCGTCAACGTGATCCCCAGCTCGCTGATCGCCGTCGACGAGAACGTCGACGCCGCGGGCGACAACATTCACGTGCAAAGGCTGGTCGAGCTGCGGGAATGGGCGCGGCCGCTTGGGCTGCCGAAGGGAAAGATCACCTATCATCTGCTCGAGTCGCGCAACGTCGCCGGCGCCGTGGTGGATTTTGCCCGCTCCAACAAAGTCGATCACCTGATCGTCGGCGCCCCCGCCGCCGGCAGCCCGTCCGCCAAGGTCAGCAGCCGGATCACCGCGGAGGCGCCCTGCACCGTCACCGTCGTGCGCCGCGACAGCAGTCATGCAGGCGAGATCGCGCAGGGGGCGGCCGAGCCGCGGCAGCAGAGGTATGCGGAATAGCTCAGGGCCGCAGGGCTGCGGCGTGCACGCCTGCCAGGCCGTCAGATTGTAGCGCCCTGTCGATGTGGCCGATCACCAGCGCGGGTGGGATCGCCTGCATGCATGCATGATGGTGCGGGCAGCGGGACAGCCGCCGCAAATAGCAGGGCGAGCATTCAAGCCTCGCCTGCAGCACCGCATCGGCACGCCCGTAGGGCCCGCTCCAAAGCCAATCGGTCGGACCGAAAACGCTGACCGTGGGGCGCCCGAGCGCCACCGCGAGATGCATGGCCCCGGAATCGTTGGTGACCGCGATTGTCGCCAGGCTGGTGAGCGCCGCAAGCTCGCTCAGCGTCGTTTGCCCGCAAAGGTCGACGACGCCCGGCGCTGCGGCCGCAAGGCGGCTGCAGATCGCGGTCTCGTTGCGCGATCCGACCACCACCACCGGCCATCCGCGCCGCAGGCAATGATTTGCCACCTCGGCGAACCCGGCGGCGTTCCATTGCTTGGTCTCCCACTGGGCGCCCGGCGCCACCAGCACGATGCCGGGTCGATCGCCGTCGAGCGCAACGCCGTGCGTGCGCATGAGATCTCTGACCCGATCTTGTGCCGCCCGCGGGATCACGAACGAGAAGTCTGCGTGGGCCTCGGTGGCGCCGAGCATCGCGGCGACGCGCAGGTAGCGGTCGACGGCGTGCAAGTCCAAGGTGGGAAGTCGCAGATGGTGCGAATAGGCCATCCACGAACCCTCGCGCGCCCCGGTCCAGCCGTGCCGGTAGGCGAGAGCCGGAAGCTCGCGTGGCGACCCACGACGCAGGTCCGCTCGCGGGCGATCGAAACCGATCCGCACCGGCGCGCCGGTCAGCAGCGTGCAGACCGCCGACCGCATCTGTCCATGCAGGTCGACCACCAAGTCGTAACGCGGGCGGCGCAGATCGGAGATCAACTTCGGCCACGACTTCAGCCCGCCGAGGTCAGCCCAGCGCGCGCTCGCATCGGTGAGCGGGAATTCGATCACGTTGCTGAGTGCCGGATGATGGCGTACGAGCTCGGCGATCGCCGGTTTGATGAGCCAGTCGATGCGCGCCGAAGGATAGCGCCGCCGAAGCTGGTTCAAGACCGGGATCGTATGGATCACGTCGCCGACCGCCGACAGCTTGATCAGCAAGATCCGTTGGAAATCGCGAGTGCGAAGTTCGTCGGCATTCATCATCGATCGGCTTCATGCCCGTGGGGGCACGGCTCCCGGACAGCAATGAGTCAGGCGGCTTCAAAGCGTGCGGTCAACCGTGGCCGCGTGCTCGGGCATCTGCCTTCTCGGTCAAGCACGCTTCCACGAACTCTGCAAAATCCCCGCCGGTGAAAAGATAGCCGGCGATCCCCGCCGCGCGCGCCGCTTCGAGATCGGTCGGCTGGTCACCGACCAGGAAACTGCCGGACCGCTCGATCGGCCACGCCCGCATCAGGTCGAGGATCATGCCGGGCCCCGGCTTGCGCCAGTCCGATACCCGGCGATAGGCCTCGACGGCGGCGTCCGGATGGTACGGACAGTAGCGTATGTCGTCGATGCGCGCGCCCTCCCGTGCCAGGGTCGCGAGCATGAACCGGTGTACGGTCTCGACGTCGGCTTCGGTGAAGCGGCCGCGCGCTACCCCCGACTGGTTGGAGATCAGGAAAACCAGGTAGCCGAGCGCATTGAGGCGCTTGATGCCGGCCGCTGCGCCGGCGATCCAGCGGACGCGCTCGATTTCGCCGACATAGCCATCGTCGTGGATCAGGACGCCGTCCCGATCGAGAAAGACTGCCGGCCGCGGCGACGGCATCGGCGATTAGGTCGCGACCGCGAGGTCGCTGCGCGCGACCGCTCGCGCGACCGCATCCATGACCTGGCCGACAGAAATGTCGCGCATGCAGCGGTGATGCCCGACCCGGCAGACCGGCCGATGGCAGGGTCGGCAGGGCACCTCGGTCGTGGTCTCGATCGTCCCCGCCAGCGGATTGATGGGGGCCCAGTGCCACGGGCTGGTGGGGCCGAAAATGCCAATCGTCGGCGTCCCGATGGCGGCGGCGACGTGCAGCAGCCCTGAGTCGTTGGACACGGCGACGTCTGCCGCCGCGAGCGCCAGGATGGCCTCGCGCAGGTGGCGTCCGGTCAGATCCTGCACTCGCCCGCCCGCGCCATCCGCGATCGCGGCGGCGATCGGCGTCTCATCCGGCCCGCCGAGCACCCACACGGCAAAGCCCTGACCCGAAAGCTGCCGCGCCAATTTGGCGTACGACTCGGCGGGCCAGCGCTTCGAGGGGCCGACCGCGCCGGGTGCGATTGCCACCACCGGACGGCCGTCCTCGGCAAGCGTGCGACGGGCGCGCCATGCGGCGATCTCTTGCTCCGGCACCCGGAGCTCGGGGCGGGGCCACTCCGTCGGCCACGGCGCGCCGTTGGGCAAGGCGAGCGCCGCGCATTGGTCCACCATGCGCGCCAACTTTCGCTCGCCCCATCGCAACTCGCTCAGCAGCACGAAGCGCGCCTCGCCGACGAATCCGATTCGCTCCGGAATGCCGGCCAGGAACGGCGCCAGCGCCGCCTTCCACTTGCGCGACATGATCAGCGCCGTACCGTAGTCTTCGGCGCGCAGCCGTCTTGCCAGCGCCCAGTGGCGGCCAGCCGCCAGCCTCCGGCGCGGCAATTCCCCGCGTACCGCCTTGCGCACGCCCGGCATGTAGTCGGCAAGGGCGGCGTTCAAATCCGTCGCCAGCAGGTCGACCGGCCGTTGCGGCCAGCGCGCCTTCAGCAACCGCACGACCGAGTGGCAGCGCACGAAATCCCCAATCCACATGTAGGGAACTACGAGGATCGGCCGCCCGCCGTTTGCGGCGTGCCCGGTTGCCAAAGGGTCCTGATGGGGGCCGGCATTCATGACGTTGGAAACGGCATTTCTCCAGGCAGGCGAGGCGGCCTACCGCTCAACCGGGGTGCTGTCCAGTCCTGCCCAGCCGCGTCAGGTCCGCCATGGCGCGGCGCACAATATTGCGCCTGGATGCCGCCTGGGGCAAAGGTGGCGCCGATTGCGGGCCTGCCAGCCGTGTGAGGCGGTTTGATGCTGCTGGTGACCGGGGGTGCCGGTTTCATTGGGTCGAACCTGGTCGCCAGCCTCAACGAGGCGGGGCGTGCCGACATCGTCGTCGCCGACACCCTCGGCGGCGGCGAGAAATGGCGCAATCTGCAAAAGCGTCAGCTCGCGGATGTCGTGCCGCCGGCCGAGCTCATGCATTGGCTTGAGGGCCGCAGGCTCGACGCGGTGATCCATCTCGGCGCCAATTCGGATACCACCGCGACCGATGCGGACGCGATGGTGGCAGCCAATTTCCGCACCTCGCTGGCGCTGCTCGACTGGTGCACGGCGGCGCGCACCCCGTTCGTGTATGCGTCATCGGCTGCGACCTATGGCGATGGATCAGCCGGATTCGAAGACGATTGGTCGGTCGGCGCGCTCAAGCGGCTCGTTCCGCTCAATCTCTACGGCTGGAGCAAGCACCTGTTCGACCAGACCGTCGCCGAGCGCTCGGCCAAACGTCAGGACCTGCCGCCGCAATGGGCGGGCTTGAAGTTCTTCAATGTGTTCGGGCCGAACGAGTACCACAAGGGCCGAATGATGAGCGTCGTGGCGACCGTGTTCGATGACGCTTGGACGGGGCGGTCGGTCCGGCTGTTCAAGTCGCACAAGCCCGGAATAGACGACGGCGAGCAGCGGCGCGACTTCGTGTCGGTCGACGATGCGGTGGCGGTGGTGCGCTGGGTGCTCGAGACGCCGTCGGTGTCGGGCATCTACAATGTCGGAACCGGCACGGCGCGCACGTTTCGCGATCTGGTGCTGGCGCTGTTCCGCGCTCTTCGGCGCGAGCCCAAGATCGAATACGTCGACATGCCGCCGGCGATTCGCGACCGTTACCAGTACTTTACGCAGGCCACGGTCGAAAATCTGCGCACCGCCGGCTACAACGGCGGCTTCACCCCGCTCGAGGAGGCGGTCGAGCGATACGTGACCGCATTTCTTGTCACCGCGGACCGCTATCGCTAGAGCGGGGACTGACCGAAAGGTTGTTGATCGGGCGCCGGATGCTGAATTTCGAAGAGGTTCTGTCGCGTCTCGATGCACAAGTGGTGCTGTGCGTCGGGGACTTGATGCTCGACCGCTTCGTGTATGGCGAGGTGACGCGCATTTCTCCCGAGGCGGCGACCCCCGTGCTCGTCGTGAAGCGGCAGGAGTCGGAGATCGGCGGCGCCGGCAACGTCGCGCGCAACATCGCAAGCCTCGGCGCGCGCTGCATCTTCGTCGGCGTGGTCGGCGACGACGCGGAAGGGCGCGAGCTTGCCGCGGCATTCCAGGCGGAGCCTCGCATCGAGCCGCACCTGATCATCGATCCTTCCCGGCCGACCACGCGCAAAGTCCGCTATGTCTCCGAGCACCATTCTACCCATCTGCTGCGGACCGATTGGGAAGTTGCAAGGCCGGTATCGGCCGAGATCGAGGCAGCGGTGCTCGCGCGCGTCCGTGCGGCGCTCGGGCATACCGGCGCGGTGGTGCTGTCGGATTACGCCAAGGGCGTGCTCGCTGAGCGGACCGTGCGCGCCATTATCGAGGCGGCACGCCTGGCCGGGAAGCGCGTGATTGTCGACCCCAAGGCGCGCGATTACTCGGTTTATCGCGGGGCGACGCTGATTACGCCCAACCGCAAGGAGCTCGCTGAGGCGACGCGGGAGGCCGCAACCACCGATGACGAGATCGCCGCGGCCGCCGCCCAGCTTGCGAAACTCGTCGACTGCGAGGCCGTGCTGGTGACCCGCAGCGAGGATGGCATGACGCTCCACCAGCCCGGCGCCCCGCCGGTGCACGTGCCGGCCTACCCGGTGCGCGTTCGCGACATGTCCGGTGCCGGCGACACCGTGGCGGCGACGCTCGGCACGCTGCTGGCGATGGGAGCCGGATTTGAATCCGCGATGCGCGCCGCCAATGCGGCCGCGTCGGTGGTGGTCGGCAAACGCGGTACCGCCACGGTTTCGGCGGCCGAGCTGCGCGGGCGCATCATCCCGCACGCCGCGCTCGCTTCCGAAGAGAAGATCGTATTCGACCGGCGAACGCTCGAAGATGCACTCGGCGCCTGGCGCCGCGCCGGGTTGCGCATCGGGTTTACCAACGGATGCTTCGACCTTCTGCATCCAGGGCACGTCAAGCTGCTGACCGAAGCGCGCGCCGCTTGCGATCGCCTGGTCGTGGGATTGAACAGCGACGCATCCGTCGCGGCCCTCAAGGGCACCGGACGCCCCGTTCAGGACCAGCGGGCGCGCGCCGAGGTGCTGGCTGCGCTCGAGGCCGTCGATCTGGTGGTGATTTTCGACGAGGCGACGCCGCTCGAGCTGATCGGCTGCGTGCAGCCCAGCCTCCTGGTCAAGGGCGCCGACTACCGCCTCGATCAGGTGGTCGGCCGCGAGTTGGTCGAGGCGAACGGCGGCGAGGTCATGCTGGTCGCCTTGGCACCGGGCCACAGCAGCACCCGCCTGGTCGATCAATCGCGCCGGCGGCAGCAGGGGTAATCGGAGCAGCCGACGGCCGCCGTCGAGCTTGCGGGCCGCCGAAAAAGCTTTAGAAGCTTGCGTGAACGCGACTTCCCTGAGTCTTCTTTGACAGCCGAGGCGCGGCGTCGCGGCGTCGCCTACCCGGCAGCGATGGGCGCAATGAAACTCGACGACCTCAGCGTCAAGCTGTTCACCGACGGCGCCGACAAGGCGCAGATTCTCGACATGGCCGCCAAGCCGTGGATCAAGGGCTTCACAACCAATCCGTCGTTGCTCAAGAAGGCAGGCGTTGCCGACTATGCCGCCTACGGGCGCGAGCTGGTAGCCGCCGTGCCCGACCGGCATATCTCGTTCGAGGTCTTTTCGGACGACGTTCCCGAAATGGTGGCGCAGGCGCAGGTCATCGCCGCCTGGGGCAACAACGTCTATGTCAAGCTACCGGTCACCAATACGCGCGGCGAAGCGCTCTACGAGGCGGTACGCGCGCTGTCGCGCGACGGCGTCAAGATCAATATGACGGCGATCTTCACGCCCACTCAGGTCGCGCGTGCGGTCGAGTCGCTGGCTGGCGGCGCGCCCGCCTGCGTGTCGGTGTTCGCCGGCCGGTTGGCTGATCTCGGCATCGACTATCGCCCGATCATGGCGGACGCGGTCGAACGCGCACGCTCGACCGCCAACGTCGAGATCATCTGGGCGTCGACCCGCGAAGTATTCAACGTCGTCGAGGCCGACGCCATCCGCTGCCACATCATTACGGCGCCTGCCGATGTGCTCAAGAAGCTGCCGGCATTGGGCACGAGGACGGCCGCCGAACTGTCGCTGGATGCGGTGCGGGCCTTCCGCGAGGATGCCGTCGCGGCCGGGTTGACGCTTCCGATTCCGCCGCCCGCGCGCGCCGCCGAGTAGCGGGTAGACCTTGTAAGTGTCTGATGAAAAAGAGGTTTGGCGTTGGGGCAGCGCCCGTCGCCAACGTCCTCGGTCCGTGTTAGGGATCATCGCTGGTTTTTGAGCCGCGCGGACATCGGGATGGTGCGAGCCGCCAAGCAGAATGGAGGGGCCCTGCGGGTCGGCGTCGTCGGCGTCGGCGTCATGGGCTCGAACCACGCGCGCGTGTACGCCGACCTCCCAGGCGTGCATCTCGCCGGCGTGGCGGATCCGGATCGTACCCAGGGCAAGCTGGTGGGACGGTCGCTCGGCTGCCCGGCGGTCGAGGATCTCCTGGCGCTGCTCGCGCTCGGCGTCGATGCGATCTCGATCGCCGCCCCCACCCATCTGCATCACGAGCTGGCCCTCGCCGCGATCGAGCGCCGCGTTCACGTGATGGTCGAGAAGCCGATCGGATCCAATCCGGATGAGGGCCGCGCCATCGTGGCGGCCGCGCGCGCGGCCGGCGTCACCCTCATGGTCGGTCACGTGGAACGCTTCAACCCCGCAGTCGAATCGATCAAGGAGGCGTTGCGCGGCGAGGACATCCTGTCGATCGGCATTACCCGGGTCGGACCGTTTCCCCCGCGCGTATCCAACGTCGGCGTCGTCATCGATCTCGCCGTGCACGACATCGACCTGATCCGCTGGTTCACCGATTCGGAGATCGTCGACGTTCAGCCGATGCTCGCCAGCGCCCGCGCCAAGAACGAAGACATCGCGCTGCTGCAGTTCCGCACCGAATCGGGCGTGCTCGCTCAGATCACCACCAACTGGCTGACGCCGTTCAAGGCGCGCACGGTGCACGTTGCAACCCGCAAGAAATACGTGGCTGCCGATCTGCTCACGCGGCAAGTGACGGAGTGTTTCGGGTTCCAGCCCGACGGCAGCTATTCGATGCGCCACCTTTCGGTCGGCCACGCCGAGCCGCTGCGCGCCGAGCTCATGGCCTTCGTCAAAGCGATCCGCGATGGCAATCCTCCGGCCGTTTCCGGCGAGGAGGGCGTTGCCAGCCTTGAAGTCGCCATCCGCTGCCTGGCGCAGGATTCGAACGGCCGTCGGCAGACGGCCCCGATGACGGCGTCCCGTCCGCTGGCCAAGGCCAGCGGCTGATCGGGAGAAGCGGCCGCCCGCCTGCGGTGCGGGCTTGCGACCAGCACAACAGCCGGGGTTCGACGCCCTGGCGCTCGTCGCCGGCAAACGACAGGTCGACGATCACGCAATGCCAACCGCATGACGGACGAATCGCAGGACGCAGGCGGAGCTCGCGGCCTCCACGGCCGCATCGCGTCCGTCGGCGGACTGACGCTGGTCTCGCGCATCGCCGGCTTCGCCCGCGACGTGGTGCTGGCCGCCGTGCTGGGCGCGGGACCGGTCGCGGATGTGTTCTTCTTCGCGTTCCGGCTGCCCAACCATTTCCGTGCGATTTTCGCCGAGGGCGCCTTCAACGTGGCGTTCGTCCCGGCCTATGCGCGGGTGCGCCAACAGAACGGCACCGATGCGGCCGGGCTGTTCGCAGACCGGGTCTTCTCGCTGCTGCTCCTCAGCCAGATTGTGCTGCTGGCGCTCGCGCTCGCGTTTACGCCGTGGCTCGTGCGGCTGCTGGGACCGGGCTTTGACGGCGATCCGGTGCGCTTCCCGCTTGCGGTCGAACTCACCCGCATCACGTTTCCCTACCTGCTGCTGATGACCCTGGTGACGCTGTTCAGCGGGATGCTGAACGCGATCGATCGCTTTGCAGCCGCCGCCGCCGCGCCGATCCTGCTCAACCTGAGCATGATCGTTGCCCTGGCGCTGGCGGCGTTCTTCCCGACCGCGGGTCACGCCGCCGCGTGGGGGGTGCTGGTCGCCGGCATCCTCGAGCTACTGCTGGTCGGCGGCGACGCCAAGCGATCCGGAATTATGGTCAAGCTGCGCTGGCCGCGATGGGACGAAGACGTTCGTCGCTTCTTCGCCGCACTCGGCCCCGCGACCATCGGCGCCGGCGGCGTTCAGCTGGCGCTGCTCGCCGATACCTTCATTGCCAGCTTCCTGTCGGTCGGCGCGCTGTCCGCGCTCTACTATGCCGATCGGCTGAATCAGCTGCCGATCGGCGTCATCGGCATCGCGGCCGGCACCGTGCTGCTGCCCGAAATGGCGCGCCGGATCGCCGCCGGCGACGAACCCGGCGCCCGCCACGCGCAAGCGCGCGCGATCGAATTGACGCTGCTGCTTTCGATCCCGTTCGTCATCGGCTTCCTGATTGTGCCGGATTTGATCATCAGAGCTTTCTTCAAACGCGGCGCGTTCACCGCCGCCGACGCGTCCGCCGCTGGAGCGACGCTGCGCGCCTATGCGATTGGGCTGATCCCGTTCGTGCTGATCCGCAGCCTGGTGGCGACCTACTTCGCGCGTGGCGACACAGCGACGCCGGTCAAGGCCTCGCTGTCCGCGGCCGCCGTCAACGTGGCGCTCAAGTTCGCGCTCGTGGGCTCGCTGGCGCAGGTCGGACTGGCACTGGCGACCTCGGTCGGCGCCTGGATCAACGTCCTACTCGTGGGGTTGTTTGCGGTCCGCGCACGGCTGTTCGCGTTTGAGCCGGAGCTGATGCGCTTCCTGGTCAAACTGGCGGTCGCCGCGCTTGCGCTCGCGATCGGCCTCTGGGGTGCCGAACAATTGGCTCTCAAGCTGGTTGGCCATTGGAGCACCCTGCGGGACGAGGCGGCCCTGGCGATCATCGTCGCTGCCGGGGGCTTGGTCTATGGCGCTGCCGTCGCAGCCTTGTTCGGCTCACAATGGCGTGCGTTGCTCGGGCGCTCGCGGCGCGGTAGGTGAGGCCGATAGCCGATCGGAGTTTCATGTCGATGCGCACAACGGCGCGCACGCTGGTTCTTGTACTGCCGCTGGCGCTCGTGGCCGCGGGCTGCGGCGAGCAGCAGCGCTCCGCCGCGGCGCCGCCACCGCCGGCGGTGACGGTGGCCAAGCCCGTCAAGCGCACCATCGTCGACAAGGACGAATATGTCGGACGCTTCGTAGCCGTCGAGTCGGTCGAGGTGCGCGCGCGCGTCTCCGGTTACCTGGAGAAGGTGCATTTCACCGACGGCCAGCTGGTCAAGCAGGGCGACCTGCTGTTCACCATCGACCGGCGTCCGTTCCAGCACGCTCTCGACCAGGCACGCGGCAACCTGGCGCAGGCACGAGCTGTGTTGGCATTTGCGGAGGGCGACCTGACCCGCGCTCAGCAGCTCGTTCGCGACAGGACTATTTCGGAGCAGGTGTTCGAACAGCGCACCCAGGCCAAGCGCACGGCGGAGGCGTCGGTCGCCGCCAACGAAGCCGCCGTGCGCCAGTCCACGCTCGACTTCGAATTCACCGAGCTGCGCGCTCCGGTCTCCGGCCATATCGGCGACCGGCGCGTGTCCCCCGGCAACCTGGTTACCGGCGGAACCTCCGGCAATACCACGCTGCTCGCAACCATCGTATCCACCGACCCGATCCGGTTCGAGTTCACCTTCGACGAGGCCGCGTATCTGCGCTACACGCGCGTGTCCAGCATCGGCAAGGATATGGCCGCGCAAAGCACCAAGACGCCGGTTGCGCTCAAGCTGCTCGACGAGCCGGCCTTCTCGCACCAGGGCTCGATGGACTTCGTCGACAACGTCATCGACCGCGCTTCCGGCACGATCCGCGGCCGCGCGACCGTCGCCAATCCGCAAGGCCTGTTCACCCCCGGAATGTTCGCCCGCGTGCAGGTCCCGGGGTCGCCGCCCTACGAGGCGTTGGTTATTCCCGAAGTGGCGATCGGCGCCGAGCAGGCGCGCAAATACGTACTGGTGGTGGACGCGGAAAACGTCGCGCGCCAGCGCTACGTGACCCTTGGTCAGACGGTAGAGGGCTTGCGCGTGATCAAGGAGGGGCTTGAGCCGGACGACCGGGTGGTGATCAGCGGGCTGATGCGCGCGCGCCCGGGGCAGAAGGTCACGCCGGAGGAGGCCCCGCCTGCGAGCCCGCAGGCCAAGGCGGGGTGAGGCGGAGCCGATGCGCCTTTCGCATTTCTTCATCGACCGTCCGATCTTCGCCTGGGTGGTCTCGATCGTGATCATGATCGTGGGCGGGGTGTCGTTCTTCCGGCTGCCGATTGCACAGTACCCGGAGATCGCGCCGCCAATCATCAACGTGTCCGGTCAGTATCCCGGCGCCAGCGCCGATGTCGTCGCGACCACCGTGGTGGCGCCGATCGAGGAGCAGATCAACGGCGTCGAGGGCATGCTCTACGTCTCTTCCAACTCGACCGCGGACGGCCGCTTCTCGATCGCGGTCACCTTCGACCTCGGCACCAACCTCGACATCGCCCAGGTACAGGTGCAGAACCGCGTCGGCATTGCGCAGCCGCGTCTGCCGCAGGAGGTGCGCCAGATCGGCGTGACGGTCACCAAGAGCTCGCCCGACCTGATGATGGTCGTGCACCTGTTCTCGCCCGATAAGTCCCGCGACACGTTGTTCATCTCCAACTACGCCAACCTCGAGATCAAGGACGTGCTCACGCGCGTCGACGGCGTCGGCTCGATCACCGTATTCGGCAGCCGCGACTACGCGATGCGCATCTGGCTCGATCCCGACCGCTTGCAGTCGCTCGGCCTGACCGCGGGCGACGTGGTGGCGGCGCTGCAGGCGCAGAACATCCAGGTCGCCTCCGGCGTGCTCAACCAGCCGCCGGTCGAGGAGCCGCGGGCGTTCCAGGTCGCGGTCCGCACGCTCGGGCGGCTGGCCGATCCGGCGGAGTTTGCCCAAATCGTGGTCAAGACCACGCCGCTGGCGGTGGTTCGCCTCAGGGACGTGGCGCGCGTGCAGCTTGCCGCGCAGGACTATTCGTCCAACTCCTATCTCAACCGCGACCCGGCCGTGGCGCTCGCGATCTTCCAGCGGCCGGGCTCGAATGCGCTCGCGACTGCCGACGCCATCATCAAGACGGTGGAGCAGCTGGCGACGCGCTTCCCGCCCGGGGTCAAGCACGCGATCGTCTACAACCCGACCCAGTTCATCCAGCAGTCGGTCGACGCTGTCATCGAGACCATCTTCGAGGCGATCCTGTTCGTCGTGCTGGTGATCATCCTGTTCCTGCAGACTTGGCGCGCCGCGGTCATTCCCATCCTGGCGATCCCGATCTCGCTGATCGGCACTTTTTTCCTGATGGGTTTGTTCGGCTTCACCCTCAACAACCTCACGCTCTCGGGGTTGGTGCTGGCTATCGGCATCGTGGTCGACGATGCCATCGTCGTGGTGGAGAATGTCGAGCGCAACATCGCCAACGGGCTTTCGCCCAGGGAGGCGGCGCGCCGCAGCATGGACGAGGTCGGCTGGGCACTGGTCGCGATCGCGCTGGTCCTGTGTGCGGTGTTCGTCCCGGCAGCGTTCATCACCGGCATCTCCGGTCAGTTCTACCGCCAGTTCGCGCTCACCATCGCGGGCGCGACCGTGATCTCGCTGATCGTCTCGCTCACCCTGTCGCCGGCCATGTGCGCGATGCTGCTCAAGCCCCACGAGCATCGACGGCCACGCTTCTGGGAATGGCCCGTGCAAGTGATCTTCCGCGGCTTCAACTTCGGGTTCGAGCGCTTCGCGCGCGCCTACGGTTGGATCGCCAGCAAGGCGGTGCGGTTCCCGCTGGTGATGATGCTCGCCTATGCGGGGATTCTCGCCTTCGGCCTCAACGAGTTCCGCAAGACGCCGCTCGGCTTCATCCCGCAGGTCGACCGCGGATACCTGATCGTGGTGGCGCAGCTGCCGCCCGCCTCCTCGCTCCAGCGCACCGACGCGGTGCTGCGCCGCGCCGTGGACCTGTCGCTGGAAACGCCCGGCGTCATGGGCGCGGTCAACATCGTGGGCTTTTCGGGCGCGACCTTCACCAATGCGCCGAACTCGGGCGCGATTTTCCTGGTGCTCGAGCCGTTCCACGAGCGCGCTCGCGACCCGCGCAAGTCGATTCCCGGCATGCAGGCCGAGTTGCTGCGGAAATTCGCCGAGCTGCGCGAGGCGCTGATGATCGTGGTCGTGCCGCCGCCGGTCGCCGGCATCGGCAATGCCGGCGGCTTTCGCATGATGGTCGAGGATCGCGCCGGCCGCGGCCCGGAAGCCTTGCAGGGTGCGGTCTATGCCATGATGGGGAAGGCTGCGCAGACGCCCGGACTTTCTCAGGTGTTTTCGCTGTTCGAGACCGCGACCCCCCAGCTCTACCTCGACATCGATCGCACCAAGGCGCAGATGCTTGGCATCAACGTCGCCGAGGTATTCGCAGCGCTGCAGACTTACCTCGGTTCGTCCTACGTCAACGATTTCAACCTGTTCGGCCGCACCTTCCGGGTGGTCGCGCAGGCCGACAGCAATGATCGCCTCGACGCCGCCGACGTGCTGAAGATCCGCGTGCGCAACTCGACGGGCGATACCGTGCCCCTGGCCTCGTTCACCACGGTGCGCGACGTAACGGGCCCCTATCGGGTGCCGCGCTACAACCTCTATCCGTCGGCGGAGCTCGACGGCGCTGCCGCGCCCGGCTACTCGCAAGGGCAGGCGATCGAGACCATGCAGCGGCTCGCGGCTGAGACGCTGCCGGACGGCTTTAGCTACGAATGGACGACGCTGGCGTTCCAGCAGCTGCGCGCCGGCAACACCGCCATGTTCGCGTTCGTGCTCGCCGTCGTGTTCGTGTTCCTGGTGCTGGCCGCGCAATACGAGAGCCTCACTTTGCCGCTCGCGGTCATCCTGATCGTGCCGATGTGCCTGGTGGCGGCGATCGTCGGCGTGGTGCTGCGCGGGCAGGACAACAATATCCTCACCCAGGTCGGCTTCATTGTGCTGATCGGGCTCGCGGCCAAGAACGCGATCCTGATCGTCGAGTTCGCGCGCCAGCTCGAAGACCAGGGGCGCAACCGCTACGAGGCGGCGGTCGAGGCGGCGCGGCTGCGCATGCGGCCGATCGTGATGACTTCGCTCTCGTTCATCCTCGGCGTAGCGCCGCTGGTGCTCGCCGTCGGCGCCGGCGCGGAGCTGCGCCAGGCGCTCGGCACCGCGGTGTTCTTCGGCATGATCGGGGTGACCCTGTTCGGCCTGATCTTCACGCCGGCGTTCTATGTGCTGTCGAGCGCCCTCGGCCATCGGCTCAGCCGCCGCCGTGCGGCCGGCGGGCCCGGGACGACACAATCGCAACCCGCGGAGTGAGGTGCCATGCCGCCTGTGAAGTTCGGTGTCGGACAGCCGTTGCGGCGCAAGGAGGACGATTGGCTGCTGCGCGGCGAAGGTCGCTACGTTGCCGACTTCACCCCCGCCGGCACCCTGCATGCGGTCGTCGTGCGCTCACCGCATGCGCACGCGCGCTTCCACGTCACCGACCTCGCAACCGCCCGCGCGATGCCCGGTGTGCGTCTCATCCTCGCCGGAGACGACGTCAAGGACCTCGGCACCATGCCGTGTCTCGGCATTCCGCCCGGCGTGCGCGTAGAAGTGCCGCCCTATCCGATGCTGGCGCGCGGCGAGGCGCGCCACGTCGGCGACATGGTTGCGTTCGTGGTGGCGGAGACGCTCGACCAGGCCAAGGACGCGGCCGAGGCGATCGCGATCGAATGGGAGGCGCAGCCGCACGTTGTCGACATGAAGGCCGCGGTCGCGCCAGGCGCTCCGCAGGTGTGGGCCAGTCGGCCCGGCAATGTTTCGTTCGAGGCGACCATCGGCGACAAGCGCAAGACCGAGCAGGCGTTCGGCAACGCCGCGCGCGTCGTGACCCTCGAACTCGTCAACCCGCGCGTTGTGACCAACTACCTCGACACCCGCGGCGTCGTCGCCGAATACGATGCCGCTGCCGACCGCCTGACCTTGACCCTCTCGAGCCAGGGCCCGCACGCGATCCGCGATGTGCTCTGCGACGCCGTCCTCAGCCTCCCGAAGGAGAAGATGCGGGTCGTCACGCCCGAGGTCGGCGGCGGGTTCGGGACCAAGCTGTTTCCGTATCGGGAATACGCGCTCGCGGCGGTGGCGGCGCGACGGCTCGGGCGGCCGGTGAAATGGATCGCCGAGCGCAGCGAGCATTTTCTCGGCGACTGCCAGGGCCGCGCCAACGTCACGGTCGCGCGGCTCGCGCTGGACGAGAAGGGAAAGATCCTGGCGCTCGACGTCGACACCATCGCCGACATGGGCGCGTATCTTTCGCTTTACGCGCCGTTCATCCCGTTCATCGGTGCCGAGATGTTGCCGGGCGTCTACGACATCCCGACCTGCCGCCTGCGCATGCGCGGCGTCTACACCCATACTCTGCCGGTCGATGCCTATCGCGGTGCCGGCCGACCGGAGGCAGCCTACGTGATCGAGCGGCTGCTCGACGTGGCGGCGCGCGAGCTTGGCATGGCGCCCGATGCGTTGCGCCAGCGCAACTTCATCAAGGCGAGCGCGATGCCCTACACCACCGCAACGGGAAAGGTCTACGATTCCGGTGAGTTCGCCGGCCACATGGCGCGCGCGCAGGAACTCGCGGGCTGGAACGGCTTCAAGCGGCGCGCCGCTGCCGCCAAGAAGGCCAGCAAGCTTTCCGGGATCGGCCTTGCGACCTACATCGAGGCCTGTGGCGGCAACGGGCCGGAAAGCGCGACGGTGCGCCTCGAGCGCGACGGCGGCATCACCATCGTTATCGGCACGCTGTCGAGCGGGCAGGGGCACCACACGGCCTTCGCGCAAATCGTCGCCGAGCATCTCGGCCTGCCGCCGGAGCGGGTACGCGTGGTCCAGGGTGACACCGACCTGGTCGCGACCGGTGCCGGCACCGGGGGATCAAGCTCGATTCCGGTGGGCGGGGTCGCTGTCGCGGGCGCCTCGCGCAAGCTGGCCGAGAACCTCAAGATGCTTGCGGCCGAACGGCTGGAGGCGAGCCCGGGCGATTTGGAGATCGCCGATGGCGCCGTCCGCGTCGCCGGCACTGACCGCGCCGTCCGGTTCGAGGGGCTTGCGCGTGCGCCGACCAAGCCCGAGCTGCTGGCCACGGCGGAGACCTGCGAACCACCGGGCGCGACCTACCCGAACGGCACGCATCTCGCCGAGGTCGAGATCGATCCGTCGACCGGTTCGGTCGCGATCGTCAACTACGTCATCGTCGACGATTTCGGCGTCACCCTCAATCCGCTGCTGCTGGCCGGCCAGATCCACGGCGGCAGTGCGCAGGGCCTCGGCCAGGCGCTGCTGGAGCATGCCGTCTATGACGCCGGGTCCGGCCAGCTCGTCACCGCCAGTCTGATGGACTACGCGCTGCCCCGCGCCGGCAACGTGCCTGCCTTCGGATTCGAGACCCGCAACGTCAAGTGCCGCACCAACGCGCTCGGGGTGAAGGGCGCCGGCGAGGCCGGCGCCATCGGCTCCTGCCCGGCGATCATGAACGCGATCGTCGACGCGCTCTGGCGCGCCTACCGCATCCGCCATATCGACATGCCGGCGACCCCGGAACGGGTCTGGCAGGCGCTGGAGGAGGGCAGGCGGCTGCACACGCTGTGAGCGTGCGCACGTCTTTCACAGAATCGTGATCTTCTGCCGTGTCGGCCCCGCTGGCCGCCAGTTCGGAATAACTCGAAAGTATGGGTGTTGACGCCAAGAGGCGGGCACGCCCGCGCACTCAGAGAGGAGAACTCGATGATCCGTACCGTGTTCGCCGTCGCCGCCGTTGCCACGGTTGCGCTCGGCGTCACCGCCGTCGTTGCCCAGCAGGATCCGATCGCCGCCCGCAAGGCCCTGATGAAGGCGAACGGCGACCAGGCTCGCATCGGTGGCCAGATGACGCGCGGCGAGGCGCCATTCGATGTCGCCAAGGCGCACCTTGTCTTCACCACCTATGCCGAGAGCGCCGACAAGGTTGGCATCCTGTTCCCAGACAATTCGAAGACCGGCGGCGATACGGCGGCAGATCCGAAGATTTGGCAGAACAAGGCTGACTTCGACGCCAAGCTCAAGAAGTTCGGCGACGACGCCAAGGCCGCCGGGCCGGCGACCAAGGATCTCGACAGCTTCAAGGCAAACTACGCCAACGTTATGCGCAACTGCGGCGGCTGCCACGAGACCTACCGCATCAAGAAGAGCTGAGCGACGACGCTGCGGGGGGGGGCGGCCGTCGGGCGACGCGCCGCCCCTCGGCTTTCTTGCGTCCGCGCATCATCCTAGGATTGCGCGAGCCCTGCCTTAAAGGAACCGGACTCCGCATGCTGCGCAAGCTCGTGATCCTTTGCAGTCGTCCTGGGCGCCGTCGGCCTCGCCGCGTTTTGGTTTCTGACCAGGCCGGCGGTCGTAGAGGCGAGCGCGCTTGGGCCGCATGCGCCGAATCCCGACAACGGCCGGACGATGTTCTTCGCCGGCGGCTGCGCCTCATGCCACGCCACCAGCAAGGAAGACCCGACGCGGCTCGGAGGTGGCCTCGGCCTCAAGTCGCCGTTCGGGACCTTCTATGTCCCCAACATTTCGCCCGATCCCAAGGACGGTATCGGCTCCTGGAGCGAGGCACAGTTCGTCAGCGCCATGCTCAAGGGCACGTCGCCCCACGGCGCGCACTACTACCCGTCGTTTCCATATGCCTCCTACCAGCGCATGCGCGTTGCGGACGTGCGCGACCTGTTCGCGCATCTCAAGACGCTCCCGCCCGTTGAGGGCAAGGCGCGGGGTCACGATCTGCCGTTCCCGTTCACCATCCGCCGCACACTCGGTGCCTGGAAGCTCCTGTTCCTCGACGGCGAGCCGTTCCGGCCCGATCCTGCGCAATCGGCGGAATGGAACCGTGGTGCCTACCTGGCCAACGGCCCCGGCCACTGTGCCGAGTGCCACTCGCCGCGCAACCTGCTGGGCGGCATTGTCGCCAGCCAACGATTCGCCGGTGGCCCCAACCCCGAAGGCGAGGGTTGGGTGCCGAACATCACGCAAGCCCGCCTCAAGGACTGGTCGAAGGGGGAGATCGAGGAGGTGCTGGCGACGGGCACGACGCCCGAGGGCGACTCGGTTGGCTCAACCATGGCCGCCGTGGTGCGCAACACCGGGCAGTTGCCCGCCGCCGACCGCGCCGCGATCGCGACCTACATCAAGTCGCTGCCGCCGATCGAAGGCCCCAAGCCGCCGCCGAAGCAGTGACTGCGTTCGCTTCCCTCCACTTGCGCAAAACTGGATGGGCGCCATGCGCGGCGCGCCAAAACCGCATGCGGGCGCACGCCTTTGCGTGCAAGCGTCGGCATGCTCAATTGCGCCCTCTGCCTTCCTCGTCCCCCTTCCACCCCCCGCATGAACGTCGTCAAAGCCGTCCTGCTCAAGATCGCCTCGGCGCTGGTGTTTGCCGTGATGTCGACCCTGGTGCGCTGGGTGAGCGCGGACGTGCCGGTCGGCGAGGTGGTGTTCTTCCGCAGCGCGTTCGCGATCATCCCGGTGGTTCTGATCTTCGCTTGGCGGCGCGAGCTCATCGCGGCGGTGCGCACCGGCCGTCCGTTCGGCCACGTCACCCGTGGCCTGCTCGGCGTCATGGGCATGTTCCTGAGCTTCGCGGCGCTCGCCCGTCTGCCGCTTGCGGAGGTCACCGCCATCGGGTTCGCGGCGCCGCTGATCACGGTCGCGCTCGCCGCTCTCGTGCTCAACGAGCGCGTGCGCATCTACCGCTGGTCGGCGGTCGCGGTCGGCTTCGCGGGCGTGATCGTGATGCTGGCGCCGCATCTCGATGCCGGCCGGCTGGTGGTCGGCAACTCGGCGCAGACGTTGGGCGCCCTGTTCGCGCTCACCAACGCCTTCACATCGGCCGGTTCCACCATCCAGACCCGGCGGCTCACCGGCAGCGAGACCAATTCGGCGATCGTGTTCTATTTCTCGGTGATCTGCGCGCTCGGCGGGCTGATGAGCGCGCCGTTCGGCTGGGTGATGCCGAGCGCCCCGCAGCTCGCCGCGCTGGTCGTGATCGGATTTCTGGGCGGCATTGGCCATCTGCTGATGACCGAGAGCTTCCGCCTGGCACCCGCCTCGCTGGTCGCGCCCTTCGATTACACCTCGATCCTGTGGGCGTTCCTGCTCGGCTACCTGGTCTTCGGCGAGGTGCCGGCCTCGATCGTTTTCGTCGGCGCGGGCATCGTCAGCGCGGCCGGGCTGTTCGTGATCTGGCGCGAGCGCCAGCTCGGCCTCGAGCGCGCCCGCGCCATGGCGAGCGGCACCCCGGCGACGCCTGAGCGCCGCGATGGGGGATAGGGATTAGGGCGGATTGGCGCAGTTCGTACCCGCATGAGCGAAGAGGCAAATGCGGTTCACACCCGGGGACTTCCCGGACCTCGCTGCGTTCTTCCAAGCTACGAGAGGCTTTAAAATGCCTTGAAGGTGATGATGGTGCGGGTGTCTTGGATGCCGGGGATGGTTTGCACCTTCTCGTTCACGAAATGGCCGATGTCGGTCGCGGCGTCGACGTAGAATTTCACCAGCAGGTCGTAGTCGCCGGCAGTCGAGTAGATCTCCGACGCGATCTCGGCGTCGGCGAGGTTATTGGCGACCTCGTAGGACTTGCCGAGGTGGCACTTGATCTGCACGAAAAACGGTACCATGCGCGCCCTCCGACCGCCCGCGAGCACCAAATGCAGCAAAATCGCCGCGCCGAGGCAAGGCGTACTTGCGCGCGCGAGCGCCCCGCTCTAGCTCTCGGCCATGAAGGCCGATATCCGCCTCCATGCGTTGGTCGATCCGCAGCGCTCCGGCGGTCACACGCTGCCCGACCTGGCGCGGCGAGTCGTCGACGGCGGCGCGACCCTGGTGCAGCTGCGCGACAAGCTCGGCTCGACCCGTGATATGGTTGAACGGGCGCGCGCCATCAAGGCGGCGCTCGCCGGCACCGGCGTGCGGCTGCTCGTCAACGACCGCGTCGACGTGGCGCTCGCGGTTGGCGCCGACGGCGTCCATGTCGGACAGGACGACATGGCCGCCGCCGACGCGCGCGCTCTGCTCGGACCAGGGGCGACGATCGGCCTCTCCGTCAAGACCGCCGCGCAGGCCGCCGGGGCGCCGCTCGAGGCGCTGGACTACATCTGCATCGGTGGGGTGTTCGCAACCGGCTCGAAGGACAATACCAGCGCGCCGATCGGTGTCGCCGGCCTACGTTCGATCCTGGCCGCGCTGCGCGCTCGCTCGGGTGATTTTCCAGTGGGAGCGATCGCCGGCATCGACTCGAGCAACGCAGCCGACGTCATATCGGCAGGAGCCGATGGGGTCGCGGTGATCGCGGCGCTGTCGCTTGCCCCCGATCCGGAAGCGGCGGCGCGCGAGTTGCGCGCGATCGTCGATCGCGCGCGCGCGAGGCGGCGATGACGGCGCCGATCGCAGTGACCATCGCGGGCTCCGATTCCGGCGGCGGCGCCGGCATCCAGGCCGACCTCAAGACCTTCGCGGCGCTCGGCGTCTACGGCGCCTCGGTCATCACCGCGCTGACCGCGCAGAACACCCGCGGCGTCACCGCCGTTCACGACATTCCGCCCGTCTTCGTTGCGGCCCAGATCGACGCTGTATTCTCCGACCTCGACGTTCGGGCCGTGAAGATCGGCATGCTGTCGCAGCCGCAAACAATCGAGGCGGTGGCCGAAGGCCTTGCCCGGCATGGCCAGACGACTGTCGTCCTCGACCCGGTCATGGTCGCGACATCGGGCGACCGATTGCTCGCTCCGCCCGCGGTCGAGGTACTGCGTCGGGTGCTGGTCCCGCGGGCCGTGGTGATCACGCCTAACTTGCCAGAGGCCGCCGCGCTGCTCGAGGCCCCGCTCGCCCACAGCGAAGCCGAGATGCGGGCGCAGGGTGAGCGCCTGCTGGCGCTGGGCGCGCGCGCGGTGCTGATCAAGGGCGGCCATCACGCCGGCCCCGAGAGCGTCGATATTCTAGTCGAGCCGACCCGCATGACCCGCCTGGCCGCCAGCCGCGTCGAGACCAGCAATACCCACGGCACCGGCTGTACGCTGTCCTCCGCCGTGGCGGCCGGCCTGGCCAAGGGGCTTGACCTGACCGCGGCCGTGCGCGCCGCCAAGGACTATGTCACCGCCGCTTTGGGCGCCGCCGAGCGCCTCGCGGTCGGCTCCGGCCACGGCCCGGTGCACCATTTTCACGCCTGGTGGTAATCTCGGCCCCATGGACGAAAGCGACGCAGGGTGGGCAAAGGCGCGCGCAAGTGCGCCGGGCGCGCGCGGGCATGTTGACGGAGGCACGCGCCGCTGCGCGACGCTTTGCCGACCCTACGATCCAGCCGGTCGCCGCCCATGAGCGAGCGCGACGGACGCAGGGCCGAGCTCGATGCCGGCGCATTGGCGCTGTCCGGCCAGCTCGGCAAGACTATTCAGCGCCTGCGCAAGGCCTACAATCTGTCGCTCTCCGAGCTCGCCGAGCAGTCCGGCGTGGCGAAATCCATCATCAGCCAGATCGAGCGCAACGAGACCAATCCGACGCTGGCCACGATTTGGCGGCTGTCGCAGGCGCTTGACATCTCGATCGAGCGCGTGCTCGCCGCCCACGACGACGAGCCGTTCGTCGACGTCGTGTCGCGCGCCGACACGCCGGTACTGGTTTCCGAGGACGGCAAGGTCAGGCTCGCGATCATCGGCTGGGTGCAAACCGTGGAATGGCTGCAATGGTACGCGCTCGAGGCCGAGCCCGGCGGCGAGCTCGACTCGGAGGGCCACCAGCGCGGCGCGATCGAGTGTCTCTCGGTCAGCGACGGGGTCCTGGAAGTGGAGGTCTCCGGCCGCACCCAGCGCGTGGAGGCGGGCGCGACCGCGCGCTACCGCGCCGACCGCCGCCATGTCGTGCGCAACGTCGGCGATACTTCCGCCCGTGCCACCATGGTCTGCATCATGAAGGCGGCGGTGATGGAGTAGGCTCGTAGGGCCGGCAAAGCGCCGCGTGCGCGGCGCGTGCCCGCGTTGGCGGCCCGCGTGGGCACGCGGCGGGCAAGTACGCGCTTTTTGCCCACCTACGTCCTGAGCTTCACCGCTTTCTGCTGCTGCTCTCCGAGACCATGGATGCCGAGCCGCACCACGTCCCCGGCCTTGAGGAACTGCGGCGGCTTCATGCCGGCGCCCACGCCCGGCGGGGTGCCGGTGACGATCACGTCGCCGGGCTCCATCACGAAGAACTGCGAGCAATACCAGACGATATGCGCAACATCGAAGATCATGGTCTTGGTGTTGCCCTTCTGCCGGCTCTCGCCGTTGACGGTGAGCCACATGTCGAGGTTCTGCGGGTCCTTGACCTCATCTTTGGTGACCAGCCAAGGCCCGAGCGGGCCGAAGCTCTCGGCGCTCTTGCCTTTGGTCCATTGCCCGGTGCCCTCGAGCTGGAACACGCGCTCCGAAACGTCGTTCGCGGTGCAGTAGCCGGCGACCACGTCGAGGGCCTTTGATTTCGAGAGATAGCGCGCACGTTGCCCGATCACGACGCCGAGCTCGACCTCCCAGTCGAGCTTGCTCGAGCCCTTCGGAATCACGGTGTTGTCATTGGGTCCGCAGATGCAGGTCGTGACTTTGTTGAAGATGATGGGCTCTTTCGGGATCGGCATGCCGGCTTCCGCCGCATGATCGGAGTAGTTCAATCCGATGGCGATGAAGTTTCGAACCGCGCCGACACAGGGCCCGATCCGGGGCTTGCCGCGCACCAGCGGCAGCTTGTTCACGTTGGCCTTGGCGATCTTGGCGAGTCCCTTCGGGCTGAGCGCGTCCCCGGCGATGTCCGCCACGACCTTGGAGAGATCGCGAATGCGGCCCTCGGCGTCGAGGATTCCAGGTTTCTCGCGGCCGGGCGGGCCGAAGCGAAGGAGCTTCATGGCGTTCTCCAGTTGCCTCTGGTTGTCTTAAGGAGAGATGGCGGGAGGACGATCATGCGTCCGCGGTATGCGCGCCGCAAGCGGCTTCGATGTGCGTCCCCAGGGGCTAGCGCCTGAACCGCACGATCTTCTGCTGCTGCTCGCCCAATCCCTCGATGCCGAGGCGCACCACGTCGCCGGCCTTGAGCCAGACCGGCGTCGGCTTCATGCCAAGCGCGACGCCGGGCGGGGTGCCCGTTGCGATCACGTCTCCGGGGCGCAGCACGAAGAACTGCGACAGGTACCAGACGAGGTGCGCGACGCCGAACACCATCGTACGGGTATTGCCGTTCTGCCGCGGCTCGCCATTGACCGAGAGCCACATCGCGAGCCGTTGCGGATCCTTGATCTCGTCCTTGCTGACGAGCCAGGGGCCGAGCGGCCCGAACGTCTCCGCGCCCTTGCCTTTGCAGATGGTTTCGCCGTGCTCGCGCTGGAACGCGCGCTCGGAGATGTCGTTGCAGACACAGTAGCCGGCGACGGCCGCCATGGCGTCCTTCTTGGCGAGGTAGCGCGCGGTCTCCCCGATGACGATCCCGAACTCCACCTCGTAGTCGAGCTTGGTCGAGCCCTTGGGGATCATGGTGTCGTCGTTAGGGCCGCAGATGCTCGACAGCGCCTTGTTGAACACGACCGGCTCGGTCGGCACGGGCGCTCCGGCTTCTGCGGCGTGGTCGGCATAGTTGAGCCCGATGCCAATGAAATTCCCTACCGCGCCGACGCACGCACCGAGGCGCGGGCTGCCGCGCACCAGCGGCAGCTTGTCCACCCTCGCTTTGCGGATCCGGCTCAGGCCCTTGGGGGTGAGCACGTCGCCGGCGATGTCCGGCACCACCTTGGACAGGTCGCGGATGCGGCCCTCGGCGTCGAGGATGCCAGGTTTCTCGCGGCTGGGCGGGCCGAAGCGGAGGAGCTTCAAGACGATTTCTCCGATTGAAAATGCGTTCGGACACAGATGGCGGGTACGGCGATCATGCGTCGGCGAGGCGCGTCCGGCAAGCGCGCAAGCCGCTCGACGGCGCCGGCCTGGCGTGTCCGCGCCTGCGCGAACGTTTTTCGCTGACGCGCAACCGCGCGTTGCGGAACGTCACATCGTGCCCGGAAACACCCCGCCGTCGATCAAGAGGTTCTGCCCGGTGATGTAGCCGGCATGCGCCGAGCACAGGAACGCGGCCGCCATCCCGAACTCCTCCGGGTAGCCGAAGCGCTTGGCCGGCACCGTGGCGATGCGGTCCGCGATCGCCTGCTCGACCGAGACGCCGCGTTTCTTGGCGGTCATCTCCATGTTGGAACGCAGCCGGTCGGTGTCGAATGTGCCCGGCAGGATGTTGTTGATGGTCACGTTTGAGCCCGCGACCGTGCGCGCGACGCCGGCCAGGAACGCGGTCAGGCCGGCGCGCGCGCCCGACGACAGGTCGAGGCCGGCGAGCGGCATCTTCACCGACCCCGACGTGATGTTGACGATGCGTCCGAATTTCCGCGCCACCATCGGATCAAGCACTTTCTGGATCAGCTCGATCGCGACGACCATGTTGGCGACCACGCCGTCGATCATCTGCTGGCGGCTGAGCTCGCGGAAGTCGCGGAACGGCGGTCCGGCATTGTTGTTGACCAGGATGTCCGGTTGCGGGTTGGCCGCCAGCAGCTGCGCCTGACCCTCGGGCGTTGCCACATCCGCCACCACTGCCGTCACCTTGGCGCCGGTCGCGGCGCGGATCTCGGTGGCGGTCGCTTCCAGCCGCCCCGCCTCGCGCCCGTTGATCACGACCTCGCACTCGGCCTCCGCCAGCGCGAGCGCGCAGGCGCGGCCGAGCCCGCGGCTCGACGCGCAGACGATGGCCTTGCGGCCGGAAATGCCGAGATCCATGGCGATTCCTCCCCCGTATTGCGGCACAGGCGACGCCCGCGCGGCGCTCGCACCCGACACCATTTTATGTCAGTACTGCTGACCTGCCTAGCCGGCGGCCGTAATCATGGCAATGGGCGATACCATCGTTCCCTTAGCAATTTTCGCGTTCGTCGGCTCGTTCACGCCCGGGCCGAACAACATCATGGTGACGGCGTCAGGCACCGCCTTCGGCTTCACACGCACCGTGCCGCATATTCTCGGCATCAGTTTCGGATTTGCCGTCATGGTGGTTGCGTTCGGCCTCGGCGCCGGAGAGCTCCTGCGGGCCTATCCGGCGTGGCACCAATGGCTGCGCGTCGCGGGCGCGCTCTACCTGCTCTATCTTGCCTGGCGCATTGCCCGCGCCGGCGATCCCGGTGCGGCCGAAAGCGCGCGGCGACCGCTAAGTTTTCTGCAAGGCGCGCTGTTCCAGTGGGTCAACCCGAAGGCCTGGACGTTGGCGCTCGGCGTGGTCGTCGCCTTCACGGCGCCGGGCGGCAGCGTGGCGCGGCAGCTCGCCGTCATCGTCGCCGTGTTCAGCGCGACCAATATCTTCAGCCTGGCGGCCTGGTGCGCTTTCGGAATGGCAATCCGCCGCTTCCTGTCCTCGCCCCGCGCGCTGCGCGCGACCAACCTGGCGATGGCGGCGTTGCTGGCGCTGTCGGTGATCCTGCTGTTCCTGTGAGCAGCCTCGCCCGCCGCGGCCGCGCCGCCAACCCTTGCGGCAGTTGCCGACCCCGCGATACACAAACTCTCCCGCAACCTTCCCGCCGACGGAGCCGCATGAGCACCGAAGCCGAGGCCGTCACCGACCGTTTCTCGTTTCAGGCCGAAGTCGCCGAGCTTCTGCGCTTGATGGTGCACGCGGTCTATTCCGAGACCGACGTGTTCCTGCGCGAGCTGATTTCGAACGCTTCCGATGCCTGCGACCGGCTACGCTACGAGGCACTCGCAGCTCCCGCGCTGCTGGCGCAGGGCGGGGAGCTTGCGATCGAGATCCGGCCCGATGTCGACGCCGGCACGCTGACAGTCGCGGACACCGGCATCGGCATGGACCGGCAGGAACTGATCGACAATCTCGGCACCGTTGCGCGCTCCGGGACCCGCGCTTTCATCGAGCGGTTGGCCGAAGCCAGGGAGGGCGCCGGCCTCATCGGCCAGTTCGGCGTCGGATTCTATTCGGCGTTCATGGTGGCGGACCGGATCGAGGTCGTGAGCCGCCGCGCCGGCTCGGCCGAGGCATGGGTGTGGCGGTCGTCCGGCGGCTCCGGCGGGTTCGAGGTTGCGCCCGCCGACGCGGCGCAGTCGAGCCGCGTCGCGCGCGGCACATCGATCGTGCTTCACCTCAAGAATGAGGCTAAGAAATACTTAGAAGTCAACGAGATAAAGAGGGTTGTTCAAACCTATTCGAACCATATTCTGTTTCCGGTCCGCCACGTCGGCGCGGCCGGCGAGCCCGAGCAGATCAACGCGGCGAGCGCGCTCTGGCAGCGGCCCAAATCCGAGCTCAAGCCCGAGGATTACGCTCAGGCCTACCACACCCTGGCGGCCGCGTTCGACGAGCCGGCGCTGACCATCCATTATCGAGCGGAGGGGCGCCGGTCGTACGCCGCGCTGCTGTTCGTGCCGACGCAGCCGCCCTACGACCTGTTCGATCCGTCGCGGCAGGGGCGCGTCAAGCTCTACGTCCGGCGCGTCTACATCACCGACGAGGCCGCGCTGTTGCCCGGCTACCTGCGCTTCCTGCGCGGCGTCGTTGATAGCGAAGATCTGCCGCTCAACATCTCGCGCGAGATGCTGCAGAACAATCCGGAGGTAGCCCAGATCGGCAAGGCCTTGGTCGGCCGCGTTCTGACCGAGCTTGAGACCCTCGCCGAGAAGGACGCCGAAAAATTCGCGGGCATCTGGAGCGCCTTCGGCCGTGTCATCAAGGAAGGCATCTACGAGGATTACGAGCGGCGCGAGCAGCTGCTCGCGCTTGCGCGCTTCGACACCACCGTCGGGACGGCTCGCTCGCTCAAGCAATATGCTGCCGATCTCAAGCCGAACCAGACCGAGATCTATTACCTCGTCGGCGACACGCTCGAGCGCCTGAAATCGAGCCCGAAGCTCGAAGCAGCGCGCGACCGCGGCGTCGAGGTCTTGCTGCTGACCGACCCGATCGATGCGTTCTGGACCTCGATGATGCTGGATTTCGGCGGCAAGCGCCTCAAGTCGCTGAGCCAGGGCGACGTGGACTTCGGCCTGGTGCCGTTGCTCGACGACGCCAAGCGCACCGATGCCGATCGCGGTGCCGAAGCGGTCGACGATGCGAGCGTCATCGCGGCGGTGAAGGCCGCGCTCGGCGAGCGGGTGGCCGACGTGCGCGCCTCGCAGCGCCTCACCGACAGCCCGGCCTGCCTGGTGGCGGGCGGGCGCGGCCCCGACCTCGAGATCGAGCGCCTGCTTGCTCTGCAGAAGCGCGGCACCGGCGTCAAACCCATCCTCGAGCTCAACATGCGCCATCCGCTGGTGAAAGCCCTGGCCGATGCCAAGACGGGCGGGCGCGAACACGACCTGAGCGACCTGTCGGCGCTGCTGTTCGAGCAGGCGCAGATTCTCGACGGCGAGGTGCCGGAAGATCCGGCGGCGTTCACGGCCCGGCTGAACCGGCTGGTCGTGCGTGGGCTCCCACTCACGGGGTAGGCCGAGGCAGGCGGTCGCGCTTGCCCGGCGGGGAAGGCAGGACTACGGTCGCCCCATGCAGGATGCCGTCGAAGCTGCAGCAGCCCTCCCCACCGCCGCCGACGTCGAGCGTGCGGCGCAGCGGCTCGCGGGGGTCGCGCTGCACACGCCGCTGGTCGCTTCCCCAGTGCTTGACGCCCTCACCGGTGGCCGCATCTACCTGAAGGCCGAGACGCTGCAGCGTACCGGCAGCTTCAAGTTCCGCGGCGCCTACAACAAGCTGTCCTCGATCCCGCCCGAGCGCCGCGCCGGCGGCGTGGTTGCGTTCTCGTCCGGCAACCACGCCCAGGGCGTGGCGCATGCCGCCAAGCTATTGGACATGCCGGCCGTGATCGTGATGCCGCGCGACGCACCGCGGCCCAAGCGCGAACGCACCCAGGCGTTCGGCGCCGAGGTCGTGCTTTACGAGCGCGAGCGCGAAGATCGCGAAGCGATCGCGCGCGATCTGGCGGCGCGCCGCGGCGCGACCCTGGTGCCGCCCTACGACGACCCCATGATCATCGCCGGTCAAGGCACCGCAGGCCGCGAGATCCTCGACGATCTCGCGCTCGAAGGCGTGACCCCGGACGTCGTCATCGTCAATGCTTCCGGCGGCGGCCTGACCGCCGGGATCGCGCTGGCGGTGAAGGCGCGCGCCCCGGCGGCGCGCCTCTACACCGCCGAGCCGCAGGGGTTCGACGACCACGCCCGCTCGTTCCGCTCGGGCAAGCGCGAGTTCAACAGCGCCGCCTCCGGCTCGATCTGCGACGCGCTGATGTCGCCGTCGCCGGGCAAGATGACGTTCGAGATCAATCGCGCGCTGGTCGGCGAGGGTTTGACGGCGAGCGAGGAGGAGGTCGCGCGCGCCGTCGCGTTCGCGTTCCGCGAGCTCAAGCTGGTGGTCGAGCCCGGGGGCGCGGTAGGCTTGGCGGCGCTCATCTCTGGCAAGGTCGACGTCAGCGGCAAAGTGGCGGTCGCGGTGCTCTCCGGCGGTAACGTCGACCCGGAGCTGTTCTATCGCCTGGTGGCGTGAGCGCCGCCGCGTTCGATGTCCGCTCATTGGTGCGCATGCTTTCGGCGCCAGGCCCATCAACTCACCCTGCAAAGGATCTGCAATGACGTTCTCCCTGTCCGAGGCTTCGCTGCCCGTTCTTGAGACCGGTCTCAACGCGCTCTCCGCCGTGCTCGACAAGGGCGCCGCGTTCGCGGCCGCCAAGAAGATCGAGCCGGCGGTGCTCCTGAATACGCGGCTTGCCCCCGACATGTTCTCGCTGGTGCGTCAGGTGCAGGTCGCCGCCGATCAGGCCAAGAACGGCGCGGCCCGTCTCGCCGGTGTCGAGCCGCCGCGCTACGAGGACAATGAGACGACGATCGACGAGCTCAAGGCGCGTCTCGCCAACACCGTCGCATTCATGAAGACGCTCGACCGACGAGCGATCGACGCCGCCGGCGAGCGCGAGATCACCTTTCCGCTCGGTCCCACCAACAAGGGTCACATGAACGGCGACGACTACCTCAACCACTTCGTGCTGCCGAATTTCTATTTTCATCGCACCGCCGCCTACGCAATCTTGCGCCATTGCGGGGTCGAGATCGGCAAGCGCGATTTCCTGGGCGCGATCCCGCTACGCAGGACTTAGCGATGCAAGGTGGTACGGCCCTTGACCGGGCCGCGGAACCGGCTCCGCTCCGGTCCAACGTCACACTTATAGATGGACGCTATTGGTAGGCTTTCAACTTTCGCGATATAATGCCCATCATTCATGCTGCAATGACCTCGATGGTGGGTCATGAGCGACGATGGCGGCCGAGGTTGGATCAAGGCCCTGGTTGGCGGACTGGCCGTTGCCGCCTTCGGCTTTGCGGCACCTGTCATCTGGCAGAAGGTCTCTCATCGCAGCGTCGGGCCCGATCACGTCGACGCGTCGGTGCGTGTCGCCGACGGCGCGCTCTTGATCTTTGTCAGGAACAACAGCCACGAGCCCCTGGACCTGGTCGAGGCTGAAATCGAGCTAGAGAGCGACAGCAAGGACGCGTTGGAACTCGGGGCCTACCCCACGCCATCGCACCTGTACAAGATCGACTCGCGGTCGGCTGTGGAGCTCAAGCAACAAGACCGCCGCCTGTTCATCAAGCTGAAGATCGTCCAGGCGATCGAGCCCGGCAAATTCGATCAGTTCGGATTCAAGATCGAGGGACCGGATGGCGCGCTGACGCCAGCGGTGGGCTCGCTCAGCGGGAAAATGGTGGATACGAAAGGGAACGTCTATCGCGTAAAATACTAGGGGATGTTTCATGCGCAGCGCCCTGGCTTGCGCGGTGATGGCGGCGTCTTTGCTATCCCCGTTTGCCGTGCAAGCTTTCGATCGATGTGACGCCCTGCTGGGAAACCCCGACAAGCTTCGGGAATTCCTCATCGAGTCAGGTATTCGCGCGGCGCCGGTAAAGTACTTCGATCATGCGCGGTCGATACAGATCGATCTCGATGGCGCCGGCCGACTTATCCCATTCGCCAAGCACGATCGGCAAGGGCGTGCGGTCGTTGTCTATCCGTCGGCCTTCCCCCCGGTATTGTGCAGGATGGCGCTTGCGACGTTTCTCGAATTGGAAGGGGAGCGGGCTCCTTTGGTGGAGGCGGCGCGCGAGGCGGGCATCTGCGTGGCCGCGAGGGGAGGAAGCCCGACATGCATCACGGAGTACGCCAGAGACTTGGAACAACGGTACCGCGCGCGCTTCGCAGGCTTGGCCGCGAGCGACCAGGAACTGGCGTACGGAATCGCAACTCATGCCCTCGGGCAGGTCGCCAAGCACGAATTTGCCCATCACTTCTTGCGTCACGCCGAGCGGATTCCTTCGCGTCGGATCGCTCGTATCGACGCGGAGTTCGAGGCGGACTTCTATGCGATCCTGAACGGCGCGCAGGCCGGCGAGGCGCCGAGCGCGATGTATTATTTCTTCAACGCGCTGGCAGAGATGGAGGGTCACGCCAGCGCGCTCAATACACCCAACTACGAAAGCGCGGCATGCCGCGCCACCAACATCGATGACGTTACCAAGCTGTTTGGTGTGGTGGCTATGATGTTGCTGGATACGGTCGAGGGTGGCGGGAGAGTGAGGGATCCGACCTTCACGTTCAGGGCCGTTGCCGAGGACTTTGCCGGGCAAGCCGCGCCGGCACCGAGTCCAAAGTCTTGCGGGCGTCTGAATCAGGTCGTGTTGCGCGAAGCTCACGCCGAGCTGACGCGGCTGGCCGCCCTGGTTGCAGAGTATGCGGACTATCTTCCGAGAACGCCCGGCGCCGCGGACTTGCAGCAGGGATTGGGTTTGACGGAGCCCGAAATCTTCAAGCTTATCGATCGCCTTCAGGCGATGTCGCAGGATCTTACCCACTTGAGGGGCCTCGCGGCGCGCGCGATGTCGCTGCTCGTCCTGCGGGTCGGATACGGCGGCGCAAGCTTCGAAGTATCCGAGCAACTGGATCGCGCAGTCCAATCGTTCGCGGGCGACACCCTCAGCGGAGACTATGGCCGGCTTCTCAAGGTGCAAGGCTTGAACGCGCTCTACCATGCGCCCGACCGCCCGCTTGAGGCGAGGCTGGAGCAGGCTGGACGGTTGTTCGAGGCCTCGGTGAGGCACCTGCCGCAGGCCGCGGAAGGCTGGATGAACTTGGCCTATATCGCGCTGGTCAGGGGCGATTGCGAGAAGGCGGTGGAACTCGCGACCGAATCCATTCGCTGGGCCGACGACGATCGCAACGCGGACATGGCCAGGACATTTCGCGACGCGGTACGCGAAGGTTCACGTTCCGGCCGTTGCGCGCAAATGGCGAAGGACTTTGCTGCCACCTTGACACCCTAGCGGACGATGGGTGATGCCGAGCAGGCGCCGTACGCTCAACAGAACAGCGCGATCCGCTCCTCGTAGTCATGGCTTGAATCGCCGCCAAGCGATCGGCCAAGCACCGGACCGGCTCGCTGCCACTCGCGGCCACCGGCAAGGCCGTAATCTCGCAAGGCCGCGCCAGCGAGCTGGTGTCCACCCGGGGCTCGCGGAACGGATCGGGTCGTCGCCGGCTGGTCGTTGACGGCGACCAGTGTCGTGCGGGGGCCGGCCGCCTCCATCGCCACGTCGATACCACCCTGGTCCAGGCCTGCACCCGGCCATAGGCGCGCCGAAGACTCTGTACAGTGCGCCGCCATGGGTTTCGAGTCGCGGCTGGCGCTTTTCTTTGCGGGGGTCTTCGCTGCCGCCGGCATCCAATTGCCGTTTCTGCCCGTCTGGTTCGCCGCCAGGGGCCTCGATGAGCGAACCATCGGGCTGCTGCTCGCCCTCTCCGCCGTGGGGCGGGTGTTGGCGGTCCCGCTTGCTGCCGCGGCGACCGACCGGCGGGGCGCGCTCAAGGGCAGCCTCGTGCTCGCCTCGTGCGTTGCTGCGGCTGCCACGATCGCCCTCGGCGTCTCCCCCCATGTGGCCGCGATGTTCCTGAGCTTCGCGGTCGCCTCGGCGGCATTGGGCATCATGATCCCGTTGGCGGACGCTTATGCGCTGCAAGGCCTAAGCGCGCGCGGCCGAAGCTACGGTCCGGTCCGGCTTTGGGGCTCGGTCGCGTTCATTGCCGGCAACCTGGCGGCCGGCATGCTGGCGGCGATCATGGCGCCTGGCGAACTGATCTGGCCGATTGCAGCGGCGTTCTCCGCGACCGCGGCGGCGGCGCTGGCCCTGCAGCCGATCACGCAAGCGGTGCGCGCGCCGGGCGAGCGCCCCCAATCCGCGGCGACGCTGCTGCGGGCGCCGGCGTTGGTGGTGGTGGCGATCGCCTCGAGCCTCATTCAGGGCAGCCATGCGGTGTACTACGGATTCAGCAGTCTCGATTGGATGGCGGCGGGTCTCGGGGGCGTGACGATCGGCGCCCTCTGGTCGGTGGGCGTCGCGGCGGAAATCGCCTTGTTCGCCGCCTCGGGACGTCTTCCGGCAGCTGTCGGGCCCACCATGCTGCTTCTGATCGGCGCCGTCGGCGGGGTGTTGCGCTGGAGCGTCATGGCACTCGATCCGCCGGCGGCGTTGCTGCCGATCCTGCAGTGCCTGCATGCTCTGTCATTCGGCGCGACCCATCTCGGCGCCGTGCAATACCTCGCGCGGGCAGCACCGCCTGGCCTTGCGGCGACCGCACAAGGGCTCCTGGCGGTGGCCGGCGGGATCGCCATGACGGTCGCCATGGCTTTGTCCGGCGTGCTGCACGCCCGCTTCGGTTCCGGCGCCTACGCGCTGATGGCGGCGATGACGGCGGCCGGTGGCGCGGCGGCGCTGATTGCGCATTGGTTCTGGCGGGAACCGCAACGGGCGCTCACGCCCTGAGGGTCCGTGCTGGGGATGCTAGCCCCACAACGCCGGCGAGGCCGGATGGACGAGGCTTGCTTCGTATCGCAGGCCGTCGGCGCGGTCCTTTGCGAGCAGCAGCGGCCCGTCCAGGTCGACCACGCGCGCGCCTTGCGCGACCAGCACCGCCGGAGCCATGGCAAGCGACGTGCCCACCATGCAACCGACCATGATCGCCAGTCCGCGCCGCTCGGCCTCCGCCTTGAGCGCGAGCGCCTCGGTGAGGCCGCCGGCCTTGTCGAGCTTGATGTTGACGGCGTCGTATTTCCCCTGCAGCCGCCCGAGCGACGCGCGGTCGTGGACGCTCTCGTCGGCGCACACCGGAATCGGCCGCGGCGAAGTCGCCAGCGCATCGTCCGCACCCGCCGGCAACGGCTGTTCGATCAGCGTGACGCCCGCTTGCGCGCATGCGGTCATGTTCTCGGCGAGCTGCTCGGGGCGCCAGGATTCGTTGGCGTCGACGATCAGCTCCGCCCGCGGCACCGCCCGCCGTACCGCGCGGATTCGTGCGGGGTCGCCGTCGCCGCCGAGCTTGATTTTCAGCAGCAACCGATCGCCGGCACGTGTCGCCGCATCCGCCATCGCGGCCGGCGTGCCAAGGGAAATCGTATAGGCGGTGGTGAGCGGGCGTGGCGTGGCAAGCCCGGCGAGTGCATGCACGGGCTTGCCGACGCGCTTCGCCTCCAGGTCCCAGAACGCGCAGTCGAGTGCGTTGCGGCCGCGCCCGCCGGCATCACCTGCTGCAGGGTGCTGCGGTCAAGGCCGCGCGTGAGCGCGCCCCGCACTGTTGCCAGCGCCGCAGCCACGCTGTCGGTGCTTTCGCGATAGCGCGCCAACGGCACGCCTTCGCCGCAACCGATATGCGAGCCATCCGAGAGTTCAGCGACCACCACGGTGGTCTCAAAACGCGTCCCCCGCGCGATCGTGAAAGCGCCGGCGAGCGGCCAAGATTCGATGCGCACCGACAACGCAAGCGTCATCGGGCTGAAGTAGCGGCGATCGGTCAGGCGGGCAAGGACGACCGGGCGCGCCGCAACCGGTGCCGGTCGTCGAGGGTCCTGCGCGCTAGTCGAAGCGCCCGATCGCGTGCGCCAGCATGGTATAGACCTTGCCGGTCTCCGACGTGAGGTAGCTCAGCGCCACCGCCGACCCCGGATCGTCGCGCTCGACCTCGTCGAGCAGCCGCTCGAACTCCGCGACATATTGGTCGATCGTCTGCTTGAAATCGCCGTCGGTGCGGTACTTGCGCCGGATCTCCTCGAAGGTCTGCTGTCCTTGCGGAGTGTACAGCCGGCGCGTGAATGCCGGGTTCTCGCCGCGTTGGTGCTGGTTCCACAGCTCGGCTGCCACCTCGTGATTGACCATGCGGGCGATGTCGATCGAGATCGACTCGAGCGCTCCCACGCCCGCCGGCCGGCCGGCGAACTCGGCACGCGGCTCCGGCGGCGGGGTCTCCTCGCGCGAGGCGCGCGCGAGCACATCGCTCAGCCATCCGCCGCCGCGGCCGTCGCCGGTGCTGGGGCGCGGCTGCGGCGGAGGCGGGGGCGGGGGCGGACGTGGGGTCACGAAGTCGGGGGGCGGCATGCGCTGCCCGGTCGCGTTCGCGACCGCCGCCAGCGCCTGCTCGTGCACCGACTGTCGGCCCGGGGTCCGCTCGACGATGTCCATTCCGCGGCCGTGCCGCGCCACGATGCGGTTGAGCTCGGCCAGCGCCTCAATTTGCTCGACGATGACGCGGCGCAGCTGCGCGGTGCTCTCGACCGTTTCTTGCGGCAAGTCGGAGAGTCCACGGCGCAGTTCCTCGCGCGTGGAATCGAGATCGCGCTGCACCGCGGCAGTCGAGGCTTTCATTTCCCTGACCACCTGGTTGAAGCGCTCGGACGCCTGGGTGAACAGCGCCTGCGTCTCGCTCGAGGTCTCCTCGAACAGCTTGCGCAGCGCCTCCATGGTGCGTCCGCGCTCCTCCTCGCTGGTGTTGCGCATCAGCTCATACTGGCCGGTGATGGCGCGCGATCCCTCCGTACTGGAATCGGCGATCACGCGAGCGATCTCGCGCGCCCGGCTTTCGGCCGCGCCCAGCGAATCCTGCAGCAACGCCGAGAACCGCTCGAAGCGCTGCTCGAGACCTTCGGTTCGCGAGCCGATCTCGGTGACAGCGGTATCGAGCGCCCGCTGCCGCTCGCCGAGCGCGGCCTCGACGCGGCGATGGCTCGCGTCCAGCAAGCCGGCAGCCGTCGAGAGCGCGCGGCCCTGCTCGTCGAACCGCTGCGCCATGGTGGTGATATCACTCAGCGCGTCGCTGGTCACGGTGTGGAACGACTTGATCTGCTCCTCGACACGGGCGCTCGCGGTGTCGCTGCGCTCGTTGATCTCGCCCAGTGCGCCGACGAACTCCTGCGCGCGCGCCGACAGCGTCGTCTCGATGCCGCCGAGGCTGGTGGTGGCGCCGGTGAGCACTTCCTGCAGCAGCGCATTGGCATCGCGCAGCCGCTCGAATAGAGCGGTGGTATCGTTGCGCAACATGCTGTGCGTTTCGAGCATCTCGGCGACCGCCGCCGTCGAGGTGCGCTGCGACTTTTCGATCGCGAGCTTGGCCTTGTCCTCCAGTTCGGTGACCGCGCGCCCGACCGAGGCCGTAGCGGTGGCGCCGGCCTGGGTGATCAAGCGCGCAATCTCGTCGCTGTTTGCGACCACCGCACGCGCCAGTGCCGTACCCTTGGCCTCGATCGCCTGCAGCGCCTGATCGGTGACGCGGGCGACCTCGCCGGCGATTGCCGAGCCCTTGGTGTCGAAGGCTCCGACCGTCGTGTCGGTGATGCGGGCGAAGTCGCCCGTGAACGCCGCCCCCTTGCTCTCGATCGCCTTCAGCGCCTGATCGGTGACGCGGGCGACTTCGTCGGCGATTGCCGACCCCTTGGCATCGAAGGCCTTGATCGTGGTGTCGGTGACGCGGGCGAAGTCCACGCCTTTGCTCTCGATCGCTTTCAGCGCCTGGTCGGTGACGCGGGCGACTTCGCCGGCGATTGCCGAGCCCTTGCCGTCGAAGGCCTGGACCGTGGTCTCGGTCAGGCGGGCGACGTCGTCCGTAAACGCCAGCCCCTTGCTCTCGATCGCCTTCAGGGCCTGGTCGGTCAGCTTGGCGAATTCGCCGGTGAGCGTCGCGCCGCGCAGCTCGAGCGCGTTGAGCGTCTGGTCGGCGAGGCGTCCCACTTCGCCGGTTAGGTTCTGGTTGCGAGCGTCGAGAGCGGTGAGCAGCCCGCCGCTCTTTTCGTCGAGGATACGGGCGAGATCCTGGCTGCGCAGATCGAGCGTCGACCTCATCTCCTCGGTCTTCTCCGACATGTTGCGGACCACTTGGGCGCTCGCCCCCAGCAGCATCTGTTCGAGGTCGCTGGCATTCTGCGACAACACCTTGCCGACACCGGTCGCCAGCGTTGCCAATGTGCGCTCGGTATCGTGCGCGCTCGTTCGAATCGATTCCGAAGTCGACGCGGCCGCGGTGCCCAGCATGCGCTCGGCGTCCTGCACGGTCGATCGCAACGACTCGGTCGCCGAAGCGGCCGTGGTTTGCAGCGTCCGCTCGGCGTCCTGCGTACTCGAACGAATCGCTTCGGATGCGGATGCCGCGGCGGTTCCGAGAACGCGTTCCGCCTCGCTCGAGCTCGAACCGACCGCCTGCATGATCGCAGCGCTGGCCGAACCGAGCCGCTGCTCGATATCCTGGACTGCCGACCGGATCGTGTCGGCGCTCGAACCCGTTAGGATGCCGACCCGGCGCTCGGCGTCTTCGGTGCTGGACACGATGCGCTCGCTCAGCGAGGAGGACAAGCCGACCAGAGCCCGTTCTGCCGCGCTTGCACCGGCACGAATGGTTTCGGCCGAGGCTCGTGCCGCGCCCTCGAGCGATTGTTCGGCCTCGCGCAGACCGCCGCGGATGGTTTCGGTACTGGAGGAGGCGAGTGCCTCGAGCGAGCGCTCGGCCTCGTGCGTGCCGACGCGCAGCGCCTCCGCCAAGGACGTGACCACGGCCTCGAGCGAACGGCTGGCATCCTGAGCGCCGGTACGGATCGTGTCGAACGTCGTGGTCGCCAGCGGCGCAAGCGCGCGCTCGGCGTCCTGAGCGCTGGCGCGGATCGCCTCCACGGTCGAGGCGGCCAGCGCCTGCAGCGACTGCTCCGCCCCCTGCACGCCGGTAGTGATCGACGTGGTCGCGGTCGCGGCCAGCGCCTGCAGCGACTCCTCGGCGCCCTGCACACCGGTGATGATCGAACTGGTCGTCGCGGCGGCCAGCGCCTGCAGCGACTGCTCGGCACCCTGCACACCGGTGACGATCGAACCGGTCGTCGCGGCGGCCAGTGCTTGCAGCGACTGCTCGGCGTCATGGGAGCCGGTACGGATCGCCTCCGCGGCCGCCGAGGCCAGCAGGACGAGCGATCGCTGCGCGTCCTGCGCGCCACCCCGGATCGCGTCGGCGGCCGACGTCGCCAGCGTGTTGATCGCCTTTTCGGCTTCGCCGGTTGCGGTCTTCATCGATTGGTCGAGATGATCCGCCCCGCTGGCGAGCGCGTTGGCCACGGCCGACCCGCGCACTTCGAGTCGGCTGGTGGCGGTCTCCACGCGATCGATCAGCAGCTCTTCGAACCTGCCGATGCGCGCGTCGAGGCTGTCGGCGATTTCGATCGCGCGCGAGCCCAAGCCCTTGCTGATCTCCTCGGTCTTCATCACCAGCTGGTTGACCAACCCCCCGCTGCGGTCGCTGATCGCGGCGGTGATCTCGGCGAACCGGTTGTCGAGCGAAGCCACGACGTCCTTGCCGCCTTCCGACAGCGTACGCGCAAGCTCGAGCGCGCGTGCGCTCAAGAGATCGTTGAGCGCGTGGGCGCGGCCGTCGAGCGTCTGCTCGACGTGCAGCATCCGCTGCCCGAGAGTGTCGGCGATTTCTCGCGCCCGCGTTTCGCTGCGACTGTCGAATTCGTCGACATGCGTCCGCAGGCTTTCGGTGATCTGGGCCACCTTGCTGCCGACGCGCGCCTCGAAGCTTTCGGCATGCGCCCGCAAGGTTTCGGTCGCGTCGCCCATCTTCGCGCCGGTGCGGCTCTCGAAGATGTCGAGATGGGATTGCAGCGTTTGCGTCGCGTCGGCCATTTTTGCCGTTGACCGGCTGTCGAAAATCTCCAGCTGCGATTGCAGGCCTTTGCTGATGTCGGCCATCCGTTCGCTGGCCCGGCCCTCGAAGATGTCGAGTTGCGACTGCAGCGTGCGGGTGATGTCGGTCATCCGCTGGTCCGCGCGCCCTTCAAAAATGTCGAGCTGCGACTGCAGCGTCTGTGCGACATCCGTCACCCGCTCGCCGGCGCGCCGATCGAAGCTTTCGATCTGCGTGCGCAACGTCTCGGTAACGTCCTCGGCGTGGCGGCCCAGCCGTTCCACCATGCCGGTGCCGTGGATCTTCACGGTGCGGTCGAACTCACCGAGATGGGTGGTAATGACCTGGCTCAAGTTCCCGGCGTCGCGCGAGATCTTTTCTGCGAGGTCGGCGCCGCTGTGCGTGAGCACGTCCTCGATACTGGCGAGGCGGGTCGAGAGCACGTCCTGCAACGTATCGGTACGCGCGCTGATGACGTTCATCAGCTGATCCGCCTTCTCGCGGAATGTCTCGGTGGCGCTGGTTCCGCGCGACAGGATGGTCTCGGTGATGCGCGAGCCGGCTTCCTCGAGCTTGGCGACCACATCGCCGCCGCGCAGGCTGAGGTCGAGGGCGAGCGAGTCGCCGCTCGCCTTGATGCTGCTGTTTACCTCGTCGGCGCGCGTGACGATGGTCTCCGCCATCCGGCTGCCGGTGTCGATCAAGGTCGCCACCACTTCCTGCGAGCGCGTAGCCAATGCGTCCGACAGCTTCGCCGTCAGCGTGTTGAGCTCGGATCCGGCATCTTCGGTGCGGCGGACCAGCTCGTCGCCCAGCGCCGCGGTCTTTGCCTGCAAACCATCGGCGATGCGATCGAGACGCGCTGACAGCGTCTGCGACAGATCTCCGGAAATATCCACGATCTTGTCCGTGAGCTCGTCGGTCTTGAAGTTGAGGGCTGCAACCAGCCGCGTGTTTGCCGCGTCGAGCGTGCGGCTGACCTCGTCGCTCGTTCGATTGAGCTGGTCGAGCAGTTCGCCGCCGCGGTCTCCGATCGCGTCGATCATGGAATCGCCGGCGCGCCCGAGGGCGACGGTGATGTGCTCGCCTTTCTCGGCCAGCGAGCGCGTGATCCGTTGCGCTGCGTCGTTGACGCTCGACGACACGAGTTCGCTGACCGAGGTGACGTCCTGGGTCAGGCCCATATGCACGCTGGTGATGGCGTTGCGGATCTGATCGGCCTGGCCGATCATGGACTCGCGCTGGCTGGCGAGGTCCTCGATCAATCCCCGGATGCGCAGCTCGTTGCCGCTGTAGGCCCGCTCCAGCGCAGCCACCTCGTTGTGCACCAGCGCTTCCAGCTCGCCGGCGCGCGCAAGTGCGCGCTCGACGCCGTCGCCCATGGCCGCGACCTCGCGCCGGATCGCCTGACCGACGCTGACGATCGACTCGCCGGCGATCGATTCCGGCTCGGCAAGTCGCATGGCGACTTCCGTCATCGCGCGCGATACCATCCGCAGTTCCTGTGCTCGCGAGACCATGTTGGCGAGCACGAAGAAGAACATGATCGGCACCAGAACGGCTGCGACGATTGTGAGCAGCTGCGGAGCGCCGGCGAGGGCAGCGGCCGAGCCCGCATTGCCGCCGAGATATTGCCAAGCCAGCGCGAACGCGACCGTCGCCCAAGCGAGCGACAGCAGCGCGGCGACGACGTAGGGCGTGCGCGAAGGTCGCTGTTGCAGTGCCTGGAGCAGTTGTCCGACCGATCGGCGGTCGTCGTTGGCGGCGGCGCGCCGCGGCGCCGATTGCTCGGTTGCCTTCGGCGTTTCCTCGAACAGCAGATCCTGATCCGGCGCCGGGCGCTGGCGACGGGGCCAGGTGTCGATGGCGTCCGCCGCCGCCGCCGGCGCCGGCGCATCGCCCCTGGGACGGTCGGGCGCGGGCGCGGTCTCCCGCAGGTTCAGCGCATCCTGGATCGCCGACAATGCCGCTTCTGTCGGGTCCTTCAGCTTCCTCGGTGTATTGGCCATCTTTTTCGTTGCCTCTTGTCGAAACTGTCAGCCAGGATGATGCCGGGGCCGGGGGGCCCGCGGGTCCACGTCGGATGTCAACCGTGACTGGGCTTCGCTCCCGCGTTTGGGCCGGCACAGGGGCGCCCCCGCCGCCATCACACGCACCGCCGCGCGGGCATCCTAACCGTGGGCGGGACCGAAGGAAACCGCCGCCGGTAACCACTCCTTAATCATCGTTAACAGGTGGGCGTAATGCGTGCAGCAAGGGAGTTAGGCGCAGGCGGGGCGTCGGCACCGACTGAGCCACAGCGGGCGGAGTCCGCGCCGCGACCGACCGAGCCGCAACGGCGTTACCTCGAGCGCGGATTGACCGAGCCGGGTGGCAAGTTACCGCTGTTTGACCGCGCCGGGCAGGCGATTCCGCACAAGACGGTCGAAGCCTGCATCGCCCGCGGTTGGGCGGCGCGCTGGTTCCACAATCCGATCAAGCCGGAATGGCTGGTCTGCAGGCTCACCCCCGCCGGCTACCGGGCCCTCGGCCACGAACCGCCGGTAGCGGAGCCCGGTCGCCCCGCGACCGGTAGATGAGGGCGTTTACCCGGTCTTCATCAATTCGGGTGGTTGTTGTGACCGAGGCCGTGGCCGAGACCGCGATTCACTGGAATTCGAGATTGCGCGTCAGCATCGGCATCGGGTCCGGCAAACGGTCATGGAGGGCCAAGCCATGATGGAATTGCCTGCAGCCGTCCGCGGTGCCATCGGCGAGGTGTCGCTGGAGAGTGGCGAGCGGCCTATCGACCTCGTGCACCTTGCTCGCATGACACTCGGCGATCGTAGCTTGGAGCGCGAGGTGCTGCAGTTGTTCGTGCGTCAGGCCGCCGTGCTGCTCGACCGCATGGAAGCCGCCGATCCCGACAGTGTACCGGCGCTCGCCCACACGCTGCGCGGCTCGGCGCAGGGCCTCGGCGCCCGGCGCGTGACTGCCGCCGCCGCAGCGGTCGAGCGCGCGGCCGATGACGACGCGCTTGCCCGCGCGCGCGCCTCGCTGCGGGCGGCTGTCGAGGAGGCCCGCTCCTTGATCACCGATCTGCTGCGGGCGCATTAGTTGGCCCGCGCACGCGGGTTGCGTCCACAGTCGTGGCCCCCGCGCCATCGTGAAAGGTCGAGACCGGTTGTCGGAAACGATCGCGCGCAAGCCAATAGGCTGGCGCGGCATGGCGGCTGCAACAAGAGCCGTTCTGCTCTAGCGGGCGGCGGCGTGAGCCGATATAGGAGGCGCCCGTTTCGTCTCCACATCGAGTTCGCATGCCCAAGATCACCTATATCGATTCCGGCGGCACCTCGCGCGTCATCGACGCCGAGCTTGGCTCGACCGTCATGGAATCCGCCATCAAGAACGGCGTTCCCGAGATCGAGGCCGAATGCGGCGGCGCCTGCGCCTGCGCCACCTGCCATGTCTATGTCGATGAGCAATGGTTCGAGACCACCGGAGGCCCGTCGCCGATGGAGGAGGACATGCTGGATTTCGGCTACGACGTGCGGCCGAACTCGCGGCTGTCCTGCCAGATCAAGGTCACCGAGCAGCTTGACGGGCTGATCGTGCGCACCCCGCCGCGGCAGGCGTGAGAGCGGCGCGCGACGCCGGAGGTGGGAAGCCGGTTTCGGAAAGAACAGGCGGAAAACAGTGATTTAGAGCGGGATGGCAATGGCGCTCTCGCTAGTCCGCAATGACCCACCGCCGCATGCGTGCCATCAGGTCGTCTGGCAACGGCCGTGAGCGGCGTGTGGCGGCGTCGATCAGCACCATGGTGGCGCGTCCGGTTGCTGCGCACTGGCCGGCGTCGAACAGCGCGTGCGCGAAGGTGAACGAGGTGCGGCCGATCCGCGCAATGCCAGTACCGATCTCGACGGTTCCGGGATAGTGCAGCTCGCGCAGGAAATCGATCTCGGTGCGCGCCAGCACCAGCGTGCTCCCCGGCACCAGCAGGCCGTGCGTAGGATGGCGGATCACCTGCACCCGTCCGCTCTCGAAGAAGCTCGCAAACACGGTGTTGTTGACGTGCCGCTGCGCATCCAGATCGCCGTGCCGGATGGTGTGGGTCGTGCGGTCGGGAAAATCGGTCAACGCCGGCGGCGAGGCGCGCGAGCGCGAAGGCGACGGGTCATGCAAGGCAGCTACCTCCAAAACGCGGGGCTGTTAAACGGCGGAACGTGGCTTATATCAAGGGCCTAAAAGCGATTTCTGCTGTCGCGAAACGGCTCTTCCCCTGGCGGTCGCCAGCCGCTAGACAGGCGCCCGATTGCAACCGGCTGAGTGTAAGGCATGCATTCGATACCCGACCCGGCACCGGGGCCGATCAAGACCGATGTGCTGATCATAGGCGCGGGCCCGGTCGGGCTGTTTGCCGTATTCGAGCTCGGCTTGCTCGACATGAAGGCCCATCTGGTCGACATTCTTGACAAGATCGGCGGGCAGTGCGCCGAGCTCTATCCGGAGAAACCGATCTACGACATCCCGGCGATCTCCGTGATCAGTGGCCAGGGTCTGGTCGACGCGCTGATGGAGCAGATCAAGCCGTTCGGCCCGACCTTCCATCTCGCCGAGATGGTCGAAAAGGTTGAGCGCATCGGCAATCCCGGCTTTCGCGTGACCACCGATCGCGGCAAGGTGTTCGAGGCCAAGGTGATCGTGATCGGGGCGGGCGGCGGCTCGTTCCAGCCCAAGCGCCCGCCGATCAACGGGATCGAGCCGTACGAGGGCAAATCGGTCTTTTACGCCGTGCGCCGCATGGAGGATTTCCGCAACAAGCGGCTGCTTATCGTCGGCGGCGGGGATTCGGCGCTCGACTGGACGCTCAACCTGCAGCCGCTCGCCGCGCATCTGACGCTGCTGCACCGACGCGATGACTTTCGCGCCGCGCCCGATAGCGTCAACAAGATGCGCGCGCTGGTCGCGGCCGGCGCGATGGATCTCAAGATCGGCCAAGTGACCGCGCTCGAAGGCGAGAGCGGCATGCTCAGCGGCGCGACCGTGAAGGCGTCCGACGGCGCCGTCGCCACCATCGCGTGCGACGCCATACTCCCGTTCTTCGGTTTGACCATGAAGCTTGGTCCGGTGGCGAACTGGGGCCTCGAGCTCAAGGACGACCTGATCCCCGTCGACACCGCTGCGTTCGAGACCAGCGAGCCCGGAATCTTCGCGATCGGCGACATCAACTGGTACCCCGGCAAGCTCAAGCTGATCCTCTCGGGCTTCCACGAAGCCGCGCTGATGGCGCAGAAGGCGCACCGCTACGTTTTCCCCGACAAGCGTTTGGTGTTCCAGTACACCACCTCCTCGACCAGCCTGCAGAAGAAGCTTGGCGTGGCGTGAGCTAACGAACGATCACCTTCGTTCCGAGCGCTCGCGCGGCGGCAGCCATCTGCTTGTCGAAGGTGGACACAACTCGGCGCCGCGGCGCTGCGCGTCCGCGATCTGAATCGCATCGGGCGCACGAAGCGTCAGGTCCAAGCGACGAATGCATGTCGTCGCCGCTCTGACGTCCGACGTCGTCATTTGGGCGCGCTCTGTTTCTCGCTACGCCCAGATGTCAAGCGACGCGAAGGCGTCGCGCGCATCCTCGACGGTAATATCGCCGATCCGTGCCGGGCGAGCGATCGTGGACGCGAACTCGGTGGCGGGAACTCACTGACGACCGCCACGGCCGCTGTGGGGTGCCCATTGGCGGGATTTAGCCATCAGATAGCGAGATGGTCCAGCTGACACCGACGCTGGGGCTCGTTACCGCGTCCCGGTAGCTCCCGTGCCGGGGGCCGCAGGAAGCGGTTCGGCCTGGCTCGGCACGTCGGCCGGGAACAGGCGCAGCACCTCGCGTGCCGCAGGCAACGCGGCGTCCGCCATCGCCGCGTGCCCCTCCGCGGTCGGGTGGAGCGCGCCGCCGTAGACCGCGCTCAACACCCCCCACATCGCGTCGTGGATGTCGGCCGGCACGCCCGACATCCCGTCCGGATAGGTCATCGCGGTGAAGTAGCTGTCGTTGGCGGTGCGAATCCAGCGCGCACGCGGCGCATAGGGGCGGAATTGGCGCACGCTCTCCTCACAGACGAGCGGCCGCTCGGCGCCGGCCACCTTGCTTTTGGTGAAACTTGCGCCCTCGAGCGAGAAGCACGCCTTGTCGAACTCCGGATCGGTATCCGCCCGCGCGCAGAAGCCGCGGTCTGCGAAGGCGTTCTGATGCGCGTCGACAAAGGTCATGCGGTCGGCAGCATCCTTGCAGCCCGCGCCGCCCTCGCACAGGGCGAGCGCGCGAATAGTCGGAAGAAAGTGTCGCTCGACGAAGGCGGAGGCCTGCGCCACCCGTTCGGCATTGACGACGAATGCGGGATGAATGTCGACGCCGTCCCGGCCGCCCGGACATGGCGCGCCGCCCTCATACAACGCCGGATTGGGATACGAGACATAGGCAACGCGCGAAAGGTCGCCGCCGGCAAGCGGTTTCAAGGCCGCGCGCAGCTTCGCGAAGCGAGATGGCAATTGCGCCTGCAACGCCGCCCGAGCGTCGTCCACGCTGGCGATCCCGCCGGAGCCGGCGAGCACGGTACGCTCGCTGGTCTGGTCGAGAATCGCGTTGGCAACGAGCCCGGAGAAGTAAACGTCGTTCGCACCGACGGTCAGCAGCACGAGATCGAAAGTCCGCCCCGGCTGCACCCGGTGCGCGGCCTTCAGCGCGGCGGCCATCTGCGCGATCTGCGCCGGCACGGTGCTCGGGCAGGCGCCGGCGCGGCCGCGCCCGCCACAGGTCAACTCACGGGCGCGGCGCGAAGCCAGAAGGCCGCTATCGATGCCGGCTCCGGTGCAGGCAAGCGGCAGAAACGTGACCGCGACCTGTGGCGTTTCGACCGCCAGCGCCAGCGCGGCGCGCAACTGGTAGCCGTAGAGCGAGCGGTGACAGGCCGCGCTCATCCAGTTTGCGCCGCGCTGCGCCCAGTCGCGGCTGAAGCGGTCGGGACCGGCCGCGGTCTCGCACGTCTTGTTTCCCTGGAAGCCGGCGCGGCCGGGCCGGAAATACTCGTCGCCACCAAAAAAACGGCGGAAGCAGAAACCACCGTCGTCGAGCGTGATTGCGCGGTCGGGGTTGCCTTCCCCGGACGCAACCGAGTCGCCGATGCCCGCGATCAGCACATCTCGCACCAGGATCTCGGCCGTCGCGCGCTGGGCAGTGCCGTCCGCGAAGGCCACTTCGACCACCGCGACGGTCGGCCGGCCATATGGCACGCGCAGGCGCACCTCCTCGGCGCACGGCACGCTTACCTGCTGCGGCTCGTGATCGACGCTCTCGAAACGCCAGGCGCAAGTGCCCCCGGCCGGGGCGTTCGCCGCCACCACCCCGACCCGGTGATCGGCAGGGGCGAAATACGACTCCCGGACGCCGTCGCGCTCGCAGGTGTCCAGCACCTGTCCGGCGGCATCGACGCACAAACTGTTCAAGCTCAGCCGCGCCCAGCCCTGGCCACCGCTGGCTTGCGCCAGCCGGCGCTCCGCCGCCAGCACGCCGTCGCCGCGGTCGGCCGCGACGTGACGCTGGAAATCGGCCTCGTTGCGGAACAGGCGGAAGCGGTTCTTGACCCCCCACGCGATGCGGAACTGGGGATCGGCCACCACCGTTTGCGCTAACGCGCGGTCGGTCGTTGCCGTCGCCAGCAGCGCCAGCAAGCCTGCAATTGCAGCCAGACGCATCGAAACCCCGCTAATGAGGCTTCGTTCAAGCCCGCGATGGCGACGAAATCAGGGCAGGCGGAGGCAGGATCCGCAACGAGAGCGCGCGCTGAGCCGGAATCCATGAGTCGGCCGAACGGCTGTATGATAAGTGGCTGAGTTGCGAACGACCTTGGTTCCGCTGGAATGGCCGCCGGGCTCCAAGCGGTCCCGCTTCAATTGAGCAGCACGATGTTCGTCACGTTCTTCACCGAACTCAAAGCCGCTGGACTGCCGGTGACGCTGCGCGAGTACCTCACGCTGATGGAGGCGATGGAGAAGGATCTCGCCGGGCGCAGGGTCGAGGATTTCTACTATCTGTCGCGCGCCGCGCTGGTGAAGGACGAGCGCAATCTCGACAAGTTCGATCGCGTTTTCGGCCACGTCTTCAAGGGGCTCGACCTCCTGCAGCAGGCACTGGCCGCGGAAATCCCGGCGGAATGGCTGAAAAAGCTCGCGGAAAAGTACCTCACCGAGGAAGAAAAGAGGCTGATCGAGGCGATGGGCGGCCTCGACAAGCTGCTCGAAATGCTGCGCAAGCGGCTGGAGGAGCAACGGGGCCGCCACCAGGGTGGCTCGAAATGGATCGGCACTGCCGGCACCTCGCCGTTCGGCGCCTACGGCTACAATCCGGAAGGTGTGCGCATCGGCCAGGACGGCAACCGCAACTTCCGCGCCGTAAAGGTATGGGACCGGCGCGAGTTCAAGGACCTCGACGGCGAGGTCGAGCTGGGCACCCGCAACATCAAGCTGGCGTTGCGGCGCCTGCGCAAGTTCGCGCGCACCGGCGCGCCCGATGAACTCGACCTCGACGGCACGATCAAGGAGACCGCGCACAAGGGCTACCTCGACATCAAGCTGCGGCCCGAGCGCCACAACACCGTGAAGGTGCTGTTGTTCTTCGACGTCGGGGGCTCGATGGACTGGCACGTGAAGCTGGTCGAGGAGCTGTTCTCGGCCGCGCGCACCGAGTTCAAGCACATGGATTACTTCTACTTCCACAACTGTCTTTACGAGCGCGTGTGGAAGGAGAACCGCCGGCGCTGGCAGGAGACTACGCCGACCTGGGAGGTGCTGCACAAGTACCCGCACGACTACAAAGCGATCTTCGTCGGCGATGCCTCGATGTCGCCGTATGAGATCACACAACCGGGCGGGTCGGTGGAGCACTTCAACGATGAGGCGGGCGCGGTCTGGCTCGAGCGCGTGACGCGCACCTATCCGCACGCGGTGTGGCTCAACCCGGTGCCGGAGGACCGCTGGGACTACACCTACTCGATCAAGATGGTGCGGCAGCTGCTCGCCGACCGCATGTATCCGCTCACCCTCGACGGGCTCGACCGCGCCATGCGCGAACTGGTGCGATAGCCGGCGTACGCAGCTCACAGCACCACGCGCGGTCCGCTTCTACGAATGGCTTGGCGACCGCGTGAGAAACCCGAATGGCGGGCCGGGCCGCCAATGAACCTTGCTGGCCCAACATGCGCTGCACAACAGAAAGGGCAGGGGCCACGTCCCGGTGTCGGGCCTTGACCCCTGCCCCGTGCCTCTGACTAGGAGGACAGCGCGGCGACCATAGACCTCGCGCGCCGTGCGCCGCAAGTGTTTCTCGATCACAATTCTTGTGCTTGACCATGATAAGCAGTGTTTTAAAGTAAAAAAAGGCGGCATGCCGGCGGATCAGTAAGCAACACGACATGTTTAGTGGAGGCCAAGTACTTTGAATGTACAGCGTTGGTGTTCGGGCACTGGCGCGGGGCGTTTTGCCATGACCTCTGTTTCAAGTTTGAATCCGGGCCCCCGGCGCCGACTCTCCGACCATTCGAGTGCGGCGAAAATCGACTCGTCCGACGGCCTCGCTACGGGATGCAAGACCCCGCAACCTGTCTGGGGCTTGAAGGAATAGATTCTACTCCAGATTGTGCCTGCGTGGAGCGCGGCGGTCAGGCTGGATTCGCGATAAAGACGCCCTCCCGCAGCCGGAAGGTCCAGGCGCCGCTTCTCTCGGTCGGCTTGAGAACGGCCGCAACGGCGGGCGTTGCTTCGATCAGCATCGCGCGCAACAGCGCCTGCATGGTGGCATCGTGACGCGCGGCCCAGCTCGCGAACTCCATTTCCTTTTCGATCTCCTCCTCATGCACAATGGCAAAGCCGGCGTCGCCGAGCGCGGCGCGCCATTCCGCCATCGTCCAAGCGCGCAGATGACTCGGATCGCGGAAGCGCTCGAAGGCGTTGACATAGTCACCGACGCTGCCCTCAGGCACTACGTTGTCGACCAGGGCCAGCCGGCCGTCCTGTTTGAGCACCCGCCGCGCCTCGCCGAGAAACTTCGGAATACTTTCGAAGTGGTGGGGTGCGATCCGGCACGTGACGAGCTCGAAGCTTTGATCTTCGAACGGCAGCGCCTCGGCCCTGGCATGGGCGGTGCGCATGTTGGCGAGCCCGCGCTTGCCGATTTCGCCACGCACGACCTCGAGCATCTCGTCGGTGATGTCGGTCGCCCACACGCGCTCAACATGCGGCGCGAAAACATAGGCCGTGTGCCCGGCGCCGGTTGCGACGTCGAGCGCGCGCCAGTGCGGCTGCGGTCGCGCGAGCTCAACCATTCGGTCGAGACTTGCGCCTTGCGCGTGCGGCTTGCTGGTGAGGTAGTGGGCGGCGGTACGCCCGAAATGTTCCTGCGAGAGCGAGCGGGGCATGCGATTATCCGTTCAGCCGGCATCATCGGCCGGCAACGTAGCAACGGAGGAGACCGCCATGCCCGCCGAGCGCTTCGATTTTCCCAACGCGAGAGGAGAACGATTGGCGGCGTTGCTCGACGCACCGCCCGGCGAGCCGCGAAGCTACGCCTTGTTCGCGCACTGCTTCACCTGCGGCAAGGACGTGCACGCCGCCACACGTATCGCGCAGGCACTGACCGCGCTGGGCATCGCGGTGCTGCGCTTCGACTTCACCGGGCTCGGTTCCAGCGAGGGCGAGTTCGTCAACACTACGTTTTCCTCCAATGTCGCCGATCTGGTCGCTGCGGCCGACCGGCTGCGCGCCACCCGACGCGCCCCCGCCCTGCTGATCGGCCACAGCCTTGGTGGCGCAGCCGTGCTGACCGCGGCCGCCGCCGTCCCCGAAGCGCGCGCGGTGGTGACGATCGCGGCGCCGAGCGACCCCGGCCACGTCGTCGGCCTGTTGCGCGAGCGCGTCGAGGAGATCCGGACGCAAGGCGAAGTCGAGGTCGCGATCGCCGGCCGGCCGTTCCGCATCCGCCGCGAGTTTCTGGACGATATCGCCGAGCAACGCCTCACGGCACAGATCGCGCAGCTTCGCAAGGCGTTGCTGATTTTTCATTCCCCGGTCGACCAGATCGTCGGCATCGACAATGCAAGCCGCATCTTCCTCGCCGCCAAGCATCCGAAGAGCTTCATCTCGCTCGCCGACGCCGATCATCTGCTGAGCCGCCGCAGCGACGCGGTCTATGTGGCGAACGTGCTGGCGGCCTGGGCCGAGCGCTATCTCGACCCGGCGCCCGCGCGCGAAATCGAAAGCACCGCACCCGCCGTCGTCGTCACCGAGACCCGGGAGGGGCGCTTCCAGCAGCTGGTAGAGGTCGGCAAGCATCGCCTGCTGGCCGACGAGCCGGCGGCGGTCGGCGGGCTCGGCAGCGGGCTGACGCCGTACGATCTGCTGTTGGCCGCTCTCGGAGCCTGCACGTCGATGACGCTGCGGCTCTATGCCGAGCGCAAGGCGTTGCCGCTCGAGCGCGTGTCGGTTCGGTTGCAGCATGAAAGAATCCACGCAGCCGACTGCGCAAACTGCGAAACCAAGGAAGGAATGCTCGACCGCATCGACCGCACCGTCTGGCTCCACGGCGACCTCGATGACGACCAGCGCCGCCGGCTGCTGGAGATCGCCGACAAGTGCCCGGTGCACCGCACGCTGACCTCGGAGGTCGAGATCCGCACCCGCGAGGATGCGCGCGGCGCCGCTTGATCTCGTCGCTCGACCTGACTCCGTCGTGTCCGGTCCCGGCCGGTCGCCGCCGCCATTGTTGATCATTGGCTAAAGCGATAACGAGGCATTGAACGACGAGCCGCCGAACGGCGATCGCGATGACGCGGGAGGGAACGAGTGCGCCGGATTGTGCTCAAGGGCGGTAACGTCGTCACCATGGATCGGCAGGTGCCCGATATGCCGCGCGGCGACGTGCTGATCGAAGACGACCGCATCGCCGCGCTTGCCGTCGACCTGCCGGCTCCCGACGGCGCCGAGGTGATCGACGCCGTCGACATGATCGTGCTGCCGGGGCTGATCAATGCCCACGTGCACACTTGGCAGAGCGCGCTGCGCGGCGTCGCCGCGGACTGGACCGTTGCGCAGTACATGCAGGCCATGCATCGCGGGCTCGCCACCCATTTCGGGCCCGACGACATCTACATCGCCAATCTGATGGGCGCGCTCAACCAGATCAATTGCGGTTCCACCACGTTGGTCGACTGGTGCCACAACAATCCGACCCCCGCGCACACCGACGCGGCGATTGAGGGACTGCAAGATGCCGGGATCCGCGCGGTGTTCCTGCACGGCTCGCCGAAACCCGACCCCAAGCCCGGACAAAGACACTTCAGCGAGATCCCGATGCCGCGCGCCGAGGTCGAGCGGCTGCGCAAGGGGCGTTTCGCCACCGACACAGGCCTCGTCACCTTCGGGCTGGCGATCCTGGGGCCGTACTACTCGACCTACGAGGTGACGCGGCAGGACGTCACGCTCGCCCGCGAATTCGGCCTGATCGCCAGCATGCATGTCGGCGGCGGAACGTCGCTCACGGCGCGCGGCTTCGAGCGGCTGGCCGAGGAAGGCCTGGTCGGCGACAAGCTGCATATCGTTCACGGCAACGACGTTGCGCCCGAGACCGTGCGCCTGATCACGCAGCGAGGCGGCAGGTTCACCGTCACGGCCGAGATCGAGCTGCAGATGGGCTACGGCGACCCGCTTACCGGAGTGCTGCACGGCCTCGGGTCCCCAGTCACGATCGGATCGGACGTCGAGCCGGCGGCGCGCGGCGACATGTTTACGGCGATGCGCGTGACGCTACAGCACGAGCGCAACCGCACCATCATCGAAACCCTGGGCGCAACCGGCAGCCGGCCCGAGACCATGCCGCTGACTTGCCGCGACGCGCTCGAATGGACGACCGTCAATGGCGCAAGCTTGATCGGGCTCAGTGATCGCGTCGGCTCGCTTACCCCCGGCAAGCAGGCCGACGTGATCCTGCTGCGCGCGGGCGACCTCAACATGTTCCCGGTGCGCGATTCCGTCGGCTCGATCGTGATGCAGGGGGGCGTCGCCAACGTCGACACGGTGCTGATCGCCGGCCGCGTGGTGAAACGAAACGGGGCGCTGCTGTTCGCCGACATCGCGTCCAGAAAGGCTGCGCTCGCGCGCTCCGGCGATCGCATTCTGCGCGATTTCGGAACACTCCCGCAGCACGCGGCCGAGAGCCCGAATCGGCGGAACCCGCCCATTCCTCAAACGTTGGCGACGTGATGGGAGGTGCTCGCACGGGCTTTTGGCGCGAACCCTCCGTCGTTACCTCCACACCGGAAAGGATCGAGCCATGGGCCTGTTTTCAGCCGACATCCACACCATGGATGACCTGTTCTTGCACACGCTGCAGGACATCTACTACGCCGAGAACCAGATCGTGAGGGCGTTGCCCGAGATGATCGAGAAGGCGACCGACAAGCAGCTTGCACAAGGCTTCAAAACCCACCTCGAAGAGACCAAGGGCCAGATCAGACGTCTCGAGCAGGTGTTCAAGCTGCTCGGCAAGGAGCCGCAGGGCGTCGACTGTCCGGCGACCGACGGTCTGATCGATGAGGCCGAGGACGTCGCCGGCGACATCGATGACAAGCAAGTGCTGGACGCCGCGCTGATCGGCGCCGCGCAGGCGGTGGAGCACTACGAAATCGCCCGCTACGGCACCCTGATGGCGTGGGCCAAGACCCTCGGCCATCAGGAAGCCATTCGCCTGCTCAAGCAGAACCTAGACGAGGAGAAGGCGGCCGACGACAAACTGAGCAAGCTCGCGGAGAGCAGCGTCAATCGCAAGGCAGCCTGAGTTTTCGAAGGCCACATGGCGTCGCGGCCGCCTGCGGCGGCCGCACGCCATCTCGATTGCGCGCAGCTACCTTGACCGGTAGCTCACTTCCTCTGCTGTCCCAAATACCAGTCGAGAATTTTCTCGCCGTCCCAGCACGCCACCCCGGGGCGGCCGAGGATCTCCTCGTAGGTGCGCTCGACGTGCTTGATGCGATGCGGCACGCCCGAGAGGTAGGGATGCACTGCGATCGCCATGATCTTCGCCCGCTCGGCGCCTTCGGCATACAGGCATTCGAAATGATCCATGGCGCGCCGATACATCATGTCGGATGGGTGATGCTGCAAAGCCATCAGCACGATGTCGTGGATCTCGAAGTTGTAGGGCAGGGCCACCACCGGCTTGTACCTGGTGGAAAGCGTGACCGGCTCGTCGTCGAGTACCCAGTCGCCGATATACTCGATGCCCGCCTCCGACAGGTAGTCCAGCGTGTCGTAGGTTTGCGTCAGCCCCGGGCCGAACCAACCGCGCGGACGCTTGCCTGAAAAACTCTCGATCGCCTCCATTGCCCGCATGATGGCGGCGCGCTCATCCTCGAGCTTGTGCATCGGGATCTGCTCGTATCCGTGCGCATTGAGCTCCCAGCCGCTGTCGAGGCAGGCGCGCACCACCGCCGGATAGCTCTCGCAGGCGCGGCCATTCAGGGTCACGGTCGGCGTGATCTTGAGCCGTTCGAACGCGCGCTTGATGCGCCAGAAGCCCACCCGCATCCCGTATTCGTGCCAGCTCCAGTTGGGATGGTCGGGTTGCAGCGCCTGCCCCTGCGGGGGCGAGATCGCCATGCGCGCCATCGGCCGCGAAATATCCCAGTGCTCGAGCGCCAGGACGGGCCACACCACGAGTCGAATGCCGTTGGGGAACTTCAGCGGCGCGCGTTGGTCGATTGCGGAGTATGGCAGCCGTTCTGAGGGCAGCATGACGTGGACGTTGCGGGAGAGGGCGCGGGTCTCGGCAACAAGCGCATGCATGCACCGGCGTGTCAAATGAGCTCGTCATTCGAGCACAACGAGAGCCCGGCCGGGGGTCGGCCGGGCTCGCGGAACCGAATAGGATGGTCGGCGACGCGGACGCGTCACACTCGACGGCAGGACGCCAACCCGGGATCGCTGGCTGTGATCAGGCTTCCAGCGCGTGCCCGCCGATGGCGTTGCGGACGATATTGTGCGCTTCGCGATAGGGTTCCGGCTGCTCGCGCGTTGTGAGCGCTTTTGCGGTTGCTCGCGCGATTTCCACCTGAATCATGATCTCCTGCAGGGTCGCGCGGAGCGCGTCACCGAGTTGGGTCAGGGCAACGCGAGGCTTGCGGTGGAACAGCGGGCCGCCGAGCTCGTCCTCGAGCGCCTTGATCGCGATGGTGAGGGAGGGCTGCGCCACCTTGCAGCGCTGGGCGGCGCGGGTGAAGTTCAGCTCATCGCAGAGCGCAACGAAATAGCGGATCTGCTGCATTTCCATCGTCCAACTCCTGTTCTGGGGCGTGAACCCGTTGCGCCCGGACGCTTGTGCGATTCTGTTGCCGTTGCCTGGACGATAGCGGCCCCGTGTGACGGTGAGTGTGAGGAAGCTCACAACCGGCCTCGCAAAGTCGCGGTTTCGAGCGCCGGGCCGCCGTTGATCGGCCCAGGGCCGATGCTCGAGGGGGCGAATGCCCGAGCCGCTCCCGCCGCCGGACGGCGGATCCGCTAGGCCCGGTCTGAGGAGGTCCGGGCAGTTCCAAGAAACCATCATAAAATCAGTTACTTGTCCCAATTTCTTGTCTTGAATGGCTCCCAAACGGACCCGTACTATCCGGGTTTCCAACATGGATAGGGACATGGGCAGGGGGAACGATGGCACTCGCGAAACTAAGCGTCAAAAAGATCGACAGGACCAACAAGCCGGGCCGCTACGGCGATGGTGGCGGCCTGTGGCTGCAGGTCTCGCAATGGAAAACCAAATCCTGGGTATTCCAGTACACCGGTACACCTCGCCAACTGCGACCAAGGTGAAGAGCGGCCCGCGAGGTCGGTCGGGTTCGGTAATTCGCTCGTAACCGCTTGATTGGCGGGTAGAAGTCCCCAGCCCTGGGGATCTGAGCAGGGGTAGGATTTTTCAACTGATGGGGATCTGTCTGAATGGGGCTTCGAGCGTTTGCGCGTGGTCCTTGGGTCTAAACGCTCATCATTCAATCAGGGCATCTTAATCAGTGTGACGAAGGCAATGCCCACGTCGGTGAAGTCAATCTCGAACCTACTTTTGGTATGGCACGCAATTAAAGAGGACCGCACAATGAGCGCGGAGTGCGCGTGTTTCCTGATGTGTTCTTCCTTTGAATAGATCAGCAGGTCACCCGGGCCGAGCTTGGTGACGATATCGTCGCGCGTCTGAGGGTCGCTCTTGGTTCTGAATTCAGGGGTGATAATCTTGGCTCCGTGGTTTAGTACAAAGAAGTAGATATTCGAGACGTGGGTATGTCCATAAACCCCGGCATTTGCGAACGGGGACGGAAGCTTCAGTCCTCCTCCCCTGACAGTAGTTGTGGTCGACCCCACTGTCAGCTTTCCGGTCGTGTCACCGATGACGCAGGACATGAAATGAGCGCAGTCATCTTCTGACCCTCTCCAGTTCACATGCTTGTCGGCATCCGCGATGGGTGTGCCAGCTGGAATTTTGGGATAGCCCTTATCGGTCGCAACCCTGCTATCGTGACAAACTTTGTGAGCAAATGCTTCCGCATATTTGAGTGCGTCTTTGCGCGAGTACTTGGCCATTTCATCATCCGTTGGTCGCAGAATAGCTGGGAGTTGCGCATTGTTCGTTGTGCGTGCGTAGCTTCGGCGGTCCCGCGCGAGCATAGCCCCGATTGAGTAGACGTGGAAGCAACCCTCGGATCGGCAGTACGGTTTCGAGCCTAAACGGGTCGTCTATCGACTAGTCGGGTTCTGATCCCGGCTCATGTCTGCAACTCGTTTGCCGAACTCCTTCATCAAGCTCGGATCGCCCACGATGAGCCTGCGCACCAGTAGTCCGGCATACAGTTGGACCTCACTATCCCCTCGCTCCATTTCCTTGATCAAGCCGTTGACTAAGGTCCGACGCGGCCTTAGCCGTTTCGGAAATCTTGGCGTGACGGTGGATTTATCCACCCATTGCTCATTGAGCCAGTCGTAATAAAAGCCCATAGCCAGCCTTCCTCCTGTTGCTGGATTTGGGGATTATAGCGAGCGGGTTAGTACGAGGCACGTCGGGCCCTTACCGAAGAACAGCCAGCGGCCAGGAAGTGATTTTCGCGAAAGGGTTGAGTTGGAAGAGTGTTTAGTTTCCTTGGCCCCTAAAAGGGGCTAAACCCTAAAAAGTTTAGCCCCGTTTAGGGTGAGAGGGGCAAAGGTCTAGGCGGTCTAAACCCTAAACACTTCATTTCCCATTGCTGACCTCTCACGCATCAACAGCTTCCACCGTGGTTCTGAGCTCGCTCATGATCTGGGATATCCGGCCGCGACTTAGTCCAAGCTCGCGCGCGATGTCGGCTGGCCGCCACCGCGTTCGCGCCAGTTCCTGCACCCGCTCGCGGTTGTTCTGGCGGAGTGATTCACGTTGCCATTCGATCACCCCCGTTAGCGCTCGGTCGGCGCATGTGACTCTTGCTGGGGCATGTCCATTCCTCCTTTGATCGCCTCGGACCAAAGGATCGCCCAGACGAGAACGCTTGAGTGGGGTTCTATTTTCGGCCGAATTAGAGCACGCTTATCCGCATGGGTAGTGACATGGATGGCGATCAGCCCGGTGCGCAGAAAGTCCATATTTTAGCGGGTTTCTCGGGGTCTCAGCCGGACGGAGGATCCGCCACATCACCGGACGGGTCGGCCGGCCCGATCTATGCATTCAAAGCCTCGTTGATGGGACCGCCGCAGGTGTTTCGGGTGGCGCCCGATGCCCTCCAGTGGGAGATCGGCCGTTATTCCGGCCGCATCCCTTATGGGGCCATCCGCCGCGTGCGGCTGCTTTACCGCCCGGCCAACCTGCAGACGCAGCGGTTTCTCACCGAAATCTGGGCGGCGCAGGCCCCGAAGCTGAAGGTGTCGTCGGTCTCCTGGGCGAGCCTGACCGAGCAGCGGCGGCAGGATGCGGCCTATATTGCCTTTGTGGAGGCGCTTCACCGACGCCTCGCCGACGCGCGGACGGAGGCCGTGTTCGATGCCGGTTCGCCGCCATGGCTGTATTGGCCGGGCGTGGTCGTGTTCGTCGGCATTGCCGTTGCGATCGCCCTGCTGATCGTGCGGGGCTTGCAGGAGGGAGCGCTTATTGGCGCCGCGGTCGCCGGCGTGTTCCTTGCGTTCTATCTGTGGCAGCTCGGCACGTTCTTCCGTCGCAACCGCCCGGGGCGCTATCGCCCGGACGCGATTCCGGCGGCGGTGCTACCCGGCGGGTAGCTCGCCCGCCTCGCTCGTGCCTTGGCGGCGGCGGATGAGGCCGCCGGCAAGGTCGGCCATGGTCGGCGGCGGCAGCGCGGCAAACGGGAGCGGCCGCGTGACCTCGATCGCGGCGAGCCCCAGGCGCGCCGTCAGCAGCCCGTTGAGCACGCCTTCGCCCAACCGCGCCGACAGCTTGGCGGCGATGCCGTGTCCGAACATCTGCTGCACGATGCTGTCGCCTGCCGCCATGCCTCCGGTGACCGCGAGGTGGGTGACGACGCGGCGCACCAGCCGGATCAGCCCGAGCGTGCCCGGCCGCCCGCCATAGAGCTCGGCCAGGCGCCGGATCAGCTGCAGCGCGGTTATGAAGACGAACACCATATCGATCGCCGCGCGCGGGCTGACCGCGGTCACGACCGAGACGCGCTTGGCGGCGGCCGAGACGATCTGGCGCGCTTCCGCGTCGAGCGGTCCCATCAACTCCCGTTCGGCCAGGCGGACCAGGTCGGCGCCGTCGATGATCTCGCCGAGGTGGCTTTCGAGCGTAGCGCGTCCGCGCGCGAGCCGTGGCGCGGCGCGGGCATACGCCACGAGGTCGCGCGCGAGTGTGCGGCCCTGCTCGCGGTCGTCGCTGACGATGATCAGGTTGGCGCGCTCGCGCAGCTTCTCAACCGCCGCCAGCCGCATCAGCCCCAGAATTTCGCGGACCGCGATCACGAGCAGGGCGATCGCCGCGACCGCCGCGAGCGTAAGCCCGACCCAGCCCAGCCACGCGGCTTTGGCAAACAGGTCCTCGATCAAGGCGGTGACCGCCATTCCGGCGGCCAGCGAAACGAGGCCGGCGAGCGCCGACCAGAACAGCGTGGTCCACGGCCATCGCCGTCGGCGGCTGCCCGCCGGCACCGGCACCAGCGCCGCAGCGGCAGGTTCCGGCTCCGGATTGATGACGACGTGGCGCCGGCCGGCCGCCCGGGCCCGTTCGCCCAGCTCCGACGCCGACGACATCATCACCTCCGGATCGTCGAGCCGGAACGCCGCCGGTTTGCGCTGCCTGCGATCGTCGCTCATTTGAGACGGTCTCCGAGAAGAAATTGCAGGGCGCGGTCAAGGCGAATGTGGGGCAAAGTCGGCGCCCCGGATGAAGCCGGTACCAGCGCCGGCGGACGAAATCGCAGGAACCGGAAGTCGGGTTCCGCCGAAGGCTGAGGGGTCGGGTTGCTTGCCGCGTCGACATCGAACATCGGTGTCGGGTCGTCCGGCAGGTCGCCGGGGAACACCGCCGTCTCGCTCGTCCCGTCGAAGATTTCACCGGCGATGTTTTCGCCTTTCAGCGGCGTGCCGATGATCGATGGCAGCCGCTCGCGCCCGCGCTCGATGATCGCTTCGCGCGTCGCGCGCACCGCCGCAAGCGCTGCCACATCGATCATGGCACCGGAGAATTTCGCGCGCGCGATGGCGCGTTCGGCCATGCGGGCGAGGATCAGCTCGAGACGGTCGTGGCTGGTGTGATGCAGATGGTCGGCCTTGGTGGCGGCCAGCAGGATGCGATCGATACGCGGTCGGAACAATGCGCTCAGCCAGGTCGGCCGGCCGATCCGGAAGCAGTCGAGGACGGCGGCGAGCGTCGCTTCGAGATCGCGGACGGCTTCCGGGCCGGCATTGAAGGCGGCGAGCGCGTCGATCAGCACGATCTGGCGGTCGAGCCGGGCGAAGTGCTCGCGGAAGAACGGCCGTATGACCACGTCCTTGTAGGCCTCGTAGCGCCGCTCCATCATCGCCCACAGCGAGCCGGAAGGCGCCGCCCCGCCCTCAGGCAGTTCAAGCGGCGCAAACGTCAAGGCGGGCGAGGCTTCGAGATCGCCCGGCATCAGGAAGCGCCCCGGCGGCAGCAGGCTCATGGCGAACCGGTCGTCGCGGCAGGCCCTCAGATAAGCGGTGAACAGCTCGGCGGCCGTGATCGCGACCGGCTCGTCTTCCGGACCGCTCGCATCGACCTTCGCCAGATGCGCGCGCCAGGCATTCGCCAACGTCGCACGCGCGCCTTGGCGCGACAGCCTGATCGTTTCCGCCGACCACTCGGCGTAGCTTTTGCCGAGCAGCGGCAGGTCGAGCAGCCATTCGCCCGGATAGTCGACGAGATCGATGGTCAAGGTTCGCTCGCGCGCCGATCCGCGAGCCGACTGGTAGACGACGACCAGTCGCAATTCGCTGATCCGCCGCGTCGACTCCGGCCAGCGGCGCTCGACCACCAGCGCCTTCACGTGCGCCTCGTAGTCGAACCGCGGCACCGCGTCGTCGGGCTGCGGCTCGAGCCGCGCGCCCGCGATGCGCCCCTGCGCCATCGCCTCGAACACCGGCATCCGCCCGCCGTGGATCAGGTTGTGGACGAGCGCGGTGATGAACACCGTCTTGCCCGAGCGGGAAAGGCCGGTGACGCCGAGGCGAACCATCGGGTCGAACAGGCTGCCGCCGTAGTCGGCCACCGCGCGCGCGGTCTGACGTGCCTCTTCGGCGATATGGGAGATCAACGCCACCTGGTGGGTCTTCGCATCGGGTCAGGCGCGAGTAGATAATGCCCGTCCGGCACACTTGCCAGCGCGGAAGCCCGCGCTCCCAGCTACTCGGGGTCGGTGGCCAGTGCGCGCGGGCTGACGAAGCGGTCGAGCCTCCCGGAATGTGGGGCGAGCGCGCTCCAATCGTCGATCTGAAAGTCGATGACCGCGAGCGCCGCCGTCGGGAACTTCTCCAACAGCCGTTGGCGGGCATCGACATCGCCGGACGCCATCAGCAGGTTCGCCAGCTCCTGCAGGCCGGGGTTATGGCCGATCATCAGCAGGCTGTGCGCGGCCGCATCGACCGCACGCAGCGGGACGAGCAATGCCTTCGGACTGGCTTCATACAGGCGGGCCTCGAAGGAAACATCGAGGTCGGTGCTGAACGCCGGCGCGACCAAGTCCCAGGTCTCGCGCGCGCGGCGCGCGGTCGACACCAAGACCTTGTCGGGCCGCAGGCCGTGACGCGCCATGTAGGCGGCGATCAATGGCGCCGCCTCCCGCCCGCGGGCGGCAAGCGCGCGGTCGTGGTCGCGTTGGCCGCCGACCGACCAATCCGATTTCGCGTGGCGCATGAGCATCAGCCGGCGCATGATCCTCTCGTCGCAGCCCGCATAAGCGAAGCGGAATGCGGAAAGCCGCGAGGCCGGTGACGCCGAATCCCGGATGTCGCTTCGCTCATCCGGGCTACGACCGTCCTTCCCGCCGCGCCATGAACGCCAACCGCTCGAACAGGTGCACGTCCTGCTCGTTCTTGAGCAGCGCCCCGTGCAGCGGCGGGATCAGCTTCTTGGGGTCGCGCTCGCGCAGCGTCTCCGGGCCGATGTCCTCGACCATCAACAGCTTGAGCCAGTCGAGCAGTTCCGACGTCGACGGCTTCTTCTTCAGTCCCGGCACCTCGCGGATCTCGTAGAACAGGCGCAAGGCCTCGCCGACCAGCCGCTGCTTGATGCCTGGGAAATGCACCTCGATGATGGCGCGCATGGTGTCGTGGTCGGGAAAGCGGATGTAGTGGAAGAAGCAGCGGCGCAGGAACGCGTCGGGGAGCTCCTTCTCGTTGTTGGAGGTGATGACGACGATCGGCCGCCGCCGCGCATGCACGGTTTCGCCGGTCTCGTAGACGAAGAACTCCATGCGGTCGAGCTCCTGCAGCAGGTCGTTGGGGAACTCGATGTCGGCTTTGTCGATCTCGTCGATGAGCAGAACCGGACGCTCGTCGCTGGCGAACGCATCCCACAGCTTGCCGCGCTTGATGTAGTTGCGGATGTCCTTGACCCGCGGATCGCCGAGCTGGCTGTCGCGCAGCCGTGTCACCGCATCGTACTCGTACAGCCCCTGCAGCGCTTTGGTGGTCGACTTGATGTGCCATTCGATCAGCGGCGCGCCCAGCGCCTTGGCGATCTCCAGCGCCAGCACGGTCTTGCCGGTACCCGGCTCGCCTTTGACCAGCAGCGGCCGCTCCAGCGTGATCGAGGCATTGACCGCGATCTTGAGGTCGTCGGTCGCCACATAGGCGCTCGTACCTTCGAACCGCATGCACTATCCTGACGTTGACGTGACGGCG